>Ga0209138_1002993_pt1 | contig 12589 bp, 14 predicted proteins | sample SaaInl3SG_22_DNA_FD_184645 | JGI IMG/M metagenome (GOLD analysis project Ga0209138, IMG submission 184645) | Marine microbial communities from expanding oxygen minimum zones in the Saanich Inlet - ESP_153SG_22_DNA (SPAdes) (version 2) | ecosystem: Environmental > Aquatic > Marine > Intertidal...
TGCTTGTGTTGTCATGGACTATGCTGTCAATTCAGGAATCTCACGTGCATCAAAAGCTCTCCAATCCGTCTGTGGAATCGCAAACGGTGATGGGATCATTGGACCTGCTTCTCTCAACGCTGTATGGGTTACTGTAAAGAATACAACTGAAGAAGATGTCATTACTGCTGTCACAGAACAGCGTCAAGGATTTATACGTGGCCTTTCAATATATGAAACATTTGGAAAAGGCTGGGAAAGACGTATAACAGAGACACATGAAAAAGCAGTGGAGCTTTTAAATGGCTGAAGAAAATACGCAGATTGCAGATTTGCCTGTGTACACTCCTCCAGAAGTGGAAGGGCAACAACAGATTGTCTCTACGCAACCTCAGAATTTAGATGAGATTAACGTAGTTGACTATGTTGGTCTGCAAGCTATGGACCCTACGCTGCAACCTTCTACGCAATTAGGACCGCAGGTTCAAGAAATTGAAGTGCAACCCGAAGAGATTCAAGCTGCACCTTCTTTAGGTACCGCACCTACCGTTGACGAAGTTGCTGCGGGTGATGTAACTACAATGGCCGAGCCTGAAATTGCTGAAACAGCATTAGCAGGTATGCAAACAACATCTGTAATTGATCGCCCAGAGGTTACGCAGACAACTGCTGCTCAGAGCATTGAAGATGTTTCAGAGGCTGCTGATGCGTTGCAAGCGGCACAATTAGAGCTAGGGGAGGTAGACCCACGTGCAACTGTCCAAGGGCAGTTAGCAATGCTTCAGAAGCAGTTTGAAAGTGGTACCCCTGTATGGGCACAAGGTGCTATGCGTCAAGTGTCCGCATTGATGGCACAGCGTGGCCTAGGTGCATCCTCAGTAGCGGCTGAAGCAATTACTAATGCACTGATGCAGTCTACTATCCCGATTGCACAGCAGGATGCTTCATTCTACCAGAATGTATCTATTCAAAACCTTGCTAACGAACAACAAGTAGAACTAGAAAAGTTCAATGCTCGCATCACTTCTATCTTTAACGATCAAGCTGCAGAAAATACCGCACGTAATATTAATGCCGCTTCTCAAAATGAGATGACGCAGTTTTATTCTAATCTGTCTCAAAGCGTAGCACTTGCCAACACAGATGCATACAATGCTATGGAGCAATTCAACGCAACAACTGCTAACCAAGCAGAACAGTTTGCCGCAGAGTTAGGTGTTGCTGTTGATCAATTCAATGCGGATGCGATCAATGATCGTGCAGAGTTTGATGCAGAATTAATGACTCAGATTGCCCAGTTCAATTCTTCTATGAAGAACAATCGTGAGCAGTTTGACGTACAGAACCAGATTGCTATTGATGCGTCTAACGTACAATGGCGTAGAGACGTTAACACAGCAAATACTTCTGCTATTAATGCTTCTATACAATTCGACATTCAGAATATGTTAGATATGCAAAATACTTCGCTTAACAACATCTGGAACCATTACGACACACTACTCAATATGACGTGGAAGTCGGAAGAGAATGCAATTGACCGTGCAACTCAGGTTGCTATTGCTACTATGCAGGAAGAAATGCGTAAGGCTATCGCTGAAGCAGACTCCGACGGTAGTTTACTTGCTGGTATCTTCAGTGCAGGTGCAAAGATTATTGGTTCTGATACGGGCAAGAGTATCCTAGAAAGTATGAAAATTATTTAAAGGTAAAATTCATGGGCGATTTATTTGAGGCAATTAGTACATCCATTCAGCAATACATGAATATGGATGAATTGACTCCAAGGAAGCAAAAAGCATTGCGTGATACGTACGGTAAATTTGCGTATAACATTGATGCGGTAGATTCGCTACTGGAATTAAAGGTGGAAGAAAAAGATGCAGAAGAATAAGTTATTCCGCCCAACAATTCCGGGTGAGAACCTTACTGTTAATGGTAAGAACTACCCGTGGCATAAACCACCACAATACGCAGACTTTGACGATGCCTTTGAGTTCTTTGCAGATACTATTTTAGGTGATCACAAACGGTTAAGTTCTCTTAGCTTGTTAGCCTCTAGTGGGTTGTCCGCTCTTGCGATTACTCAGACGTTACTTATCCAGTCTGTCGGTGCTGGTAAGATTTCACCTGATATGAGTATTCTTATCGCAGGTCCAGTCTACAAGACATTGACTAAAATGTTTGATGCGCTGGGAGTACGCTATATGACTGGCTACGATAGCCAAGAAGAATTAGCGGAATACTTGCAGTATATGGAATCTAAGCAATATCTGAAGGACATGGAATCTGCTAGCAAGTACAAGCTAACCGCAGAGCAACAGGATGAAATGGAGCGCATTACAGAAGAAGCAATGGAAGAAATTCCAGAAGGCGGATTGATGGGTGCTCCTACAGATACAGATAGCATTGAAATACCTGTGGATGCTAGCGAAGAAGGCTTAGTCATGCCGCAGGAAGAAACAGAAGAAGGTAAAGCTTAATGGCAAGTTTCGCTAAGAATATCGGCTATGCTTTGATGGGTGCCTTAGAAGGCACTGCAGATGTCTTTGAGAAAGAAGATAAGAGACGTGACGAGCTAACCAAAGTTACACTTTCTACTGCACTACAGCGTTATGCAGACCTAGACGATGACCGCAAGAAGAAGCTTGCTGAAGTTGAAGCGGAAGATGCCGCTGTAGAAGCCCTTAAAGGACAGGTTATTACGCTTAAAGACGGCACAAAAGATATTATCTCCGAGGCACAAGCACGTGCCGCTATTCGCCGGTATGGTCCTAAAGAATTAAATCAACTTCTTCTGACAGAATCAATTAAGTTTGGTACGGAAGGGAAGATAGGCGAGACTAAAACTACAGAACGCTCGTTGTTAAACCTAGAAGCCATTGAAGGCGCATCCGCTAAAGGTGCAGGGTGGTTTGCGGAAACACGGTACAAAGACGTATCAAGCAACACAGAGAATGCTCTTCGTGCAATGGGCATTGATCCTAAGTCTGTAGTCATTCCGGGTAAGAAAGAAGTTACTGGCGTGGATATTATTGCCGGTGAGGGTACCAATAAAGTTACTACTAATAACAAGTACACTAACATTCCTGGATTGGCAGGTGGCATGGTCACTCAGGTCAACAGCTTGTCTATAGACGGTAAGCTAACCACTAGCTACCGTGATCTGATGGGTAATGACGTAACCGATACGGTGACTACTGCATTGAGTGGTGCAGATAAGAAGCTTAAGATTGTTGATAACTATGCGGCACTGCAAGAGAACTTGGGCTACAAAGGTAAGGGACTTGCTTTCCGCTACAACAAAGATGGCACATTCAAGTTCCAAGGTTACGAGGTTGTCTATACCGACGATGGGCGACAGCTACGTAGGGGTGAAGGCTCTGACACATTTGATACGTCGGTCACAGACACTAACATCATTACAATGCCAGCCAGCACTGTGGCAGAAGCAGGGGGTACGTCTGCAATTGAGTCCGCAATGGATAAGATTGGTAAAGAAGGACGTAAGGCATTCCAAGAGTACCAGACTCAGGCAGAGGCATTAGAGTACGTTGAAAACATCTTCAACAGAAACATTGCGCTACTGAAGATTCATGGAGATGACTTGGTATCTGATATCGGTTCGTTTGCTACATTCGTAGATTACGCACGAACTAACATTAGCTCTGGTATACGGGTACTCAAAGATGAGCTAGGTGAGTATGTTGACTTGTCTGGAATTGACATTGGCCGTGCAGAAGATCGTGTAAGCAATCTTAGTAAGCAGGTTGATGCTGAAACCGATCCAGATAAGAAACTTGCAATCGCACGTGCTTTGTACGATGCGAACCAGATTGTCGCTGCGTACTACTATGCGAAGTCTACAGGGGATACTCGTATCTCTAACGCTGACTTTGATCAGTTCTTCAAGACAGTTAGCGCAGGTAGCGCACCGAAGCAGATGGCCGTGTACAAAGATCGTATGAATCAGGCGGCAGGTGCTGTTAAGAGTAAGTACACAACCCTCACATCGTATCTTGGCGGTACAGATGCGTCACAGCTGGATGCGACTGATAAGGCAATGCGCAATCGTGTCTTAGGTTCTATCCCAGACTCTCGTCTGCCAGAAAACATTGATGCTCGTATTACAAAGATGTTTGATTCTGATGTTGAGAATAAGACAACTCAACAGGTTTCTGAAGAGATTGATGATGCCGAGAAACGGGCGAAGAACTACGGTGTGCAATTGAGCTACATTAACCCGCAGACTGGACAGCTTACCACTAACAATGATCCAAATGGCGTAGCCGCATACGTCATCTTAGATAAGAATGGTAATCCTGCTAAGGGTACGGCATCAGGTAAACCATTCTTCTTCCCGAATACCGGCAATGTCACCAAAGATGATGTGGAGCGTGATCTCCGGTTATTGCTCCAGAAAAACTATCTGCCATAGGAAACTATATGTCAACTCTACAATCTATTATTGAACGAGAAGAAGAAGCAAAGAAGAAGCGTGAGGGGGAATCCCAACAACCTATTTCTTTGACTCGTCAAGCCTTGTACGGCGATTTGATTGAAGAAGAGCAAGAGGTCAAGAGTGACATTGCTGATCCATTTGGTTACATAGAAGAAGAGATGGGGCGTAGAGAGCCTACCGCTCCACGTATGGAAGCTGTAGAGGTAGAGAAAGAACGTCGCTACCAACGTGAAGTCAAGAAGGCAGGTGGTGAAGTCGCTACGACGGAAGAAGGGAAGCGTGTCATGATCCCTAAGCCGGGGATGGCAGATGATCCTTTGACTGTTATGGGTGCTCGTGCGTTGTCTGAAACTGCACGGGGTATTGCTAGCCTGTTTGGGGAAGAAGAAGTAATCCCTCAAATTCGTGATGAATCGGACTTAGTTAACATCGGATCAGAAGCACTTCAATTGATGGGTGGTGCAACCACAGGTGCATTGGCTGGTGCTAAACTATTTGGCAAGGTGCTTAAAAACTCACCTAAAGCCGCCCAGTGGATGGCTGGGATTATCGGTGCCCCTGCAGGTGAATTCCTAGTAGCAACTGAAGAGACTGGTACGCTAACTGGTGAAGAAGGTGATACCACAATGGACCGTAAGCTACAAGTGCTTATGGAAGGTATGGGATTTGGTAGTACGTTAGCCCTAGGTGGTAGAGCCATCAGTAGTGTTGCTGAATTAACTGCTATCTCTCGCTTGATTAAAGCAGTCCCTGTTGCATTGATGGGTACACGTAAGGGTGCTGAGACAGCCGCAGGTGAAACGTTAGCAGACTTGATTGCCCGTGCAGAAGGTGCGACAACTCCAGAAGCTCGTGCCGCAGCCCTAGAGCGCATTCAACAGAATATCTCTGAGAACTTTAAGAAGCAGACTGGATTAGACTTCCAAGATTACATGGATGGTAAGGTAGACTTGCCTGAAGGTGTTACATTCCGGCCAACGACAGGTGGTACTGCCGATTCTAGCTTATTTGCCGCTATTGAGCGTGGGGTAGCCCAAAGAGAGGGTATGCCTGAGTTCCGTGGGCGAATGGAAGAGCAAGCCAAAGCTATGGAAGCTGGGGCAGAGGAAGTTGTTCAAGAAGCCATGCCTCCTGCGGCAACTTCAGCCATAGCTATGGGTGCTACAGGCGCACGAGAGACAGCAGAACGCCTTGGAACAGAAGCTAGAGAAGAAATTGGTGGGGTAGTAGCCGGACGTGTAGAACAAGCCCGTCAGGAGCTTGTAGAGCCGTTAGAGACGGTATTACAACGTGCTGAGAGGGAAGTAGGCGAGCAGTTCGGGGAAGGTGCTGAAGCTACCTTTGCAGGATTAGATCGTGTACGTACGAACCGTCAAGGCGCAAACAATGCCGCCCAAGAAGCTACAGACCTCGTACAAGAGGCATATTTGGGTCAGCGTACTGCTAAAGCAGATATGTACGATGAGTATGGGGAAGCCATTGCAGATGTAGAAGTACCTGCCTCCTCATTTGAATTAGACCTCCTTAACATGGTAGATGAGCGACGTATTGCATCTATCGGTGACATTGTTGCAGGGGCTGATCCTAAGTATAAGGCAGTGCTCACTCAGCTAGCGGCGCAGAGACAGCGTCTAGCACAAGCTATCAACAAACAAGTTGGCGAGAAGATACGTAAGCTTGAGTCAGAGATGATCAACGCTAAGACTCCTTCAGGTTCAGAGACAGCGTACAAACTAACAGACGCTGATAAGAAGCTAATACAAGACCAAGTAAACGCAGATATTGATATGGAGGCGGCAATGAAAGAAGCCGACTTCCGTGATGTTAAGCTTGGCGATGTGGAAGGTCTACTGCAAGCAATCAACTCTATTAAGAATGCTCCAAACGTAGATGCCGCTACTCAGGGTGCTATGAACATCTTAGCTCAGGGGTTAGAAGGTGTCATCACTAAAACACTTGGTGAAGGCTCTGAGGCACTCGCAAAGCGTACAAATGCGATTAAGTACTTCCAAGACTTTAACGATTTGTACAAGACAGCTACAGGCAGTAACGTCGTCCCTAACTTCCGCTTTGGCGATAAGATTACAAATCAACAGTTAGCACAGGCACAAGATGGCTTAGTGACTATTCTCCGTAAAGCCCGTACAGATAATGCTCCATTAGCATTTATTAATGACCTACGTGGCTCTATGGATGATGAAGCACGTGCTGCATTTGATTTAGCTGCTCGTAAGTTCTACAAGCAAGATATCTACAGTCGTGTACGCTTAGACCCTACATCACAGGCGGCTAGGGATAATCCTGCTCGTGCTGCTCAGATGATGTCTGCTCAGTTCAAGCGTGTGTTGAGTGAGTATTCTAATCTGGATAAGCTTGCCCCTGACGTAGTCAACGATGTGAATTTATTGATCAAGCGTTTGGATGAGGCTGGTGACAATGCTGTTGAAGCACGTAAAGCACTAGATGATGCAACTAAGCAGTTTGATGCTCTCAAGAAAGAGGTAGAGGCTACACCAGAAGCTAAGTTCTCTTCTCGCCCACAAGATACGGATTCAGTGAAAGCCGTACGTAGAATCCTGAGTGACCCCGACGAACAGAAGAAGTTTGAAAGCATTTGGAATACTGCAGGTCAAGCTGGAGAGAAGGGTGCTGATGGACTAACTGATGCACAGCGCAAGCTCAAGGCTACCTTTGCTCAAGGAGCTATGGATTTAATGTATCCGGTAGGACAACGGGCTAAAGATTCTGGGGAGTTCTCACCTACTCAAATTGAAAGTTTGATGGAGGGGAACAAAGTCTTTGATACGGTATTCCCTGCAGGTAGTCCTACCCGTGAAGTATTTGATACGTTAGCGGAACGAGCTAAAGCCATCGCACAACGTGACATACGTGCTTCAACTAGCGAGTCTGCTACGGCATCTATTGAAGACGTAGGTACGCTAGTCTCTGAGTTCATCAACTACGTACAGGGTCCATTAAGTAAGGAAGGTAGACGGTCTAAGATGCTGGCTCGTGTATTCTTCAAGCTAGCCGGTGGACCAGAACAGGGACGAGCAGTCATGGTTGATGCCATGCTAGACCCTAGGGTTGCGTACAGAATCCTAGAGGATGCTAAGAACCGAGTACGCCAAACAGGAGTAACCTTTGACGAAGCAAAGGCATCTTCAGTAGGTGGGTATATCTTAACCCGCTTAGGGATTAATTCGGTGGATCAGTTCAATGATGAAGTGGAGAATATGACTCTGCAGACGCAGACGGAGGAAGCCTTCGCTCAGTGAAGGTCTTCTTCATCCCAAAACTCGTCATCATCAGGGGCCACTTTAATGTGGCCTTTTTTATAACCATCCCAAATGATTAAAGCTTCTACGCCAAAGCGAAAGGCTAGAGCAAGTGAAACCACCATAAAAGAAAGGGATACTAACACGAATAGTAGAGAATCAGTTAGTTCAGCCATAGTAGTTTCCTTTTGGTTATACTATGACTGTTCTAACTACTTATGCTGAAATAGCAAGGTTTTCGTGGTAAGCGTAGTTGAACCCACGCTCCCACTCTTTGAAGTAATATGCTCTTGGTTTATATGGATTACGAGTCTGTCCTCTTTTGAAATCTTCAATTCCTGCAAGGAAAGCCTCATTAGGCTGCTTTTGTTTCTTCCGTGTACGTACCAGCTTCATCATCATCCCAACCCCAATCTCCTGTCATACCTGCGGCATTGTAATCGGTAACTCGTTTCTCAAAGAAGTTACTCATTGAGTCTGAGCCTAGCATAGTCTCCATCCAAGGTAAAGGATTTTCTTTTACTTTCCAGTTGCCCTTAAGACCGAGTTGGATGAGTCGCCTATCAGCAAGGAATCGGATATATTGCTTAACTTCCTCTGCCGACAAGCCTTGTACAGCACCCATCTTAAACGCAATATCAATAACCTTGTCCTCAAGCTCAATAGAAGTCCTAAACATTTCGTATATAGCTTTCTTAAATTCATCATTTACAATTCGTGGGTGTTCGTTGCAGAACTCACGGAAGAGCATTGCCATTCCATCGCTATGCATTGTTTCGTCACGGGCTGACCATTCGACTACCGTACACATACCTGGCATCTTGCCGTAACGTTGGTAGTTGAGAAGCATTGCAAATGCACTGAACAGGGATACCCCTTCGTTGAGTACGCTACGTGCAATCGCCAGTGCAGTCCCTTGGTGGCTATGCATGTCAATGTCGGCCATAAACTCAATCTTATCGGCCATCTGTTTGTAATCTAAGAACGCAGAGAACTCTGCTTCATCTAAGCCAAGGGTATCATTCAGTAATGCGTACGAACGCTGATGAATAAACTCACGGCTAGCGAATGAAGAGAGCATAGCTCGCACTTCATTATTCTTAAACTTAGGTAGGTAGTATTCTAGATAGTTGGTACCGACTGCTACGTCTGATGTGGTGAACAGTTTGAGAATTTGTGTAATGTGTTCTTTCTCTGCCTGTGTGAGCTTACCATTTCGCCAGTGGGCAACGTCTGTTTGAAGTTCCAGTTCATCCTCAATCCAATGAATGCGCTCGTGCTCTGTTGCGAGCTTTACGAACTCTGGATATTTAAAAGGCTTGTATACAAGACTTCCTTCAAGTAGCGACATATTGTTCTTCCTATGAGTGTGGGTTGAAGGTTAAAAAGCCGGTAAAGTAACCGGCCATCTAACTATTATATCTGTGAATTGCCTTTTGGCAATCGGATTATTTTAATGTTTCATCTAACTCTTTACGCATTGTCTCATTGTTTGCACGTAAGTCGTTGATCTGCTTCTGCATGTATTCTAATGAGTCCAAAACGTCAGTGAAGTATTGCGTAGGTGGACTGTAATCTATGCTACACTTAGCAATCTCTTCGTAGAATTTAGTACGCTCTATGATGTTACTTCCCATTCTTCTTCTCCAGTTCTAACTTAATCAGCTTGCTCTCTATTTTAGCAATCTTCCTAGAGTTTCCCTTGACCGAAGCTTTCAGGAGACGCATCCAGAGCTTTAATAGTTTCTCTTCTAAGTGCTTCCATTCCTTCGTCATAGCCATTCCCCCTTTCTAGTGCTACTCGTTGGTTGTGCATTACATGTTCGTATGTATTAAATATTTCATGAAAGCGCATATCAGCGAATATCTCTAGCCCCAGAAGGGCATTCATCATCTGATCTTCATTCATGTTCTCAGCGGAATTAATTAAAGACTTGAGGTCATCTACTGTATGCCAAGCTTTCATAATGACATCGTGTAGTTCATTCATAGATATTGGGACGTAACGGTCATCCACATACATATCATTAACAATCATCGGGGTGGCCCTCCTTTTCATTAAACTCTTCTAAATATTTTACTAAGTTTTTTAGTCTGTACAGTTCATCATTAGCCGCCCCCAGTGTAGTGTTGCAGTGATGGCATAGCCATCCTCTAAATTTTAAAGATTTATGACAATGGTCCATGACCCAATTCTGTAATTTTTTCTGACCGTACTGACTTATAACATCCAATGGTCTATTACAGCCCGGACATATATAGTTGTCATCGGGGTACTCATGAACCTTCTTTAATTCTTTAAGTAACTTTGACTGATTACGTGCGCAAGTTCTACACTTACGTTTAACTTCACCGGATAGCATATGTTGAAACTGATCAGCAGGTTGGTACACATCACAATTGATGCAAGTGTACCCCTCTGTAATTTGAACAGGTTCGTAATCATCAAACAACTGTTTTTGTTCCACGGGATACAAACCTCACCATATCTAATGGAATTTGGTAGAAGTATTCCCCACCGGCTATGTACTTATTGGGCACTTCAACTGGAGTCAATGTTGCCACATCTTTTGACCAGAACATGGCAGCCTTGGTTAGATTCATATTCCAGATAAAGAATGTAGTTAAAGAGTTGAAGAACTTCTTCTTACGCTCCGGTAACTGTACGCTATCAAATGGGAAGTCGCCATGTTTCCATAGTGTCTTGACTTCACACTCTGCTAACCATTGCTTTCCTTTGTGGGATACAACTAAGTCTTGTGCGTAATCATCGGGGTTTGGCATAACCGAAAACCCCTGTGACGCTAAAAACTCAGTAGTCGCTTCACGGGCAAGGGCATCGTACTGTTCGTACAAGCCCGTGTTAAATTGCTTCCTTACCCCTGACATGACACGCATACATCATCCTCTTCACCTTCAAAGTCCTTTAAGGCTAGACGCTCTACAAGCTTGCCTACCTTGTCTGCAGACGCTCCTGCTGACGTACGGAGGTAGTACAACCCCTTAAGACCTTCCTTCCATGCTAACTGATGCACAAGGCGTACATACTTCTTGTTAGCTCCTGAAGGGAAGAATAGATTAACTGACTGACCTTGGCAAATAAACTCTTGCCGTTTAGCCGCATGTTCTACTACCCACGTCTGCTTCAACTCAAACGCCGTACGGAATACAGCCTTCTCCTCTGTGCTTAGGAAGTCTACATGATCGACTGATCCATCGTTAGATATAATGTCTTTCCATACAGCATCTGTGTTCTTACCCTTCTCCTCTAGAACCTTAATGAGGTGGGGGTTCTTGATGAGGTGAGCACCCGCACGGGTACGATGCGTAAATGCATTAGACTTGATAGGTTCAATACTAGGGCTACAGTTACAGATAATAGAGCTATTCGCATTAGGGGCAATGGCAAGTAAGTGCGCATTACGCATACCTGTGCCTACCATGTCTGGGGCTTCACCCTTCTCAGTAGCAAGTTGCCTACTAGCCATCACAGCCTGTTCTTTAATATACTTAAAGATTTGATAGTTCTCACTGGCCGCTCTCCAGTCCTCCCACGGAATACCCCTAGACTGCAGGTACCCGTGGAAGCCCATTGCACCTAGCCCTAGCGAGCGTTCTCTTTCAGCAGAGAATTTAGCTTTTCCAAGTTCGTCCGGTGCGTGGTCAATAAAGTATTGGAGAACGTTGTCAAGGAATCGTACCAAGTCTCTAACCATTTCTGTTCCTTTCCACTCATCGTATCGTTCGACGTTGACTGATGAGAGGCAACAAACTGCTGTGCGTTCTTCACTTGTTGGGAGGTGGATTTCATTGCAGAGGTTAGAGCCATGAATCCGGAGTCCAAGTTCTTTTTGGCTATCTGGTAAGTATCGGTTGGCTGTGTCGATAAAGTTAAGGTAAGGACTGCCAGTTCGGAACCTAGCTTCAAGTATTCTGTGCCAAAGGTCTCTAGCATCGACTGTATCTCTTGCAAGTCCGCTGTCAGGGTCTCTAAGTTCCCAAAGTCTGTCTTCTGGGTTTTCATACTGTATTTTCTCCATAAAGTCGTCAGTGATGTTCACTGCGTTAAAAAGGTTAAAGCACTTCCGGTTGATGTCTCCTCCCGTTGGTACTTTAAAGTTTAAGAACTCAACGATATCGGGATGCGATACGTCAAGGTAGGCAGCATAGCTACCCTTTCTGGTACGGCCCTGCTTCCATGCAGTCATACCGGAATCCATTACTTTGAGGAACGGGATTGGTCCAGGAGCCTTGTCGCTGATCCCACGTACGTCTGACCAATGTCCTCCTACTCCACCACCCTTTACAGATAGCCAAGCAACTTCATTAGGATGCGTAATCAAGCTACTAAGATTATCGCCAACATAAGTAAGAAAACAGCTAATAGGAAGACCTTTACTATCACCCTTATCACTAGGAGCGTTACTGAGAACGGGACTAGCAAACATAAACCAATTACGAGAAGCATAGTCATAGATGCGTTGTGCGAAGTCGTAGTCCCCATAACAGTATGCCTCTGCCGCTCGTGCGTAAGCCTCCTGCGGCGATTCTTCCCACGGGAGCATGTAGTAGTCTTTCATTAAGGTCATTCCCTGCTCAGACAGCAGGGCATCACGTGAGAGGTCAACTTTAACTTTCACTGGCTTGATCCTTGTAAATATTATACGTCTTGTTAAATATATGACGAAGTTCTTTCGCCGCCCGTTCTTCTTCTGCACTTAGCTCGCTGGCTTCAACCATAGTCAGCATCTCGTCAGCAAAGCCTAGTAGTTTGATCAGTTGACCTTCTGGCAACTTAATCTTGATCATCTTTCGTGTCGTCATACACGTATCCCCCTCTCTTCTCAATGCGCTCCAGTAGACTATTCAA
>Ga0209138_1002996_pt1 | contig 12574 bp, 7 predicted proteins | sample SaaInl3SG_22_DNA_FD_184645 | JGI IMG/M metagenome (GOLD analysis project Ga0209138, IMG submission 184645) | Marine microbial communities from expanding oxygen minimum zones in the Saanich Inlet - ESP_153SG_22_DNA (SPAdes) (version 2) | ecosystem: Environmental > Aquatic > Marine > Intertidal...
TTTCTACCATTTTGTCAAAACACAAAATAGAGCCTGTCTGAAGTAGACCACATAAAATGGTTTGCTCCCCCATTAAATCGGACTTAACCTCAGCCACAAAAGAAGATTCTAACACACCTGCCCTATCACCACCAGTAGCTACTGCATAAGCCTTAGCTTGAGCCAAACCTACACCTTGAGGGTCATTGTCTGGGTGCACTGCAATAAGCGTAGGAACCCCAAAGCCTCTTTTGTACTCTTCTCTCACTTCAGAACCAGGACACTTAGGCGCCACCATTATAACGGTCAAATCTTTACGCACTTGCATCCCTTCTTCTACAATGTTGAATCCATGAGAATAAGACAGTGTAGCCCCTTTTTTCATGAGCGGCATAACGGCAGTCACTACAGCGGTGTGTTGCTTGTCTGGCGTAAGGTTAATGACCACATCTGCATGGGGAATTAATGCTTCATAGGTATCTACTGTGAAATTGTTTTCTGTAGCGTTTAAATAAGAGGCCCTTTTTTGAGCAATAGCTTCAGCCCTTAAAGTGTATGAAATATCCAAACCAGAATCTCTCATGTTTAAACCTTGGTTTAAACCTTGAGCGCCACAACCTACAATGACAATTTTCTTTCCTTTTAAGGCTTCCACCCCATCTGAAAATTCAGAAGATTCCATAAACCTACATTTCCCTAATTGGGTCAGTTGTTCTCTCAGAGATAGGGTATTAAAATAATTTGCCATGATAAAAATTTCTGTGTTATAATTTATAAAATTGTTTTATTAAAAGTCCTTTAACAAGGACGATATCTGCATTTCTGCTTTTGAGATAGCAATTCTTCCAGTACGAACAAATTGCATAATGCCAAATGGTTTTAGCTGATCGTAAAGCGTATCTACCTCCGATCTTCTGCCAGATTTTGAAATCACAAAAAAATCTCTAGAAACAGTGACAATTTGTGCATTGCTGTCTTTTATAATATTTTGTATCTCTCTTTCGTCAAACAGCAAACTTGAGTTTACTTTAAATAATGCGGACTCTTGGTAAATAATCTCCTCGTCTGTATGAGAAAAAACCTTAATTACTTCAATCTGCTTTTCTATTTGCCCCACAATATTATGCACCCATTTGGATGTAGTAAACACGACTATTGTGAATTTAGACACGTTGTCAATCTCTGATTTAGAGACATTTAAGCTTTCTATATTAATGTGTCGCTTTAAGAATATTCCTGATATTCTATTTAATAATCCTACGTTATTCTCTGAGTAAACAGAGATGGTATACCATGCATTCTCCATCTTGCGCTATTTTAGTCTAATATCTGAAACGGATGCTCCAGTGGGTATCATTGGAAATACGTTATGTTCATTTTCTACACATACCTCTAAAAAGTAAGGTCCCTCATGTGCCATCATTTTCTCTATGGCAGCAGCCAGTTGATCTCTTTCACTGACTCTTGCAGCCTCAATATCGTAACCTGCTGCTATTTTCACAAAGTCTGGGTTACTCATTACAGTAGAAGCATACCTACTTTCAAAAAACAATTCTTGCCATTGTCTCACCATACCGAGATGCTCATTATTGAGCACCATGATTTTTACAGCAGTCTTATTTTGGAAGATAGTTCCTAATTCTTGAATGGTCATTTGGTAGCCTCCGTCTCCAATAATAGCCACTACCTCTCTGTCTGGAGCACCCATTTTTGCGCCAATAGCAGCCGGAAGTGCAAAACCCATAGTGCCTAAACCTCCTGAAGTTACGTTGCTTTTAGTTTGAGAGAAACCAGCATACCTGCAAGCGATCATCTGATGTTGTCCTACATCTGTTACTATAACAGCCTTATTTCCACTCTTTTCATTGAGTATTCTAATGGCCTCTCCCATGGTAAGACCAGGCTTGGTTGGGTATATATCATTTTTAATCACTTCATTGTATTCAATCTCATAGTACTTATGAAACTGTTCCAACCAAGTTTTGTGACTGTTTTCATTGATTAAAGGAAGTATATCTCTTAGACTTACTTTCGCATCTCCTAGAACCGCTACAGTAGTCTTTACATTCTTATCTATCTCTGCTGGGTCAATCTCAAAATGAATCACTTTAGCCTGCTTGGCATAAGTTTCTAAGTTACCCGTCACCCTGTCGTCAAAACGCATGCCAATAGTGATTAATACGTCACACTCATTGGTAAGCATATTTGGTCCATAATTTCCATGCATACCCACCATACCTACATTCAGGGGGTGACTGGTCTCTAAAGCAGATAAACCCAGTACGGTCCAAGCAGCAGGTATTCCAGATTTTTCTACAAAATCCTTTAATTCCTTTTCACCCTCTGACAGTATTACCCCTTGTCCAAAAATGATAAAAGGTTTTTTAGCTGCATTGATCAAGGCGGCTGCTTCAGACAAACTTTCTTTAGAGGCCACTGGGGTAGGAACATAACTCCTTACCTTAGTGCATTTCTCATAATGAAAATCTAAAGACTCAAATTGCGCATTTTTAGTAATGTCTATGAGCACAGGACCTGGTCTTCCAGATCGGGCAATATAAAAGGCTTTAGCTAAAATCTCAGGTATTTCACTTGCCTCAGTAATTTGATAATTCCACTTAGTTACCGGGGTAGAAATACCAATAATATCCGTTTCTTGAAAGGCGTCTGTACCCAATAAATGTCTCCCCACCTGGCCAGTAATACAAACCATTGGTGTAGAGTCTATTTGAGCGTCTGCCAAACCAGTAACTAAATTGGTGGCTCCTGGTCCCGAAGTAGCAATAGCTACACCTACCTTTCCACTCACTCTTGCATATCCTTGAGCTGCATGTGTAGCCCCTTGTTCGTGCCTAGTAAGTATATGGGTAAGTTTATCTTGGAATTTGTACAACTCATCGTATACCGGCATAATAGCACCGCCAGGATATCCGTATATAAGATCTACACCCTCCGCCAAGAGACAATGAATAATGGCCTCTGCTCCAGAGATTGCCATTTTATTAGATGGATTTGTCGTTGTTGTCATTGGTCTAATTAATTAAAAAACGTCTGTTACACAGCCCTTAGAAGCAGATGAAACTATATTCGCAAATTTATATAAGCTACCGCTACTCACTTTAAGCTTTGGGGCTACCCAAGCCGCTTTTCGCTTGTTGAGTTCCGCTATATCTATATCTAACGAAATGGTGTTTGAGCTGGCGTCTATGGTAATAATGTCTCCATCTTGAACCAATCCAATAGTTCCGCCAACTTGAGCTTCCGGAGACACATGCCCTACTACAAATCCGTGGGTACCTCCAGAAAAACGACCATCTGTAATTAATGCGACGTCTTTACCTAAGCCTGCACCCATAATAGCTGCAGTTGGCTTTAACATTTCCGGCATTCCTGGTCCTCCCTTTGGGCCTTCGTAACGAATGACCACTACATCTCCTTTTTTAACCTCTCCCGCTTTTATACCGTCATTGGCTAAAAATTCTCCATCGTACACCTTAGCAGGCCCTTGAAAATATACCCCTTCTTTTCCAGTGATTTTTGCCACTGCACCTTCTTCCGCTAGGTTGCCGTAAAGAATTCTAATATGCCCCGTTTCTTTTATGGGTGCATTTAGGGGTCTTATGACATCTTGGTCTTTTAAAAGGTCCGGAATTGATTCGAGGTTTTCTGCAATTGTCTTTCCAGTAACAGTCATACAATCTCCGTGAAGCATACCGTTTTGAAGCATAAACTTCATAACTGCTGGAATCCCTCCCACACGGTGTAAATCTTCCATGAGGTATTTACCACTAGGCTTGAGATCTGCAAGAAATGGAGTTTCACTTGATATTCTCGTAAAGTCTTCTAGCGTAAAATCTATATTTGCTGTTTTTGCAATGGCCAAAAAGTGTAATACGGCATTGGTTGAACCTCCTAATACAATGATTAGTTTCACCGCATTTTCTAGAGACTTTTTGGTGATGATGTCTAAAGGTTTTAAGTCATTTTCAATGAGCCATTTTAGGGCTTCGCCCGATGCCACACAATCCAATGGTTTTTCACTACCCGTTGCAGGATTTGAAGAATTATAAGGCAAGGTCATCCCTAAAGCTTCAATAGCACTTGCCATTGTATTCGCAGTGTACATTCCGCCACAAGCACCTGCTCCAGGGCATGCATTTTCAATAACCTCCTGATACGCTTCTTCATCTATAGTTCCAGCAACTTTCTCTCCCCATGCTTCAAAAGCAGACACCACATCTAATTTTTTTCCCCTTGCACAACCAGAAGCTATAGTTCCTCCATAAACCATGATAGAAGGCCTATTCAATCTAATCATAGCCATTAAAGCCCCTGGCATATTTTTATCACAGCCAACTATGGTAACCAAACCATCATAGTTCATTGCTTGAACGACAGTTTCCATAGAATCTGCAATAATATCTCTAGAGGGTAAAGAGTAGCGCATTCCAAAGGTCCCCATGGAAATCCCGTCACTTACCCCAATGGTATTAAAAATAAGTCCGGTAAGATTGGCTTTTTGAACCCCTAGTTTCACTTCTTTAGCCAAGTCATTTAAATGCATATTACAAGGGTTGCCCTCATATCCTGTGCTCCCAATTCCAATCATAGGTTTTTTAAGGTCTTCTTTAGAAAGGCCAATAGCGTGAAGCATTGCTTGAGAAGCAGGTTGGGTAGGATCCTGGGTAACGTTTTTACTGTATTTATTGAATTCTTTTGCCATAATAGCTTCAAATTATAAGATTCCGTTTTACTACAACTATCAAATTTAACTTATTCTCAGTCTTACAGAAGTATGCATATTAGATTGGTTTGTATTCAAGCACTTAAAATCTATGCTAAATATATGACAAATAGGAGTTTAAGTGATTTTTTTTATCATATTCAATAAAACAAATTAACCATTATGATCTAACTTAAAAAAAGTTCAAATGCAGTTAATCTATTATATTAACCGATTATCGAGTAGAGAATGAACCCATAAATGATTGAAGTATATTAGAAAAAAAATGATGGTTTGTTATGAATGTGGTCTGAGTTTAGCTAGCTCAAAAGATATATCTGTAAAATATGGTGTTCCATTATGTGAAAATCACCTAGTTGTGATGGAAGAAATTTTAAAAAAACACCTGTTTAGTTTTCATGTCGCTTATTTGTATTACGCTTTAAAAAAACAAGGCCTTAAACCATTTATTGGTTGGTGGAATGGGAGAAGATTTGTCCCTATATCACTAGGAAGACAAAGAATTAATATCGAAATCCTAGATTGGAATAATCAAACGCATCAGGGAGCCCTCGCGCTTAAAGAGCATAAAACATACGATCACAACCACCATTTTATTCACCTGCAAATAGCTACTGCGAGCATTGAAAATCACCTGAATGAACTCGCCGGTCTAATCCATGATTTACATGAAAGCCTCAAGTACTATTAATGCTATTTTCAAAAAGCCATCAATATTTTTTATAAGATGGAAGGTTATACCGAAAAACTAATTGGTGTTCCTATCCATAGTCCTGTATTGAATGGCTTCTGCAATATGAACGCTTTGAATCTCAATTACACCCTCTAAATCTGCTATGGTTCTGGCTACTTTGATAATGCGATTGTATGCCCTAGCAGAAAAAGACAATCGCTTCATGGCAGATTTAATAAGAGACTGGCTGTCTTTATTTAATTCACAAAATTTTTGAATCTCATTAATGTCCATTTGTGCATTGTGAAAGACCCCATCTATGTCTTTAAAACGATTCAATTGAATATCTCTAGATTTCTCAACGCGTTTTAAAATAACAGCACTCGTCTCAGAAGTTGAATCTCCTGATAATTTTTCATAAGACACCGCTTGAACTTCTAATTGAATGTCTATCCTGTCTAAAAGAGGTCCCGAAATCTTTGAAACGTACCGCTGAGCCTCTTGAGCACTAGACTCATACAAAGAATTCTGATTAGAAAAATGACCCGATGGACTTGGATTCATACTCGCTACCAACATAAAACTTGCCGGATAACTTATGGTGTATTTGGCACGGGATATCGTTATTTTACGATCTTCTAAGGGTTGTCTTAACACCTCTAAAACGCCCTTCTTAAATTCTGGTAGCTCATCTAAAAAAAGCACTCCATTGTGGGCTAAAGAAATTTCACCCGGTTGGGGGAAGCTTCCTCCTCCAACTAAGGCAACATCTGAAATTGAATGATGGGGACTTCTAAACGGTCGCTGATACAACAACCCATGATTTTCCAATATTCCTGCAACAGAATGAATCTTTGTGGTTTCCAAGGCTTCTTGAAAATTCATCTCAGGTAAAATAGAAGGTAGCCTTTTCGAAATCATTGTTTTTCCTGCTCCAGGAGGCCCAATCAATAAAATATTATGTCCTCCTGCTGCAGCCACCTCCATAGCGCGTTTAATACCTTCTTGTCCCTTAACTTCGCTAAAACAAAGTGAAGGTCTATTTCTTTTAGCAATTAATGATTTTTGATCTTTAAGGGCTTCTGCGCTAATAATATCATTAGAACTTCCATCATTAGAAAATGATTTCTGATGAGAAGCATGGCTAAAAAAGTGCACTACTTCAGTAAGGTGTGACACTCCAATAATAGTTATTCCTTCAATCAATCCTGCTTCTGCTGCGTTTTCCTTAGGGATGACTATTCCCTTAAAGCCTTCTTCTAAAGCTTGAATGGCCATTGCTAAAACGCCTTTTACGGGTAAAATACTTCCATCTAGAGATAATTCTCCCATGATTAAATAATCTTTTGAATCGAATCCTTTTAATTGTGAAGAAGCCAAAAGTATTCCAAGAGCCAGTGTAAGATCATAAGCAGCGCCTTCTTTTTTTAAGGCCGCAGGGGCCATATTAATCGTGATCTTTTTACCCGGAATTCTATAGCCATTGTTTAAAAGTGCTGCTGCAATCCTATAATGGCTCTCTTTGACCGCATTGTCTGGCATTCCAACTAAATGATATCCAATACCAATAGCAATGTGGACCTCTATAGTAATGGTCACTGCGCTAATGCCAAAAACAGCACTTCCATAAAGTTTTGTAAGCATCTTATATGATTTTTCAATAAGGTACCTAAAAGTATCTACGGAGAAGAGACTACTCTACATAAAGCGAACTGACTGGGATGAATGAATTTTATACTTGAATGATATAGGGGAATGATATAATTGAATGATATAGGCGAATGATATAGGTGAATTATTTAGGCAAATTATAGAAGTGAATTATATAGGCAAATTATAGAAGTGAATTATTTAACGGGTTTTAAAACCAATTTAGAAGACTGGTTTTTAATTTCTTCTTTATTGAGTAGCAAAGTTCTAAAACCACCATTTCTGTAAAGCTGTGCCTGATCTTCATAGTGAGCGCTAAATGGATTTCCTGATTGCCCAGTAGGTAAAATCCCCAGGGCGTGTTCTATGTCTGAGAAATCAATCACCCTTCTGGTTGAAGGACCTTGATTCGCTTTAAAGCCACCAGATTCAGTATAACTAAAACCAGTATTATTAATAACCTCCTTAGATCCGCTGATGGGAAAAGGACCTACATTAAAAAAGCTTCTCAAAGCCGCTATTTTTCCTATGGGATGTTCGTGTTCTACGGTGTGAATTTTACCCCAATTCCATTGCTTGGGATCATTTCCAAAACTATCAGAAAGGTCTTTAAAAGCTATTTTAAAAGAAGATTTTAGCAAGTCAGTTTTAGTTTCTATTTCAACAGTATTGATGTTGTCAAACCAAATGCTTTCTGTCTTTTTGGCCATAGGTGCAATAGCTCTTTTAAAAAAATGTGTAGATTGAATGGCTTTAAATTGGGTTTCTCCTAACTCATCTAAAAACACTGCCTTTAGAAAATAATATTCCCACTTATGGAATAAAGCAGCTGCTGTGGTCGCTTCGGGATAATCACCTTCCCAAGATTGTAAATTATTATAAGCCCATTGCTCGTCTTCACCTAAAGACGCAAAAAAGGAGGAATCCTCTTTTAGAGCCCTATTAAAGTCTGCTATAATTTCAGGATTTACTGAAGAGGTGTGGTCTAAAATCATATTTGAAACACTGGACTTATCCCAATCATCTTTTGGATCTAAAAGTGTTACAATTCTCTTGGCCCTGTTTTCTGGCAAATAATAGCCAGGGTATGTTTCTCCCGAGGGGAATAAGGGCGCATTATTAGCAGAATACACATAGTTCCAAGAGGGGTTTTCAGACATAGGGTTTTCAGAAAAATCTGTAAATCTTATTTTTTCTTGCGCTGCAGTGGAACCGTCTAAAATAAATTTAGAAGAGGTGCCAGATGGAAGTTCATAAAGTGCTGCTGTGGCCCACCAAGCAATATTTCCCTCCCTATCTCCATACATCACATTAAGGCCAGGTGCATGTATATTGGGTAAAGCTGCTTTAAATGAATCCTTGTCTGCTGCATGTGATATGCTGTACAGGGCATTTAATACTTTATTAGGCCTCTGGGTATACACCCAGGACATACTTAAAGGTTTATCTAATGCAACGCCATCAATAACATCGTTCATTAAAGGACCGTGAAGGGTAGACTTTACTTGAAATAATATTGGATTGGCGTCTTTGACTTTAATTTGTTTTTCTTGTATTTGTAATGAGAGCCACTCCCCTTCATACAAGTAAGCATTGCTATCTGTGACATGAGATTGGGTTTGATAAAAATCAATATCGTCGTTCTCAAACATAGTGAGTCCATAGGCCATTTTTCTGTTGTGCGCCAAAAGAGGAAATGGAATTCCAGCCAAGTGATATCCATAGTTTTCATATTGAGGGGTCTCAATATGTGCTTCAAACCAAACAGAAGGCTGTGCATAACCAATATGAGGATCATTGGCAAAAATAACTTCCCCATTTTTGGTTTTTTCTGCACCAATGACCCATGCATTACTGCCAATGAATTGCGGTGCAGGTACCTTTTCTAAAAGCGTTGCTATTTGGTCTTCTACAGCAGTAAAAACAGGAATTGACACCGTGTTTGGATCAAAATCAATCTCTAAATCATTGAGATAATCAGCGCCAAGTGTATGATAAATATTAGATAAAAGAGGATCTGTCCTTTGGGCTACAGCAAAACTAAAAGACATATAGCCAAGGGTATTGTATATGTCCTTTAATTCAAAAAGTGTTTTTTCCAATCCTGTTAAATAGAATTCCACAGGTGTTGTTCCGTCAGTAACAAATTTATTTACCCCCTCTAAATAAGCCAAGGAAAGTTTATATTCAGGGCTAGATGTGTCTAATTGAGCTACAGCCTTTTTACTAGATGCGTCTATCCCTAAGGTAAGAAAGAGACGGTCTGTTTCTATTAAATCAGATCCAAAGAGTTCAGAGAGCCTCCCAGAGCCAATCCTTCTGAGTACTTCCATTTGCCAAAGCCTGTCTTGAGCATGGACATAGCCTAGAGATTTAAAGGCATCTTCCTCTGTCTTTCCATAAATATGAGGGACCCCATATGCGTCATAATATACTTCAACTTCCTCTGTCAGTCCATCTAAATACTTTGTCCCTTTATAATCTGGAGTCATCAATTGTATCGAAATCACTACAACAATTAAAAATACAAAGGCAATAAGTACTATTGAAACTAAAATTCTTTTGATGTTTTTCATGACAGTGTAATCAGATCAGTATAGGTAATATCTTATTGGTTAAGGGCATCTAAAAGCCATTGTTTGTAGGTCGGTATGTCAGTATATTGAATGGCTGGAGCCAATACTTCTAATGATGGAGACAAAAGCACATAATAAGGCTGTGAAGCAGCATTAAAATTAACGGTCTGAAAGGTACCCCATTTTTGACCAATCGTTTCAATAGGTTTTTGCCTGCCGCTGGGATAGGTGAACATAAATTGGTCTGAAAGGGGAAGCGTTTTACGGTCGTCTACATATAGAGATATCAGCACAAACTCTTTATTAATCAAAGAGAAAACCGATGGATCACTCCAAACATTTTCTTCCATTCTCCTACAATTCACACAGGCCCAGCCAGTGAAATCTAATAGAATAGGTTTATTTTCTTCTTGAGCAACACGCCAGCCTGTCTCAAAATCCTTGTAGCAATTTAGTCCTAAAGGACAGTCAGATTCTTGGGCGTAAACACTGTAAAAACTTGGGGGAGGAAAACCGCTTAACCAAGCTAAATCTTGTTTTTTGAAAATTCCCAATAATAAAAACGACCCAAACACTATGGATCCGGCAATCCAAGGAAATCTAGACCAATGAATGGGCTTTTTTACCTTGTCAAATAACCCTAATAAATAAGTTGCCAATCCAATAGACAACAACAACCAAATTCCTAAAAAGATTTCTCTCTTAAGAATGCCCCAATGCCCTACTAAATCTGCATTGGATAAAAACTTAAATGCCAGTCCTAACTCTAGAAATCCCAAAAACACTTTGACGGTGATCATCCAGCCTCCTGATTTTGGTAAACCACTCAATAAACCAGGAAACAAGGCAAACAAGGCAAAAGGCAAAGCCAATGCTAATCCAAAACCAAACATTCCTACTGTTAAATTAGTCGCTACATCTCCACCAGCTAAGGTAGTACTCCCTAAGAGACCTCCCAAAATAGGTCCTGTACATGAAAAAGAGACCAAAGCAAGGGTGAGTGCCATGAAAAAGACACCTACAACACCCCCAATTCTTGAGGCAGAGGCATCTATTTTATTACTCCATGAAGCAGGCAAATTCAATTCATAAAAACCAAAAAATGACCCAGCAAAGAATATAAATATGACAAAAAACAAAAGGTTTAACCAGATATTTGTGGCTATGGTATTTAGAATTTGTGCATCTAAAGAATTAAACAAATGAAAAGGAAGTGACAGTAAAACATAGATAAGCACTATAAAAAAACCATACCATAGTGCATTGGCTATTCCTTTTCTTTTATTAGATGAACTTTTAGTAAAAAAAGATACTGTTAATGGAATCATGGGAAAAACACATGGCGTAAGAAGTGCAATAAAACCGCCGAGCATGCCTAATAAAAATATCTTCCACCAACCATTCACTCCTTCAGAGTCTTCATTTGTAATAAATGAACCCAAACGATCTTTGGATTTAAGGTCCAAAAGTAAAGCTGTTGTTTTTTCTTGATCTGAATTATTGATAGCAGCTGCTTGTGCTGTAACTTCTTTTCCGGTTTCCAAAGCAACTGTAAAGCGAATTATATTTGGAATACAAACTTCTTTACAAACCTGATAATCTATTGAAAATGAAATTTCTGAAAGCCCTTTGTCCTTAATTTCTAGGCGTTGTTTAAAGGTTACACTGTCTTTAAAAAAAATCTCTGTGACATTAAAAACATCAGAATATTCACTATGTGTCTGACTTTCTTCAGTATTACCCAACAACAAAAAGGAATTCTTCTGATTTTCAAAATTAAAAATAGCTGGTTGAGACCCGCCTTCTGGTGAATATTGAGAATACAAATGCCAGTCTTTTTCAATAGTCCCAATTAATGAAATTATATATATACTGTCATTTTTTTTGGTCACAGATGGCGTCCATTGTACAGGATCCTCAGTAGCAGACATTGGAAAAGAAAAATCTTGGCCAAATACCATTCCTTTAGGGCTAATGAACAAAAAAGCAAAAAGAATAATTATTTTTCTCATAAAATATTGAAATATAATGATTTATCTGTATTTAATTTAGAAACAAACCGTCTGTCTGCCCTATATCCTACGACCCATATAATTTGATCTTTTGCGTCTGTCAACAACCAAATAGAAGCTTTTGAAATTACATTTATTTTTTGATCTCTTAAAAACTTGGACACCCTCTTTTTCCCTATCATCCCATTGGGGTAAAAGACATCGCCTTCTTTTGGGTGTCTGAGTTGTAATGGATATGCTAGCGTATCTTCATCTACAATAATAAATTTGTGATGGTCTGCAGGAGAAACTTCCTTGATTTTTGATATACTCAATTGAATGGGATATTCAATAACAGATTCTCCTGGGAAAATATGCACCGATTCCTTTGCTATGAACGAGGCTTCAATGGGCGTTAAAATGAGTACACTTCTATCTTTTAGTAATAGATGGCTAGGAGACAATAGTTTTTTTCCATTTTCACGCTGACACAGTTCAAGTACTGCATTAGCGTCATTGAAGCCATAGGGAGAAAACAACCCATAAATGACTGATAAGACAGATGGAGTTTTATGTAAAAGTTCAATAGCAATATGAATTTCGTTGGCTTCTATAGACCAAAGGTCTTTTTTAAGTTGTTCCAAATACAAAGAAGCCAGTTGTGAAGTCTCTTTCAAATGCAGCTGAGTTTGCACCATATTTTCCAAAGCAGTAGGATGCAAATCAGCCATTAGAGGCAATACTTCATGTCTGATTTTATTTCTGAGATAAGCTGTGCTAGCATTAGTGCTGTCTTCTCGCCATGCAATCTGATTGTTGTTTGCGAATTCAAGTAAAGCTTGTTTTGCAAAAGATAGAAGCGGTCTTCTAATGTAGCCTCTTTTCTCTGGGATACCCAACAATCCCTCTATTCCTGTACCCCTAGATAGATTTATAAACATGGTTTCTAGGGCGTCTTCTC
>Ga0209138_1002999_pt1 | contig 12570 bp, 12 predicted proteins | sample SaaInl3SG_22_DNA_FD_184645 | JGI IMG/M metagenome (GOLD analysis project Ga0209138, IMG submission 184645) | Marine microbial communities from expanding oxygen minimum zones in the Saanich Inlet - ESP_153SG_22_DNA (SPAdes) (version 2) | ecosystem: Environmental > Aquatic > Marine > Intertidal...
CGTAGGTCAACTTGTCCGTACAATGCTGGTCCATACTCGGACTATCACCGATACACCGCGTCGTGTAGTGAACCATCGGACGTTCATCCTCCACCGATGATATCGTATCCCATCCATTACCAGACGTCACATAAAATGCTTCGACACCCGAATCAGCAATAACTTCGTACGTCGATGCCACTTCAGATGCCGATGGATACTCGCACCTTCCCAACGACTTATTCACAGATCCTATCATCAATGATCCTATCGTCTCACCAGATAAATCAGGTTGACTCATAGTATATTCCGTTTCATTTCCTGTCCCACTACCACCGATCTCATCGAATGTCTTCACACACTTATCTCCTGGTATGTAGATAGATTTGGGACTATCAAGAGCAAATCCGTAATATGAGTTGCCGGGGGCACCATCTCTGAAAAAGATCTTCCCATCCAAGTCTATACCAGGTTTTTGATATCCTGGACTATTATAAAAGATCACATCATAACCCGACCCATTCTCGCTTTCTATATTGGTCAGAGCTTCCTCTGAATGCGTCGAAGGAGATCGAGGAACCTTCAACCTAAAAACATTTTCATTCTCTGTCACACCGGATTCCGATTGACTCCAATACAATGTACATTTCGCACCAGTCGGATTCATTTTAAAGGCATTACACTCGTAGCCACCAATATCCTCTGTGTTTTCGTAACATATTTTCGCACACTCACCCGGTCCAAACGCCTCAACTTCTACACTATCCACAAAATCAGGCTCACCGTCATCATCCGCATCAATGTAGGTATTTACCTTAACACCATCGTTACTCACCCGATAATAATCAATGTATGACGAATAGTCAATATCCTCATCACCTTCAGATAGACCAGATCCAAAAAGGGCATCGGATACGCCACTACCTGAAAGTAACGGACTACTAGAGATCTGTTCTTCTGATACGACATTCGAGGCTGTTTTAGGTGAGTCACTTGTGCCATCACCGAGCTTGATACATGTTTCCATTGAGAAATCATTCGTATCCATCGTCCCATCTGTACACTTGTACATTGCGGACACGATACACAGTATGACAGATATCACAATTACAAACAATGCTACCAACTCTATCATCTACTATCACCTGATAAAATCTTCTCCGAGCTCAGGTAAACTATCAGTATCGTGTTCATCGGCCCACGAATATTCTTTAGGGGGTTCTTGTGGAACAATGGTATGTTTGCGACAGAACTTTGTACCATTCACACACTTGTTGCGACAGGCACCACCCTTCGTCGTTGTACCTCCACACTGGTCAATGGGGTTCAGATACTTCTTCAACTGTGCGACTTCATCACGCAACACTTGAACAAGCTTGGACACTTTTTCAATTTCTTCAGGAGTCATATTATTTGATGACTTTATACATTTTATGGTCGACTTAGATGGACATTTTCTTACAAATTCCGGAGAGTTTGAAACTGTCGTCATTATCTTCACCCGTCTCTGATTCTAGGTTAAATCCAGTCAAAACGCTTCCATCATCACACTTCAATTTGCCTAGCAACGCAAGTTTATCACTAAAGGTTCCACCGGTACTCATTGTAAGATTTACGAATTCAGGAGACGACTGTATAGATACTACCTCATCGGAAACACCTATATCCCTGCATGTGTATTCATAGGATGCTTTATCACCAGTTCCTGGAAGTACCCTGAAGTTAGCCAGGGCTCCAACCTCACAGGCCACACCGAAAGAATCCTTATCGGTTAAATCTTTAAAATCCGAAAGCCCACCCTCTGTTAACAATGTCTTTTCGAGTAGTTCACCCGACGCGGCATCACCCTGTGTACAATCGTAATTATATCGGTACTTGCCACCATCCTTCATGAACTCGAAGCCGGAAAGTACACCGTTATCACACGACACGCGATGCTTGGTAAGGGAACCACTAAGGGTTGACTCACTGGACTCCTTTTCAGATTCGTAACCCTTGATGTAGTATTGACTGGCTTCAATAGAGAACACAGAAGCCTTCGACTCATCATCAACGGCGACCAAGTTTGCACCCTCCATCTTAAACCAGTTCTTATCCTTCCTATCAGAAATCTTGTAACCATCGTCCACAGCCTTGATGTTTAACTTAGCGGTGGATGTCTTGGTACCCACAACCTGAACATTATCACCGGAAATCTTTAGGTATTTACCACCGGATACGATGTAAAAATTCTCATCATCGGGTTCGAAGGTCCACTTAGCACCCTGATCAGGTACCTCCTCATTAAAAAGGGGGTTTTCTAAACCAGATTTATCTTCCTTGAGTTTAATCACACGGTTGTATTCGTTATCGTAGATCCAACCATTGACAATGTCGAAACCATCCATGTCTCCCTCTTCATCTTCAGCGTCATCATCCGTGATAGGTACAGTAGGAACGACTGGAGCTATAATCTCGGGCTCAGCCTTTTCTTCCTGCATCGCGAAATAAATCACGGCACCCACAACTACCAGAAGTAGAAGAGCCACCAGTCCTATAACGATGCCACTCATTATTTATATATTCAGATATTTTTTATTCTGTAACTATTACAAATGCGATCTCTGCAAACTGTGATGTTTGAAGCCATCGTGGTCGGTGTCATGAATCTCGTCTTTTTTTATTCACTCTCCATGTCCATTAAAAATCCTATGATTCTCCTGTTCATATCAGGTGCCCTGATACATATCGTCTTCGAGTATTTAGGACTCAACGAATGGTGGTGTAAGTCGACGTATTAAGTCAAATTGCGGCAGAGCTTCTACTACGACTGTACGTGGTAGAACCACCCTCTGTTGGTTTAGGACAACACCGATAACTTATTTTACCAGATGGGTGATTAATACGAAACTGTGTAAGGGCCATATTTATAGGACACTGAACTGCACTGTTTCTCAAATTACTCAAATTACAGGGTCTTTCACCAAAATCTCCATCAGTTTGATTATCTATACATTCAGTAGCATCAGGAGTTTCTTGTCTTGTACAATTAAAACTGACCTTCATTTTACCCTTCCATCCACCAGTTGGTCTAACACCCCATGATTGAATGAAGCCATTAAGACAATCTACTTCATGATGTGTCAAAAGCCCGATATCAGAACCATTGTGTTTTCTACCTATCTGTTTACCACCACAAGAGTTTCTCTGACCCTGATTAGTCTCATTCGTTAGTACACCGGGTTTTACCTGGACGCTGTCTCCAAGCAGACAAGAATACTGGAAACCGACCTTACCACCCTGCATAGTAGATTTAAATCCAGATAATAAACCAAACGTCCCAGCCTTTTCGCATGTAACATCTGTATCGGGTCCCATGAATGAAGGTGTTCCAAAATTACCATTCGAATGACTTTCACCACTCCGTCCGTCGTCGACAAACTCTGTCACGAAGTTCTGATTCGAAAACGAAATAAAATTCTGCCCAGTTCTTGACGTCTTAAGTGCATAGGACTTCTCTCCACTCGGTAAAGATACACCCGCAACCGTATCGGGAGTCGGATACAGTATACATTTCGAAAATCCATCCGAGACGAATCCGTTACACTCTTCGCCCTCTCCACGCATAGGAACTTCGTTACCGTAACATATCTTGGCACACTCAGTCTTCGAAGTCGCACCCGCCACGACTCCCAACCCTGAAAGTCTCCCAGTACTGCCCGCCCCGAAGAAGTCCAGGTATGTGGCATTGGGATCTTCTTCCTCCCCTGGTCCAGTGGGTACAAGTGTTAACGACTCAGATGAAGTTGTGCTCGTGGGTTCAGGTTCATCGGAACCCATGTCAAGTCCGGTGATGGCTTCTGTACCACTCAATACGTCACCGAATCCGAAGTTTGTACACTTCTTAAAATCAAAGTCCCCTGGAGACATGGTACCGTCACTGCATGCATAAAACACACCGGTACCCACAGCACTCGATGATAGACATGACAGACACATCATGAAGGCGAACAAAAGTAATATGATCGCCCCTTGTGCCATTCTTACTGGTACTTCATATTTTATTTTATGGGAACCATGATATTTCCATGGGTCCTACACAATTCACAATCTTGATGAATCTGATCATCGATCGAATGATTGTGAACTGGTATACATTTTACCAACTTGACACGTTTAACACGTTTTTTAGGTTCTTCAGGTATCTTATTGGGTTGAAGACCCTTCACGATACTGATGAGTGACTCTATTTCCTGGATAATGTCGTCCATTGTCAAGGAGGATCCAAACCCTTTAGATAGAAAGATGTTGTTGCGAAACTCCTGACACCTGTATCACTTAGGTTATCTTTTTTATACAATCGACACACGACACGTTTATCGTCAGGTGTCGGGTCTTCGTACTGCGACGTAAACCCACCACATTCACCTTCTTCATCCTCTTCGTCTACTTGGACTTCATTCATCGCACATATCCTCGCACAATCGTAGATGTTGGCTGCCGATATGTCCGTGAATACTTCAGAAGTCAGCTTCGTATTCATCTCGTTGAAGTCGTTCAGGTACTTCAAATTGTCCAATTCAAGTTCACTGAGATCTTCGTCGTCAACTGTTTCTAAGATACTCACCCCATTTACACTATCCGAAAACAAACTCGTTGACTCTTCTTCTGTTTTTTCCGTATCCGGTTCCGGGTCATCTTTCTTCGGTGTCGCTATAAAAGAAAAACATTTCTGTACAGCGAAATCACCTGGGACGAATGTAGCATCCGTACACTTATATAATAGAGCCCACCCCATGACAACCAAACTGAACATGAATGTCATGAGAGTGGCTATAGCCGCTGCATTCTCACCACCTGGCATTCTTACTATGGTAACCTAATTTTATTTTTATCGATGAGTGTAATCTGAGCCAGTTCATCGTATGTATAGTACCTGATGGATATACCAAACTTGGAACGCATCATCTTGTTCATGTACCCATTAATCGTCTTCTTCCATCGTGCTATATCAGATTTGAAAAACGCAATGTTCCGGTGAATCGTCATCACCTTTTCAAATTTAGCAGAAGCCAATAAACCACTGTAATATTTGACAACTTTATCAATCTCTGGTTTATTATTCATATCACTTTCAATCAAATCAATGACGTAGTAGCCACGCTTTTCGAGAATGATGTTAGCTTGGACGATGGGGTATGTCTCTATATAAGCTTTTATATCAGGGATACTGGGGATCGTGAAAAGGGTCCTGTTATCAGGGGGGACCGGGTGAGAATGATATACTACATATGAATCAGAATCTTCGATGCTAGGGTTCACAGTGTTGTATCGTTCATTCGTACGCTTCGAAGGTGTGTTAAACTTCACTGCCCCCCTTACATTTCTCACAGTGAATTGTGTCGACCCTACGTGCTCAATCTGGCGATCGTACGATTCCTTGTATACCCTCTTTAAATCATCAACCAGTTTTCTACTCAATCGTACCCCCATATTTGTATTCGTAAGTTCTGTTATGGTACCCAGATTGTAGGAATCCTTGGGAATGCTTAGCTTCTTGGTGAAACTATTAATCATACGATCAATCGAGCGATCAACTATAACCCTTGCACGCTTAGCTGGTGGCATGACAGTGTTATTATTGTTCCTGGGTCGCTTCGTAGCCATGTTATTATTACAATATATTTTTACTTACTCAGCATACTATGAAACAATTCACAAAAGTCCTGGAGCTTAGGCATGATCGTTTCCTTCCACTTTTCATCATCCCTCTGAACAAGGTACGACTTCCGTTCATCGTTGTATTGTTCGATGAGACGACAATACCCAATGTCACCAAGCATCTGGAGGTAGGTCTGACACTGGATCTCTTCATAGTCTCGTACCCTACCAAACAACCTATTCGCACGATTCTTGATTTCAACCAGAGTCCTTGAACCATCTTCGTTCATTTGAATACGATCAATGCGTCCAACAACTTGATACAGTGTTCCCTCGATGGTACAGATGTCCATCTTGTAAAACGTATCATCTTCGATAAGTTTCGCCTTATCAGCATCAGCCGTTTTGTATTCATTCTTCGTTCCATGGTTCGTATACAGCGTCTTTCGAATATGTTCCTTGGCGACAATCATATCCTTGGGTAGCATACCAGAACGTTCAACTTGGTGATACAACCCACGTAACTTCTGCTCGACGTCTGCACTAGTCTCGGATCTGAAACCCTCAGCATCACTCAAGATCTGTTTACTTCTCGGAGTAGAATTCAACACTTCGAGGGCGGCATCTTCCTTCGTCTGACCCTCGAATGTCATAGGACTGTACTTCTTCCACAACTCTTCAATAAGTTCAACAGGTTTCTTAAAACCAAGACCGACAGCCGTTGCAACAGATGAAGCTCCGATGATTACTTTAGGAACACCAATAGGCTTAATGGTCCGTTCATAACCGAGAAGGTGAGGGTACACCCGACCACATGCGATACAATCTGCTAACGAATTATGTGCATTCTCGAATTCTTCACCAAAGATATCCTTGTAGAGTACACCCAATTTGATGGGCTTGAGGAATCGTTCTCGATAAAGTTCAAGGGTGCACCCAAAAGTAAGATGGTCGATGTTACTAAGATCAATGCGATTACGAATCATCTCAGACTTTAGAACATTCAAGTCAAACTTCATATTGTGTGCAATCACTGTCGACGTCCGCGATCCAATAAAACGCATGAATTCAACAAACACTTCCGTGAAAGACTGACCGTCACGCTCTGCAACTTCTTGTGTTATGCCATGGACATCAATAGAACCCTGACTAATCTGGAAACTGTCAGGATACACAATCTTGTCGAATGTATCAAGCAGACGCCCCCTAGACGAGAACCGAGCCGCCGATAATGAAACTGCACGACAAGTGTCATACTGGTGGACAGTTTCTGAGGTAACGGGACGACGACCCGTCGGGAGTCCCGACGTTTCGAAGTCCATCGCGATATACTGCAACGAATCCATATTAAATTGAAATAGACTTAAAACTTTATGTGACTTAGGTACTAAGACATGTGTTTTCCATGTCATTGGTTCAGAAGAAAACGACGTCCACAGATCATACGTGGCATTTCACCTGTTGACTCTTTCGATGAAATTCTTCTCACTAGATAATATGTGTTTACCTTTACGAAGACTCTTGAAATACAAGAGGTACAAGGCACCAATACCATGTTCGTGTTATATATGTGGTAAGAACTTTAAAAATACAGAAGCTCTTATCAAACATATGGGTGGTCATGAGACGATCGAATTAAACAGGATTATTAAACATGGGTATGGGACTGTACGTTGTAACAACTGTTGGATTTCATTTACAAATGTTGAAGCACTACTCGATCACCCCTGTGTCCACGACGACTAATCATCACTCTTCTCTCTCACAGACCAACGACCTTCCATGAGAGCCGAGCGACGCTCCCAATCGGTGATCTGTAGAGTCTTGGTGGGTGGGGTCACGAGAGCACCTTCGTTGACTACCAAACACTCATAGCCACCCACATTGCATGCATGTTCTAATTCAAACCTGGATGCAAATTGAACAAAGGGCATCATATTCACCTCGGCTTCGAGGAGTGTCTTGTATCGAAAAGCATCTTCGAAGTTTCTAAAGGCGACGATACTGTCCCGAGTCACTCCATTCTCGCTACGCTCCTTCACAGAATAAATACCCGTATCACCGTCCTTGATGAATGCCAGAATATGAAACATCCCAACATCACCAACCCGTTCGATAGCTTGACAGTTTGTCTTGTCAAGTTTATAGTAACCAAAGACGGTTCTAGAAATCTTGCGTCGGATGGGGACACAGCTGAATACCATTGGAGCTCGAAGGGCAAACATGTTTAGGTTATTATTCCATGACCGACTCCCACACTTAGGCCTTCCGTTCATAAATATTCTTGAACCGCTTGTAGGTATTTTCATTTCCACCCTTATTAGGATGAAGTTTCAAACTACCCTTCAGAAAGACTCGCCTCGCAGCCGCACCACTAGGTGCATTCTCAAGGGCCTTGAAGAGATTCGCAACTGTTGTGTTTACGACAATTCTCTGTCGAGCTGTACGGAGTTTGTTGGTCTTCAATCTCTGACGCATCTTTTCAAAATTCTTCTTCATCTGGACCCTAGAAGGTGTCGGAGGCTTTTTAATAGATGGTCGCTTCTTCTTGGCTGGTCGTGGCGTGACGGGCTTCGGTGAAGGAGTGACGGGCTTCGGTGAAGGAGTGACGGACTTGGGCATCATCGACCTGGGCCTCACTGTACGCGTCCTTAACAACCTAGGAACATAAGTACTCTTTCTCATCTCCAAGGTAACAGGGACACGTTGCATTTACTATAGATCAATATTATTCTGTCGCGGAGTCACCATAGAGATCCTCTAGAATTTCGAGCATATCCTGAGAATTCTTGAGAGCTGACTGTGTCGCACGGACATTCCACTTCGCAATCATCGTCAATTTCTGGTTGACACGTTTACACTCAGAAATCTCCTTGTTCAAAACTTCAATCTTTGCAGACTGTTTTTCAACGACACGGTCACGGGGTGTAACAGGGTTACTAGACGTCTGTCTCCAGTGACGATTTCCCACATTATAAACACGAGTAGGCGTAATTCCAATGGCGATCATGTATTTATAATGGGTGTGTTTTCTTTAACGGTATTATCGACGCTTAGAACCCTGGTTAGATAAGAACCGGTTCATCATAGTTAAACGATTCGCGTTCAGTTGACTACGAACTCTTCTCTCTGTTAAGTTACTGTGTGAACCAACATTATTCATATTTCCTAACGTAGCACCAGTGTTCGATTTTGCATCATTCTTAGTCCCATTAACAAATCCACCAAGGTTGCCGGGCTGCATGACAGTAGTTTGATTACTCATGTTAACCTGTTGTAATTTACTTGTGTCAAGAAGGTTATCGAAACCCATCAACTGCAATTTGTTATCCTTTGACAAATCGATGATCATCTTCGGGTCTTTTCCAATACAACGTGTCATGATGAAACTGTATAACACAGTCATCATACCGTCACCTGTACCCAATGCAACACTGTTGCTATACGCTGACAGGGAAGATAGATACAACACCTGTAAAAAGTCACCCATAAACTTGGAAACTTTATCACCGGAATTATTGGAATTTTGTGCAGACTTTGCCGACACAGATGGTCTAAGATTTACATCATTTACTTTGAGTGTGTACATACCAGTATTGGGATCAAATTGAGTCTTTACATTGAGTTTTCCAATTTGAAACTTCATAGGTACAAAGTTCCAGGAAATGCGTGAATGGGGTGTATTCTTCATAATCCCTGTAATATCAGACTTAACTCCCTCAAGTGGCATCGCATTACCCGGGTCAAGCATATTCGCCACGGATATATGAGGTTGGAGTATTTTGAATTTTTTATCTGTGTCCGTGCGATTGGTTGTACGTAAAAGAGCACTCGAAATCGTTTTACGATTGTTATCTTCTTGATCGATGCCAACGATGACCGTGCTCTTAGAAGCCAAATTGGTACCTTCATGTTTAAAAATATCAGGCTTAAATCGATCGACTTGTATAGTATAACCGGGTTTTTTGATACCAAAGATAGTATGTAAGTTTCTCTTCAAAAAAGCTTCCCAGTTACTTGTCCCAGTCATTGTTATATCATTCGATTTAACAATAAAGAATTTGTAGGGTGCAGTACTCGCCTTGTTATTGGGATTCTTGTAGATTTCCAGTATTTTGTTCATCATCGCCGTTTTTCTAAATGCGACGGGACCACCATAGAGTATCTTTACAAAACTTGATTTGAGAAACGATGCAAAGGATGTACTGGTCGTCTTATCATGTCTCGTATCGAGCCACGATAAGAACAAAAAGTCAACGTCGAAATCGGGATCTGTGCGAAACGTGTACGAGTTACCCGAAATAGGACTCGTAATAGAACGTTTCTTTAAATGTTCAATCTGACGGTCAATGAGTTCATTGAATTCTTCACGTGTTTTACCTTTCACAACCCCCTGTACCTGATTAGTTGTAGCGATTTTCGTGTACAAATGCGTTAGACCATCTTCAACGATACCACGCCGACGAGTGACAATCGCGTTGCGAGTAGTATTTTTATTTCCACTCATAATATCTGTCCCTTGACGTTTCTGAGCCGTTACGGGTGTGGATGTCCCTTGACGTTTCTGAGCCGTTACGGATGCAGGTGTCCCTTGACGTTTCCCGACAGTTACGGGTGTGGATGTCCTTTGACGTTTCCCGGTAGTTACGGGTGCAGGTGTCCCTTGACGTTTCCCGACAGTTACGGGTGCAGGAGTCCTTGGACGTTTGCGGACCGTCGTAGGTCTCTTATACTTTTCCATAGCATTTGAAATAATTTTACGCCTATCGTCATTTGACTTAGCTGTACGGAGTTTCAGTTTTACACTACTGAGTTCCGAATTATTCATATTTTTTCCTGTCATATTCTTTACAGACTGATTCAATCGTTCCACCATACCCTTGATCGGGTCTTCGATGCGGCGAGGCCTGGTACTCATCCTTGTTATTTATAGGGAAAATAATTCGTAGACCCATTCCCCATCGACGATCTCCTCTTCGATAAGTTTTTCCTTGAGCCGCTCCAACTGGGGCATATTGTTTTTCAGCATAGCAACAGTCTCATCGTAGCAGTCCCCGACAATGAGGTCAATCTCATTATCCACGAGAGCCGAAGCCTCCTCGGACATCTTGCGGTAGTCGAAGAAGTTCTGACCAAAACCATAAGTAGTCACCATCTCACGAGCAATCTGGTACACGAGGGCATAGTCAGAGGAGGCACCCGTGGTGATTTTGTCCTTGCCATAGATGATCTCTTCCGCAGCACGACCCCCGAGAGCCACCTTGATTTGGGACAAGAGGTACTCCTTGGTGTACATCGCAGAGTCAGCATTCTCTTCGTTGGGTTGGAAGAAGGTGATACCACCCGCAGCACCTCGAGGAATGATAGAAACTTTACGTACCACATCGTAGTCGGGGACGAGAACGCCCATGATGGCATGCCCAGCCTCATGGTACGCCACGAGTTCCTTCTTACGCATCGAAAACTTCACATCACCCTTCGCACCCACGACGACACGCTGATACACATCCTCGACGATTTCGTTGTTGATGGTTCCACCAGCATCCCTTACCGCACGGATGGCACACTCGTTGAGAAGGTTGGCGAGGTCAGCACCTGAGAAACCCGTCGTCTGCTTCGCGATTGTCGCCAGATCTACCGTGTCATCCAAGTTCTTATCCCTGGCGTGAACACCCAAGATCTTCTTGCGTCCCTGAACACTGGGGAGAGTCACCTGAATCTTACGATCGAAGCGACCGGGACGAAGGAGGGCATCATCGAGGATGTCGATGCGGTTCGTCGCAGCGATGACCACGATACCCGTCTCGTTGTCGAAACCATCCATCTCGGTCAAAAGTTGATTGATAGTCTGCTCACGCTCATCATTGGCAGGCATACCACCACCAGAACGCTGCTTACCGACAGCATCAATCTCATCAATGAAGACGATGCATGGTTGATTCTCTCGTGCCTGCTGGAAAAGTTCGCGTACGCGTTTGGCTCCGACACCTACGAACATTTCAACAAAGTTGGCGGCGGAACATTGGATGAAGGGGACGTTGGATTCACCAGCGATGGCTCGAGCGAGGAGGGTCTTCCCCGTACCCGGAGCACCGGCGAGAAGGGCACCGCGGGGAATCTTAGCACCACTTCCAAAGTAGCGTTCGGGTTTCTTGAGGAAATCCACAATCTCCTCGAGTTCCTCCTTGGCAGAGTCGATACCCTCGACATCTGTGAATCGAGTCTCAACCTCCTGGTCCATCGTAAACTCTGTGGACTTTCCAAAGGGGTTAGGCATTCCCATTCCACCTCCACCACGAGCACCGAAGATGGCTCGGAGAACAGAGAAGAGGTAGATACCGAGGATGACCATAATTCCAGTCTCAGCGAAAGACATTGGGGGTCCCGACGTATCCACGAGAACCTCGGCATCGCTCTCCATCAAGGTTTGCCAAAGCTGTTCCGTTTGAACGATACGAACATCACCATAATCACCATTCTCTTCTTGAAACTGGGCAACATTCTCACTTGGCTTTACGATAACAGCAGGGAGTTCTTTATTTTGAAGACCCTTGACAAACTGACTATACGTCCTCGGATGGTACTCAGGCTTACGCTCAGATGTAACCTTTACCGGGGGAGCGGTGAAATTATTTGCGATGCTGAACATCGTTTTCATTACAATGACGTCACTCTTTTAAGCGATATCTAGCAAATCTCATCTTATCCATCATATAGTACATCTGGTAGGCACCAACCACACTCGGACACCTATACTCTTCGGGCATACATTCGGGAATACCTTCGTCAGAGTAGTAAGCGGTTTCACTCTTTCTCTCTTCAAAGTGTGATGGGTGATTGTGATACAACCACTGGAGATGTCTCGCACACACATGCACCTTACCATACCGCTTCGTATACTCTTCTGTCAAAGCGATCCCAATCTGACATGCATATAGGTAATTCTTCAAA
>Ga0209138_1003014_pt1 | contig 12522 bp, 9 predicted proteins | sample SaaInl3SG_22_DNA_FD_184645 | JGI IMG/M metagenome (GOLD analysis project Ga0209138, IMG submission 184645) | Marine microbial communities from expanding oxygen minimum zones in the Saanich Inlet - ESP_153SG_22_DNA (SPAdes) (version 2) | ecosystem: Environmental > Aquatic > Marine > Intertidal...
TTCTTATGAAGGGCGTGTCGGTCTTATTTTAGGTAATGAGGGTCGTGGCATAAGAACCTCAATTAAACCCCTTGTTGATGATATGATTATGATTCCAATGAAAGGACACGTACAATCATTAAATGTGAGTGTCGCTGCGGCACTATTAATGAATGCACTGACAAAATAACACAACATGTTTTACATGAATGATTATGAAATCATATATATGATTAAGTACAACAATGATGATGATGCATTTGCATTCATGTTAAAAAAATATGAGAAATTCATTTGGAAAAAAATTCATTCAATGTATGTTTACGACGAGGAAAAAATTGATTTTTTTCAAGAAAGTATGATATTACTCAACAAAGCAATTCGAACATTCGATGAATCGTATAACAAAACGTTTACGAGATATTTTGAATTAATCCTTATAAGAAAACTCGTGTCATTAAAAAAAGAAACGCAACAATACGTCTTACGAGAACCGTCATTCTTTTATCAATTAGCATCTCCAGAAACACAAAGAGAAACAATCCGTTTGAAATTTAAAGATGAAAAGAAACACATGGTGTACCAATATTATTTCGAAAATAAAAGGTCAATTGAGTATATTTCACAAACATTACAACTAACTAAAAAACAAGTCTATAACATCATTTATCAAATTAAACAAAACATTAAAAAAATGAATAACTAAAAAACATTTTAAAATGATTGACTCAAGTTAGATAACGTGTTAAAATACTCATACATTGACCACAGGAGTGGTTTTTTAATGCGTAAAAAAATTATTTTAATTTGTAGTGTTTGCTTACACAGAAACTACACAATAACTAAATCAGCGACAACGACTGATCGTATGTCAATCAGTAAGTATTGTACCTACTGTAATACACATACAATCCACAAAGAAACGAAATAGAGGTGTATATTTTATGGCTATTAAAGTAAAAAATACAGAAGAAAAATCTAAACTATTAGAGGTTCTCACCAAAGAATATAAGTGGGAAAATTTATTACTAGGCGTACTTGCTACAATTTCTGCAGGACTCGCATTAATGATTATTAGTGGTAATCCACTACTTCAAATTAACCCAAACTTTCCAATTTTAGGGACCGAACCTAATGGGACGATTTTCTCATGGGTTTTACTCGTGATTTCAATGTTTGGACTCATTCTTGTGATCTATCCATTTTTTATTCCAGCAGTTCCGGAACTTAAAAAAATTGTGTGGCCAACACGTTCAAAGTTTATTGACCAATCAACAAGAACAGTGTTGTTTTTACTTATTTTGACACTTGTTATCTTATTATTTAACTTCTTGATTCTCAATTTATTAGGAGATCTCCTATGATCCAACAGCAACGTTGGTATATCATTCAAACATATTCTGGGTATGAAAATTCTGTAAAAGAAGACTTACTAAGACGTGTAGATTCCATGGGAATGAATGACTTTATCTTTAGTGTGATTGTTCCTGAAGAAACAATCATCGAAAAGAAAGAGAACGGAAAAGAAAAAGAAAAAATTAAACAACTTTATCCTGGATATGTATTTGTGGAAATGATCGTCACTGATGAATCTTGGTTTGTTGTAAGAAACACGCCGCGTGTTACCGGGTTTTTAGGGTCTTCAGGGGGAGGAACGAAACCAGTTCCACTAGCTGCTGAAGAAATTAAACAAATCTTATTAAAAATTGGGGTCATTTCTAAACCGAAATATGATCAATTACTTGATAAGTACGTTGAAATTCTTTCTGGCGCATATCAAGGGATCAAAGGAAAAGTTTCACAAGTTGATAACGATCAAGCACGCGTTGTTGTTGAAATTGACCTCTTCGGTCGTGCAACACCAACTGAAATTGATGCACACGAAGTGAAAGTCATTGAATCGTAACAATTTTCGTTGACAACCGCATGTATTCGTGATAATATTACTTCGCATGTTTTAAAACACACCATAGTGGGAGACAACGTCAAACCACATACTTATGCAAAAGAAGGAGGATGTGTTCATGGCTAAAAAAGTTGTAAAACAATTAAAGCTACAAATTCAAGCAGGAAAAGCAACCCCTGCGCCACCAGTAGGTCCAGCGCTAGGTCAAGCTCAAGTTAATATTCCAGCCTTTTGTTCTCAATTCAATGAAGCAACAAAAGATCAAATGGGATATATGATTCCTGTTGTCATCTCAGTATATGATGACCGTACATTTACATTTGTAACAAAAACACCACCAGCAAGTGATCTGCTTAAAAAAGCAGCAAACATCACGAAAGGTGCACAAAACGCACTTAAAGAAAAAGTTGGGTCCGTTACAAAAGCACAACTACGTGAAATCGCTGAACTCAAAATGCGTGACTTAAATGCGTATGATGTAGAAGCAGCAATGAACATTATTGCAGGATCTGCCCGCAATATGGGTATTACAATAAAAGAATAATGGATCTAAATTGTGGGAGGATATCCCGCTAGACCACATTTGGAGGATAAGCATGAAAAGAGGTAAAAAATACCTTGAAGCCGTCAAACTTTACGACAAAAATAAATTATATGTCGCAGAAGAAGCATTAGGGCTCGTTAAAAAAACGTCAATTACAAAATTTGACGCATCTGTAGAAGTCGCAATTAGACTTAATCTTGACCCACGTCAAGCAGAACAAAATTTAAGAGGTGCCATCGTCTTACCACATGGTACAGGAAAAACACAACGTGTCGTTGTTATTGCTGATGGTGAAAAAATCAAAGAAGCTGAAGCTGCTGGTGCAGATCGTGCTGGAGATGATGAACTTATTGAAGAAATCAGCAAAGGCTGGTTAGACTTTGATGTATTAGTCTCAACACCATCAATGATGGGTAAATTAGGAAAACTTGGACGTGTCCTAGGACCTAAAGGATTAATGCCTAACCCTAAAACTGGTACAGTCACAATGGATGTCGCTAAAGCAGTTGAAGAAATCAAAAATGGTAAAATTGAATACCGTACAGACAAAGTCGGAAATATTCATGCACCCATTGGTAAAGTATCATTCGATGCTTCAAAACTCAATGAAAATTTAATCGCTTTATATCAACAACTTCTAAGAATTAAACCAAGTACTGTTAAAGGGTCATATGTAAAAAACATTACAGTATCATCTTCAATGGGACCTGGTATCAAAGTTTTAGAAGAATCAATCAAAGCATAACAATCACAACTTAATCAAAACCAAAGACAGTAGGTGCACATGCTTAAATATCCTACCGAGGCATACATAAAACAATTCGACTCTTTGGTTTTTAACGTTAAAAATCAAAGAGTTTTATTTATTCTATAAGGAGGAAAAGATGAAAGACATACTCGTAAAAAAACAACAATCCGTTGATACACTTGCAGAAAAAATGCAAACCGCCGTTTCAGTTGTTGCGTTTGATTATCCTGGTCTCACTGTTTCAGATTTTACTGAATTACGTATTCAGTTAAAAGATGCTGGATGTGATACAAAAGTATATAAAAACAACATTGCAAGACGTGCAGCTTTAAAAGCAGGATTCAACGAATTTTCAGAAATTTTTACAGGTCCTAAAGCAATCGCAATCAGTTATCAAGACGCAGTTGCTCCCGCAAAAATCTTAAATGATTTTGCAAAAACACATCCACAAGTTGTGTTAAATGCATCCGTGGTCGAAGGTGGTTTCTTTAATGAAACGGATACAAAAATGCTTGCAAATCTACCATCAAGAGAAGTATTACTTACACAAATTGCTGTTGGATTATTACAACCAATTAGAGAATTAGCCGTTGGTCTTAACATGATCAGCGAAGAAGCAAAATAAAAAAATAAAAAGGAGACTATAAAAGTCATGGCAAAGTTAACAAAACAAGCGTTCGTAGACGCATTAAAAGAAATGTCGTTATTAGAAATTAAAGAATTAGTTGAAGGATTAAAAGAAGAATTTGGTATTGATCCAACTGCTGTTGCTGCTGCTCCAGCTGCTGGTGCAGGTGCTGAAGCTGCTGCAGAGAAGTCAGAATTCGATGTTATTTTAAAAACATTTGGATCAAACAAAATTGCAGTCATCAAAGTTGTTCGTACAGCAACTGGCTTAGGGTTAGCAGAAGCTAAAACATTATCAGAAACTGCAGATGCAGTCATTAAACAAGGTCTTAAGAAAGAAGATGCAGACGCACTTAAAGCTGAACTAGAAGAAGCTGGTGCAACTGTTGAACTTAAATAAATTAAGTTAATATCAACAAACAAAAACCTAAGGCATTTGGTTGTCTTAGGTTTTTTGGCCGTTTAATTTATGTCGCATTATTATCAATTTGATGAAAAACTAAAGAGCCTAGAGAAGACAATAACGTATCATTTCAAAGGTCACGTGTTTACATTTATAACGGACCAAGGGGTCTTTTCAAAAGATCACGTTGACCCAGGTAGTGATGTCTTACTTCATGCAATTGAAGAAACACATGTATCAAGTATTCTAGATATAGGATGTGGATATGGTGTTTTAGGTTGCGTTTTAAAAACACGTCATCCAAACGCATTACTTACGATGTTTGATATTAATCCACGTGCAGTCGAATTGGCAAAAAAGAATGCAGGTCACTTGAACGATGTTCTTGTTCTTGAATCTCGTGAAGTGCCAGGTCAAGATTATGATTTGGCTGTCATTAATCCACCCATTCGAGCAGGCAAAAGTATGATCTTTTCATTGTATCAACAAGCTTTTCATGCACTTAAATCAAAAGGTGTTTTATATGTTGTCATTAGTAAAAGACATGGCGCACCATCAACAGTTACATTTTTAAAGACGATGTTTGATGACGTTTCTCGCGTAAACAAAGCAAAAGGTTACGATGTTTACAAAGCGATAAAATATTGACAATTTGCATCATTTTATGATAATATTATATAATGCGAAAACTTGTTTTCTACCACGATTCATCAATTAAATTTATATTTTTTTAGGAGAGTGACCCTATGGGATATCGCGTAGTTCAATACGGTAAAAAAGCTTCAAGAAGAAATTATTCAAGAATGCGTTATGATATCGATCTACCGAATTTGATCGAGATTCAAACCAACTCGTTTGAATGGTTCTTGAAAGACGGTATTAAAGAATTACTCCAAGATATATCACCAATTGAAGCACACAACGGTGATATGAAACTTCATTTTGAAGAACACGAGCTCACAGAACCGAAATATAACGTTCAAGATGCTAAAAAACGAGACATTAACTATGCAAAACAATTATCTGTTAAAGTCAAATTAGAAAACGTATTAACAGGTGAAGTAAGAGAAAATAAAGTCTTAATGGCTGAAATCCCGGTGATGACACCAACGGGAACTTTTGTTATTAACGGCGCTGAACGCGTTGTTGTTTCTCAGATTATACGTTCAGCCGGCGCATATTATACAAGCTCAATTGATAAAAAATTAAATCAATTACGATATACAGCTCAAATCATTCCGACACGTGGCGCGTGGTTAGAAATGGAAATGGGTTCTAAAGATATCTTATATACGAAATTAGACCGTTCTAAAAAAGTACCAATGACAACGTTTATGCGTGCCATTGGTTTAGGTAAGAAAAAAGATATTTTTGATGTCTTTGGAAAATCTGATTATTTAGATTCTACTTTTGAAAAAGACGATACAAAAAATAGTGATGAAGCAATCATCGAAGTCTATGCAAAATTAAGACAAGGTGAAAAAGTACCAGCTGACGCTGCACGTGAATTCGTTCGTATGCGTTTATTTGATCGTAGACGTTATGATCTTGCTGCTGTTGGACGCTATAAATTCAATAAAAAACTTGATGTCTTATCTAGGTTACTCGATGCAACGCTAGCTCAAGATGTTGTGGATCCTAAAACTGGAAAAGTTTTAGTAAAAGAAAACACAGTGATTACAAAAGATGTTATCGCGTTATTAAAAGAAAACAGACATGCCTTTAGAAAAGAAATTATCACGAAAGAATATTCACTTCAAAACGAACTTCCTGATGAAATATTAGCAGAACGTCTACCTGATGGTGGCGATATTTTATATACAAAAGAAAAAATAACAAACCTTAGAACAGGTGAAGTTTTAGTCGAAAAAAACACCCCTGTTACTGAAGATGTCATTGGTATTTTAAGAAGAAATAGACAATCACTCGATGAGAAAGTCATTAAGTTCTTTTTAGGTCGTGATATTTATGAAAAAGAAACAGATCGTCAAGGTGTTGTTGTTGAAATGCTTGATGTGTTTGTAAGAGTCGACGATACAGATAAACTAAAAGTAGTTCGTGCAGTTGGTAGCAATCAAGATGAATTCGTAGAACACATTACAATTTCTGATATGATTGCATCACTCAGTTATTATTTAAATCTTTACGATGGTTTAGGCGACATCGATGATATCGATCATTTAGGAAATCGTCGTTTAAGATTGATTGGTGAATTACTTAAAAACCAATTCAGAATTGGACTTGCAAGAGCGGAAAAAAACATTAAAGATAAAATGTCGACAACGGTCTTTAGTGAAGCGACACCAGCTCAAATCATTAATATGACACCACTTGCTGGTGCAATTAAAACGTTTTATGGCTCATCACAATTGTCACAATTCATGGATCAAATTAACCCACTTGCAGAACTCACTCAAAAACGACGTGTTTCAGCACTTGGTACAGGTGGTCTTGCACGTGATCGTGCAGGTGTTGAAGTACGTGACGTTCACAACTCTCACTACGGTAGAATTTGTCCAATTGAAACGCCTGAAGGTCCTTCAATTGGTCTTATATCATCACTTGCAACGTACGGACGTGTCGACCAATATGGGTTTATCCAAACACCGTATTTAACTGTTGAACACAAAAAAGATGGTATTTATGTCTCCAGTGAATTCAAATATTTAACTGCAGATGAAGAGTATCACGAAGTCATTGCATCAGCTGCTTCTAAACTTGATGATCAAGGTAGATTTTCTGATGACAAAGTCATTGGACGTTATCGTGGTGAAACATCCATGTTTGAAGTTGATCAAGTAACATTTATGGACGTTTCTCCGAAACAAATTGTTTCTGTCGCAACCTCAACAATTCCGTTTTTGGAACATGATGATGCCTCACGTGCACTCATGGGAGCCAACATGCAACGTCAAGCAGTGCCATTGCTCATTCCTGAAGCACCAGTTGTTGGTACAGGTATTGAATACCGTGCAGCGAAAGACTCAGGTGCAGTTGTTGTTTCAAAAACATCAGGTTTTGTCACGTATGCTGACTCTAAACACATTAAAATTACATCAGAACCTGAAGATACCGTGAAAGTCGGTCGCACTGTTTTATATACCAAAGGTGAACCGTTTACTTTAGACATTGCAAATAAACTCGTTGAAAAAGGTGTTGATAACACCGCAGATTATAAACTCATTCGCTTCTTTAGATCAAACCAAGATACGATGATTCTACAAAAACCAATTGTTAAAACTGGTGAATTTGTTGATGCAGGCGATATTCTTGCGGATGGACCTTCCACCTATAAAGGGGAACTTGCACTTGGACGTAATGTTAAAATTGCCTTCATGACATGGGAAGGGTATAACTATGAGGATGCGATTATCTTATCTGAAGATTTAGTTTCTGAAGATGTGTATACATCCATTCATATTAGTGAATATGAAATTGAAACACGTGAACTTAAAACAGGTTCAGGTAAAGAAGAATTTACAAGAGAAGTACCAAACGTTGGACTTGATGCACTTCGTAACTTAGATGAACGCGGCATTATTGTGCCTGGTTCTGAAGTGAAAGAAGGCGATATTTTAGTAGGTAAAATCACACCTAAAGGTATGTTTGAACCAAGTCCTTCTGAAAAATTAATCCATGCCGTTATCGGTGAAAAATCAAGAGAATATAGAGATTCATCCCTACGTGTGCCACACGGTGGTGGTGGTATTGTTCAAAGTGTTCAAATCTTAACGAAAAAAGACGGTGTCTTACCTTCTGGCGTGACTGAAAACATACGTGTGTATGTCGTTCAAAAACGTAAGATTTCTGAAGGAGATAAAATGGCTGGACGTCATGGTAACAAAGGGGTTATTTCCCGTATTTTACCAAGAGAAGATATGCCATATATGGAAGATGGAACACCAGTTGACATCATGCTTAACCCACTTGGGGTACCATCACGTATGAACATCGGTCAAGTTTTAGAAATTCACTTAGGACTTGCTGCTAAAAAATTAGGCGTCAATATCGCAACCCCAGTCTTTGATGGTGTTGATGATGAAGACTTGAATGCAATTATCGCTGAAGCTGGTCTAGAGGCAGATGGTAAAACACAACTTTATGACGGACGTACTGGACAACCTTTTGAAAACAGAATTTCAGTAGGGGTCATGTATATGATCAAACTTTCACACATGGTTGAAGATAAACTCCATGCAAGAAGTGTTGGACCATATACTCTTGTCACACAACAACCAATGGGTGGTAAAGCTCAAAATGGTGGACAACGTTTTGGTGAAATGGAAGTGTGGGCACTTTATGCATATGGTGCCGCACATACCTTACAAGAAATGTTAACAGTCAAATCCGATGATATGATTGGTCGTAACCGCGTGTATTCAGCGATTACACACGATAAACCAATTCCTGAAGCATCCATTCCAGAATCATTTAGAGTCCTTACAAGAGAACTTCAAGCACTTGGTTTATATGTTGAACTCATTGATGAGCAAACAGGAGAAAACGAAGCGGTTAAATCACTTGTTGATCTTGGCGCAGGACAAAAACCTAAAGGAGGCTTCCGTTAATGGCAAAAGAAAAATTAACGTTAAAAGTTGAATCACTTAAACTGTCAGAAGAAGCGCTCACGCAGCTTAAGCTCTCAGGGATTGATCAACTTGAAGATTTTAATACCTTCTCAATTAAAGAATTAAAATTATTACTTGCGGATGCATTTGAAGAAGTAACGTCTGTTTTAAGACGTTACTCTTTACCACGTCCACTTGAAAATATGGGCGTTTCAGGTGAAACCGTTGACCGATTAAGAGGTCAAGGTCTAGAAGATCTTATTGATGTTTTAGAATATGATCGTCATATTTTATACCACTTATTTGAAGATGACGCAATTTTACGTGAAGAAATGAACAGTGTTTTAAAGTTTTATGGATATGATGCACTTCACGAACATCATCACGAAGCAAGCGATGTTGAGGATGTTGAAATTGAATCATTAAAAGATTTAGTACAAACGCCTGTTGATCCAGTTAAAATGATTGATGTTCAAGCACGCATCAATCAAGGTAGAAAATCACCTAAAGAATATGGATCTAAAACGTATTCACATTTAAAAATTCGTATTGCATCTCCAGATGAAATTAGACAATGGTCTTATGGAGAAGTTAAAACGCATGAAACCATCAACTATAGAACGTCTAAACCTGAAGAAGGTGGTTTGTTTTGTGAGCGCATTTTTGGACCAACACGTGATTATCAATGTGCATGTGGAAAAAAACAAAGTGGCAATAAAGGACAAGTATGTTCAAAATGTGGTATTGAAATCACGGAGTCTAAAGTACGTCGTGAACGTATGGGACACATTGAACTTGAAGCACCCATTGTCCATACATGGTATTTAAAAAATTCACCTTCAAGACTTGCAATCTTACTCGGAATTAAAGCAAAACAACTTGAAGAGGTTGTTTACCATGCATCCTATATCGTCACTGATCCAGGAACAGCACCTCTATCTAAAAAGCAAATTTTATCTGAGCAAGATTTCTCACGCTTAAGTGAAGAATACTATAATAAATTTACTGCATTAACTGGTGCAGAAGCTGTTAAAATCTTACTTCAAGAACTTGATTTAGACAGAGAAGTCCGCATTTTAAGACGTAAATTAAAAACAGCATCAAAACAAAAACGTGACAAAATCATTAAACGTTTAGAAGTTGTAGAAGCATTCAATAATTCTGATAACAAACCAGAATGGATGGTGATGGATGTCATTCCGGTGATTCCACCAGATCTTCGTCCAATGGTCCCACTTGATGGTGGTCGTTTTGCAACAACCGACTTAAATGATTTATATCGTCGTATTCTTAACCGTAACAACCGACTCAAAAAACAAAAAGAACAAATGGCACCAAGACTGATTACGAAAAACGAAAAACGTATGCTTCAAGAAGCTGCTGATGCATTATTTGATAATGCAAAACGTGGTAAAAAAGCAGCTGTTGAACGTAATCGTCACTTAAAATCACTTTCAGATTTATTACGTGGTAAACAAGGTCGTTTCCGTCAAAACTTACTAGGAAAACGTGTGGATTACTCTGGACGTTCTGTTATCATTGTAGGACCAGACTTAGAAATGTATCAATGTGGGATTCCACGTGAAATGGCCATTACATTATTTAAACCATTTGTATTAAGAGAACTTCAAAAATTATCGGGTGATGATGCGAATGCAAAGAAAAATGCAAACTCTAAATACGAACGTATGGATGATGATGTATGGACAGCACTCGAAAAAGTTGTTAAAGAACATCCAGTCTTATTAAACCGTGCACCAACACTTCACAGACTTGGTATTCAAGCATTTGAACCAAAACTGATTGATGGAAAAGCGATTCGTCTACATCCACTTGTTACCCCTGCATTTAACGCAGACTTTGATGGTGACCAAATGGCGGTTCACGTCCCCCTATCGAATGAAGCTCAAGCTGAAGCACGTTTACTCATGCTTGCATCCAACAACATCTTAAACCCTAAAGATGGTAAACCTGTTGTGACGCCTTCTCAAGACATGGTTTTAGGAAACTATTACTTAACGATAGAAGAAACAAAAGATAAACCATTTACTGGGTTAAAAGCAGAAGAGAAAAAAGCAGCACATCTTGAAAAACATAAGTATGAAGGGCATTTCTTCTCAAATTTTGAAGAAGTTCAACTCGCTTATGAAGATGGATTTATTCAGTTGCATACTCGAATTATCATCGATCCTAAATCAATGGATCAAATGTTTAAATCTGAACAAAAACAACAATATTTAGTCACAACATTTGGAAAATTGATTTTTAACCAAATCTTACCTCCAAATTTCCCATACTTAAATGAACCGTCTGATAACAACTTAGAAAATGGAACACCTGATATTTATTTCATTAAAAAAGGTGTGAATCCTAAAGATGTCTTACATGATATTCCAGTACCAGGACCATTTACTAAAAAATTCTTATCTAAAATTATTGCGCAAGTATTTAAGAAATTACACATTAGTGAAACGTCTAAAATGCTAGACAGACTGAAAGATTTAGGATTTAAATATTCGACAGTTTCAGGGATTACGGTATCTTTTGCAGACATTAACGTGTTTTCAAAAAAAGAAGAGATGCTCGTTGATGCAAGACAAACCATTGACCAAGTTCTAGAATGGCATGATGACGGTTTACTTACGAGTGAAGAACGTCGTAAACTCATCATTCAAACTTGGGAAAAAGCACTTAAAACCATTCAAGATAACGTCATGGATGAGTTTGATAACGACAACAATTTATTTATGATGAGTGATTCAGGTGCACGTGGTAGTTTAAATAACTTCGTCCAACTTGTTGGGATGCGTGGTCTGATGAACAACCCGAAAGGGGAAACCATTGAAGTTCCTGTTCAAGCATCATTTAGAGAAGGACTTACCGTTTCTGAATTCTTTATTTCAACACACGGTGCACGTAAAGGGTCAACCGATACTGCGTTAAAAACTGCAGAGTCCGGTTACTTAACAAGACGTTTAGTTGACGTGTCTCAAGATGTCATTGTTGTTGATGATGACTGTGGTACGGAACGCGGTATTGTGATGCGTCCAATTACCTCAGAAAAAGATGATACAAAAATTATCGTACCTTTATATGATCGTATTGTTGGTCGTTATGCAAGTAAAGATGTTGCAAAACCTAAAGGTAAAGGACTCCTCGTCGCTAAAAACCAACTCATCACAGATGAACTTGCAACAGAAATCTTTGAAGCTGGTGTTGAAGAAGTTGAGATTCGTTCAAACCTTACATGTCACTCAGAAAATGGTGTATGTGCAAAATGTTATGGACGTAACTTAGCATCCAACATGCCTGTAGAAGTAGGAGAAGCTGTTGGTGTTATTGCAGCACAATCGATTGGTGAACCTGGAACCCAGCTTACCATGAGAACCTTCCATACCGGAGGTGTGGCATCTGCATCTGATATTACCCAAGGTTTACCTCGTATTCAAGAATTATTTGAAGCACGTAATCCAAAAGGTAAGGCTGTTATTAGTGAAGTTGAAGGTAAAGTTCATGCGATTGATCGCTTAAGAAGTGGTTTTTCAACTGTGACTGTACTCGATAAAAATGAAAAAGAACACAAGTATACGATCGACCCTAGTATTGATGTCTTAGTACGTAAAAATCAAGTTGTTAGACCTGGTCAAAGACTCACCTTAGGGTCAATTCATCCTAAAGAGTTACTACGTATCGTTTCAACAGAAGCATCCGCAAAATATATTTTAGAAGAAGTTCAAAAAGTATATC
>Ga0209138_1003016_pt1 | contig 12515 bp, 12 predicted proteins | sample SaaInl3SG_22_DNA_FD_184645 | JGI IMG/M metagenome (GOLD analysis project Ga0209138, IMG submission 184645) | Marine microbial communities from expanding oxygen minimum zones in the Saanich Inlet - ESP_153SG_22_DNA (SPAdes) (version 2) | ecosystem: Environmental > Aquatic > Marine > Intertidal...
TAATTTTTTATCAGGAAAATAAAGAAAAATTTATATGATTAAAGAACAACTTAAAGATGGGTTGTGGCGACAAAATCCTGGGGTAGTTCAGCTTCTTGGATTATGTCCAACCCTTGCTGTAACAACGAATATTACCAATGGATTTGCTCTTGGTGTTGCTACAATTTTTGTTATGATTCTATCCAATTTATCAATTTCACCTATTAGAAAAATTGTTCCTGATGCAGCAAGAGTTCCTATATTTATACTTGTTATTGCCGGCTTGGTTACAATTATTGATCTTTCAATTCACGCTCTCTCAAAACCACTTTATGACGCGTTGGGTATTTTTATACCATTAATTGTTACTAACTGTATTGTACTAGCAAGAGTTGAAGCATTTGCATCCAAAAATACAGTTTCCGAATCATTCTATGATGGACTTTTTATGGGAATAGGACTTACCTTAATCTTAATTATTCTTGGGGCTATTAGAGAAGTTTTGTCTAATGGCACCTTATTTCAAAATATTCATTACATTTTAGGCGATGAATATCAATTTCTTACGATTCAGCTTTTTACCAGTGACAATGGATTTCTTTTAGCCTCACTTCCTCCTGGGGCTTTCCTTGCACTATCCTTCTTAATTTTAATCATGAATCTAATAAACAAACGATTAAAATGAATCAGTTAAAACGAAAAGAAATTTTTCGACTTTTAAAAAAAACCATTAAAAATCCAGAAACAGAACTTATCTATAACTCCCCTTTTCAACTTCTAATTGCGGTTATCCTTTCTGCCCAAACAACAGATATACAAGTGAATAGAGTAACAGAAGAATTATTTAGAGTTGCGCCGGATCCAAAAAATCTTGCTTTGCTTGAAATTAAAACCATAGAAAAAATTATCAACAAAATAGGTCTTTTTAAAACAAAAGCTAAAAATATAAAACAAACCAGCAAATTACTGATTGATCTATTTAATGAGAAAGTACCCTCTAAGCTTAATGAACTTCAGTTACTTCCTGGGGTTGGAAGGAAAACAGCCAATGTGATCCTGAATACCGTATTTAAAAAAGCCGTCATAGCAGTTGATACTCATATCTTTAGATTGGCTAATAGAATTAATTTATGTAAAGGAAAGACTCCTTTAGAAGTTGAAATTAAATTAACTAAATTAATTCCAAAAGAGTATTTAGTTGATGCTCACCACCTTCTGATATTGCATGGCAGATATGTTTGTAAAGCTCAAAAGCCCGATTGTGTTAATTGTGTTTTAAATAATCTATGCGAGTATAAACAAAAACTAATCAAATAATTTTTTCGCCCTGTCATTCAGCTGATTCATTATTTTTTCTCTTTCATCATCGCTCATGTCAAACCAGTTTGAAATTTCTTCAAAATTACGATAACAACCTACACATAAGTCATTATCGTCATAAGAGCATATACCTACACAGGGAGTTTTAATAGCTTTAGTCATTATCTATTTCAATACCCCATGGCAATGTTTATATTTTTTTCCGCTTCCGCATGGGCAAGATTCATTTCTGCCAATTTTTCTCTCTTGAGGTGTATTATTTTTTTCTGGCGAATCTAATTTAGAATCATCAACTTCTTTTTGATTTTTTTGATCTAATTTTTCAGCTTGCTCCTCATTTTTTACTTCAACCAACATCAAGACTCTCGCAATTTCATCTTTAATATTTTTTAAAAGAACCTCAAACATCGTATAAGCTTCTTTTTTAAACTCTTGTTTTGGATCTTTACCTCCATAGGCACGCATACTTACGCCTTGGCGAAGATGATCAAGTGAGGTTAGGTGTGACCTCCAGTGATGATCTATAATTTGCAACATAATAGATTTCTCAAAGTGTCGTATAGCCTCTTTTCCAGCTAATTTTTCTTTATTAAAATAATTTTTTTCTGCTTCTTTTATGATATTTTTTGCTAAATCTGCTATTTCAATATTTGGATTATTATCCAACATCTTTTTCACATTAATTTTTAAATTATAGTCCGACTGCAGTCTTTTTTCTAAGCCTGGAATATCCCACAACTCCTCAAAACTTTCCGGTGGAATGTATTCAAAAACTGTGTCGCTGATACATTCATCTAAAATATTTTTTACCATTACGTCTGTGTCTTCAGAATTGAGCACGTCATTTCTTTGCTCATAGATAACTTTCCTTTGACTATTAGGAACTTCATCAAATTCAAGAAGCTGTTTTCTAATTTCGAAGTTTCTTCCTTCAACTTTCTTTTGAGCGCCTTCAATTGACCTTGAAACCCAGCTATGCTCAATTGCTTCATCGTCAGGCATATTTAATTTTTTCATAATGCCGGCTATGCGATCTGATGCAAAAATTCGCATCAAAGAATCCTCTAATGATAAATAGAAAATACTTGATCCTGGATCCCCTTGCCTTCCTGACCTTCCACGCAACTGGTTATCAATCCTTCTTGACTCATGTCTTTCTGTTCCAATAATATGAAGACCGCCTGCATCAAGAACAATCTTATGGTCTTTTTTCCATCTTTCTTTTAAATCATCTATCTGCTTTTGTACTGCTTTAGTCATTTTTTCTACATGCATCAATCGATTTATTTCGGGTTCAATATTTCCTCCCAAAACAATATCTGTACCTCGACCAGCCATATTAGTCGCAATTGTGATCATCCCTGGCTTTCCCGCCTGTTCAATAATATGAGCTTCTCTTTCATGTTGTTTGGCATTAAGAACTTGATGATTGAGTTTGTGTTTAGTTAAAATTGACCCAATAAACTCAGACGTTTCAATAGAGGTCGTCCCAATTAGTATAGGTTGTTTATTCTTATTCCTGGCAAGTACATCATTAATTACTGCTTTATATCTCTCGTCGGATGTCCGGTAAATTTTATCCATGTTGTCAATACGATTGATAACTCTATGTGGAGGTATTATTACCGTCTCGAGATTATAAATTTCATTAAACTCCTCGGCTTCCGTCTCGGCAGTTCCAGTCATACCGGAAATTTTATTGTATAGGCGAAAATAATTTTGAAATGTAATTCCAGCTAACGTTTTTGATTCTCTTTGAATCTTAACTCTCTCTTTTGCTTCTATTGCCTGGTGCAAGCCTTCAGACCACCTTCTTCCTGGCATCATTCTTCCAGTAAATTCATCAATAATTACAATTGCACCATCTTTGACGACGTAGTCTTTATCTTTAGTAAAAAGATTATGGGCTTTTAAAGCTGACTGAACATAATGCAAAAGATTAATATTTTCAGGGTCATATAAATTCGAGCCTTTAGATAAAACCCCCAGCTTTGCTAATACTTTTTCAACATTATCATGGCCATTTTCTGACAAAATTACCCCGGATGTTTTTTCATCAATCAAATAATCTCCGTCTGCATCCTCTTTATCTTGTCTTTTAAGCATCGATGAAACTTTATTAATTTTTTCATATAATGAAATATCAATGTCTGACTGTCCGGATATAACCAAAGGTGTTCTTGCCTCATCAATTAAAATTGAGTCAACTTCATCGATTAATGCAAAATTTAAGCCCTTTTGTACTTTTTGATCTTGAGAGTAAACCATGTTATCTCTTAAATAATCAAAGCCAAATTCATTATTGGTTCCATAAGTGATATCGGCAGAATAAGCTTTAACCTTCTCTTCTGCAGGTAATTGGGATTGATTTACGCCAACAGTTAATCCAAGAAATTCATATACTTTACCCATCCATTCAGCATCACGTCTGGCTAAATAGTCATTAACGGTAATAACATGAACGCCATTTCCAGTAAGAGCATTCAAATAAACCGGAAGGGTTGCTACGAGCGTCTTTCCCTCGCCCGTTTTCATTTCCGAGATTTTCCCTTCATGGAGAGCCATTCCGCCCATTAGCTGTTCATCAAAATGTCTTAAACCCAAAGTCCTAACACTGGCTTCTCTTACTAATGCAAATGACTCAATTAGCAAATCATCATTGAAGCCATTTGATTTAATACTCTCTTTTAATTTTTCTGTTCGTTTAGGAAAGTCGGGGTCTTTTAATTTTTTTATTTCCGGTTCAAGATGATTGATTTTTGCAACCAATGCAGAATATTTTTTTAATATTCTGTTATTCCTACTGCCAAAAACAGTATTCAATATAGATTTCAACATAATTTATTTTTTCTTTAGATATTTTCGTGGATCAAGAGATCGGCCATTAAGCCTTATTTCATAATGCAAGTGCGGTCCAGTTGATCTTCCAGTATTGCCAACTAACGCTATAACATCATCTTTGTTAACAATATCACCCTTTTTAACAAACAGTTTTGAAGCGTGAGCATAACGTGTTTCAATTCCATCTCCGTGTTTTATTTTAATGTAGTTTCCATAATCTGGAGCTACTCCCGCTGCTGTAACAATGCCTGAAGCAGTAGCAATTATTTCATCACCGTCAGCTGCGGAAAAGTCCAAACCTTCATGAAATGATCGAATACCGAGAATTGGATCTACCCTCCATCCATAACTTGATGATCGATATCCGACATTCACAGGGTATAGGGTTGGAAGCGTGTCTTTAAGAACGCTTTGCTTTAAAAGAATAGACTCTGTCTCATTAAAAATATCCTCTCTAATCTGGATTCTATTCATAACTTGCTGAAGAGCAATCTGAACATCTTGATCTCTTAATTGATTATTAACAAAAGGGCCACCTTGACCTTCAGAAGTCTCTTTCTTTGGAAGCTTAGGTAGTTTTTGCTTACCTACAATCTGTTTCTTCAATATAGATTGCAATCTTTCCGTTTGATTGTCCAACTCAACAACCCTCGCATTAAGTTCACCAATTTGCTGAATATATAAATTTAAATTTTTTTGATAACTAATGAAACCAAGGTCTAATTTTAGTGTTTCGATTTTTGGAGCAAAAGTTTCTTGCGTTTTCTTTTCTGCATACAAAAAAGAAGCGGATGAAACAGCTATAACTAAACCCAGCATTAAGATAAAAGCTGTCCAAAAACTTACTGAAAGAGGTTTTCGTGTATTATTTTTACTTAGTAAAAGAATTTTCATAATTAACCTAACATTATATATGGAATCAATAAAAAAATTACTTAAAAACGATCAATTTTCAAAAATTATTGACGATCAAAGCGTTATTAATAAATTTAAAACGGACTTAAATTTGATTATTGGTGATCCTTATTGCAGATTCACCATTAAAGGCCATTCTGTCTTAATTGCGGTTAGCAGAAATATATACGCCACTAAAATAAAACAACATAAACTCAATATTCTCAAGTTAGCAAATAATGCTAAACCCGATGAGTCATTTAAAGAAATTTTATGTAAAGTAGATCCTCATTTATTACCAAACAACAAAACTCCAAAAAAAAATATTTCCAAAAATGCTAGAGAGGTTTTATTAAATTTATCCAAATCTTTAAGTGATTCACCCCTCAAGCAATATTTACTTAAAAGAAAATGATTGAAGTTTTTATCTTAGTATTGACTGGCTTGTTTGTAGGGTTTTTAGCAGGACTTTTTGGTATTGGGGGCGGATTGATAATTGTTCCTGCAGTCACATATATTCTTATATTTTTTCACAATATAACACCTGATATAGCCTATTCATCTGCTATTGCTTCTTCAATGATTTCAATTATTTTTACAGGATCGGTTGCTACTTTTTTTAATATTCGCAATCAAAACTTTGAATTTCGACTAATAAATAAAACTATTTTTCCGGTTGCTATTGGCGCCTTAGCTGGTGGTTTAATAATCAATATCGCAAACTTTTATTTCTTAAAATTCTTTTTTATTTTTTATTGTTTCTTGTCTGCACTAAAGCTGCTGAGCTCAAAAAATATTCTAAAACCCATCTATTTGTTTTCTGAAAAGATAATTTTTACAGTGTTCGGCTTAATTTCATCAATCGTTGGAATTGGTGGTGGGACTTTATTTGTTCCATATTTTGAAAATAATCATGTGGATATTAGAAAGTCCGTTTCGGGATCTTCGTTTATAGGAGTAATTATTGGTCTTTCAACAATTTTAAGTTTTATAATACAAAACATACTTTTCAATAATGATTATATTTATTCTGAAAAGATATCTACTTTAAGCAATGTTTATATGCCCTCCTTTATATTTCTTACGTTACCCAGTTTAATTTCTATTTATTTCTCCACAAAATTGTTAATTACAATATCCAAAAAGAAAGTGAAGTATTATTTTGCTCTTTTGCTTGTTTTTATTGGGGCGATCTCCATATTTAATTTTTAAATCCTATATATTTGTCCAAATGTAGTGATTTATGAGATAATTCTCTTTTTTTCGAAGTTCATAGGGAGGAAGTATGTCGGAAATTCAAATGGCGCTTGGTGCAGCAATTATTGCAGTTATTTATGGCGCTTTAGTTTCAAAATCTATTCTTAGCCTACCGGCTGGGAATAAAAAAATGCAAGAGATTGCTGGAGCGATTCAAAAAGGTGCCTCAGCATATTTATCTCGTCAATATAAAACAATTGCTATCGTTGGTATTGTTCTAACGATTCTGATTGCTCAATTTATCGACCTAGATACAGCAATAGGCTTCGTTGTTGGTGCTGTCCTTTCGGGCGCATGTGGTTTTATTGGGATGAACGTTTCTGTTCGATCAAATGTTAGAACTGCTCAAGCAGCTACAAAAGGAATTGTTCCTGCGTTTGATGTTGCTTTTAAAGGCGGCGCAATAACTGGAATGTTAGTTGTTGGTCTTGGACTTTTGGGTGTTGCAGGCTTCTATTTATATCTTGGCGGTACTGAAGCTGAAAACCTAAACCCATTAATTGGTCTTGCATTTGGTTCCTCTCTAATATCAATTTTTGCTCGTTTGGGTGGTGGTATTTTTACCAAAGGCGCTGATGTTGGTGCTGACTTAGTTGGTAAAGTCGAAGCAGGAATTCCTGAAGATGATCCTCGTAACCCAGCAGTTATTGCAGATAACGTTGGAGATAACGTTGGTGATTGCGCTGGTATGGCAGCTGACTTATTTGAAACTTATGCGGTAACAATTATTGCAACTATGGTTTTAGGAAGCCTAATGATTACTGGTGATAGTATTAACGGTGTTCTTTATCCATTAATGCTGGGTGCCGTTTCAATTATTGCGTCTATTATTGGATGTTTTTTTGTTAAAGCCAATAATAAAATGACTAACGTGATGCCTGCACTATATAGAGGACTTGCTATTGCAGGAATTTTATCTTTAGGTGCTTTTTATTACGTTACTAACGATTTGTTCCCAGAGGGTATTGTTGTCGATGGAATAACTTATCCTGCGATTGGTTTATTTGCTTCTGCTGCAATCGGTCTAGTGTTAACAGCTGCCTTAGTTGTTATTACTGAATATTACACAAGTACCGAATACAAACCAGTTCAACACGTTGCACAAGCTTCTGAAACTGGTCACGCTACTAACATCATTGCGGGTATTGGGATTTCCATGAAATCAACAGCACTTCCAGTTTTGTCAGTATGTTTAGCTATATTCTTATCATACTCATTCGCAAACTTATATGGTGTTGCCGTTGCTGCAACTTCAATGTTAAGTATGGCAGGAATTATTGTAGCCCTTGACGCTTATGGTCCAATCACAGACAACGCTGGTGGTATTGCAGAAATGTCAGGATTACCACAGAAAGTTAGAGACGTAACAGATCCACTGGATGCTGTAGGTAATACGACAAAAGCGGTTACAAAAGGTTATGCTATTGGTTCAGCAGGTTTAGCCTCATTAGTACTTTTTGCTGATTACACACATAAATTAGATGTATACGGCATCATAGCTACATTTGATTTAAGCGAACCAAATGTAATTATTGGTTTGATTATCGGCGGTTTAATACCCTACTTATTTGCTGCTATGGCAATGGAAGCTGTTGGAAGAGCTGCGGGATCAGTGGTTGAGGAAGTAAGAAGACAGTTTAAAACCATTAAGGGTATTATGACTGGAAAAGGTCAACCTGATTATGCAAAGGCAGTTGATCTATTGACTACATCAGCCATTAAGGAAATGATTGTTCCATCATTACTTCCTGTTGCAGTTCCTGTAATTGTTGGGCTTTCACCGTTAGGCGCTCAAGGCCTTGGTGGTTTGTTAATGGGTACGATTGTGACTGGCTTATTTGTAGCTATTTCTATGTGTACCGGTGGTGGTGCATGGGATAATGCTAAAAAGTATATTGAAGACGGAAATCACGGTGGAAAAGGTTCTGAGGCTCACAAGGCATCAGTTACCGGTGACACCGTTGGAGATCCTTATAAAGATACGGCTGGACCTGCTATTAATCCACTAATTAAGATTATTAATATCGTGGCATTATTAATTGTTCCATTGCTTTAATAAAATCTTATATGTACTCAAAAGCCCATCGTTTAGATGGGCTTTTTTTTATGAATGAACCCTAAAAAGGAGATACGTAACAACAATAATCCATATTGAAGTAAAAAAAATAAAGGTCGAAAGTTTAGCAGACTCATTAAATAACATTCCAGCAGCAAATGAAGATAAAGCCAAAGTAATCAAATTACCCAGAAATATTAATGATAAAACAGAAAATCCTAAAGTATAAATAGGGTAAGTCATACATGAAAAAATTAATAATAAAACTACCTTTGTATTATTTTCATTATCTGTGTACTTAAAAACAAATGTTTGAAATAAAATTAATATTGTCCAAACCAAACCTATAAACCACCCTTTAGGGAAAAATATTTCGTTTTGTTGAGATAAGTTTTGAGTTATCCCAACAAAATTAAATTTTAAAATTACAATATTAATTAACAATAGCAAGATCAAAGCAGCTGTTAGCAACTTGAAAAGGTTTATTCCTTTAAGTTTAATTATCATACTTTGCTAACAATAGTTCTCGTACATGTTGATATTTTTTAATGGTTTGTTGAATAACATCATCTGGAAGTGAGGGTGGAGGGGGCGTTTTATCCCATAAAGAGCCCTCAAGCCAATCTCGTAAATATTGCTTATCAAAACTATCTGGAGATTGTCCGACAGAGTAATTAGACTTATCCCAAAATCGAGATGAATCAGGGGTTAGAATCTCATCCATTAAAACCAAATTGCTCTCCTCATCTAAACCAAATTCAAATTTAGTATCAGCAATAATTATATTTTTACTTTCTGCATATTTTAATGCGGTAGCATACAATTCTAAACTTACGTCCTTAATTTGATTTGAAAGTTCTTTGCCAATTTTATTCACCATTATCTCAAAAGAAATATTTTCATCATGATCACCTACATCCGCTTTAGTTGATGGTGTAAATATTGGCTGATCTAATTTTTGAGCAAGCTTTAGACCACTAGGTAAAGGTATTTCACAAACAGCACCTGTTGATTGATAGTCTTTCCACCCACTTCCTATTATATAACCCCTAACTATTGCTTCCATTGGAATTGGCTTTAACCTTTTTACTACAACCGATCTTCCAGAAACAAATCTTTTTTCTTCACTACTGACAACTGACTCAGGGTCTATTTCTGTTAAGTGATTTTTAATAATGGGGCTAGTTTTATTAAACCAAAAATTAGAAATCGAGGACAAGATCTCACCTTTTCCTGGAATTAATTCATTCATAATCACATCAAAAGCTGATATTCGATCAGATGTAATCATCAAAAAATGAGTGTCATCAACAATATATGTATCTCTAACTTTCCCCTGATGGTAAAGCTTAAGGCTTGTAATTTTATTACTCATCATTTTGTTCCAGAATTTCGATCGCTGGTAATTTCTTTCCTTCAGCAAATTCTAAGAAAGCTCCACCAGCTGTTGATATATAGGATATCTCTTTTGTTATGTGATATTTTTCAATAGCAGCAATTGTATCTCCACCTCCTGCAAGGGAGAATGCTTTACTTTTAGCAATTGATTTTGCTAGCTGCTTAGTACCATTACTGAATTGATCAAATTCAAACACACCAAGCGGTCCATTCCATAAAATCGTATTTGCATTACCTAGACATGAAGATATTTCATTAAAGGATTTTGGTCCAATATCAAATATCATATCGTCATCTTCTATTTCGCTGATATTTTTTATTGTTGATTTAGCATCTTCCCTAAACTCTTTGGCACAAACCACATCGATTGTCTTTGGAAAAAATACTTTTCTATTCACTAATTCATTAAGAATAAATTTTGCATCATCAATCAACTCTTCTTCATACAAAGATTTTCCTATATTAAATCCTTGAGCAGCTAAAAACGTATTAAGGATGCCGCCGCCAAGAATTAATCCATCAACTTGTTGGGAGAGTTTTTTTAATATGGATAGCTTGGTAGATACCTTACTTCCCCCCACAATTGCGATCATAGGTTTTTTGGGGTTATCAAATGTTTGAGTTAAGGCTTGAATCTCATTATTAAATAAGAAGCCAGCACATTTTTCATTAACATATTTACCGATACCATATGTGCTAGATTCTTTTCGATGAGCAGTACCAAAAGCATCCATTACAAAAACGTCTGCAATCTTAGCATAGCGTTTTGATAATCCTTCCTCACAATTCTTTTCACCCACGTTAAATCGCGTATTTTCAAGGACATAAAGAATCCCAGTTTTAAATTTCAAGTCTTGTTCAAGATAATCTTTTACTAACTCTACCTTAATTCCTAATTTTTTTTTTAAATACTCAGCCACAGGTTTCAGCGAAAAAATTTCATCGTATTTACCTTCTTCTGGTCGACCCATATGTGAGGTCAATAGGACAAAACCTCCCTCGTCTATTGCATAATTGATTGTTGGGATTGAGGCATCAATTCTGCTAGCTGATGATATTATTCCATCTTTAATTGGAACATTTAAGTCGGAACGAATAAAAATTTTTTTATTTTTTAATTGCAACTGATTAATACATTTTAAAGGCACGTTATTTTGCTTTCATCATTGCAACAGCGGTATCTAACATTCTACAACTAAAACCATACTCATTATCGTACCAACCAAACACTTTGATAAGATTTCCATTTCCACTAACTTTAGTAAGCAAGGAATCAAAATATGATGATGCAGAAGTATGATTAAAGTCTACTGATACTAAGGGAATATCTGAGTATACTAAAATATTTTTTAAATCGCCTTCAGAGGCCTTTCGCATTAATTGGTTTATGGTATTTACATCTGTTTTTTCTTTAATATGTAAGGTTAAATCCACTAGTGATACATTTGCAGTAGGCACTCGGATAGCCACTCCATCGAGCTTTCCCTGTAAATTTGGAATCACCAGACCAACTGCTGAGGCTGCTCCTGTTTTAGTTGGAACCATAGAGGATGTTGCTGTTCTAGCTCTTCTAATGTCTTTATGAATATTATCTAATAATGATTGGTCATTTGTAAAAGAGTGGATCGTATTCATCAAGCCTGACTCAATTGTAAATACTTCATTAAGAACATGTACTATTGGAGCCAATCCATTTGTAGTGCATGATGCATTTGATACTACTAAATCATTTTTATTAAGTATTTGATGATTAACTCCATAAACTATAGTCGCGTCCACATCATCTTCACCGGGTGCAGAAATTAAAACTTTCTTAGCGCCTTGATCCAGATGCGCCTGATTACTTTTTTTACTTCGATTTGCTCCAGTGCATTCTAGAACAACATCGACGTCAAGGTCGCCCCACGGTAATTCTGAAGGGTTCCTAGTTGCAAAATACTTTATAACATCACCATTTATTGTAAATTCATCATCACCATGATGGATATCGCAATTGAACCTCCCGTGAGCAGAGTCAAATTTTAATAGATGCAGATTAGATTCAATATTTCCCCTGCTGCTGCCGTTGACTGCTACAACTTTTATATCATCACGATTTTGTTCATAAATTGCTCGTAAAACAAGCCTTCCAATTCTTCCAAAACCAGTGATCGCAATTTTAATAGTCATTTTTTTCCACTTTAATTAACGTTTAAAAAAAAAGGTATCTCAACTATCGATGTTGAGATACCAAATTTTATGACATTAAATCAGATTTAAAGAACTGATTTAACTGTTTTCACAACGTTCTCAACAGTAAATCCAAAATGCTCGAATAGTTTTCCACCAGGTGCAGACTCGCCATAAGTATTTATACCCACTGAAGCTCCGTCTAATCCTACGTACTTTCTCCAGAAATCTGTTACTCCAGCTTCAATAGAAACTCGCTTAACACCAGGAAGTAAAACTGAATCTTGGTATACTTTATCTTGACGATCAAACACGTTCGTAGACGGCATTGAAACGACTCTAGAATCGATTCCTTCTGCTTTCAAAGCTTCAGATGACTTAATTGCAAGATCTAATTCTGACCCTGTGGCTATTAAGATAACACTTGGGTTATCAGAATCCGATAAAACATAACCGCCTTTTTTAATACCTTCCAATTGCTCATTAGTTCTTTGATTAAAACCAACACCCTGTCTAGACAATACCAAACTGGTTGGATTATTTTTATTAGCTACTGCCTGAGTCCATGCTACTGCTGTTTCTGTAGCATCGCCTGGGCGCC
>Ga0209138_1003026_pt1 | contig 12483 bp, 9 predicted proteins | sample SaaInl3SG_22_DNA_FD_184645 | JGI IMG/M metagenome (GOLD analysis project Ga0209138, IMG submission 184645) | Marine microbial communities from expanding oxygen minimum zones in the Saanich Inlet - ESP_153SG_22_DNA (SPAdes) (version 2) | ecosystem: Environmental > Aquatic > Marine > Intertidal...
GCAGTCGTGCAGCACATTAGTAATTGGTTGAAAAATTATGCCAACAAAGCTAAAATTGATGGATTTGTAGTAGGTGTTTCAGGGGGCATCGACTCTGCTGTAACATCGACACTTTGTGCAAAAACAGGACTAAAAGTATTATGTTTGGAAATGCCAATTCATCAGGCAGATAGTCATGTAAGTCGTGCTCAAGAACATATTCGTTTTTTGGAAAAAAACTACTCCAATGTAAGCTCAAAACGTGTTAACCTAACTCCTGTTTTCGAATCTTTAAAATCTGAAACAGACATCACAAAAGATCAAAAAACTGTAGATATGGCTCTGGCCAATACCCGAGCTCGCCTACGCATGACTACGCTTTATTATTATGCAGGTTTATATGGTTTTCTTGTTGCAGGAACAGGGAATAAAGTAGAAGATTTTGGAGTTGGATTTTATACAAAATATGGTGATGGCGGTGTAGATCTGAGTCCTATTGCAGACCTTCTTAAATCAGAGGTATATGCTTTAGGGAAAGCCCTAGAAGTGCCAAACAGCATCATGACTGCAGCGCCAAGCGATGGTTTGTTTGGAGATGCACGAACTGATGAAGACCAACTTGGTGCATCCTATGATGAATTGGAATGGGCCATGAAAATGAAAGATGAAGGAAAAAATGCAAATGATTTTGAAGGAAGACAAAAGGAGGTTTTTGCGATTTTTAATCAATTCAATACATCCAATGCGCACAAAATGAACCCAATTCCTGTTTGCATTATTCCAGAAACACTTAAACAATAGATTATGATTAGGGTTCTCATTGCTGATCATCAGCCGATTGTCAATTATGGAATCCGAATGCTTTTTGATAATTCTAATGACATCAAAATTGTTAGCACAGTCGACACTGCAAAACAACTTATCAATTACTTAAAAAAGGGAAGTGTTGATGTTGTCCTTATGTCCATGGATTTAACAGACATGAATGGGATTACTGTTCTGAGAAAAATAAAGAAAAACTACAATAATATCCGAGTGATTATCTTTAGTGATCAGCCCGAAAATATTTATGCTTCAAGCGGAATAAGAGCAGGTGCATCTGGTTTTTTGTCCAAAAAAGCCACAACAAGCATCATAAATAAAGCCATTCTAAAAGTTTATAGAGGAGGCATGTATGTAACCAATGCTATGGCACAAAAATTAACCTTAGATCAAAACACAGGCGTAACGGATTTATATCAAAAACTTTCAACTCGAGAAATTGAAGTTTTAAAGCTCATATGTATTGGAAAGAAAAATAACGAAATTGCCGAAGAGCTCAATATTAACCCCAAAACCGTAAGCACCTACAAGTCAAGATTAATGACGAAACTTAATGTTACAAACCTGATTTCTTTAATCGATTTAGGACGACTAAAAAACTAACTTAAAGCACTCTATTTAGCTTGCGAGAAAGCAACATTTTTAGGTTAGAATAATTTAAAACATCTTCCAAAATATTGGTGTTATCTAGCGAGTTATCGTATGTGGCAGCTTTAAATTCATTGACTTTTTGGTCAATTAAAAAACATCGTAAACTTAATATTGTTTCGCCAACCAATTGAGCCACATTAAAGTCTTTTTGCTTTGGGAAAATATTATTTTTCTCCCAATTATGAAGTCTGTAACGTTCATCATTCATCAAAATATCTGAAACAAATGGTGCTAATTTCGGGTCAATTTCATGCATAAAATTTTCTACATTGAATATCTCATTTTGATTCAAATAATCTATGATTAAATAATAAATCGTTTTAAAATTCTCATTACCAAATTGCATTTCATCTTCTTGAAGGTCTAAATAGACTTTTTCAAAAACTTTAGCTTTGTGAATTACAGGCTCAAGAACCAAAACACCTTCGTCGTTTTCTTTTAATATTAAATCTTCAAAATCTTCTGTGCGAGTTCCATAGAGTAATAAAATTTCAATGATTTTTTGCTCTAACTCATATTGTACATCAACTTTTTTGGCAGGGGCTGTATTTTTTAATACATCGAAAGCTTTTTTTTGTTTCTGTAGAGATTTGTTGGCCTCATTTTGTGCCTTTTTACTCATTTGAGCCAGTGTACTAAAAAGGACTTCTTCGCTAATATCCATAATCCTAGCACACTGACGAATGTATAACTCTTGCTTTATTTGATCAGATATTTTCGAAATACTTGCTACCATATCACGAATCAACTCGGCCTTTATAATGGGGTCATTATTGGCCTCTTCCATCAATAGTGATGCTTTGTAAGCTATAAAATCTTTTGCATTGTTTTTTAGATAGTCTTGAAGTTCTTCTAATGTATTTTGTTTTGCAAAACTATCAGGATCTTCTCCTTCAGGAAATGTGCACACTTTTACGTTCATGCCTTGCTCCAAAATCAAATCAATCCCCCGAAGAGATGCTCGTATTCCTGCTGCATCGCCATCAAAAAGTACAGTAATATTTTTAGTTAACCGATTGACCAATCGAATTTGTTCTGAAGTTAAGGCTGTACCCGATGAGGACACTACATTTTTGATGCCTGTTTGATGAAATTGAATGACATCTGTGTATCCTTCAACTAAATAACAATTATCTTCTTTTGCGATTGTTTGCTTGGCAAAGTAAATTCCATACAACACTTTACTTTTGTGATAAATATCACTTTCTGGTGAATTTAAATACTTGGCTGCTTTTTCATTTTTTGCTAAAATTCGACCACCGAACCCAAGAACACGACCAGACATACTATGAATTGGGAACATCACACGACCTTTAAAACGATCGAACTGTTTTTCTTCTTTAACAATGGTTAGCCCTGTTTTTTCAAGATATTTTAATTGATACCCTTTCTTTATAGCGGCGTCTGTAAAGCCACCCCAAGCATCTGTAGAATACCCTAGTTGAAACTTTTTTATGGTTTCATTTGTAAATCCTCTCTCCTTAAAATAGCTCAAACCAATGGCTTTTCCAGTTTCTGTTTTGTATAATGTATTTTGAAAATAAGTATTTGCAAATTCACTGACCAGGTACATACTTTCTCGCTCACCTGCAGCTTCTTTTTCTTCGTTAGATTGAACTGTTTCTTCAATCTCAATATTGTATTTTTTAGCTAGATACTTGATGGCTTCTGGGTAGGTAAAATGCTCATGTTCCATAAGAAATGAAACTACAGTTCCTCCTTTTCCAGTAGAAAAATCTTTCCAAATTTGTTTTACTGGTGAAACCATAAAACTTGGCGTGCGTTCTTCGCTAAATGGACTTAACCCCTTGAAGTTGCTCCCAGCTTTTTTTAACTGAACAAAGTCCCCTATGACTTCTTCAACTCGAGATATATCAAAGACTTGATCTATTGTAGATTTTGATATCAATTGTAAATACTATTGGATAAAATTAATATTTGTGTAAGAGCTAAGATATAAAATATCATACACATGATACGTAAAATATTTTTGATTGACCTCCTTTGAATTATTTGTTGCGTTCGATCACATAATTTACCATCAGAAGAAGTGCTTTTTTGTATTCTGATTCGGGATAATGTCCAATAAGTTTGATGGCTTGTTCTTGAAAACTTTTCATTTTTGATACTGCATATTCTAATCCTCCTTGAGATTTTACAAACGCAATCACCTCTTTTACTCGTTTTGGATTTTTGTTATGGTTTTTTATGGAATTAATTAACCAAGATTGTTCTTTTTTCGAGCAATTATTCAAAACATAAATCAGTGGAAGTGTCATTTTTTGCTCTTTAATATCTATCCCTGTTGGTTTTCCAATTTTCTCTGTTCCATAATCAAATAGGTCGTCTTTAATTTGGAATGCCATCCCAATGAGCTCCCCAAATTTACGCATGGTTTCAATATCTTTTGTATGCGGTTTTACAGATGCCGCACCTAAACTACAACAAGCAGCTATTAGAGTTGCTGTTTTTTGACGAATAATCTCATAGTAAACATCTTCAGTGATATCTAGTTTACGTGCTTTTTCTATTTGAAGAAGTTCGCCTTCACTCATTTCTCGAACTGCAACAGAAATAATTTTTAGAAGATCAAAATCATTATTGTCTATACAAAGCAAGAGCCCTTTTGAAAGTAGAAAATCTCCCACTAAAACTGCAATTTTGTTCTTCCATAAGGCATTAATTGAAAAGAATCCACGACGGTGATTACTATCATCAACAACATCATCATGAACTAGAGTAGCGGTGTGTATCAGTTCAATAACTGAGGCTCCCCGAAAAGTACGTTCACTAACTTCCCCATTAGAAATCATTTTGGCCGATAAAAAAACAAACATTGGACGCATTTGTTTTCCTTTTCGATTGACGATGTAATGGGTAATTCGGTTGAGAAGCGCAACTTTACTTGACATCGATAAGCGAAACTTTTTTTCAAAAAGTTCCATCTCATAACTAATGGGTTTTTTTATGCGCTCAATAACTTTCAAATGCAGTAAATTTCCGCAAAATTAAGCATATAAAATCAAATGTGTCTTAGTTAAAATGTTAAAAGTACTAATCTAAATTATTATACTGAATGCAAAAATTCGGGTTGGAAAATTTGTTTGATAATGGCATCCATTTGGTCATATTCAATTAGAAAAGCATCATGGCCATGTATGGATGTGATTTCATGGTATGAAACGTTTGTGAGCTTTGGTTGTAAAAGCTTTAAGGTTGATGTATTTTCTTCAGAAACAAAAAACAAATCTGAATCAATGCCAATAATATGAATTTCGGCTTCAATTGTTTTTAATACTTCGGACGCAGGACCTCTATTTGTAGTGATGTCTATGGTTTTTAATAAATGATTCATGAGTTTATATGCCGACAGCTGAAATCGTTTTTGCAGCTTATTGCCGTGATGTATCAACCATGTTTCAATATTGAACAAATTAAACTCCTCATTTTGTGAACGTTGAAATCTATTTTTTAAAGATTCTGGAGTTCTGTAACAAAGCATTGCATGCATTCTTGCATCTTGAATTGGCCGTTTAGAATTCACTAAAAACTGTTCCTGTATGAGACAATTTGCTATAATCCAATCTGTTGATTTCCAGTCGCTTGCAACAGGAATTAAGTGCTTTGTGATTTTTGGCTTAAGGGCTGCCATCTCCCAAGCGATGCCACCGCCCAAAGAACCGCCAATGACTGCAAAAAGTTGGTGTATTCCTAGTGCGTCTAATCCTGATAAAAATAATTTTGCAACATCTCTTGCAATAAAATCTTTATAATTTTGAATAAGATTATTTACCTGACCATCATATCCATTTCCTGGAATGTTAAATGCCAAAACAGTAAAGTGATTGGTATCAATAGGCTTATTCGGACCAATAAGATTATCCCACCACCCCTGAGAACCTGCAACATTAGAATTGCCTGTAAGAGCATGATTGACTAGCACCACAGGGGCACTGTGTAGGGCGCAACCAAATAACTGGTAAGACAAATTAATGGACATTGTCTTACCAGAAATTGTGGTGTATTTTGGAATCTCTATGTATTGAATTTTACTCAAAAAATTAGGCATTTACATAAACATCAACAGTTTTAAAAGCTTCCAATAGGTCTGCTTTTAAATCTTCAATATCTTCAAGACCAACTGAAAGGCGAATAAGATCTTTGGTAACTCCTGTAGACTCTTGAGCTTCATCGCTCAATTGCTGATGCGTTGTACTTGCTGGGTGAATAATAAGTGACTTTGTATCGCCAATGTTTGCAAGTAGTGAAAATAACTTTGTAGTGTCTGCAATTTTCTTTGCCGCATCAAACCCTCCTTTAACTCCAAAAGTAACCAACCCACTTTGACCATTTGGTAAGTAACGGTCTGCTAAAGATTTGTAAGCGCTAGTTTCAAGTCCTGGATAATTGACCCAAGTTACTTGTTCTTGTTGGTGTAACCATTTGGCAAGAGCTAAAGCATTTTCGCTGTGTTTTTTGATTCTAATTTCAAGAGTTTCAAGACCTTGAATAATTTGGAATGCATTAAAAGGACTTAGTGCTGCACCATAATCCCTTAAGCCTTCAATTCTGATTTTTGCAATAAAAGCTGCTGCCTCTAGAGCTTCGCTGTAAACAAGACCATGATACCCTGGAGATGGCTCTGTAAATTCTGGGAATTTACCATTCGCCCAATCAAATGTCCCTGCATCTATAACAACACCTCCAAGTGCTGTTCCATTTCCATTAATATATTTTGTAAGAGAATGGATAACAATGTTTGCCCCATGCTGAATTGGATTCAATAAATATGGTGTGGCTACTGTATTATCTACAATCAGAGGTACTTTGTAGGCTTTCGCTTCTTTGGATATGGCTTCAATATCTAATACATCTAATTTTGGATTACCTAAAGACTCAATAAAAAACGCTCGTGTATTTTCTTGTGCTGCATTTTTGAAATTCTCGGCATCAGAAGGGTCGACAAATGTTGTTGTAATACCATGCCTAGGTAAAGTAACGCTAAGCAAATTGTATGTACCACCATACAAACTACTAGAGGCTACAATATGATCTCCAGCTTTCAGAAGTGTCAATAAGGATGTTGCAATTGCAGAAGTTCCAGAAGCTGTAACAACAGCAGCAATTCCTCCTTCGAGAGCTGCCAAACGTTGCTCAAGAATATCGTTTGTTGGGTTATTAATTCGGGTATAAATATTTCCTGTTTCAGCAAGTGCAAAAAGGTTTGCCGCATGGTCTGAATCATTAAAAACATAAGCCGTTGATTGATAAATTGGCACTGCTCTAGTACCAGCGTTTTGGGATACATCGTGCCCCGCATGTAATGCATTAGTTGCAAATTTTTGTGTACTCATTTTTCTATTTTTTTGAGTTAATAAATAATTAAAACAAAAAGTCAAATGCACCAATTGATGGTGAACTTAAAAGAAAAATGTTATTAAGAAATGATCAACATCCGAAAAATGCTGGTTGTTATCTATCTAATTATTAAAAATAAAAAGTAGAATTTAGCACCTACTCCAATTGTTTGGAGGGTTGCTAAGGCTTCACAGGGTCTAGTCCCTCTGCCTTTCTTGATAACACTTCAATAAGTTTTTGAACTTTATGAATACAAATATTCAAATATAAAATTGAATAAACCAAATTTTTTTCTGTTAAATTTAAATTAAATAGTTAAATTTAGAAAATTTTTCTTTAATAATATCTCCAGTAGATTTATTTTCTATTTTACTCTCAAGCCAGGAAATAATATCAAGATACAAAAAGGCTCTGCGCTCATATGGGTGATCTTCATAAGTGATTAATTTTGAATGAAGTTCCCGAAAAGCTGCCTTTAATTGATGAGGATAGATATCACCCAGACCCCTTAAAAAATCGACCATTTCTTGCTGAACAGCATACAAATCTTCCATTTTGATTAGAAACTTATATGTGTTTTTTATTAAGCGATCTAAATCATGATCCTGACCTGCTTCGTAATGTGCTACCAAATTTAAAATACGCGAAAAGCAAAGCAAATCCTCACGCATTTGAAGTGATTTATTATTGATAATCTTGGAAAGATATTTTATGGTATTTTCATAGTCCTCCATTCCAAAATACAAACTAGCTATCTTATAATAAAACACCATAACATGATGCGCATCAATCTGATCTGAATGCACTTTTAAATTGTAAACAACCTCATCAACCAAAGGAAGGCCTTCTTTAAAACTGCCTTCTATGAAGTGCAAATTAAATTTATTTAAATATATATACAGAAAAATCAATCCATCAGTGTTCTCGTCATGAGGAAACCACGGTTGTTGAATTATTTCTTCCAGTTTGATTAATGTGCTTTTAAATTTTTTATAGTTTTTTATAAAAAATAGAGCTTCCAACAAGTATTGATAGCCCCTAAGAAAAAAGACCGGATTTAAACGAATCATTGGTTCGTTGTCATGAAACAAGTCGACCCATTTTCTTGAATACTTATAACAAGATTTGAAATCTTGAACTAAAAAACTGTACCATAGATGCGATTTGTATAACCATAATTTTTCACGAAAACCAAGTTCACTTATTTCAAACTTAGGCATTCTTTTGTTAAAGTAATATTTAACTTTTTTATATTCTGCATCATTTTTAACATAGCCTGTTTTTAAAAATAAACCATAGAGCTGCAGCGATAAATTTGAAAGTTTACTGGCAACAAGATTTTGTCGGCTTAAACTTTTGGCCTGAAAAGTTAACTCATCGGCTCGACTATTAAGACTCCTTGTAATATACTGAGATTCAATAACTTTCTCGAGCTCAACAATTTCATAGGCAATGTTTTTTTCTTGATTTGTAATGGCTAAAGATTTTGCTTTATCAAGAATTTTTAAACTTTGTTTATATAGACCTTTATGATATAATATTGTAGCAAAATCTAGTTGCTCGCGAAGTTGAATTCTTAAGTTTTGATGGGAAGGATTTAGACGAAGGCTGATTAAAATCTGCTTATATAAATGTGCTTTTAGATTGGAAAGCTGTTGTTTTTTTACAAAGCCTTCTTTCATTATAATACGCTCGTCATAAAATTTAAGCTTTTCCAAAACTTTAAATAATAACATAAATTTTGAGTCTTCATTGACACCAAGGCGACCGATGTAGAGCTTAAACTGTCTCTTTTCGGACTTCGTAAGTGAACTGATCAAAACAAATAGGTTGTCTTTTTGTGACTTAGTCATAATTTAAAAGCCTGCGCAATTACTTGAAAATCAATTAATTAAAATATAATATACAAAGATAAACGTCGTAAAATTATTAAAAATATAAGGTTAAATATTTTAAAAAAAATTAAATTCGCAATACAATATATAATATATTTACATATATGTCTAACACAAACGTTCAAATATTTGACACAACTCTTCGAGACGGAGAGCAAGTTCCTGGATGCAAACTGAATACTGATCAAAAAATCATTATTGCCGAGCAGCTAGATTTGTTAGGAGTAGACATTATTGAGGCCGGGTTCCCAGTATCTAGCCCTGGAGATTTTTCTTCCGTTGAAGCCGTTTCAAAAATTGTAAAAAATGCAACAGTTTGTGGTCTAACTCGATCTGTAAAAAATGATATCAAAATTGCTGCCGAAGCCCTTCAGTATGCCAAAAAACCAAGAATCCATACAGGTATTGGCACTTCTGATTCACATATTAAATTCAAATTCCGTTCTAATAGAGATGCCATCATTGAGCGAGCAGTTGCCGCTGTGAGTTACGCAAAATCTTTTGTTGAAGATGTAGAATTTTATGCAGAAGATGCTGGACGAACAGACAACGAATATCTTGCAAGAGTTTGTGAAGCAGTTATAAAAGCAGGAGCAACCGTACTTAATATTCCAGACACTACAGGATACTGTTTGCCACACGAATATGGCGCAAAAATCAAATACCTTAAGGAAAATGTAAAAGGTATAGACAAGGCAATATTATCATGCCATTGCCATAACGACTTAGGGTTGGCCACTGCCAATTCAATAGAAGGAGCTATAAATGGTGCCAGGCAAATAGAATGCACCATAAATGGCATAGGCGAACGCGCTGGAAACACAGCTCTAGAAGAGGTGGTGATGATCATGAAACAACACCCAAATCTGAATCTTGACACAAATATCAACACTTCTATGCTCTTTGAACTAAGTCAACTTGTTTCGGAAAACATGGGTATTTATGCTCAACCGAACAAAGCTATTGTTGGTGCAAATGCATTTGCCCACAGTTCAGGTATTCATCAAGATGGTGTGATAAAAAATAGAGAGACTTATGAAATTATTGACCCAAAAGACGTTGGTGTTACTGAGTCCGCTATTGTTCTTACTGCAAGAAGTGGTCGTGCCGCCTTGGCATATCGCGCTAAAAATGTAGGCTATGAATTGACAAAATTACAACTTGATGTTATATATGAAGACTTCCTGAATTATGCCGACGCAAAAAAAGAGGTTAATGACAATGACATACATACAATTATAGAATCTAGTTCAATTTATAACGAACTTCGCTAATTTAATCATGAAAAAAACTTTATTTGATAAGGTTTGGGATGCACATGTAGTGGACACTATTGAAAACGGTCCTCAAGTTTTGTACATTGACAAACAACTGATACACGAGGTAACAAGCCCACAGGCTTTTAGTGAATTGGAAAACAGAGAGATTCCAATTTTTAGACCTAACCAAATTGTTGCAACTGCAGATCACAATACACCAACGCAAAATCAACATCTACCTGTCAAGGATGACTTATCTAGGCATCAATTAGAGCAATTGGCAAGAAATTGTAAAAAAAACAACATCACACTATATGAGCTTGGCCATAAATATAATGGCATTGTTCATGTCATGGCCCCAGAACTTGGTATCACACAACCAGGAATGACAATGGTATGTGGAGATAGTCACACCTCTACTCATGGTGCTTTTGGGACAATTGCTTTTGGAATTGGTACCAGCCAAGTAGCTCAAGTTTTTGCCAGTCAATGTTTGCTTTTATCAAAGCCCAAAAGCCTTAGAGTTACCATAAATGGAACACTCAAAAAAGGTGTTTTACCCAAAGATGTCATTTTATATATCATTTCTAAACTAGGAACAAATTCTGGTACAGGCTATTTTTGTGAATATGCAGGCGATGTTTTTGAAAACATGAGTATGGAAGGTCGTATGACTGTCTGTAATATGAGTATTGAAATGGGCGCCAGAGGCGGTATGATTGCGCCTGATGAAACGACATTTGAATATATAAAAGGAAGAGAATTTGCTCCTAAAGGAAAAGATTTTGAAAACAAAGTCGCCTACTGGAAAACCCTTCCTACAGATGAGGGCGCCACATTTGATAAAGAATATATGTTTGATGCCGAAGATATAGAGCCAATGATTACCTACGGTACAAATCCTGGGATGGGAATTAAGATTTCAGAAAACATTCCTAATTCAGAGAACGAATCGGACAAAAAATCTTTGGCTTATATGAACTTTACTGAAGGAGAATCTTTAGTTGGAAAAGCTATAAATTATGTTTTTATCGGAAGTTGTACCAACTCTAGGATAGAAGATTTTCGTGTAGCAGCCAATTTTATAAAGGGCAAACAAAAAGCTAAAAATGTAACGGCTTGGCTTGTTCCTGGAAGTCGTCAAGTAGAGGCACAAATAATAGAAGAAGGCTTAAAAACTATTTTTGAAGATGCTGGGTTTGAACTCAGACAGCCTGGCTGCTCTGCTTGTTTAGCCATGAATGACGACAAAATTCCTCAAGGCGAATATTGTGTTTCCACTTCAAATAGAAACTTCGAAGGCAGACAAGGTCAAGGTTCAAGAACAATTCTCGCCAGTCCTTTGGTGGCAGCAGCAACAGCAGTAGAAGGCACAATTATAGACATCTCAAAACAACTTGCATAATGGAAAAATTTTCAACCCTAATATCCACAACAGTTCCATTAAATATCTCTAATGTTGATACCGATCAAATTATTCCTGCGCGTTTTTTAAAGGCTACCAATAAAAAGGGGTTTGGTGATAATTTATTTAGAGATTGGCGATATGACAAACAAGATCATTTAATTTCAGATTTTGCTCTGAATAATCAAAAATATACGGGCAATATTCTTGTTGCTGGAGATAATTTTGGTTGCGGATCTAGTCGCGAACATGCAGCCTGGGCGCTTGTAGGATTTGGCTTTAAGGCCATCATCTCGAGCTTTTTTGCTGATATTTTTAAAGGAAACGCACTCAATAATGGTTTGTTACCCGTTCAAGTTTCGGAAGAAATTCTTGAGCAACTCTTTGCAGCCATAAACAATAATGCTAAAGTACAATTCGAGATTAATCTTGAGGCCCAAACATTATCGGTTTTAGGAACAAATATTAAAACTACATTTGAAATTGATTCCTACAAAAAAACATGTCTCATCAACGGATACGATGACATTGATTACTTGTTAAGTAAAAAAGATAAAATTGAAGCCTTTGAACTTCAAAAAACACATTCACTATGAACTTAAAAATTGCTGTACTCCCAGGAGATGGTATTGGCCCAGAAGTTACAGAACAGGCTGTTAAGGTTTTAGATGCAATTGCTCAAAACTTCAACCATAAATTTGAATACACATACGCCGATGTTGGTGCCATTGCCATAGACAATCACAACGACCCATTACCAGAAAGCACACTGGATCTGTGCAAATCCACTGATGCTATCCTTTTTGGCGCTATTGGTGATCCAAAATATGATAATAATCCATCGGCAAAAGTACGTCCAGAACAAGGGCTTTTAAAGCTAAGAAAAGAACTAGAGCTATTTGCAAATATCAGACCCGTTAAGGCTTATGACAAGTTACTTAAAAAGTCTCCTTTAAAGAAAAGCATCATTAGAGGTACAGATATTAGCATTTATAGAGAACTTACAGGCGGATTGTATTTTGGAGAAAAGAAAATAAGTGATGACGGCAACACGGCTTCAGATTTATGCACCTATAGTCGTCTAGAAATTGAGCGTATATCACACCTAGCTTTT
>Ga0209138_1003031_pt1 | contig 12473 bp, 6 predicted proteins | sample SaaInl3SG_22_DNA_FD_184645 | JGI IMG/M metagenome (GOLD analysis project Ga0209138, IMG submission 184645) | Marine microbial communities from expanding oxygen minimum zones in the Saanich Inlet - ESP_153SG_22_DNA (SPAdes) (version 2) | ecosystem: Environmental > Aquatic > Marine > Intertidal...
CAATAACTTTATATATTTGTAAACCTTCTAAATGTTTGATAACATTTGGTTCTTCTTTAGCAAGACTCTCTAATACATCTTTTGCAGTGTCTCTATCCACTTGTAGTTTTCCTCTGAGTTTACCATTAATTTGTATTGCAATTTCAACAAATGAGGCTAACGTTTTTGCTTCGTTATATGTTGGAAATTCTGAATAGATTAAAGGCTCATGATAATGTAATTCGATTTCATTTAACTCTTCAGTGAGATGCGGACAAATTGGATTTAAACATTTTAAAAAGTTTCTTGCTTGGTTTCTACCAATTTTTTGATGTTTATAAACATCATTGACAAAAATCATCATTTGACTAATTGCTGTATTAAATGCAAGTTTTTCATAATCATCGGTTACTTTTTTAACCATTTGATGATAACTCATCTCAATTGCATCTTGATCTTCTTCAACAATAAACTCAAACATTCTAAACACGCGATCTAAAAACTTTTTAGCGCCATTTAATCCCTCTGAAGACCATGGTTTGTCTGCATCAAGAGGTCCTAAAAACATTTCAAACAAACGAAGTGCATCTGCACCATACGTCTCAATCACGTCATCAGGATTCACTGTGTTTCCTAAAGATTTACTCATTTTAGAGTGATCTTCACCTAATATCATGCCTTGATTAAAAAGTTTTTTAAATGGCTCTTTAACAGAAACATAGCCGAGATCATATAAAAACTTCGTCCAAAAACGGGCATAGAGTAAATGTCCAACTGCATGTTCAGTGCCACCAATATATAAATCAACAGGTAAATAATAATCTAATATTTCTTTGGCTTCGTTGGAATCTAATGGCACCATGCCAAGTGGTCCCTTCAGTAAATATCCCATGAAATACCAAGAACTTCCGGCAAGCTGAGGCATTGTATTCGTGTCACGACGAACGGATTTACCGTCATAGTGCGTATAAACCCAATCTTTTGCATTCACAAGAGGACTTTCACCAGTTCCACTTGGTGTAATATTATCCATGATCGGTAGGATGAGTGGCAAATCTTCATCACTTAATAGATGTATTTGGTCGTGTTCGTCAAATACAACAGGAAAGGGTTCACCCCAATAACGCTGTCTTGAGAAAACCCAATCTCTCATTTTGTACGTTGTATGTGCGAATCCAATATCATGTTGATCTAAGTATGTAATCATTTTTTCGATGGCATTTTGATTATAAAGTCCATCTAAAAAGTCAGAATGAATATGCTTTCCATCACCAGTATAAACGCCTTCAGCGTCATTTTCAATCACACGTATAATATCTAAATCAAACTTTTTTGCAAATGCAAAATCCCTTTCATCATGTGCTGGCACAGCCATGATTGCCCCAGTACCATACTGTGGTAAGACATAATCTGCAATCCAAATGGGAATCTTTTTATGATTCACTGGATTGATTGCAAACGCACCAGTAAAGACACCGGTTTTTACTTGATCTTGATTTCTTTCAATATCTAATTTTTGTTTTGTTTTCTCAATATATGCTTTAACATCTGCCATTTCATCATCACTCGTGATATGTAATACCATCGGATGTTCTGGCGCGAGTACCATATATGTTGCGCCAAATAGCGTATCTGGTCGCGTTGTAAACACTTGAATGGTTTCATGATATTGATGGACTTTAAAATCAACCATCGCACCAATAGATTTACCAATCCAATTACGCTGCATATCTTTTAAATATTCAGGCCAATCGAGTAAATCTAAATCTTCTAGCAAACGGTCTGCATAATTTGTAATTTTTAACACCCATTGACGCATTGCTTTTTTAACGACAGGATGATGCCCACGTTCTGAATACATTTTACCGTTTTCATTGACGATTTCATCATTTGCTAAAACCGTACCAAGTGCCTCACAAAAATTAACTTCAACATCTTTTAAAACTGCTAAACCATGTTCATATAATTTTTTAAAAATCCACTGCGTCCAATGAAAATATTCCGGATCAGATGTCGCAAGTTCGCGGTCCCAATCGATCCCTTTACCTGCTCTAATCATTTGATTTTTAAAATTCTTAATATTTTCATAGGTAAATGTTTTAGGATCTTTACCCGTTTTTAATGCGTATTGTTCGGCTGGAAGTCCAAAAGCATCCCAACCCATGGGATGCATCACATTATAACCTTGCATACGTTTAAACCTAGACATAATATCGGTTGCTGTATAGCCTTCAATATGTCCAACGTGAAGTCCAGCAGCACTTGGGTATGGAAACATATCTAAAACATAATATTTTTGTTGATGTGGATTGATATTCGACTTGAATATCTTCTGATCAAGCCAACGTTTTTGCCACTTTGTTTCAATGATTTTTGGATCATAATTTCTCATGCATGTCAACTCCTTGCTAACATGACTTATTATACAAAAAAAAACGACTTTTTAAAAGAAAAAAGGCGATTGCTCGCCTTTTTTTATTATTTGTTTTCTTCTAAATAACGAACAATGTCGCCAACTGACTTGATGGCTTGTGCTTGTTCATCAGAAACTGAAACATCAAATGTATCTTCTATTTTCATGATGAGTTCAACTGCATCAATAGAATCCGCACCTAAATCTTCAGATAATCTTGCTTCCATTGTAATAAGGTTTGCATCTACGCTTAACTCTTCTACAATGATGTCTTTGACTTGATCAAATACCATGTTATTTCCTCCTTATAAGGTTAACGTTGTTATTATATATAAAAGGATGTCTTTTGTCAATGAATTATGATTCAATGTATACTTGATCACGTTGTTCTTTATGTCTTCCATAAAGTTTTGTGAGCATTGCAATTTTGCGTTGTAATTGAATTGTAAAATCTTTGTGAATGGTTCGGTAACGCCAATTTTTCCCTATCGTTGAAGGTTCATTCATCCGTCCCGCATCTCCCAGTTCTAAATAGTCTTGAAATGGAATAATCGCAATTTTAGATGGACTCTTTAACGTTTCTTTAATTAATCCATAGGTTACACTTTCACGAGAACCTGTATTCGTATATCTTAAAACATGTCTTTTTGTTTTCGCATCTAAATGTTTAAACCAAGATTTCGTCGTCTCATTATCATGTGTTCCGGTATATGCAACTGTATTTTGAGAAAACCCATGCGGTAATGACGCATTATTGCCTTCATCAAACAATGCAAATTGCGTGAGTTTCATACCAGGAAAACCGGTATTTTTTAAAAGCTCAATCACACCTTGCGTCATACGACCTAAATCTTCTGCAATGATGTTTAATTGACCTAATCGATCTTCTATTGTTTTAAATAAATCATCACTTGGACCATCTATCCATTGACCATGTCGTGCTGTTTTTTCAGTTGCAGGAATACTGTAATAATGTTCAAACCCAATAAAGTGATCAATTCGAATCATGTCGTAAAGTTTAGATTGTTTTTCCATACGATTGACCCAAAAATCATAGTGCGTGTCTTTTAAATATCCCCAATTATAAAGTGGGTTTCCCCATAGTTGTCCATCCGCTGAAAATCCATCTGGTGGAACACCCGCGACATGCGTCATTTTCTTTTCATGATTTAACTGAAATACTTGAGGTTGCGTCCAAACTTCAGTAGAATCATATGCAAGATATATTGGAATATCTCCAATAATTTGAATCCCTTTTTTATTTGCATATGATTTGATGTTAAACCACTGCTGATATGCTTTAAATTGAAGAAATTTATGAAATTCAATGTCTTCTTTAAGTAACTCTAAATAATACGTGATCGCATAATCATAACGCATCTTAATATCTTCTGGCCACCTATCAAAAGATTCTCCAGAAAAAAAAGTTTTAAGCGACATAAATAGTGCATAATCATCTAACCAAGTGCGATGTTGATTAAGAAATCTTGTGTATGCTTTATTCTTCTCGAATTGATGATACGCTTTTTTTAAGATCGGTAATCGATCGTGATAAAGTGCACCATAATTGATATCTTTTGGATTTGGTTTATGCATGATGATATCTTTTTTAGTCAGTAATCCTTCTTCGATAAGAATATCTAAATCAATAAAATAGTGATTGAGTGCATTACCAGAAAATGTTTGATATGGTGAATCTCCATATGATGTAGGTCCTAATGGTAAAATCTGCCAATATGACTGTTTAGATTTTTTCAAAAAATCAATAAATTGATACGCTCCATCACCAAAAGAACCTATCCCATACGGTCCAGGTAAACTTGATATATGAAGCAAGATGCCACTTTGACGCATATTTTCCTCCGATGTATCCCTTGATACCGTGGATATTGTAGCATAAACATTCAAAAAAATAAATAATGTTAGCGGTTTCATAATCTTTTATGAATACGTATTCATAAGCATGATATAATGACTATGTAGAGGAAATTATGAATAAACACGCAATTTTTCATCAAGCAAAATCACATTTAAGCTATGCTTATGACCATCATACACTCCATGTGTTGCTTCAGACAAGTAAAGAGGATGATCTTTTAATTTCCCTTATTCATGGAGATCCTTTTGAATGGAAAGACATCGATGGTCGTTTTAGTTGGGTGCATCATGTTGATGTGATGGAAAAAAGATATACTGATGATTTATATACACATTATTTCATCAGTATTAAACCATTTCATAAAAGGGTTAAGTATGCTTTTTTAATTCAGCATCATCAAAAAACATATTTATATGGAACACAAGGTATCAAGGAAATTATGGATGGCGTTCTTTTTAAAACCTATGATTTAAGTCATTATTTTAATTTCCCTTATTTAAACCATGAAGATGTTATGGAATCACCAAGTTGGTCTAAAAACATGGTATGGTATCAAATTTTTCCTGACCGTTTTTATACTGACCATCCAAAAGTTGATTGGTCAATTGAAACGGTTCATAATGATCTTCAAATGGGTGGAGATCTAAAGGGTATTACATCAAAAATTCCATACTTAAAAGATTTAGGTGTTGAAGGTGTGTATTTTACCCCAATTTTTCATGCGTCATCGATGCATAAATACGACACCATCGATTATCACCTTATTGATCCTCAATTTGGAACGAATGAAGATTTTAAATTACTTGTAGAAACGTGTCACAAACATGGCATAAAAGTCATGTTGGATGGTGTATTCAATCATTGTGGATTTTTACATCCCATGTTTCAAGATGTCGTAAAACATGGCACCCATTCAATTTATAAAGATTGTTTTTTCATTCATGAATTCCCTGTTGTTGATTTTGAACTGAATGCACATGGTAAACCAAAACGTTATCCAAATCGTAAAAACAGGTATGAAACATTCGGATTCACACCGATGATGCCTAAATGGAATACTTCACATCCACTCGTTGAAGACTACTTATTAGATGTTGTCACGTATTGGATCAAGCATTATGATATTGATGGTTGGCGTTTAGATGTTTCTAATGAAGTGAGTCATGATTTTTTAAGAAAATTAAGGATGGCTGCTAGAGACGTTAAAAAAGATACGTTTATATTAGGTGAAAACTGGGACAGTTCACTTCCATGGTTATTAGGTGATCAAATGGATGCCGTGATGAATTATGATTTAAGTGTCCCTTTATGGAAATTTTTAGAACATCAAAGTGATATTCATACATTTAAACATGATATGAATCGTTATTTAGCACGTACACCAAAACATGTGATTGATGCAATGTTTAATCTTGTTTGTTCTCATGATACCATTCGAATAAAAAAACGTTTAGATGATGATGCAAGGCGTATGAAGATTGCATACTTACTTATGTTTATACAAGCGGGATCACCCAATATTTATTATGGTGACGAAATGGGGATGACGGGTTTTCATGATCCTGATAATCGCAGGCCGATGATTTGGGATCCAAAACGACAAGATGCCGACATGTTCTCATTCATGAAAACATTGATACATCTTAAAAAGACGCTCCCTTTAATGTCAATTCCAGATTTATCAATAGATGTTTCTAATGATTTACTAATCATGAAGAAACAAGACATGAATCAATCCCTTGTGATCTATGTAAACTACCAAGCTCAACCATTAAAATATATACCGGATTTTAAGGATTTAGAAATACTAATAGATTCTGGTGATTTAAAACACCCTTATAGTTTTCTTTTAGGAGTCAAACATGAAACCAACCATTCGTGACGTTGCTAAAAAGGCAAATGTCTCAGTATCCACTGTTTCTCGAGTCATCAATAAAAAAGGATATGTTCATGAACATACCAAAGTGCTTGTAGAAAAAATTATTGAAGATATGGGGTTTATTCCAAATCAACTTGCACGGTCACTCACCAATCGTAGTTCTAAAATTGTCGGTGTGATTGTCCCTCATATCGGCCATGCTTTTTATGGTGAATTGCTTGAAGGAATTGAAGTTCAGGCTTCGATTTATGGCTATAAAATTATGTTTTGTCACACGCAAGATGACCCTAAAAGAGAACTTGAGTATTTACAATTTTTTGAACAATACAACATTGAAGGGTTAATCATTGCGTCTAATTTTTCCAATACAGAAAAACTTTTAGAACTGAATATTCCTGTGATTACCGTGGATCATATCTTAGATGAAACGATCCCCTCAATAACCTCAAATAATATCAAAGGTGGTCAATTAGCTGCAAAAAAACTCATTGACAGAGGCTGCAAAAATATTTTAGTATTTAGAGGGCCTTCTTTTTTACTTACAACCCATGAAAGAACGACTGGATTTGTAACTGAATTAGATGCTCAAGGGTTACATGCTGATATCTATGATATGGATTTAATTAATCCAGATATCTTTATGATTGGTGAAATCATTCAATCTAAACCTAATGTAGATGCGATTTTCTGTTTTTCAGACACACTTGCATTTGTTGTTGTCAACCTACTAAAAGAAAAAGGATTAAACATTCCAAAAGATATTGCTGTGATTGGCTATGATAATACGCCACATGCACGTTGGATGTCACCTAGTATCACAACCATCCATCAATCCATTAATTTTATGGGAAAACAATCCTTTAATTTACTCAATAAATTGATTCATGGCATTGAACTTGATACATTACACGATATTATCGATGTGTATTTAGTAGAACGTGACACTGCATAAAATAAAAAAAGCGCAAAGCGCTTTTTTTTATAGGTTTTGATCATCAATTGAATCTAGATATAATTGAAGAGGTTTCATTAACGACGCGATCATATTTTCTTGAAATGGCAATGGTAAACCATGATGTTTTAAAATATCACTAAATGTTAAGGATCCACCGACTTTACAGACACTTAAATATGTTTTTAAAGCACGTTCTTTATCTTCTCTAAATGCATGCCAGAAATAAAAGGCAACGACTTGAGCAAGTGTATAATCTATATAATAAAATGGATCTGAAAATACATGAATTTGTCGATACCAATACGTCCCTTTATTTAAAAAGGTATCATCATCATAATCTGTATGCGGCATATATCTTTTTTCTAGTTGGTGAAATGTATGCTTTCTTTCTTCTTTTGACATGTCTGGATGTCCATAGACTTCATGTTGAAAATGATCGATTAATGCACCATATGGTAGAAATGAAACGGACCCTGCTAAATGTTGAAAGTAATATTTTTGCGTATCTTCTTTGAAAAAATCTTCCATCCAAGGCCATGCAAAAAACTCCATACTCATCGAGTGAATTTCAGCTGCTTCTAATGTTGGATGACGATATTCAGGGATTAAGTCTTTCGATAAATACATTTGAAGTGCGTGACCTGCTTCATGTGTTAAGACATCGACATCATGCGCTGTTCCATTAAAATTTGCAAATATAAAAGGATACCCATAATTAGGGATGAGTGTTGCGTACCCACCTGATTCTTTATTTTCTCTTGCATCCAAATCGAGAAGTTCATGATCTAACATGAATTCAAAAAATTGATGAATCGATGGATCCATCGCTTGATACATTTTAGATGCTGCCTTTAATAAATCGTCTTTGTTACCTTTTGGTTTTGCACTTCCTGATAAAAATTTAATCCCCATATCATAGCTTTTAATACTGTCTAGCTTAAGTCTTTTTTGTTGACGCTTTACTAGAGATTGAACATAAGGAACGACATCTTGTTCAATTTGCTTACGATAAACTTCAACATCTTTTAACGTATAATCAAGGCGTCCTAAACGATCATATCCTAACTGAATGAAATTTTGATAGCCAAGTTGACGCGCGATTTGATGTCTTACTTTCACGAGTTGATCATAAATGTCATCAAGTGCCGCTTCTTTAGATTCAAGAAATTGTGACACTGCAAGTTGTGCCTGATGACGAATGTTTCGATCTAAAGATTGCATATAAGGTGCCATTTTCGATAAGTTCAATGTTTTACCGTCAAAATCGATGCGCGCGGATGCAATGAGTTTAGAATACTCGGTGATCAGTTTGTTTTCTTTTACTAAATCATCTTTTATAGATGGATGAAATGTTTTAATTTGTTGTTCATATTTATTAAAAAATAATGCGCCAAAATGGGTTTCAAGTGCTTCTCTTTGGTCTAACTTTAAAATCGTATGAATGACTTTTTGAATGGCTTCTGTGACGTTTGGACCTTGCTCATCAAAGAAATTTCTTTCAGCTTCATAAAAGTCGTCACTTGTATTTAAAGAATATCTAATGTTTGCAAGTTGCGCCATCATATCAATATCGTCTTGCAATTTAAAAAATGTTTTGATGATGTCAATGATTTTTTCTGAATTGTCTTCTTGTACTAATTTTGTTTCAATGGCATGTGCGTTTGCTATTAAAGCATCAATGTCTGGTCTTTTGTACGGCAAATTACTAAATGTCATATATGTTCTCCTTTGTAATGAAATATTGCAATCGACAATGGTCCGATGGTTACCGAAACATGGTATGGTTTTCCTTGTCTAGCTTCTTGATATGTTTGTAGAGGTAACCCATTATAAATATGAGATCCAAAATAACGCGCATCATCACTATTAATGACTTCTTCATATCTACCTTGTAATGGGACACCAATTTGATATCCATGGTGGACATTAGGTGTCATATTGAGGACGACAAGCATATGATTGTGTTCTGAATGTCGCATGAATGCAAATACACTTTGGTCTTGATCATCAACAACAAGCCATTCAAACGTATCTGGATATAAATCTCTTTGATAAAACGCGTCGTAATCTTTATACACTTGAATTAAATCTCTAACAAATTGATTGCCTTTTTGATGTGATTCATAATCAAACAAGTGCCAATCAATTTGACGTTCATATGCCCATTCACTGAATTGTGCAAATTCCCCACCCATAAATAACAATTTTTTACCTGGATGAGTTGTGAGTAGGCCTATTAAAAGTCGCCAATTTGCAAATTTTTGAAAATAATCGCCTGGCATTTTATTAATTAAAGATCCTTTCATATGAACCACTTCATCATGAGAGAAAGGAAGAATAAATGACTCATTAAAGGCATACATCAATCCAAAAGTTATTTTATGATGATGATATTTACGATGGATAGGATCTTCTTTAAAGTATCTTAAAATATCGTTCATAAATCCCATATTCCACTTATAATTAAATCCTAGACCACCGTCTTTAAGAGGGTGCGTGACTTTAGGAAAATCAGTAGAATCTTCAGCCATGAAAAGAATTCGATCATCTTTTTCATACAGCATCGAAGATGCTTCTTTTAAAAATTGTATGGCACCATCATTCGTTCCTATATTAGGATTTCCTAAATAAAATAACAAGTTAGAAACTGCATCTATTCTAAACCCATCAACATGATAGTAATCCACCCAGAAAGACAACGCTGATTTCATAAAACTTTTTGTGATTCCTTTATAAAAATCTAAGTTGTCTGTCCCCCAGGTGACATTTTCTCTTCTTAATTGATCATCAAACTCATAAAGCGGTGTGCCATCAAAAAAAGATAAACCGTGTGCATCTTTACAAATATGTCCTAGTACCCAATCCATGATCACACCAATACCTTGTTGATGACATTGATCAATAAAATACATGAGATCATGTGGATTCCCAAAACGAGATGTCGCTGCAAAATAACCTGTTCCTTGATAACCCCATGAACCATCAAAGGGATGTTCATAAACTGGCATTAATTCAATATGTGTAAACCCTTGTTCTTTCACATAAGGAATCAAAGTTTCTACAAGTCTTCGATAACTTAAATAGTGACCATCTTCTTTTCGCCATGATCCTAAATGAACCTCATAAACAAACATTGGTTGATCATATGATTGCTTTTTTTGATTCAAGTATTGCTGGTCTTGCCACTGATATCCTTCTAGTTGGAATACTTTAGATGCTGTATGAGGAGGTTTTTCGGCATAAAAAGCAAAAGGGTCAGCTTTATGCAAAACTGTCCCAGCATATGTTAAAATCTCATATTTATATAAGGCATCTTGATGATGACCTTTGACTTTGATTTGATAAACACCTTGAAAATGGATTTGATGCATGACATGTTGATCACCATTAAAGTGATTAAAACTTGAAATCAGTTTGACTTGCTTCGCATTTGGCGCATAGACTGTGAACACAGTGTCTTCACCGGTAATATGTGCACCAAATAACTGATGAAGTTGATGATGATTTCCTTCAAAAAATGTCGCCATCATCGCATCATGTATCATATGTTTACCTATCCTTTTTTTGAAATATATAGACGCCGACTGTGTGTAATTCTACTTGCTGATCGTGTTGTTTAACAGGTGCGGTTGATAGTGTTAGTATACATGAAGACGTTGGAATTGTATAGGGGTCTAATGTCGTTTTAACGATGACTTGAAATGATTGATGATTGTCTTTAAAATCGATGACAATGTGATTGTCTTTAATGTGATAATGTCGTGACATATGCATCGTTTCTTTTTTAAAGGCAACTAAATTTTTAAACGTTTCTGTATGCGGACCAATATCATAGGTGAGCTGATTAATTTCATCTGGTGATTGATATGAATTTTCTACACCTTGTTTTGATCGATACATTTCTTGACCAGCATGAATGAATGTGATGCCTTCACTTATTAATACTAAGGCATTGGTAAAATCCTGATACTGATGATGACGTGATGCATCATGATGATCTTTTAATAATTTATCATAAAGTGTCATGTTGTCATGACACTCAACATAATTGATGCTATATGAAGCATCTTTAAATACATGCGGTGACCCTTTTAAAAGTAAAATCAAGTCTTCCAAATCAACATCTTCACCAGTTCCATAGCCAAGTTTAGAACCGTGTAAATCGCCTTTTATTTTGTTTCTAAAAGTATCATTAAAATGGGCGATTTGAGGCATCAAATGATGATTTTTTTGTGATGCTTTTTCATGATCGTTAAGAACATCACCCATATGCCAACCTTCACCGTAAATAAAAACATTGGGTTTAATCTGAGAAAGTTTTTGATAAATGATATTCATAGTTTCAACATCATGAAGTCCCATCAAATCAAACCTAAACCCATCAATGTCATACGTTTCGATGAAATGTGTAAGACTATCTATGATGAGTCTTCTCACCATATATCGTCTTGATTCTACTTCATTTCCACAATAAGAGCCATTGCTTCTTTGATGGTGTTCATCGTGTCGATAAAAATATCCTGGAACAAGATCATCATATGGATATGATTCCATGTCAAATACATGATTATAGACAACATCCATGATGATCCCAAGTCCTCTTTCGTGAATGTTATCCATCAATTGAATGGCTTCTAACAATGTGTCTTTGGGTTGTGTGGGTTGAGAAGAAAACCATGGTTGTAAACCAAAATAATGTTTTGGATTGTAACCCCAATTATAAAATCTTGATTTAAAGATTGGATCAACGCCTTCAAAATCAAAAATAGGGAGTAATTGAATATGTGTCATGCCTAAACTTTGCGTATAATCAAGAAATGAGAATCCTTTCGTCTCATCTTTTTCAAATAATCCCAAAAAAAGACCTTTATTTTTAACATTAAGATTTTGTGTGACATCTCTCACATGCGCTTCATAAATGATTGCATCTTTTTTGTTTTGTTTAATACGTGCTTTCTTTGCTTGAAAATGACTTGGGATAATCACACCATCAGAAGTATCTGTCATTTTTAAGTATGGATCTTGAACTTTTTTAAATGTATCCACAAGTCTAACATCATAAAAATATGTTGCAAATGCTAAATCACCATCAACACGAACGTGATAAATCATACCATCACCAACCATTGGAAATAGTCGGTCATTGACATTTAATTTAATTTCCTTAGCAACAGGGCTATAGACATAGAAGTCTGTATATTCCGGATGATAAATCGCTCCTAATGGACCGTTGTATTGATATGTTTCATTGAAATGATCTTTAAGCGTGACTAATCCGATATGAAGTGGAAAATTTTGTCCATTAATTGTAATTGTATCAGCACTTTGAAGAGGAATTGTTTCATTGGAAATAAAGTATTGATGGTCT
>Ga0209138_1003032_pt1 | contig 12472 bp, 12 predicted proteins | sample SaaInl3SG_22_DNA_FD_184645 | JGI IMG/M metagenome (GOLD analysis project Ga0209138, IMG submission 184645) | Marine microbial communities from expanding oxygen minimum zones in the Saanich Inlet - ESP_153SG_22_DNA (SPAdes) (version 2) | ecosystem: Environmental > Aquatic > Marine > Intertidal...
AGAACTGACTGCGGCAGAACCTATGAAGGCTCTCCGTGAAGAACGTGACCGCTTGATTGCTCAGACAGACTGGTGGGCATCTTCTGATCTCACAATGACTGCTGAACAGACTGCATACCGTCAGGCACTGCGTGACATTACAGACAATGCAACATCACTTGATGACGTAACTTGGCCTACAAAGCCGTAAGGAACCGATAAATGTCACGGGCAAGAACTATAGCCAACTTTGGCGATGGGCTGGTCACTGCCGACTTGCCCAGTGATTTGGGGATTGTGGGTGGTGACTTACCCACAGGGAGTGTGTTGCAGGTTGTCAATACCAGAAGCACTACGGAGGATTTAGCAATTACAACAGCAGACTATCCTGTCGCATCAGGGTTTAAGTTATCTATAACTCCAACATCCACCAGTAGTAAAATTTTAGTTATTTTTGATCTGGATACTTGGATTGACCAAGGTTCCAATGCAAACAAAATCGGAAAATATGGGATACGTTTAAACTCACAATCAAACACATTGGTTTCTGAAAAACGTATAAGTATTCGTTACTATGCAGGTACAACTCCTGCAGATTACGGATCACAAACTACCATGACATATCTGGATAGCCCCAATAGCACAAGTCCTCAAGAGTATGAAGCAGTGCTTGGAAGATGGACGGATAGTTACCCAAACAGAGTTGCAATAAATGGGGGTGGTTTTGGGCACTCAGCAATAACTCTAATGGAGATCGCAGGTTAACCTATGGCTATATCAAAGATTGACAGTGACGGCATCGTCTCTGGTGGTATCACTGCCGACAGCTTGAATGTTGGACAGATCGGTGGTAGACGCAACATGGTTCTGAACGGTGCGATGCAGGTGGCACAGCGTGGGACGAGTGTCACTGGTGTGAACACAAACGGGTATCGCACAGTAGACCGTTGGACAACCAACATGAACTCTGGAGGCGGAACTTGGACTGTAACGCAAGAATCTTCTGGCGGAGTTAGTGGCTTCCCTTACAGTACAAAAATAGAGTGTACAACAGCTACTGCGGGAACGTTAAGTAGTAACGAGAAAGCACGTTGGGAATACCGCAACGAAGGCCAAGATTTACAGCTCCTTAAGTGGGGAACATCGGACGCAGAAGCAATTACCATTTCTTTCTGGGTTAAGTCTAACAAGACAGGGACTTACACTCTTGAAATCAACAACTCCGATGGAACATCAACTAATCATATCTGTAAGCAATATACAATTGATGCGGCGGATACTTGGGAATACAAGACTCTAACTTGTGTAGGCGATACTGGGGTTTCGACTAAGAATGATAATACCACCGGCATTCAGATGTTTTTTCACTTAGTTGCAGGTACGGATTTCACCAGTGGAACTCTGGCTACGTCTTGGGCCACTTCAGATAGTACAAACCGTGCAGTGGGAAATGTAAATCTGGGCGACACCATTGGCAACTACTGGCAAATCACCGGAGTCCAACTAGAAGTCGGCTCTGTTGCCACACCATTTGAACACCGCAGTTTCGGTGAGGAGCTTGCGTTGTGTCAGAGGTATTTCTGCAAAAGTTATAATTATGAAATTTCTCCCGGAGCATCGTTGAGCGTTGATAATTTAGAAGGGGCTAACGCAACTTCGGGTGGTACTACGGGTACTAATAGGCCATTTTGGACGGGTGGCCCCTTTCCAGTGACTATGAGAGATGCGCCTACGGTAACGCTATACAATGTAGACGGCACGACTGGTAAAATTAGTGGCGGATCATTTGCTAAACGTGATGGCACGGCTGTAAACATTGGACAACGTAACTTCAACGTATATAACAACGGTGGAGCCACTGCTGACGAAGATCACTATTGCATATTCACAGCGCAATCGGAGTTATGAGCATGAATATTACAAGCGCACAATACTGCATTGACCTTATGACCAATCAACCAAGCTCAATCAAAATTGTATGCGATGGGATTACAATGCACGTTCCGATGAAATCTGGGAACACAGAATACCAAGAAATCATGCGTCAGGTTGAGGCGGGTGAGTTGGTGATTCAGGAGGCTGACACCTAATGGACATGATGCTGTGGAACATCATCCTCTCCGCATTTATAGGACTCATCGGTTGGTTTGGCGTACAGATGCACACGGAGTTGCATCGTCTGTCCATCCTCCTCAACAAAACCCGTGAAGAAATCGTGCAGTGCCAACTGAGCATCGCAGAGAAGTACGCACGTAAAGACGAAGTCAGGGAAGACATGGAGCGACTCATGGATCGCTTAGATGCACTCGACGCTAAGATCGACAGACTAATAGAAGCACGATAGAGAGGGAGAGTTGCCGTGATCTTTGAGGCAATTGCGGCAATCAAGATAGCCAACGAAGCTATCGGTGCCATCAAGGAGTTCGCCGGACACATTCAAAGTGTCGGTGAGATGGGTCCACAACTAACCAAGCTAGCTGACGCAAAAGAAGAAATAGAAAAAGATGCGAAGGCTGGTGACATGGAAGCATTCTTTGAATTAGAGAAGATACGAAACAAAGAAGCTGAAATAAAACAAATGTTTATCTACCAAGGGCGAGCAGGTCTTTGGGATGATTATCAAAAATTCATGCAGAACCGGAAACAGTTAAAAGAGAATGAACGTAAGCGTATCGCAGAAGCCAAGAAGCGTAGGCAAAAGCAAATTAAAGACTGGTCTATTGGTATTGCTGTCACCCTTGCCGTTCTTTCTGCTGTTGGGCTTATTGGTTACATCTTCTACTGGATCGTAACAACCAAAGGCAAATAATCATGTGGATGCTATTCGCAATACTAATTCAAAGTGATGGCTACGCTGTCTTTCCACAAGGTCCGTTTATGACAATGGACGAGTGCTTTGAAGCCCGTGAATACTTTTTAGCTACTGCACCGCAACCAAAGATTAACTACGAAGCTGTGTGCATTCAAACAGACGTAACAGGGAAACAATCGTGACAGACCAAGAAAAGATGTATGACCTCAACGGTGACGGGGTGATTGATGCTGAAGAACGTAAGATCATGCTGGAAGATATGCGTCGAAAGATGGAAGATTCCGATGCACAACGTGACTCTATACGCAAGATGGCTTGGTTTGCTCTTATTGGTCTTCTACTGTATCCATTTGGTATCTTTCTTGCTGATGCCTTCTCTATGGGTACAGCCGCACAGTTAATCGCTGACATTGCTCCTACGTACTTTGCATCTATTGCAGTCCTCGTGTCTGCCTTCTTTGGTGCATCGGCTTTGCAGGGTAAGAAAGATGCTTAACTTACTGTTGGGCCCTGCCCTCGAGCTCGGTAAGGATTTCCTGAAAGGGAAGGCCGAAGAGAAGAAGGCCATCCAGCAACGCAAGATCAGTGCGATCCAGAACGATGCGGACTGGGAAAACAAGATGGCAGACGCCACGTCAAACTCGTGGAAGGACGAATTCTGGTCCATCATCCTCGCATTGCCGATCATGGCAGTGGTTTATTCCGTAGCAATGGACGACGTCTCTATCATCGAGCGTGTTAACGAAGGCTTTGCGGCCCTCAACCAACTTCCGGAGTGGTACCAGTATCTCCTATTTATCGCAGTATCTGCATCCTTCGGCTTGAAATCAGCCGACAAGTTAATGGGCCTAAAGAAAGGTAAGTAACAAATGATATACAATCAGAGCCGGCACCGTAGAAAGATGGCAGAAGGCGGGGATGCTACGAGGCAAGAAGAGCTCGTAGGAACCGTTGAAGATCGTCTAGCGGGCACGATGCCCGAAGATACAACGGTTGCTCCCTCAAAGGTAGCGGATCAGGACTTAACCGGTACGGAAGTTACGTACACTCCGTTGGCGGCTGAGGCCCCTAGCGTAACAGCGGGTCAAGCATCGGCTCCCCAGCAAGTAGCACAGCCGGTCAAGCCCGTAGAAGGTGCGTACTCCTACGAGGCCGCCACTGCCGCTAACCAGATTCAAAACGCTACTGCGGCTCAACTAGAGAGATCGGAGATTGCCCCGGAAGTAACCATCGAGGCACCCCAAGGCACTCTCTCTGAAGAAGCTATCGCACAAGCGGCACAAGCAGAAGTTCAACAAGAACAGTTAGTTAGCTTTCAACTCGGAGACTTGTATAGCTCCATTGAAGAAGGCAAGCCCCTACCTCCTTGGGCGGCTGGCCCAGTACGTGCCGCTACCTCCATCATGCAACAGCGGGGCTTGGGCTCGAGCTCTATGGCCGCGGCCGCAGTCTCACAGGCTGTCTTGGAGGCTGGTCTTCCTATTGCCGCCGCAGACGCCGCAGAGTACTCTAAGCTAAACATCGCTAACCTCAACAACAGACAACAAGCCGTGCTCCAGAATGCCGCCGCGATGGCGCAAATGGATATGGCGAACCTCGATGCACGTATGAAAGCCGCTGTGACAAACGCACAGAGCTTCTTGGCCATCGACTTACAGAATTTAAATAACGAACAAGCAACGGAAACCTTGAACTATCAAGGGATGCTACAGGCTGTGTTTACGGATACTGCCGCGGAAAATGCCGCCGCTCAGTTTAATGCGAAGTCTCAGCAACAGGTAGATGAGTTCTTCTCTGAGCTCGGCGTACAGGTGGATAACGCCAACGCTAACCGTGTTGCCGCAATGGAGCAATTCAACGTAGACCAAGTAAACTCTGTGGCCCAGTTCAATGCGTCCTTGGAGGATGCTCGGGAAAGATTTGATACGTCGATGCAAGTACAGATCGATCAGGCTAACGCCCAGTGGCGTCGCAACATTGCAACAGCGGATACTGCGGCCCTCAACGAAGCGCAACGCCTCAATGCCATGAATGTTTTGGAGGTGAGCCAGAGTGCCTTATCTGCGTTGTGGCAACGGTACCGTGATGAGAGTGCGTGGTTGATGACGTCCACAGAGAGTGCGGCGGCTCGTGCACACCAGTTAGCGATGCTCGAGTTTGAGAAGAATGCGAACGTTGATATGTTTGGCTTGGAGAGCGAGTACGAGACAGCGGCTTCTGTAGGAAGTGCGGCCCTAGCGGGTGTTCTCGGCTACATCAAATCTTAAGTAAAGGTACTTAACTATGTGGGATTATATACAAAAGGGTTGGGACTACGTATCGGGGGCGGCAGAAACTGTTTACGATACTGCTTCTTCTTACTACGAAGGCAGTTTCTTGCAAACGGGAGTCGACAAAGCAACGGACTTCTTTGGTTCCGAAGCCGCTAAAGGAGTCGCTGGGTACGCATCAGGGGCTCTATTTGGAAAGTCCGGGATGCCTGAGTTTGGAACTCCTAAAGGGGGCCGTATGTCAGGCGGAGCTCGATCTTCCGCCGGTGCAGGGACAGCCTACCAAGCAACGGCTACAGACTTAGGGTACACCTCAAAGGTGCAGAGTGCTGTTCGTGCGGCTCAGAACGCCCGTGCGGGTAGCTCTATTCAGCAAACCGTTCAACGACTTCAAACACGCCCCGCTAAAGGGCCTCTCATTCAACTCGGTGCGGCACCTATTAAGGTAGCACCGCGGTCACGAGGATAAAGATGTTAAAACGCAAGCCAACCATTACTCCTGAGTCTCGTTTCTCAAAGGCTCCTCCGGGGTACTCCTTAACGGGTTCCCAAGGGAAATGGCCGTGGGAACGTCCCCCTGAGTTTGCTACTGCACCAGAGGCAGTAGACGCCCTCATAGCGAACATCGAGAAACCCCAGATACAAGAGATGCAAATACAACTCTTGGCGGCTGGGGTGTCCATTGAGGAGATCGTTAATACCACGGTACGTGTCGGCTTTATGGAAGGAAAGTTTACCCCCGACGTAGCCGAAATCATCAAAGCCCCGTTGGCCTTCTACTACATGGGCTTGGCCGCAGAGGCAGATATTGATGCCAAAGTCTTCGCTACCAAGAGTGGGCTTCCCCGTACGGAATACGGAATGAAGGACTCTCAAATCTTGAAGATCATGAGGGACCGCAACCCAGACTTTGCGAAGTTTATTACGGAGAAGATGCCGAAGCAACAAGAGCAAGATATGCTCGCTCAAGAACAGATGATGTCTGGTAGCTTCTTGGGGGTTGACGAGGGTGTGATTGAGGGGGAGCTCGTTGAAGAGACCCCAGCGCAAGAGATGGCCGAAGAGCGGATGGAAGGAGAAGAAGAGTAATGAGTCTATTTACACTCGGCCTACTACGAGGGGCTTCCCAACAGTACGTTCGCACCAAAGAAGCTGAAGCGGCGGCAGAAGCCCGTGAAAAGGAATTGCGGGACGAACGTGAATTCCAAGAAAAGATGGAGGCGAATCGCCAGACAGAGGCCCGTTTCTTAGCGGGACGTCAGCAGTACTTCCAAGAACGCCTCGCAGAAAAGCAAGATATGTGGGCTACTGCACGTAGCGAACAAAACTTCAACCAACAGGTTATTTTGGCGGAAGAGACTCAGCGCATCCAACAAGAAGCTAGCGATGTTGCTAAAGAAAAAGCCATCGTTGATACCTTCGGGTACATTGCTCTCGATGGGCCGAGCGCAGGAAAGTTTGTCGGAGGGGACTACACGGGGGAGAAGCGGTTACCGGATGCTACAGAACTCGGTCCTGAGCTACAACGCCGTGTTCAAAAAGGTATCCCTACAATCCTTCCTAACATCTTAGGCACTATCCCCGGATTTGATAACATTATTAAGAGTACTCGCAACTCAGCGGTTTCCGTGGACCCTTTTTCTGATGGGATGTACGGAGCAAGCGAAGACTTTAACAACGGCTACATTACGGTTCCGACTGCCGATGCTAACGGTGACCCTACAGAACAGATTGTTCGTTTGCCGAGTGTTGACCCATCCAAAGGGGATTTGAAGGGTAGGGCCCGTGCTAACACCAAGCTCGTTATGAAAGCTGTTACGGAAACTCCTGATTTCATTGAACAAATGATCGGGGAGTACAACCGTGGGGAGTTTGATAACTACAACACCGTACGGGATGCTATTGCCTTGAACGCAGGCGACGCCCTCCGCGAGTCGATGAAGATTGCAAAGACAGAGGGTGGTGACATTGTCATCAACAACCCTGTTGACTTTTATGGTCTTTTAACGAACATCAAGGGCAAGGCCAACCAACGTTGGTTTGCGGAAAAGGTACTCGGCCCTGCTTTGAGTTTGAGCATCGACACCATCAAGACTTTGATGGGAGATCCTGCGGAGATTAGCTATACGTACGATGAGGTGAATAACCGCATCATCCGTCCAGATGAGTCTAAGTGGAAGTGGGCTACTGTCCTCGATGAGGATACTGGCAAGACTGTCATCAAACAAGACATCTGGAAGCAAACCCAAGAGATCTCTAAGTACAACGGTCTTCCCGCACAAACAATCTTGGGGCTCGTAAAGAACCACAAGAATCCTCTCCGTGCCTTAAAGGATATGGCGGAGACACGCACTCAGTTAAAGAATGGGGTGTATAGCTCTGGTGGGGTAGTGCAGGTGACTGAAGAAACAAAGTCTCTTGTGCAACGTAAGCTCGAAGAGAATAACTTTGATAGCGTATCCGATGAGATCTTATACGTACGGAGCCTCGTAGAGGATTCTCCTGCATCTCGACCTACATCTGTTGCTATATCTGCGAGCGGGGACATAGCTCCTAAGTACGCTAACCGTAAGAAGCTCTATAGTGTTAACGGGGAAGACGCCGCAAAGATGGCCGCGGCCTCTCGTCGGGCACAGGTTATTTCCGGAAGACTCCTAGAGCTCCGAGAGAGGGGCCTAGGTGGCGTAGGCTTGATGGCTACCTTGACTCGGCTTGCAGGCGGTGGACGCGACATTGCTGAGGCTATGTTAACGCTATCCCAGTCGTACAACATGGAGCCGAGCACTGCGGCGAGGTTTGCTGAAAACGCACAGGAATTGCAAAAGTACGCAAATATCGATACAATAACTGTAGAGAGTATTGAAGGTCAGAAACTCTTCGACCTCCTCGGTGAACAGCTTGCCTTCGCAATGGCGGCGGCTGTGCAAGGGGGCGAAGGTGGCCGAGCAATCTCTGACCGAGACGTAGAGTCACAACGTGCTGTCTTGGGCCTCAAAGGTATCCTCGCATCTAATACAGGTATCGAATCCAACCTCCGCTACATCAACGAACAGATGGCCCTATCTGCGGCAATCAATGGACAATACGCAAAAGCCATTGACTCCGAAGACTTTAAGGCTGTCTATATCTACGATCAATCTGTGGAACGTTCTCGCACCTTGGATGCGCTACTCGCAGGGGCTCCTGCAAGGCAGGAGACTGCTCCTAACGTAGTGGATGACCCCGATAGCTACGTAATAATCAACGGCCGTAAAGTGGCGAAGGCAAAATAAGGTATTTAAATGGCAGAAGTATCCTTGAATACTGAAGACGAACGTGAAGAAGGGGTGCAAGGCCCCGCTGTCGCTCCCCCTCCACAGATCCAACCAGTAGACGAGACTCCGGTAGCTCCAGAGCAACCTCGACCTGCAAACATCGAAGGTCTAGCACGTGACCCCTATAGTAAGGCGTCTGAGCAGGAGATGCGGGGGCTCTTCCAATATCGTCCTGAAGTACTCGGATTCACAAAGGAGCCATTGGTTCCTCGGGCGGATGTCCCAGTAGGTAGCGAAGTCCCGACGGCTGTTGGTGCTCTCGATGAAATTACTGCGGAACAAGAACGCCTACTCGGCATGAGCTCTTCCTTTTTTACCTTGGATCTGCAAGAGCGGGCTTTCCCGCCAGATGCAACTATGGAGCAAAAGTACCGTATCCTTCTCCGTAATGAGGGGGGCTACTTGCCGCAACTTGACGAGAGCGGGCAGGAAGTACGTACAGAGGGAAGCTTAAATCTGTTTCCCTTGTCTACAACCCGTGAGTACGAGAGATACACGACGGAGTTTCAGCCACAGAATATTGTGGAAACTGCTGGGGAAGTTGCCAGAGAGGCAATCAGTATGGTTACCGGTCCTACTGGACGCGGCGACCTCATGGAGCTCGATCAGAAGCTCCAAGACTTGGGCATGGACAACCAGATTGCACGTACCCTAGCCCTCCGGGGAGTAGCAACGGGACGATACGAAGGGGATATCGTCACGAAGCAACTACAGGACCTTAAGGTATTTGCATTATCTGTGCCTAAGATGGCGGTGGAGCTCACTAGCTTCCTCACTACTGAGGTGGTAATGAATGCTCTCGAAGCAGGTGGCCTCGACTACAAGAAAGGCCCTGAAGGACAGACGGCACAAGAGAATGTGAAGCGTCAGTTCCAAAGCCTCTCTGACTTTGCAGATATTGCTAAGAATATTGGGGTAGAGACAACCATCGAGAATATGTCGGGGGACATCTACAACCCAGATGTTATTGAAGAGATCTTGGCTCCTCGAGGAATCAAACAGTCAATACAAGCGTACGCTGGTCCTGAACTAGCCCTCTACGCTGTATGGGGAACGTACAAGGCTGTGACTGCGGCTCGCCGTATGCCTGCCCTCCAGAAGTACATGAAGGAGACCTACGGTTCAGAAGACTTAATCGAGGCCTTCAATAACGCACGGGTTGCGGGTAAGAGCCAAAATGCTGTCATCAGGGAGTACGTAGAGACTCAAACAGGGGACAAGGCGCAAAAGAAGTTAGCCAAGGATTTGGATATTGCGTTTGGTATGATGGTTCGACGGCCCGGGGAAGCTCGTCGTGAGTTCCTCCAAGGAGAGTATACCGCCATCGGATCTCAGATTGACACAACCCTAGAGACTATCCGTGCGGCTCGTGCTACTGGTAAGACAGATGTAGTGAAGCGTCAGCAAAAGGTCTTGAAGGGATTGCGCCAGCAAAAGATGGCTTTCCTTCACCGGAACATGGTGCCTAAGTATTACCGTGACCTCTATGCAGAAGCTGGCATGACTGTCGGTGCTACTGTTGCTTTTACCCAGTTGAGCCAGCAGTTCTTCGGCTTTAAGCAAAGTGAGATGATGCCTATCGAGATTGGTGGTGCGCTATCTGCGGCTATCCCCCTCGGACGCTTCGGCACCTCAGCGGATCTTGCGGGAGCAGGCATCCGTGCTACAGGGGGTATCATCGATGAGATCGCTAATGTTGTTAAGAACATTGGGGATATGGACGCAATTAAGTCAGGACGTGCAGAGCTCAAGCTAACTCGAGATGCAACCAGTGTACTCCGGAAGGTAGCAGAGCAACCCACTGAATTCCAAACCCAATTCATCGAAGGCCTCAAGCGTCATTCGGAATACAAGAACCGTCTTGTGGAGTTGAGTGCACGTACCGGTGTAGAAATCAACGAAAACCTCATGGTTAGCAACCTAGCAATCATGTCGGGTATGGCAGAGCTCATCGACATCTCTCGTCAGTTGGATGAGAAGCTCACTGCTACTGGCTTTGAAGACATCACAGGTCCTATTATTCAGCGTCGTGAAGTTATTTCTGGACAGCAGGAACTCATCACACAGCTTGCGATATCTACCCAGCGTTTGCTGGACATCAAGTTACAAGCAAACTTAGCGGATGATGATCCCCTGTCTATTATGGCGGATCAGATGCGGGAGTTTGTTTTATCAAATCAGCAACGACTCAAGGATGATCGGGGCTACCTTACTGACATCGTGGAGAAGAATACCCAAGCCTTGAAGGCGGCGATGGAAGTTGATTACATTGATGGGGATGCCGCTCAAGCAACAACGACTAGTTTGTTGAGCGAGCAGTTCACAGACCAGATCGACGCTGTTATGAACGATATGTCTGATGATGTACGAGGGTTAGTCCTCGAGCCTCAGAAGGGGGTAGCGGAGCGTTTGGCTCGTTTGGATGAGTTACGTGAAGAACAGTTCCAAATGATCAACCAGATTAACAGGGGCTTACGTCCGGATGAAGCGGCAACGGGCCGTGCTGGCGGACACTTTGCTAACATCGTTGCGTGGCGTCGTAGCCTCATCGACGGGGAAGTAGCGAAGCGGTACATCGCTTTTGATACGAAGCACCCGAAGGTACACGCCAACGTATCCAACCAGTTTGAGTATTTGATGGAGACCGCACAAGAGGACTTCGATTCAATTCTCGATCCGGATTACGTACTCAACGCATCCAAAGAGTTACGTGGAGTTAAGATCATACCGAAGGACCGTAAAGGTTTTGCGAAGCTATTTAACGGTGCGGCAAAGCGTGGCCTCGAGATGATGAATGCTCGTACAGACGGGCAGATGAATCGTATCTTAGAGACACTCGAGCTCTCTGATGCACAGCCTATCCAGCAGTGGATGGAACTCAAGAGACTCGCACGGGAAGAGCCTGAGACTCTCGGCTTGGACGCAGGGGATGCCCAAGCTCTCGTGGATAACATCCCGATGCTCGTCAACACCAAAGAGTGGCGGGAAGTCAACAAGTACCTCGGTAAGATGATCCGTACTGGAAGCAAGGACAAAGGGGACGCATATAAGCCCTTGTATGACCAGTGGCAACTCGTAGGACGTAGTACAGCAGAAGACGGCACCATGAACAGAGGTGCGTGGATGGAAGGCTGGCTAGACTCTCCGTCTCCAAAGAATGTTGCGGATGAAGTTTACGCGGAGTTCCGTTCTATTCAGGACTACTACAACCGTGAGGTTATCGAGCGTTACACTGTGGATAGCACCATTCGTGGGTGGGATGCTACCTTAACTGGCAAAACTAAAGGTGCCGCTGTTGGCCCTGCTAGCCCAGTAGAAGGTGTTACTGAAGATGAGCTCTTACAAGACTTCTTAAAGACCTTCAGCCGTACTGATGATGCGAATATGCCAACTCAGTGGCTTAATCAGTTGTTGACGAGGGTTCGTAAAAAGACGAAGGAAGCGGGTGTTCCCCTTTCTGGTATGGACTTTAAGACAGACAACTTGTACAACGCAGTTGCTGGTACCTTGGGTAAGATCGGTGGAGTCTACGATCAAAAGACGGGACAGTACTTCCTTCTCGGGGATAGTGCCCTAGCGGATGATAAGTACGTTGTTGAAGCAACCAAGCAACTCCAAAACGTCATCACACGTCATCTACAAGGTGTCTTAGTCTCTTCGTTTGATAATGTATTACCGAAGGACGCAAAGGGACGTTTACTCTTTACCCCTAACATGAAGCTCGACTACGATAAGCAGACCTTCGACACCTTGTTTAACATCCCGGTGTACACCCGTAATGAAGCTGGGGATGTTGTCCCGCTGATTCGGGATGGACAGCCAGTGATGCTCTTAGACAAAGAAGAGGTTTATAGCTCTATTAACTTGGATGCTTTGGAGCGCAACCGCATTGACCTTCAAGATACCTTTGACGAGGCTAATGATTACGTTAACTCTTTAGAAGACGAAATCATAGATAGCCTCGAAGAAGTAGGACCGAAGGGTGAGCCGATGGGTATCGAAGCCCTCGCCAAAGAAGAGATCAAGTTTATTGAGGAACTTCAGTACGAACTCCTCGGTATGCGTCCGGGTCAAACTACCTCGTACTTATCTAAGAC
>Ga0209138_1003036_pt1 | contig 12451 bp, 4 predicted proteins | sample SaaInl3SG_22_DNA_FD_184645 | JGI IMG/M metagenome (GOLD analysis project Ga0209138, IMG submission 184645) | Marine microbial communities from expanding oxygen minimum zones in the Saanich Inlet - ESP_153SG_22_DNA (SPAdes) (version 2) | ecosystem: Environmental > Aquatic > Marine > Intertidal...
GATTACGTTCTAGGTTATAAGGAAACTCGTAATATCCGTTAGAATTTTTTATAGTTTTACTATTTGTTTTAACTTTAATAACATCATCTACAGTTAAATCTTGTGTAAATGTAATAACTGCATTTGCATTAGTCTTATCGAGTGTGTAGTTAACATTATTTAATTTTAACTTATTATTAACAAATACAACTACTTTTAAATCATCAATACTACTTGAATTATTATAAACATCAATTTCAAAATTATTAACTTTTACATCAGTTGCAGCATATTCTCTAACAACATATTGTTTACTAGTTGTAGGAGTACTACTAAAACCATTTACATATGTAAATTTTGTAAGTGATTCATATTTCTTCAAATATCCACTACTAATTGATTGTGTAAACAATTCAGTATCAGTTTGATATTCAAAAGTGTCATTAAGCAAATTAAAGTCAAATACAATGTCTCCTGAATTATTAATAGATTTGTATTCTAATGCAAATCCTAATTCAGTATCTACTGTTCCTGTACCTTCTGCATATGAAAAGACTTTTGTGCCTTTGAATGTACTTGAATTATAGTATGTTTCGTCACTAAAATTATTTTCATTTACATCGCATACTTCAAACATCGGTGCTTGATTATTATTTGTCTTTTCTTGTGCAGCAATCCACCTGTCATCATGATAATGGTAGCTTTTACCTGCGTTTTTTACACCTTGTGTAACTAGTACTGTTTCTAAATCAATTGGATTAGTATCGCTAGTTTCTACTAGGCTAATTTGTCTATTGTTTCCGATTGTAATAAATTTAACTTGAAATATTTTACCACTTACTAATACATCTGTATCAGCAGTAAACAAAATACGCATATTGTCAGCAAGATCTACACCGTCAATGTTATATCCTAACTGTCCTTCAATTGTGCTAAATGCATCTGTTGTAAAGGTATCAATTAAGTCAACATCTTGTTTAGCAAATGCACCAAAATTGTTTAATTTTAAACCTGCTTCAAATTCAATAATCGGACGTTTTGCACGACTAGCTTCATCTACATCGCGAGGCAAATGATTAAGTTCAAAACTTTTTAGTATCACATCTTTGTGGTGCCATCTATTATAACGACTCCATGCATTTCTGTCAGGTGATGCTCTATTAACAACAATATAATCTTTTTCAGTTGCATAAGCACTTGCATCTGCAAATGGCAGTGTATCAAAGTTATCACTATCATATGCTACTTGTAAGTTATCGCTATATGCCGCAGGAATAATCAAATCTTGATCTTTAATCAATTTGATTTTATCGCCTACACCTTCGACATACCAATCATTAGTTTCATATTTTGCAGGTGTTACATCGCCTTGGAATCTAATTTTCATTCCATTTGATAAATCTACACCGTTAGCACTTAGATATGTCTTCTTGCCTAGTATTTCTTGTTCTACATCTAAAAACGCATTTTCTTCAATATCATAAATTCTAATTTGACCACTTGTATCAACTGCGTTTTTACTAATATAATATAGTCTATCAGGTGCATTAGACGGAATAGTAAATTCAATTGTACCTTTTTCAATATAAGCAATGGCTACTTCCTCGCCTTCTTCGCCTAGCTTACGGATGCCATCAGGATATAGTGTTGATACATTGTCGTCTTCGGCAAATGTTACACTGCCGCCACTTGGAAGAATAATAAATTCACCTTGGTCGTATTCATTACCGTATAAAGTTGCACCAAACAATCCGTCAGCACGTAGTCCTTCTGTGCCTGCTGTTAAAATAGCAGTGCCGGGTGTAAATGTTCTGCTGATAGCAATAGCCATAGGATGGCCAGGAGCATCAATTTCAAAACGGTAAGTTTGTCCTCGGTATAATTTTAAACTAGGATTACGTGTTAAACCATCATTGAATACATAAGCAATATTATCGCCTTGATCTTCTGTAGTAACAGTATATGTACTAACAATATCTCTGCTTTGGCCCCTAACAGGAATACTAATTGGACCATTTGGTAGCCAATAATATTCACGGAAATTTACAAATTTATCCCAATCAATATTTGGATTCCAAGCATATGTTTCTTGACTGTTCAAACGACTGTGATTATCTGTATTTGCGCCGAACACACCTAGTTGGCCCATGTAATCATTGTAGTCTTTATAGAAAGTTACATTATCATAAACATCTTTAATAACTGTTGCAGGCTCTAATTGATAATTAGTTCTATCAGTAGTTACATCGTCAACATAGTTGTCCGAAGTTTTATATGCTTTAGCAGTAGTTCTGCCGTAATAGCCGTTGATCTTTTCTGCAACACCTGGTTGTATAAGTTGATCAAGTGTACCTTGTAAAAACTTTTTGTTAGCCTGGGTTCTAAAAAATCTAGGAAGAAAATCACTTGCAGTGATTTTATTGTTCTGACCTGGTACAGGTAGAGCACTTTCGTTTTGATCATTCTTAGCCATTAGTAACTATAGCCTCCGCCTGTTGATTTTGTATTAGTTGCTGTTGATGCACTGCTTGTTATTCCTGATGTTATTTGTGTTGCCACAGTATTAATTACTGCTCCGCTTGCTTGTAAATTTGTAGCTGTCAGTTGATCAATTGTTTCAATATCGCTTACTTTAGCAGCACTCGCAAAGATCTCATCCGGCTCACTTTTTATTTCAAACAAACTACCAAACGATTGTGTTGTCTGGCGTGGAACTATTAATATACTTACCAATTTTGGAGACAGCTGATTTATAATATAGGCGCTTAGTTCTTGAAAGTAAAACGTCTCGCCAAAGTCCCAATTTTCAATATCAAAGAATTTATTAATAGCTTCAATAATGTCTGATTTAAGTTCATTGTCATTAATCACTATATTAGCATTTTTAACAATTTTAAATCTAACTTGTAAATCAGGCGCTGCTTTATCACCAAAAAGAATCTTATATTTTACAGGATGATATATTATTTCATCACTAATACTTTTTATTTTATTAATTTCAGATCCGTAGCTTCTAAATAATTCGTCATTGCTAGGCGGTTTTGGTCTAACTGACGTTGTGCCAGCAATGTATTGTTTTACTTGTGTGTCATAAGATTTTGATAAAATATAGGTATCAATAATATTACTTGCACTTGGATCAATTCTATAACCACTATCAGCAACGTGGATATAATGGAATTTTAAATCTGCACGTCCAAAGAATGCTTTATAATCAGTATTAATTACAGTATTGTTTAATGCTTTATTAAGTTTTCTAAAAATACCTTCGTCAATTAGATAAAATATTTGTCCTTCAACACGACTACTATAAGGTGCAATTCCAGCTTCACTTTGTACTACTATGATTTCAGCATTTGTATTTGCAAAATACTTAAAGTCTTCTACACCATCTGTAGTAGTGTATTTCTTTTGAAATATAATTTTATCTTCTGTTGCGATTTGTGTATTTTCTTCGCCTACAATTTGTTCAAAAATATCAGGATCGTCAATGACACCGTCATCATCTAGATCAATAAACTGAACTTGAATCTTACGACTATCTACGTATCCTTCTACATCTCTATATGCATCAGTAATAGTCCAATTAAAGTCTCTAGTAAATGGCGTCAATGCATCAGGCTGTCTATTAATATTTAAAATATCAATTTTATCTCTAACAATTTGTCCTGTACTTGGATCATAAATTTTATCAGCTGCATCAAAGAAGAATCTAATTTCGTCAGCACTTTCTATAATGTAGCGCAAGTTGCGATACGTAATTGTGTATTTTTCGCCGTCTGTTTTAAAGTAAAGTATCCAACTTGCGTCAAGATTTTCACCTGTTGCATCTCCTGCTTTACCAGTAGCAAATGCATTAAGAGTATTAATATCTTCAGCTAGTACAATTTTCCACTGTCTGTCATATTGATCATAACGTAGTGCAAAATCTTTGTATTCAAATGCTTGATCAATTAGTTGTGATTTTACATCATTAATTAATACTTTAGAAAAGTTAGGTATAACCTGTTGTAGAATTGCACCTGATGGAATAATATCATTTAGCGCCACTGGAGCAATGCCGTCTTCATTAATTACTGTTCCGTTTCCAGATACAGATACTACTTTAGACCATTTGTATGTAGTTTTTCCTAAGTGATCGCCTGCTGCTCCATCATCCATAAGTGTTCCATCTGGCATAAAATGTTGTCCAGCGGGCGCTACAAATTTTAATAATGTTCCTGCTTCTAATAATCTTAAACTGTTGGCAGTAAATGATCCTAATGTATATGCGTTTCCATCAACGTCATTAAACAATCCTAGCGTTTGGTTAGTACTTGTGCTTGATTGTTGCCAAGTTGCATTAAGATCACTAACAATAATTTTTGGATATTTTGCATAATAAAAATTCTGTGTATTAACACTATTCAAAATGCCTTCGATAGTGTTATATATTACGCCTTCAATATCTGTTTGAGTTGCAAATGTAAATGTTTGTTTTTCAGTAAATTCTTCTTTGTAAATTACGCCGTCATCTGCAAACAAACTAGTGTTTGAATATTTGCCACTAGCATCTTTTAGGTCAAAGAATCTACTTATACCACTTGAAATTCTGTTCGAACTCTTAGTTTTAATAATGTCTTGGCTAATTGCAAGTGGACCAATATTATAGTCTTCACCTGTAATTAAACGATTTTGTGTGTAATAAGTTGCAGGTGCATTTTGCTTAATTTCTGTATTAGTTTCTGAAGCAGTGCCATTATTAACAGTATAATTTAATTTCAGTCCAATTGTTAATACCTGAGATGAACCATTTCTTGACTGATAAGGAATTTCAATACTTACTGTACTAACAGCACTTGGAGTAATTACACTTCTTAAATTGCTACTAGTTCGGTAGTATGTTCTAAAATCTCCAGCTGGTAAGTTACCAAAAACACCATCACTAAAATTTAGATTAATTCTATCACCAATTCTAGTTGTTACAGCAAATACATCTCTAGTTTGATTAAACAAACTATTATAAATTACGTTATTGCCTTCAGTTGAGTCAATCTTAGTCCATTGGTTATTGTCAAATCCTGCACTGTTAACTGAAAACAACCAAACATCGCTGTCATTAATATTTTCAGCATCAATTTGTACTGCTTGATTAGGTGTAGGATTATTTACACTAAAGTTTCCTGTTTCAAGTTTACCTTGACGGAAATGCATAAAGAATCCAGTGTTGTTTGATCCTGCGCCTTGGCCGTCATCACGGAATAAAAATGCAGGGCTGTTTCCTGGTAGTGGTGGTTCTTCTAAAATACTTTCAGCTGAGATATCTGTACTTACAATTTCAAAACGTGTACTTACGCCTTCAATTCTCTTAGTAAAAGGATAAATTGCTTGTCCAGTGTTTGTAGCATTTAATCTATATTTTTGTGTTTGCACATCTGCAATCAATGCAGATTTTAGGGGATTGCCAATTGAATTAGATAACGGAAGTGCCGAATTCATTATCTTAACAAACTGTTCAAAATAATTTGAATTGGTTTGATCGTTCCATTTAACTGTAATACCTGCTAAGTTTAATCCATTCGAATCTAAAATGTTTTCAGTTGTTTTAATTGTATCAAATTTAAGCAATCCGTTAGCTGCTTGATTTCTACGAGGATTGTAAGATAGCATACGTGCAAGGCGTAATACACTTTCTCTTCGCTCTGCTGTTTCAAGGAAGTTTTCACGAGCATTTAAATCAACACGGAATGATAAGTTTTGCCCAAGGAAAGCAATCATATCAATTAGCGCAAGATATTCACTTGACTCGATGTAATCGTTAAAGTCTTCGGGATAGTTTTGACGCAGATAATTAATCATTGTGCGTCTTAGGTTATCAAAATCGTAGCTTTGGAAATCAGCGTTTCTAAAACTTTGGTAAATTCTTTTCCAGTCTTCAGCTACTAGTAGCCTTGACTGCCTATCATTTGCAGACATGTATATTTCCTTGTTTACTGATAATATTTATCTGAAATGATAATGTGTGTATTTAATTTTTAGATTTATAGAAGGCCGTTTTCTTTGTCGAATTTAAAACGTAGTTGGTCTGTTATACCAAATGGTAACACTGTTATAGTACAATCAATTTGTATACCTTGTTCATAAGTATCTATAACAATATCTTCTGCTTTTATTCTAGGATCATAATTAATGATACGAGTAACATCTTCAATTATTGCTTCTTGTACTTCAATAGTAAAAGGTTCGTATAATATATCCCAAATAATAGTGCCAAATGTAGGATCACTTAATTTTTCAGTTTGTCGTATGTGAAAATGATTAATCAAATCTTGTTTAATTAATTCAAAATCATAGATACTAAAACTTTTAGAATCCGCTACTGTACTAAAGCCCCTGTATTTTCGTCCAGATGCGGCTACTTCAGTAGGTTGGCTTACAGTTACACGCTTGTATAAGTTTTTTTCTAATTGGCTCATACTATATTTACCCTTTATTGTGCGCCACTATGCGGAGTTACGCTTGCAGTAGCAGCACTATTGTCTGTAGGTTCTTGTGTTGGCGGATTTGCTTGAGCTGCTGCAATTTCTTGCTCTAAACTTCTAAGCGCATCTGCTTCTTCATTGTGAAATCTATTAACAACACTATTTCTAATAGCCTGTGTACTACTTCTAAAATATCGGGCGCCGTTTTCTGCTCGTCTTTCTGCATAAACTGCTCTAATCAATGCTGCATCAGTAGGTTCAGTTGCTGTAGGAGCACTAGGAGGATAATTTAAACCAGCAAGTGCTCTTTGAAATACACTGCGGGCGCCACCTGGGCCGTGTTGTATTGATGTGGAAAACACTACTTGCTGTATTGTACTAGATCTCAAGTTTACATCAAGATTAGATCTACCATTAATTAGTCTTGCTCCGGGAACAAAATATGCTAGTGCTGTATACTCGCTTTGTGCAGTGCCGCCTGCCGCTGTTCCCATTACCTGAGCCCAGGCTGCTTTATAAGCGTCTGTGCCTGCTCTACCTGCTGCTGGACCGCCAGCGTTTGCTAGTTGAGATTCTAAATTAGGATATGCTCTAGCTAACCATGCATGGAATTCGTTTAGTGCGCCTGTATTTGCTGCAAGTTGGTATTTTCCGTAACTCCAGCCGCCTGTGCTATCCCAACCAATAGTTCCTGGATCTCCTCGTGATTCATATCTTTCACTTAGTGCGCCAATATTTGAATCAAATGTATGTGTGCTACTATAATCGCCCGGTGCTACTGGTGACTGGCCATTTCCTGCTCCTCTTGAAATATTACCGGTACTAACATTGCCGCCACTGCCTGTTACAAATGCACTATTAGTTCTTCCTTGTAAGTTTTTATCAAAAGTGTCAGGTGTAAGAACACGATCTGCACTCGGCAGTGCACCCGGCAAGTCTCTATCTGTTTGAATTTTTTTAAACGCCAACGGATCTAAATTTTCGTGATGCGGCCAAGGCTCGTGCTGCGGTGATCTTGCAAGTATACTTTGATATCCGCTTATTAATCCGCCGGGTCTAACACGGGGTAGCGTATGTGTACTTAATGGCTCAACTTGTCGAGCAGGATTTGCTGTTGGAGCATTTGGTCCGTTCATATGTACATATGTTGCAGTCTCCCTGTGCTCTTTAGCACTATTAATAAATGTGTTTCCGCCTGCGGTAAGTCTGTTATCTTGTCCTGATTTAACATGCAGTGTTTTTGTTGTATCAATGTACTGTGCTTCTTTTACAGCAATATGTTGATTTTTCATTACTGTAATTTTACTATTTCTTCCAACATGTAAATTAAAGTCTTGCTTAGATTCTATTTGCACTCTACCTGATGTATTACCTGTAGCTCTGCCAGCTGCTTTGATGTTAACATTTCTACCAGCTTCCATGTTTATATCGCGCTCTGCTGTGATGTTAAGATCATTTTCGGTCATAATACTAACGCTGTCTTGTGCATGAATATCAATTTTGCCATCACTGGTCATTTCTATCCAAGTAGTTCCACGTGCATTACCAATGTAGATTAAATCTTCACTGTTGTGCATTAATATTTGATGACCGGTTCTAGTCCTAAAACGCATTAATTCGTTTTGCGGAATAGTTCTGTCACCACCAGTTTCATTATTGCCTTTGTTTTTATATATTGGAGGACCGTCTTCTGCGTGTGTTGCACGTACAAATCTCTCATCGCCATCATCCATTACAAATGCACTGCCGCCTAATCGGTTAGACGGAACTGTAACTTTATTTCCTGCGGTGCCGATTTCAACTGTCGGACTCCCGTCTCTACGATCTTTAGGACCAGGTGTGCTTATTCCAAATACAGCACTAGGCATTTCTCTCCTAGCACTGCTTGTAGTAGTTCCACGAGCCTCATCGTTTAATAATCCTTGTATTTCAAGTGATTCAGTAAAGTCTTTATTGTACGGTTTTGCAAATAATGTAGGATCAACTCGTGAACCAGTTTCAATTGATTTGTTATATTCGCCTACTGGAAGTTTTCTTCCTCTCAAAGGCGGCGGTGTTATTCCAGTGGTATTTTCTGTACTTGCTTTTCCATCTGGTACCATAAAATTCATATAGTCTGCAGGAATACATCCTATCCAGTAACCAAAGTTTGCATTACCTTCAGCAAACATTACAAGAACTTTAGTGCCTACATCAGGCGGAACCATCCACATACCGTATGATTTCTGTGTATGCTCATATCCATCATTTGCACTAAGTGCAGCATTAGGAGTAACACCATAAAATGGACTTAGGTATCTTACATTTAATAATTGTCCTGTGCGTTCCGGAGTGCCGCCTGCGCTAGTATATCTTAATAGTTCAACAACAAGGCCGCCCATATATCGAGTATCAAGATTATTAACTACAATAGCTTCGTATGGGCCGCTATCTCTAAATCCTGTTCGTACTGTACTTGTTGTTCTTGTATAATTTCCGTTTGATCCGTTTGACATTAGTAATTAGTCCTGTTGTTTTTTAAAAGTCATTATTTGTGTTTATGCCTGTTGTGCGGCGCTGCTGGCTGATGCTACGCCGTCTTAATAAACTAGGACCTCCAGTTGTTGTTCCTACAGCAATGCCGCCGTCGATTGGCGGAACTCTCGGAGTTGCCTGCGGTACAACAGGCTGTGAATTTGTGTTCCTACTTGGGCCTGCATCCGGTGTATAAACTTTTTTTCCTGTATTAAAATCGTATCTATCAAAACCTGGTGTAAGTGGCTCGTATATATATACGTTAGGCGGCCTAATAGACGCTGTAGCTGAACTTCTAGGAGTCGATGTAGGCTGTGTTACTGTAGTAGGTGATGTAGCTGTTGCATCTGCCCGACGTTGTGCTAGTTCAGCTGCTCCGTTACCTCTGCCTCCCCTTGCTCCACTAACTGCGGCTCCTGCGCCGCCGAATGCATCTAATGGATCTGGTATTACTGATGCAGGCGCAGCGGCTGCTGCTCTAGCTTGTCTTAATATAGCATCATCATAAGGCACTGACGTAGGCGGAGTTGCGCCTGAACCTGCGGTGCCTGATGCAGCCGGAGGGTTGTTTGGCAAACAAGGAGTTGTACCTGTTGCAACGGCTGATGTTGTTGTTCTAGACACTGCTGCATTTGCTTGTCGTTGTGCTACTTCAGCTGCGCCGTTTCCTCTGCCGCCTGCTACAGATGCATTTTGTGCAGCAGCAGCGTCACCTGCGCCGCCGAATGCATCTAATGGATCTGATCTGTTAACTGCTGAACCTGCTCCTCCAAAAGCATCTAACCCAACAGATACAGACGACTGTGTTACTGGTGCGCCTGCTCCTCCAAAAGCATCTAACCCAACTTCTGCAGGAATAGTTTCGCTTTCAGTTACTCCGCCTGTTGTGCCTGGAAGAATCGTAGTTGTAGTTTGAACTGTTGTGCCTGTAGTAGCGCCGGTTGTTGATCCTGTTTGTGATTCAGGCCTACTATAATCAAGTACAGGATCTGGTAGGTAAACTGATACATTTCTATAGGTTCCGGCTATAATCGAGTTTTGCGGTGGAGGAATGCCACGCTTACCTTCTTCAGCCCATTCAACCATCTTTTTATAAAAAGGAGTAAAGTACACATCTCCCCTAAAAGTGTCATCATCTCCTACATAACTAGGATCTGGGGGCAGTCTTTCTGCTATCCAATAATGAGGTTGATTAGGATATAATAAATCTGACTCGTCTGAGTTGTCGACTACAATAAACAGTGTAGTTGCGCCCCGCGCAACGCTTCCTCTGCCATAGATGATGTCTGTACCGTAATCGTATAGGTCATCAATATCTTCAAATATCTGCCTGCTAGAAGCATCAAAGTTGTAGTACGGACCTACGGCTTCTACAAGAACGGCATTTTCTTGTTCTAGCCTGTTTTGACCTTCTTCCGGTAAGCCACTATCGTCGTCTTCTGCCATTATCTTATCCTAATAAACTTCTAACTCTAGATCTTGCTGCATCCGTTGCAGCAGCAATTCCTTGATTTGCTGCATTATTTACTGCTGATTGTGCTTGGGATGCTGCTGCTCTGGCTTGATTTTCTAAATTACTTAACCCACCTAATGCTCCACTTACTTGTGATTCTAAGCCGCCTAGTGCACTTTGTGCATCCCCTAATGCTCCACTTACTTGTGCTCCTATTCCGCCAAACGCATCTAATCTAGGGATAACCTTTGTTAAATCAGGTACAGCAGCAACACCAAAATCAACACCTTGTACTAATTCGTCTAAATTAGGAAGTGTTTCTGTAAGCTGTTGCTCTGCTTGTCTAAATGGTGCAGCTAAACGATCTGCAACATCAGTTGCTACTGCTGGCATTAAATTTCTAATGTCATCTGCTGCGGGTGCTGGCATACAGTCTGTACTAGGTGTTCCGCTTTGGCCAACTGTGCCGTCTGATTGTGTAGTTGTATTAGCCATTGCTACTGAATTGTTAACTTGAACTAGGTTGCTGTTTCCTGTTGTTGCAGGATCATCTTGTCCTCTACGTCTAATCATTTTAAGATCTTGTGTAAATTTACCACGTGAAAACTTATTAGTAACTGCCCATACTTGAAACAATCCACTAAAACCTGGAACAACTTGTGGCATTTCCATTGTTGCTCCTCCAATTTGGTAATCAAACGGTGTTCTAAAATTAACTATGCACATCACGGGCCCTTGTTGATAGGTCATTGTCCCGTCTTGAGTTATACCTGGTCTGTTGCTTTGTTGCGATACATAATTTCCAGTTTCTTGTGGTATAAAATACGGATCCCCCATAATTTCCATATCTGCTGTAACCATATCAGTTGTCATATTTGTAATTCGATCGTGGAACATTTCCGCAATTCTGCGTCTAACATCATTACTGTGCGAACCTGCTGAATCAGCAGGTCCAGTTACTAACGCAACCGCGGGCGATGCTTCGTCTGCTGATGTTAGATCTCCAGCAGGAGCTACTGTTGCTCCGCTGTCACTATTTGTTTGTGTCGATGCAGTTGTTCCTGCATTAGGATCCTGTCCTGATGTCATACCAAGATCTGAATTTGCTGTCATTAAGAACGCATTGTTAAAATTAATATCAAAATTTAAAACATCTTCATTTTTTCCTGTGTAGATATAATTGTATTCTTTTATAGCTGCATCACGCAAGCCTTGTGTATTTGCAGGGCGCGAATTAGGAGCCATAGTAATTGCTTCATCTACTTCGTAAGGAACAACACTATAAACATAAACTTTTGGTTTTTGTCCCATTTGCGATTCTGTAGCAGGACTATCGTCTATAAAAACCTGTGTATCAATTCTAAACCACCTGTTTAGACCATTGGTTGCGCCTTCAGTTGATCGTTCTGCTGCATATGTCGTTTGCATTACCATACGTTCAATAATACTAGTAATTTGTTGTCCTTGATTAAACTGAAAATCTCTTGATACTGTTGCTGGTTGAGCAGCAACTGAAGTAGTATCAACTAACCCAGTTTCTGGATTAACTACTGCATTAGCCTGTGCTTCGGCAGAGTTTCCAGGAGCATTTGTATCTTCATTAATTGAACTTAGACCAATCTCATTCATTAGGTTAGTATTTTCAGCAAATGATTTTAAAATAGCATAAGTTTGTGTAGATTGTTGAATAGTTACAATATTTGGATTAAACGATGCACGGAGGCGAGGATTATTTGCGCCGGCTCCTGTGCGCTGTGCTTCTTGTTCTTCTTGTGAAGTAGTAAATGCACTTTCGTCTATTGTTCGTGATTGTAGTGCATCTACGAGTGCAGTACGTGTCTTTGGAAAACACACAACATACCTGTCAAAGGGTGCTAGTGTTCCAGATTCTTCTAGTCCTTCTATTTGACTGTTAATTGCTGCGGTTAATGAATTATCATTAGTTTCAAGAACTTGGTGACATAGCACACCGTTAGCTCTAATTGATGTTCTAATTTTATTAACATCATCCGCAAGTCCTGATTCGCTCATAGGCACTGCTTTT
>Ga0209138_1003038_pt1 | contig 12446 bp, 13 predicted proteins | sample SaaInl3SG_22_DNA_FD_184645 | JGI IMG/M metagenome (GOLD analysis project Ga0209138, IMG submission 184645) | Marine microbial communities from expanding oxygen minimum zones in the Saanich Inlet - ESP_153SG_22_DNA (SPAdes) (version 2) | ecosystem: Environmental > Aquatic > Marine > Intertidal...
CTTTAAAATAAAATAATTTAATACATTTGCAATCTCAATACTTTGCTCAAGTGGCGGAATTGGTAGACGCGCTGGATTCAAAATCCAGTTCTTTCGGGAGTGTGGGTTCGATTCCCACCTTGAGTACAGTAAAAACCCTTAACTATTTGATTTAAAATAGATTAAGGGTTTTGTTTTTTGTAATTTGACAACATTTTGCCAACGAATGTATGATTATTTGTGAAAAATTCTAATTTTTTCTTTGTAATCTAAAATTAATATTTTTCAAAAATGTTATTTTTTTATAACCTTTACTGTTTTTGAAATATTTTTCTTCCTAAACTTAAAGGAATAAATACCGCTATTAAACATTGATATATCAATTATGCTTTGTGAAGAGTTAGTAAGTTTTATTTTTTTTAATGATTGACCCAATAAGTTAAATACTTCTAGGGAGCTATATTGAATTTGTGAATTATCAAAATTTAAAACAGATGTTGTTGGATTTGGAAATAAACCAACTCTATCATTCCCAACTATACTCTCATAACCAAGAGTATTTTCTTGAATAGAAAAGCTATATGGATATTCAAAACTATTCTCATCAGAAGCAGATGAAAACTCCAAAAAATAGGATGTACCAATTAAATCCAACTCTTTAACTATGACTTCATTACTCATTGGGGGTATCAATTCTGTTAAAATATAATTACGATTTTCGTCAGAAATACTAAATATTAAATTTGCATAATGTGTATTCTCAATTTTAAAAGTGTAATTACTTTTATGGTTTAAATAAAACTCATATTTATCTTCTTCTAACTTTTGAGTATCTGATTGCTGCGTAATAAAACCCTTATAACTTTTGTTAAGAAAAACCTCGTAGGCTGTATTGAAATTATTTGGCTCATCTAAAGCCCTCATAAGACTAGATATATCATTTGTTAAACCATTATGAAGTTTAAAAGTATTAAAAATATTATTTGATAAGTCAGAGTAAATTGAATTTACATTATTCCAATTAGAACTATATACTGTTACTGCTCCATCACCAAAACCTAATAAAGCAGTTCCAATCACACACGAATAATCTACATTTGAATCATAATTCTTTTCATTTAATCCTCTTAAATAATCGTCACTACCTTCTTCACCATCACAATTTATATCTTTATTGTAGTAAGTTGAACTTACGCTGCTTTCAAAACCACCATATAAAAATACAGATGCCATTTTTAAATCTCGGATAGCTTCAGAAGAGTAGTCTACACCAATAAACTGACCGCCAATTGCATCACTACCACCGTGAGGTGTTCCAGTAGTAGCTAATTTGGCTATGTGATGCTTACCGTCTTGTTGCCAATTTTCAGTATTTTGAAGATACTCTCTAGCTGCAAGCCCCCCCATACTGTGCCCCATTAAAATAACTTTATTTTTATTCGTTAATTGTAAAACATACTTAACTATCCTTTGAAGAGCTTTGCCTTGCTTAGTGATAGCAGATTGATTACTTAAATCGACGGTCTTTTCGTCATATTGCCCATTTATATCAACACCAAAATTTACAGAATATAGGTCAGCATTTTGTATAACATCTGGTGTATAAAATGCAATATCAGCACCTAAAGTGGGATAAATGTCTAAGTTAGAAGTGTATAAGTCTTGACTATCATTTAAAGAAACATCAAATCTACCACCAAACTTCAAATTAAAATTAATTTCTAAATAGTTGATGAATTCATCCCAAGTATTAGAGCCAGAATTTAGACCGTGTATTAAAACTATGGGGTAAGGGAGCTCAAAAGAAGAGTTATAGATATTTTTACTTCTTTTCGGTGTTTTTAATATACGAGAAACTCCTAAAGAATCTGGAGCACTTAAATAGTTATAGAATGAAGGTCTACCTTTCATTTTATCACCAAAATCTTGACTAAATACGTAATTACTAATAATAATAAAAAATAGTACAATTTTATTATTCATATAATGTATTTTATAGATACAGAAAATAAAACCCCTATTTTGAAAAAATAGGGGTTAATTTTTAATAATCTATTTATTAAAATATGGCATTTTCTTACTAGACTGACGCATCAATTGATTGATGATTCTTGAAGAACTACTTCCTAACCCTCCAGAAATTTTATGTTCATAGTTCCATATTAATTTATTGTTTTCACAATCACTAATACTTAATGAAGTTCTTACTTCATTAGTGCTACCTCCCGCTCCAAAAAGAACAGTTAGTGCTATTGCTGCACCGTTGGACATTGGTTTAGATAAAGCAAAGGTAGAGGACATAACTCCATCCACACCTAGTACTTCACACATTTCTTCTGTTGTCATAGGGTTTGCTGGATAACCAGCCTTTTTCAATAGAGCATTGGTTGTTTCTATTTGTTGAATTTCTTTATCTATTTTTCCTTGCATTTTTCTTTTTAGCAACCAAGAATATATTTCATTCTGAAAATTTAATGATTCAGTTCTTTGTTGTTCTTTAAGTGCTTCTGCATCAACTTTCTTACGAGCTGCAATAGAAACGCTTGGAGGAACAATTGCTATTAAAGTTTGTTTACTCGCTAAAGTTCTTGAATCTGGACTGTAAAATATTTTTGCACACGATGTAAACATTAAAGTTGCTAATACTAGTATGATTAAGTTTTTATTCGATTTCATATTTTTAGTTTAAAATTTATAGCTCACATAAATATCAACATCTGTAGCTAAGTTAGTTCCAGTTACCTTTATCTTTTCTGGAAAACTTGTGCCATTAAATGGGAAGAATGCTCCAAAATTCATTATGTCATCTGCATTGGGTATAATATCATTTCCGTCATAATCATATATTGCAAAAATGATAGGTGTATTTACATCAGTTGTAGAATATTTAGGAGATAAGTTAAAGGTGATTACAGAAGAACTAGCATTTTCAATATAGGTTGGATGGCTATATAGAATAACTCTACCGTTTGGACTAGTTTTCTCAAGGCTAAAAGTAATGTCGGGTTTTGTTGATAAATCCCAATTTGTAGCATCGTCAAAAGAGTTAATTACAACTTTTTCTATAGTCACCTCTTTTGGTGTTTCTATTGTTCTACAATCAACTCCAGAATAACCTTCTGGGCAATCACAACCACAATCTATGGTTTGAACTCCTTCATTTAAACAAGTTATTGGTTTACATTCATCCTCAGAACTTGAACAGCTATTAAACAATAAAAACAATGCAATAATAGCGGGGGGTAATAAATATTTCATAATTTTTCTTAATCTCGCCCTAAAAAGATTTTTAATTTTTAGTCAAACCAACAAGCGTAGGACATTTTACTTAAACTTGACTTGAACGTTCGACCAAGAACGCGGAACAAAGTATAAGAAAAGCCTACGCTATTAGCGAGGCGATTGTTTATACTTCTCTGTTCCTTATTAATTTGGTCGATTTTCAAGACGAGAAATATAGCAAACGCTATTAGTTTCAATATGTATTTCAAAACAAATATATAGAAATAAATTTTATTTAATTTATGTAAAGGTTCAATAAATAACTTGTTATTTATGTTTAATATCAAAAAAGTCTTTTGATTACTGTTAATTTAAGTTATGCCAGATATAGCTCTAGAATTTTAGTCAGTAATTTTTACCACTTTTTCTTTATAATCTATATCTAATAAATTACATTAAACAAGAGAAAGGGTAGATTGCCAGAATCATTAATTATTATTTCAGAAAACGAAATAGTCCAAATGGTTTATAAATTATATAGTTTAACAGAGGATTAAATTGCTATTACAAAAAATAATTAAATGAAGTAAACCTCAATTTATGTGTTTGTAGATTTAGTAATGCCAATCCTCTTTCTTAATTTAGTGATTGTGTTGAAGTGAACACCACTAATCTTAGCAAGTTCAATATTTTTCATATTTGGGTATTTCTCAATTAACTCTATGGTTTTTTTATGTTTAGATTTAAACTCCATTTTTGTTTCTTTTCTTCTGTGGTGTTGTCTCATTTTATAAACACCTTTTTCTTTTGCTTTTTTAATCCCCTCCATTTGTCTTTCACTCCTCCATTCATTTTCTAGTTGAGAAAATGCACCCATCATTTGAACTATAATCATTATTGAAGGATTTGTTTTTCCTTCAATAAGTGATGTAATGCCAAGATTATCAATTTGCAGTGCAACCCCGTTTTCGTGAAGAAAATCAATAACAGAAAGTAAGTCTATTAAATTTCTAGAAATTCTATCCACAGAATAGATACTAACTACATCTACCTTTCCTTCTAAAATAAGTTCTTTAATAATAGAACCCTTCTCCCTTTGAAATAATTCAGTTTTACCACTTACTTTTTCCTCTAGAAAGAATGAATATCTAGTTCTATCTCCTTCCTCAACTTGCCTATCAACTTTTTGAGAGTTGGAACTCACACGTACATACCTTAAAATCCTCATATATCTCACAATTATTAATTATAGTTAAATTCATTATATTTTTATGAGAAAAACAACTAACACAAACTGTTTTGTTGAATACCTCATCTTTTTAATCTCACTTAAAAGGGTTTACTAAAAAATTATGATTTTAGACTTTGTTTAAAATTTTTAAAGTTGGTATTTGCAAAAGCAAGTAATTTAAAAATATGACCCAAAGCATATATGCTAATTATTGCTCCTCCAGTATATTTTATAACTGTGAAAGTTTTACTTTGATAAAAATCACTCAATATTTCTTTTTTAGTATCAACTAATAAATTGTTCTTCTTTTTCATTTTTTTTGTTTTGTTTAATAAATGTATAAATTGTTATTCCAATACTTATAATTGCTATTGTTATTGAAATTGCTTTCTCTCTTTTAATGAATCTATATAGCTCTTCATTTTTTAATAAAGATGCTTCTTTGCTTACCATATAAATTTGGTTTAAATCAATCGCTTTCATTGTATTTAAATTTAGTTTCGTTCTTATTGATTTTTATAAATAGATATTCATACAAACCATAGTATATTTCATTGTTTTCTTCGCCTACAATATGAGTAAGATGTTTGAAGTTAAAACCTTTACCAATTAAAAAATTATTGTTCAAAATAATTTCCTTTTTCAGACCCATTAATTCGTTTATTATAATGTAGTTGTTATATAATCGATTGTTAATAGTTGTTAGTTTTCTTCTTACCTCTTTGTATCTTCTATTATGGAAGGCTATTCTGTTCTTATTACAAGAGTATTTTTGATTACTCCTTTTAGGGGTAAATATTCTACCGTCATAAAGGCATTTTTTCATTGTTTTTCGCATATTCTAAATTGTTTTAATTTGATTTGGAATATATAAGTCGTTGTTTGTCTTAATAGTTTTGTATTTTATAGACTTATTGTAAGTTCTTTTTCTATATCCTCTTTCAAATACTTTCTTTTTCTTTAAATACATTTTAAATGCATCTCGATTATTTATAAAAGCGTTATAAATTTTTTTGTTTTTAAATTTATATTTCAAGAATTTCGGTAAAGATTTATTTTCAATATCTATCCTTGGATAAGCAACAACTAAATGAAAGTGCATCCTATTGTTTTTCCCAACATCTATAATCCAAATATATCCAAGTACTGAAAATTCAGTATTTATAGTTTTTTGTTTAATACTTTGAAGTACTTTACTGATAGGTATTTTTTCAGATACAAGAAAACTGCTTTCTACTAAAGAGTATATGGAGTTTTGGTAGACATTAAAAAACATATCAATCATTTTATTTCTTTTAAACTTTATTGTGTCAACGTCATTAAATCGAAATCGTTTACCAGTAATCCTATCTGCTAATAAGAACTCAAACTTTGGCTCTTTAGGGTCATTTAAAATTGGTTTATACCCCTCTGAAATTGGAATTTTGTATAAAAACTTTAAATTACCATTGTTTTTAGGCTCAGTATGTTTGTGAGTGGAAGTTTCAGTCATATTTAAATAAGTTAATGGGTATAGTAGTCGTTTTGGAACAAGACAATAGCTCTTTAGTGGTACAGTTATAATATTAAGTTTAAAGCAAGGCTTACAGTCAATGTTAGATATTAAAAATTCAGCCTTTCAATAGAGTCATCAATATCTTTTCTCAAAAAAAGGACTCTACCACCTATCTGCATTGGTTTTAGCAATCCTTTTTTACAATAATTATGGACTGTCGAAATGTTAACTTTTAGTAGGTCTGCAACATCTTGTCGAGTCAGATATACTTGTTGCTTATTAATGTTTCTAAAATGCTCTACAATCTCTTTAAACTTCTTTTCAGAGTATTGGTTTATAGCGTTGATAATTTCTTCTGGGTCAATTTGGGTAAAAGTTACTTTATTCATAATAAATTTGATTGAAAATTATAATTAATTAGGCTACAAATTTACTGTCAAGAAAAACGTTACACACACCATTATCCGCTATTTATTATAGGCATTAAAATAATGAAAATGAGGTATTTAATATTAAATAAATAATTATTTTTGAAAATAATTATTTACATCAATATTTGATTATCAAGTATTTAGGTGGTTTTTTTGTAATTATATTTCGGAACTTGTTTTGTGAAGATACCTTAATAGAGTACTTTTCTTAGCAGTTGTTACTACTTTTGAGTCATTAAAAAGAATGTTTATAAACTCTTCGTTTGAACAGTTTAACATACGTCTAAGAGGCTTACTTTTTTCTATAAAGTCTTTTATTTTTCTATTGCTACAAAGCTCAAACTCAATATTTGATTTTTTTAATCTATTTGATTTTTCAATTATTCTTCTAGCAAATGCAAGTGCTTTTTTTCTTTTATTTCTTTTTTTGGAATAAGACTCACAAAGTAATTTAAGGTTTTTAGGAAAGGTTGAATTATATATATCATCAATATTACTAACACTTGCTTCAAGTTTTTTAATACTAAAATTACCCTTATCGGTCAAACACACACTCATAAGCAAATCCATTAGTTTATTTGTTTTTATTATGGATTGCTTACTGAAATCAATTTTTTTTGTGAAATTATTTATTAATCCAGCCATTTTCTTCTAAAGATTTAAATATTGTAGAGTTTATGAAAACCATCAATATGAGTATCATCATTCATACCTATATATAATAAGAATGTAGAAATTCTTTTATGTCCAGTAACCTTCATTATATCCTCTATTGGTAACTTCTTATAATGTAGCGTGGCAAAAGTTCTTCTACCTATATGAGTAGTTATAAAGTGGTATTTTTCCTTTTTCACCTTTATCTTTCGCTTAGTTTTTGAGTCATATACTCTACCAACAATAAGTTTATCTATTTTAGCAATTTTACATATCTCTTTTATATGTCCATTTAATTTTTGAGGAGTTATCTTATATGGAAACCCTTCATCAAAAATTTTTTTTACCTTTGGAAGAACTGGTATGTCAACAATTTTATTCCCCTTTTTTTGTTTAATAACAATCTTATAACCACTACCGTATTTTTCTATACTATCTTCTGTTATCCTATCTGTAAGAGCATTTGCTCTTTGACCAGTAAAACAAGCTATTATAAGCCACTTTCTTGCATTAATTAATGCTTCTTTCTTTAAATCTGCTTTTTCAACTTGTTCTATCTCTTCCATTGATAAAGAAATCACATCCATATCATCATCATAGCTACTTACTTTTTCAAATTTTATATTTTTTAAATCTTCTGAAACCCTTACTTTACTTTTATTCTGAGCATAATTTATTACCGCTTTTATATCGTTAAGTTTTTTAATTGCAGTTGTTGGGTTATATTTTTTAACTGTAAATAACCAAGATTTTAAATCCTCAAATAACACCCTATCGAAATCTACGATGCTATATTTATCTTCACTGTCATAATCTAGATATGTAGCAAGTAGTGAGTTGTAAGAATTAACCCTACTCTTACTTAAACCAACACCTTTTTTGGCATTTTTAATTGTATTTGAATTATTTATTATATCTTTAATCCAATAACTTAATTTATAATTCTCAATAGGGAGGGTTGAACCATAAAAAAATAATTTTATTTGTTTTGGAAGCCAATTCTTATCTAAACTATCTCCTTCTATAACAGAAGTATTCAATTTATCCAAAATATGTGCTTTTAACTTAACAAGCTTTTGATATAAATTTTTTTGATTTGCGGTTTTTTGTTTTGGCATATTCTTTACCTCACTCCAATCACTTCTATTTATAGTCAAACCAGTTTTAACTCGAGGAGAAAATGTTCTTGATACTGAAAGTCTCATATATATAGAAACTTGGTCTTTTTTATTTGATAAAACTTGATAGGTTATAGAAGCCATAAAATTTGATTTATTCAAATTTACATATAAAATATTATTTTTGCCAACTATTTGCCAACCAAAGTTGCATTTAGTTGCTATTCATTAGATTAATTTAGATTATAGAGTTTTTATTGATAAAACATAATACGCTAATAATCAATAACATTATTAAAATTTAAGGTATAAATAAGTAGAATTAGTTATATAGTTTCGATTCCCACCTTGAGTACAAATAAAAACCTCAATCTATTTATAATCAAATAGTTGGGATTTTTTTTTATAATTTGTAGGGGTATATTTTATCATATAAACAAAATCTACTGTACTTTATAAAAAGTATAAAAAAAAGACCCAAACAATGTGTTTGAGTCTTTATAAATAATAAATAGTGTTGTATTATTATTTGATTAAAAATTCTGTTCTACGGTTTTGATCGTGTTGTTCTTTCGTACATTTGTTTTCTATACAATCATTGATCGGTTTTTTCTCTCCATATCCTAATGATGTCATTCTTTCTGAAGAAATGCCTCTACCTACCAACCATTGTTTTACAGATGCTGCTCTTTGTGCTGATAATCTCTCGTTGTATGCTGCTGGTCCTCGAAGATCTGTGTGACCAATAATATCTATTTTAATTTCTGGATATTGATTCAAGATGGCTACTATCTTTTCTAATTCTATTGCTGCATCTTTTCTAATTGAATGTTTATCAAAATCAAAGTAAATATTCTTTAAATTTAAAATCTCTTGTAAGTCTACCGGTGCTGGTGGTGGTGCCTTTTCTGTAAGATAAATAGTAGTTGTATTGGCTCCTTCAAATTTTATTGAAGAAGCATACGGTTCGTAACCATCATTATTTGCTTCTAACGTATAGCGCTTTAAAGGATCTAAATCCATTAAAGACACTTGGTTGTTAGTTGCTTTTATAGTCCCTAGTAAAGTATTGTTTTCATTAAATAATCTAACCAATGTGGTGCCTAATACATCATTGCCTTTGGTCGATTTGATTATTACCGTTAAATCTTCTATGGCTGGTATAGATAAACCTGAAAATTCATAAATATCATCAGAGCCAACATTGTTTTGCTTTCGGTTAGAAGTCATAAAACCTGTTCCTTCAGCTACTTTATAAATCAATCCAAAATCGTCATAAGCGCTATTTAGCGGCTCACCAAAAGTGTAGATTCTGTTATTCTTACTTTTTAAATCTGTGTAATACAAGTCTAAGCCTCCCTTACCTTTTCTAAAATCTGAAGAAAAAATCAGAACATTATCTGAGGTGATAAATGGAAACGTGTCTCTACCTAACGTATTGATTTGATTTCCTAAATTCTCTGGAGTTCCATAAGTATTCTCTTCAATAGCGACTCTGTATAAATCAGATTCTCCCAAAGTTCCTGGCATGTCTGATGAAAAATATAAGTAATCCTCATTTGGGCTCAAAGCAGGATGTGCACAGTTGTATTGATTGCTGTTAAATGGTAACTCTTCTATATTATTCCAACGCTTTCCATTATAAGTAGCTTTATATATTTTTAACAAAACGTTTTCTAAAGAATCTGTTTTTACTTTACTACCTAATTGATTGTTTCTGGTAAAATACATCGTATTTCCATCTTTTGTAAAAACTGCAGAAGATTCATTATAAAACCTATTGATGCGTCCTTTTAATTTAAAAGATTCTCCTGTAAGGCTATCTGAACTTATATTACTTTGATACAAATTTGTGTAAGATTCATTAGTCCAAATTGATTTTATCGAAGTAATTTTCTTTGTTTCTTTACTACTTGAATAAACAATCTTATCTTCTCCTAAATAAGATACTTTATAGTCTGAATAAGGTGAATTAATTTTAGCATTTTCTAAATCAACAGAAGATACAGAAAGTATTTCTGGACTTAAAAAAATACGATTCTTACCCTTAGCATTTCTCTTCTCTGTAGGATACTTCTCTAATAATTTAGCGTATAATTTATCTGCTTGCTCATGCTTTTTTTCACTACGTAGTACATTGATGTATCTGTAATAGGTAGCTAATGAAACATCCTCTGTTCTTTTAAATAATGAATCGTAGCTTACTTTAGCTAACGCATAGTTAGACTGATTGTAATAAGAATTTCCTAAGTTTTCAAATAATTGCTTAGAGCCATATCCATCATTTACTAATCTTTCATAAAGGTCTACAGCTTTAGCATAAGACATGCTATTGTAGTTTGAATTTGCAATAACTTCTTTTCTTTGCTGGCTATATAAAAGTCCAGTAAAAAATAATAAACAAAAGGTAATATTATAAAAATGTGATTTCATATTTTTTATTTTTAAAAGAATCTTGGAGCTTTTACGTTATAATTTCTAAATAATTCATATCGTAAAAAAACCTCATGAGAACCTGAATTGTAAGTAGATAAATTATTTGTATCAAAATCATACGCATAACCTAAAAACCATTTTTGATTTAATTGAAAACCGCCTAAAAAACTTACTGCAGCATCTACCCTGTAAGATGCTCCTAAAGTAAATTTATCATACATCTGAAAATTTGCGGATACATCTAACTGCAATGGTGCACCTGATACTATTTTAGTTAATACGGCTGGCTTAAATAAAATATTTTCACTTAAGTCAAATATATAACCTGCAGTAAAATGATAGTGCAAACGCTCTTTAGAAACTGAACTCACCGAAGAATTTAAATCCTTATTGATATGTTTGGTCTCTAATAAATTGGGAATAGAAAATCCTAGATAACTTTTGTCTGAATACCAGAAAACACCAAATCCTATATTGGGAGAAATTCGATTGTTAACATTATTTTGTGCTAAAACATCGCCAGGGTTAAATGCATTTAACTTCATAAAGTCTACATTTAACATATGTGCACTTGCACGTAAACCAAAGGCTAACTTATAATCATACGATGTGTTGATCGTATATGACATGTCTAATGATACCAAATTCTCTTCAACTGGCCCTATCGCATCATTGATAAAACTCAAGCCAATTCCTAACTTAGATGAACCAATGGGTGAATGATACGAAAGTGCATTCGTTGTTGGTGCCCCTTCTAAACCTACCCATTGCGAACGTTGGGATAGATAAATACTAGTAGTTCCTCGTGACCCTGCATACGCCGGATTAAAACTCAACGTATTGTACATATAATTACTAAACTGGGCGTCTTGTTGAGCATAACCCAATACAGACGAAACTAGAATAATAAGAGTGAATATTTTTTTCATTTCTTTTTAATTTTACTTATTACTTTTATATTTTTTGTTTAAAAATTTACTTAGTTAAGTATATATAACCTTTACGCTCTTTCGTATCTCCATTTTTCTTATATTTTAAGATATAAAAGTAAGTTCCTGTTGGTAGCGACTCTGATCTTCTTACTGTGCCTCTTCCGTTTGATACACCTTGGAAATATTTCCCCTGCTGACCATATCCTACAACACTATACACCTGTACTCCCCAACGATTAAAAATCTCTATCGTGTTCTCTGGATATAACTCAATGTTACGAATTACAAATACATCATTTTCTCCGTCTCCATTTGGTGTCAATAAATTATAAATTTCTAAGTCATCTTCTATTGAAGCTTCATATTTATTCACCTCTAGATAATCGGCAACACCATCGTTATCTGAATCTATTGGATTAGATGCATCTAAACCAATCTCATCGCCATTACTCAAACCATCGTCATCACAATCTGCAGCTAAATAATCTTGACTTACAGAAAGGGTAATGTTTAAAGGAATCGATGAACAAAAACTAGTTGCATCGGTACCGTCAGATTTCTCTGTTCCATCAATGACTCCATCACCATCCGTATCTGGATTCAATGGATCCGTACCATCTGTTACTTCTTCTGCATTGGTTACGCCGTCACTATCACAGTCTGCACTGTTCCATGCTGCACTTGGTGTTTCTGTTTGGCTTGATTCTACAAAATCACAACTGTCTGTTGCATCTGTATTATCATTATCTTCTATGTCATCTGCAACACCATCGCCATCTGTATCGATTCTAATAATGCTAAAAATTGCGTCTGTTTGAATCTCTAAAGTGTAATTATCACCTGCACTTAAGGTCCCTGAAGTTATCAAATACGTTCCAACTGCCTCGCCAGATTCTCGGGTTAAAGCTCCTGTAAATGCATCTGCTCCAAAAAGTATTGGATCTGCTG
>Ga0209138_1003049_pt1 | contig 12417 bp, 17 predicted proteins | sample SaaInl3SG_22_DNA_FD_184645 | JGI IMG/M metagenome (GOLD analysis project Ga0209138, IMG submission 184645) | Marine microbial communities from expanding oxygen minimum zones in the Saanich Inlet - ESP_153SG_22_DNA (SPAdes) (version 2) | ecosystem: Environmental > Aquatic > Marine > Intertidal...
ATGCAATTGAAATCGGTGGGGTTGACTTTAGCTCAAGCCTAGCCGCTGCAACCCTAGACATCACAGTCGAGGAGCAGGACACAACCGCTTTTGGAGCTACTGCAAGAACCCGTATCGGTGGTTTGCAAGACGCTTCAATCAGCCTCGACTTCCACCAAGACTTCGGAGCTTCATCCATTGACGCAACCCTATTCCCACTATTGGGAACACAGGCAACCGTCACCATCACACCAACCTCAGAGGCAGTATCGGCAACCAACCCGACATACACCGCTGTCGCACTTGTGACCCAGTACCAGCCATTTGCGAGCAACGTCGGCGATTTGGCTACGCTATCTGTATCGTGGCCCGTATCCGGCGCAGTAACTCGCGCAACCGCATAAGGAAATAAAATGCAAACCAACCTACACATAACCTACGCAGACGGAAACACAAAAGAGGTCAGCACTACTCCGGCGGACATTGTTGCTCTGGAACGAACATTCGAGATCAGCATTGCTCGCCTGGGTAGTGACTTCAAAATGACTCACCTTTACTTCTTGGCATGGAGCGTGGAACACCGCACCGCTGCCACAAAGCTAGAGTTTGAGAAGTGGCTAGAAACCATTGAGGGCGTGGACTCAGATGCCCCAAAAGCCCAAAAGGGCTAGGTGACGATTCATACCATTGGCGTATAGCTTGGATAGCTTGCGAAACGGGTATTAGCCCACTCGACCTTCTACAGCTTGAACCGCGTATGTTTTGGACAATAGGTCGCTACCTAGAAGCCAAAGCAGAGAGGCAACAGCGCAAGCGGTAAACTTGTAGCTAGAGGAGCGCCAATGATTTCATCAACACCGAAGATAGAAGGCAACGCAGTTCGTGATGCCATCAAGGAGTTGAAGGCGCTAGACAATAACCTCGTCAAAGCTATGAGGAAAGACTTGCGAACCAAGATAGGGCCATTCGCAAAGCAGATAGGCGATGCAGTTCCAAGTGACCCACCGCTATCAGGATTCGGCGATGGTGACTTTGGTCACTCCGGTGCTACAGGATGGTCAGGCGTAAGAACCTCAGTATCATTCACGCCAGGTAAATCACGCAAGCGTGGCAATCACCTCGTAAGCATCAGGGTTACTCCAAGAAACAACAAGCGTGGCGTTTACATAGCCGAGCTTGCAGGTTCACGTTCACGCGGAAACACAGCACAAGGTCGCGCAATGATAAAGGGCCTAGACCAGAGAGCGCCTATGAAGAAGCGTGGCGGTCGTTACGCTTATGCAAAGTTTAGGTTGCTAAGGCCAGACGCAGTAGTCCTAGCCGTAACAATCGTGAACCAACTCATTACAAAAGTGAATAGGCGGATCAAACTCTAATGGCTATAAATCTACCTATTGTTTCCAAGTTCTACGACAAGGGTGTCAAGAACGCAGAGAAGTCACTAAAGGACTTTGGAGCTTTCGCAGCTAAGACTGCTGCCGCCGCAACTGCTGCCGTTGCAGGTATCGCAGTATTTTCAGTCAAGAAGTTTGCAGACTTTGACTCAGCACTAAACAAGTCCATAGCCATTATGGGTGACGTGTCAGACACCCTACAAACGGACATGGCGGACACCGCTAGGGATGTTGCCAAGTCCACGACATTCTCCGCTGAGGAAGCCGCTGAAGCCTATTTTTTCCTAGCTTCTGCTGGTCTTGATGCCGAGGCTTCAATCGCTGCAATGCCACAGGTTGCCAAGTTTGCTCAAGCTGGTATGTTCGACATGGCTTTAGCTACAGACCTCGCGACAGACGCGCAGAGCGCACTAGGTCTAACCTCAGACGATGCAGCCGAAAACCTAGAAAACCTAACTAGGGTCACAGACGTGTTCGTGAAAGCAAACACACTAGCCAACACCTCGGTCGAGCAACTTGCCTCAGCGTTCACATCCAAAGCAGGTAACGCACTAAAGACAGTCGGCAAGGATGTCGAAGAGGGTGCTGCTGCACTAGCCGTATTCGCCGATCAAGGTATCAAGGGCGAGCGAGCTGGAACGCTACTAACAAACACAATCTTTGGTCTAACCGATAGGGTCGGTGCAGTACCTGAGAAGTTTGATGCGCTAGGTATTTCAATCTTTGATGCCGAAGGCAACATGAAGAACTTCTCTGAAATCTCAGACCAGTTCACAGGCGTTCTCGGCACAATGACAACCGAGCAAAAGATTGCCACACTCTCACAGCTAGGGTTCACAAAGCAATCACGCGAAGGTCTACTAGCCCTAGTCGGTAACAGCGAAGCGCTATCAGAGTATGAAGATGCTCTGCGCGATGCCGGTGGAACCGTTGATGACGTATCACAGAAACAGCTAGACACTTTCAACGGCAAGATGGACTTGATGAAGTCACGTCTGGAAGATGTGGCTATTGAAATTGGTGGGGCGCTTGCTCCGAAGCTGGGCGAAATGGTGGATGCTATGGCTCCCATTATTGACCAAGCTGCTCCAGTAATCATTGAGTTATTTGACAAGATGTGGGGTGCGCTAGAAAACATAGGCTCTTTCCTAAAGCCACTAATAGACGAGTCGCTGCCAGGCTTCAAGACAATGTTTGACAACCTCAAAGGCCCCGTAGAATCTGTGCTTGGCTTCCTAACCACGCTAGGTGAAACAGTCCTTGTGGCAGTCAAGGACTTGATCACAAGCGAGCCGTTCCAGAAGGCGTTTGAAAGAATTGCAGCCTCGGTCGGTGACTTTGCAAAAGAAGCAAAGAGGCTAGTTGAATCCGAGCTTGGTGCGTTCCTAATTGACGTTACAAAGTTTGCGTTGATTAGCGGCATGAATCTAATGGCAACGGCGGTGCAAAAACTTGCAGACGGCTTTAGGGCTTTGAACTCTGCTCTAGATGCACTAAGCGGAAAGAGCTATGACTTTCAAGGTTTGCTAGGTGGACTAAGTGCTTTTGGAATCCCACTTGGAAACGTACTGGACAAGCTAACCGGCGGAAAACTTAGCGCAGGTATGCCGAAGCTTGCCAACGGTGGAATCATCCCAGCGCGAGCCGGTGGCACACACGCAATCATCGGTGAAGCAGGTCAAGCCGAGGCGGTTATTCCACTAAACAAGCTTGAGAAAATGACAAGCGGTGGCGGTAACAGCTACTCAATCAACGTAAACGCTGGCATGGGTTCAGACGGGCGCAGTATCGGCAAGCTAATCGTAGATGAAATCGTGCGCTTTGAGAAGTCATCTGGTCGAGTATTCGCTAGGGCATAATGGCAGAGAACAAAGTAGAGCTAGGGTTTGACCTATCAGGTGTGCCAGGTGCAGAATACGCAAAGCTTGACGATGCCTTCTATGGATTACTAGACGCACCGCAAACGATTTTAGGTGGAGCAATCTATCAAGACGTGACACCTTATGTCATTGGCTATTCAATTTCACGAGGCAAGTCCAGACAGCTTGACAAGTATCAAGCAGGGCGCGTGAACGTTCAACTAGACAACAACACTCGTATCTTTGACCCACTCTACGCAGCCTCACCGTATGTCGGTCAGATTATCCCGAAGCGTGCGGTTCGTATCTCGTCAAACGATGTCGTGCAGTTCGAGGGCTTGATAGATGACTGGGACTTGTCATACAGCCCTAACGGTAACAGCATCGCTGCAATCATCGCCTCAGACGCTTTCACGCAGTTCGCTAACCAAGAGCTAAGCGGTGTAACAAACACAGCACAATTCACCGGACAACGGATTCTGTCAATCTTGCAGAACGCAGGAATGCAATGGCCTTCTAACCGCGTGGACTTGGAAACAGGCAAGCAGTTTCTACAAGCCGACACGATCACAGACGGCGCAGGGGCGCTTGCATACATTCAGCGCATCACAGAATCAGAGCCAGGCTCGTTCTTTGTTAGCAAGTCAGGTGACGCCGTATTCAAAGACAGGCAAGCAGCGAGCGCAGGCACGCCCGTAGAGTTCGCAGACGATGACACAGGCATACCGTATCAGGGCTTGGCGGTGGTCTACGGGGCAGAACTTCTCTACAACGATGTCGCGGTCACAAGACTCAATGGCGGAACCGCTACAGCCGAAAACGTGGAGTCTAAAAAAGACTTTGGTATTCAGACACTTTCACGAACCGAGCTACCACTAGACACCGATGACTCGGCGCAAGACCTTGCAGATTACCTAGTCGCACAATTCGCACAACCTGAATACCGCTTCGAGTCGCTAGAGATTGAGATTTTTGACCTAAGTGAAAGTGACCAAACCAAAATCCTAGACCTAGAGCTAGGTGACTTCGTGCGAGTAAAGTTCACACCGAACGACACGCCACCAGCGATTGACCGCTACGCCGAGGTAATCGGTATCGCACAAGCCACAACATCAAAGACACACACAGTTACCCTCAGTCTGGCAACGACAGAATACAACTTCTTCAAGCTGTCAGACTCTATCTTTGGTAGACTATCAACGGGTAACGCGTTAGCGTATTAGGAGAAGCATGAGCTGGAAACAATGGAGTCTAGGTGAAGTCGTAGAGGCTACCGACTTTCAAGATTACATTCAGGATCAGGTCGTGCAGGTCTATGCAGACTCAGCCGCAAGAACCACAGCGCTAGGCACAGCCGTAGCAGACGGCATGGTGTCTTATCTAGAGGACACAAACTCAGTCGAGGTCTACTACTCATCAGCGTGGAACTCAATCTCTAACCCAGGTGACATCACAGCGGTAACAGCCGGAACCGCGCTGACAGGTGGCGGAACATCGGGAGCCGTAACACTTGACGTGGATTTGTCTGCTATCTCTATAACAGCCTCACAGATTAGCGATGTCACTTCCACAGCTGCCGAGCTAAACATTCTTGACGGCGTGACCGCAGACGCTACCGAAATAAACATTCTTGACGGTGCAACACTTTCAACAACCGAGCTGAACTATGTTGATGGCGTTACTTCCGCAATACAGACACAGCTTGACGCAAAGGTCGCGCAAACAAACGGAACGGTTGCCACAGCGGCAACGGGTTCTAACGTAGTCCGAAACATAACACTCTCAACCGCAACGCCTACAGGTGGTTCTGACGGCGATGTGTGGTTGGTCTACGAGGTCTAAGTGACTGCCAATACGAAAATCGGTGGTTCTTGGTATGAGGTCGCTGAAATACATTGCAAGGTCGGGGGATCTTGGAAAGAAGTAGCCGAGGGCTATACAAGAGTTAGTGGTAGCTGGGAGCAGTTTTATGCCAACGCAGGCGCACCAATAACAGTAGATTTCCTAGTTGTCGCTGGTGGCGGTGGCGGTGGTGGTCAATCAACTTTCTCAGTCCCTAGAGGTGGAGGTGGTGGTGCTGGTGGTTATCGCACTAGCGCTGGAACTTCGGGCGGAGGAGCGAGTGCTGAATCATCTTTAACTCTTACGACAGGCGTTAGCTATACCGTAACCATAGGAGCTGGCGGTGCTGGTGAGTCATTAGGCAATGGAGCTAATGGTGAGGATACTGTTTTTGCTACTGTCACTTCAATTGGTGGCGGTGGCGGTGGTGGAGGCGCTTTCAATAACGGCTCTTCTGGTGGTTCTGGTGGTGGTGGACAGGTTCTAAAATCTTTTGGCGCTGGCACTTCAGGTCAAGGTTATCGTGGTGGCAATGGTGCACCCAGCACCGCACAAGGAGCTGGCTCTGGTGGTGGAGCAGGTGCAGTTGGTAATAACTCAACTAGCCAAACTGGATTCCTAGCTGGCGGTGTTGGCGTGGCTTCCTCGATAACTGGAACAAGTGTTACTAGGGCAGCAGGTGGAGCAGCTGGTGGTTCTAACCCGATAGCTGGTGGCACTAACACAGGCAACGGTGGTGGAGGCATGACTAGCAACACCAATGTGGCTAACGGCGGTTCAGGTGTTGCCATCATAAAATACCCAGACACCTACACACTAACAATCGGCGCTGGGCTTACAAGCTCAACGACAACAAGTGGCGGATACAAGGTAACAACATTCACCGCAGGCACAGACGATGTTTACTTCGGTGATCCCCCTCCAGCCCCTCCTGCTGCATACGAGCTGCTCGAAACGGTGATACTAACCAGCTCAACAACAAGCGTGACATTCTCATCACTAGGTGATTACGCTGCTGACTATCAGCACTTGCAGATTCGCTATGTTGCTAGAAGTAGCAGGTCGGACACAACTACGCCGATTGACTTCCGCATCAACGGAGATACTGGTAGCAACTACGCGTACCATGAGCTATCTACTAATGGTTCGTCAGTCACTTCCAGCGCAAGTTCAAGCGCAACTCTAATGAGAATTGGTCGGTGTTGTTCAACAAATGGAGGGGGTAGCGACATCTTTGGGTCAGCAGTTATGGACATACTAGATCCGTTTGAAACGACTAAAAATACTACATTGAGAAACTTTAGCAATTCTGGTAGGACAGACCGTGATGGCATAGCTCTTTACAGCGGATTGTGGAACGATACAAGTGCTGTTACTTCAATAGAACTCAAAGATAACTTCGGCAGCTTTGTTGCTGATTCACGTTTCAGTATTTATGGCCTCAAGAAAGCGAGTGCATAATGGCTACCGCAACTTACACACCGCTACAGACAATCACACTCAGCTCTAGCGCTTCTTCTGTTGTTTTTGCTTCAATTCCATCTACTTACAGAGATTTGGTTTTGGTTGCAAATTATACGGTTGCTAGCGCTGCCAATTCAGGAAAAGCTTATTTGAACACAGACACAAGCTCATCTAGCATTTATACAGGCGTAAGAATGAAAGGATACGGGTCGGGTTCTGGTTCTTCAAATACCAACGGCAACGCAATACGCTGGGAGATACAAACAACCGACCCTGTAATACTGCAAATGCAAATAATGGACTATTCAGCGACAGACAAACACAAGACTATTTTGGTGAGGGCAGACAGCGGAAGCACTCAGACCTATGCAGGAACAGAAGCAGGGGCGAGCAGGTGGGCTAGGACAGATGCCGTTGATACTATTACCTTAGCTCTTGGAACTGACTTTCAAAGCGGAAGCACCTTCTCGCTGTTTGGAATCGAGGCATAATGCAGGCGATAGAAACGATTGAACTGACATCTACGCAGTCAAGTATTACGTTCACCTCGATACCCGACACTTTCACCGACTTGTGTATAAAGCTAAGCGTCAGGTCGGATGAGGGTTCAGCATCGTACGACCCTCTTCTCTTTAGATACAACGGCTCAACTTCTGGTTATAGCGCTAGGTATTTGGGTGCTGTAGTCGGAAGTTTTACGCAGTCTGGAACTAACACTACCGCCACAAGCGCAGATGCGACAGGAACTTGGGGGAGAACAGCAGCCCCGGGTATTCCAACATCTGCCCACACCGCTAATACATTTGCGAATGTTTCTATTTACATAGCAAACTATGCAAGCTCTTCAAACAAAAGTTATTCAATGGACTTGGTTGGCGAAAACAACGGAACTCAAAATTCACTTGCTATTGCCGCAGGGCTATGGAACGACACAGATGCAATCAATGAAATTTCATTTGCGCTAAAAGATGGCAGCTTTGTGCAATACAGCTCGGCGACTTTATACGGGATACTTGCCGGTGACGATGGAACAACAACAGTAAGCTAAGGAAATCATGACAGACACACCAACAAAGATAGTAGTGAACTGCTCGACAGGTGAGCGTGAAATCTTGCCATTGACCGCAGAGGAAATTACCGAGCGTGAAGCTATGGCAGCTCAGGCAGAAGCAGATCGCGTGGCACAAGAGGCTGCTGACCAGGCGAAAGAAGATAACAAAGCATCAGGTATCGCAAAGCTATTGGCACTCGGTCTAACCGAGGCTGAGGCTAACGCCTTGATAGGATAGTGTCATGGCACACTACGCATTCTTAGACGAAAACAACATTGTCACCGAGGTCATTACAGGCCGTAACGAAACCGAGGTCGTGAACGGAGTAAGTGACTGGGAAGCCTACTACTCTGACTTCCGCGATCAACTATGCAAGCGCACCTCATACAACGGCAACATTCGCAAGAACTTTGCTGGCGTAGGGTTTACTTATGACGCTGATCGTGATGCGTTCATACCACCTAAGCCGTTTGACTCATGGGTGCTAGACGAAGAAACCTGCAACTGGGAAGCACCGGTGGCATACCCAGCCGATGCAGAAGATGGTGACTACTACACATGGGATGAGGCAACAACCTCATGGACACTAACGCAGATTGAGGGCTAATGCCAGGCTATAAGACATGGACACCAGGCGAGATTATCCGCGCCGATGACGTTCAGGAATACCTACAAGAACAAACCCTAATGGTGTTTGCTAGTAGCGATGCACGCTCTAGCGCTATCGCAGTTCCAACCGAGGGAATGCTGACATGGTTGCAGGATGACAACGAGTACCAGTATTACAACGGGGCAGCGTGGACAGACCTCATAGTGCCGATTACCGGTGGGACAGCTGGACAGCCTTATGTTTCTAACGGAACTGCCGAGGCAAGCTTTCAGGATGTCAAGGCTGAGTTTATTGCAACCACGCTGGTAGCAAAGTCTGCCGATTACACAATCACCGAAGCCGACACAAACACAACTCTAAACTTCACAGCCACAGGAACGGTCACAGTCCCAGACCTGCTAACTTCAATCGGTGACCGCGTGGACATCATTGCCAACACATCAAGCACCGTATCTATTGCAGCCGGAACTGGTGTCACATCATGGGCTGGTGCTGGAACCGCTGGGACTGCAACGGTTTACTACATTGACACACCATACGCAGCAGCTTCAGTTATGAAAACAGCAAACAACCAATACAGGGTAATCGGTAGAGTATCGGCATGATTCCTATTTGGATTCTTGACGGTAACGATCCCTTCGTTGTTGAATACCTAGTCATTGCCGGTGGCGGTGGTGGTGGTTCTTCTAGGGGTGCCGGCGGAGGTGCTGGTGGTTATCTCTCCTCAGTAGCAGGTGAGCAATCTGGTGGCCCGTCAAGCGTCTTGCCAATCATTACTTACTTTGGCGGCGAGCAACTAACAGTAACCGTAGGAGCTGGTGGCAGTACCAACGGTAGCGATTCTTCTTTAGCTGACGTAACTGCGACTGGTGGCGGTGGCGGTGGTGCGTATTTTTACCCAAGTGGTAGCTTTACTTCTGCTGCTAGCGGTGGAAGCGGTGGTGGTGCTCCACCTGTAGATGGTGAAGTCGGCGCGTCAGGGACTTCCCTGCAAGGCAACGATGGAAGCAATGGAGCAAGGGGTGGAAACTTGCCTGCAACATTCCGTTCTGGTGGCGGTGGCGGTGCGTCACAGGATGGTGGCACTAATACTTTTGGGTTTGGCGGTGATGGTATTGCATCATCTATAACAGGTTCATCGGTTTATCGAGCCGGTGGTGGCGGTGGTTCAAGAGGTGCTCAGACAGGCACTACCGATCCATCTTTCGGTGGACTAGGCGGCGGAGGTGCTGGTCGCTACGGTGATGCAAGAGGCAACCCTCCACAAATTTCTCCTGTAGCTGGAACTGCTAACACCGGCGGTGGTGGTGGTGGTGGTGGAGCCAATGGTGGTTCTGGTGTAGTGATACTTCGTTACCCAAGCTATAGGCGCGACATCAACTACATTGGACCAGGTCTTAGCTATAACAAAGAGGTAGACGGTGGCTTCACTATCTACACTTTCACCAGCGGAACTGACAACATCACATTCTGATAAACTGATACCAACCTACCTACAATTCTCTTAGATAGGCGTACCAATGAACGAGGAAATCCCAGCGTGGGCAATCGAGCTAATCAAGCAGGTCGAGCGCCTGAACGAGAAGATACCGACACACATTGACTGGGTAGAGCGCAACATCAAGGATCACGAGTTGCGCCTAAGGAACCTCGAGCGCAGGATGTGGGTTATTGCCGGAGCTTCTGCCGTCATCGGTGCGATTGCTGCAAGCGCATGGCAAATCTTCGCTTAGCCCTTGTAGGCGCACTTGTATTAGGCTCGGTCTTTTTAATACGCTCTGACGCGCAGGCAGTTCAAGTGTCAGACATACAAGTCACCTGCAAAAAAGACGGCATAGAAGAAACTTTCAATACTGGCTGGGATAGTGATAACGAATACTTTGCAGACGTGGGGGACATTGCAAAGCACTTCTGCGAGGGTGGGTTCTCAAGCTTCGGTGATGGCGCTGAGTATGTTTCAGATACTTTAGGCGATGGCGCAGGCAGATACTACACAGGCGAACAAGCAGTCGAAGAAGTAGAGCCGACAAACGATACAAGCTCCTCACCTACTGTTTCGCCAGAAGCTACCTCATCGCCGTCTACATCGCCAGAGCCAACCAGCAGCCCTACTGTCACAGAGTCACCTACTGTCAGCCAAGACACATACGACAACCTCAAGGCAGAATACGACAGCTATAAGGCTTGGGCAGAGCAAGCCATAGCAGACTATAAAGGCACAATCTCTGGCTACATAAATCGCATTGACTCACTCAACGCTTCTATAAGTGAGCGAGATAAAGCCATCGCTGACCTAAGAGCGAGGCTAGAGGCACAAGCCAAAGACGTAGACGTTTACAAGACACAGCTACAAGACAGCCAGATAGCCCTCACAGAAGCCACAGACAGCCTCTTGAAAGCGTTGCAAGACTTAGCCAAGAGTAAATCTGACGTAGAGCTACAAAAGGCCGCTACGCAAGACCTCAAGGGTCAGTTAGAAGCTAGTCAAAAGCGAGTCAAAGAGCTAGAGGAAAAGCTATCTGCGGTAGAAGCAAGGCTGAAAGAAATGACAGACAAGCAAACCGCTACTGCCACTCAGCTCAAGACCGCACAACAAACCATAGACACCTTGACCGCTCAGCTCAAAGACGCTAACGACACAATCGCAGAGCAGAAGTCAAAGATAGAACAGCTTAGGGCAATCATGGAGAACCCTGCCGCAGAACAAAACCTAGCCATTGCTAAAGAGGTGACTGCAATAGCTGTAGCCAAACTTGCTACCTCAGAGCCAGGTTCCGAGGAATACGAATCAGGCTTAGCGTTGTTGGCTGTAGCTGCGGAAGCTGATGACCCAGACCTATCAGAAGAAATAGCATCGTTGCCGGTAGTCGGTGCGGTAGCTACTCAGGTCTTTGAAGCAATGAATGACTTAGGCAATGTCGGCTCAGACATCTCGCCTGAAGTTCGTGAGCGCTCCGAGGAAGTCGTTATTGCAGGTGTCATTGTCGGTGGTCAGATTGCAGCAGGTGGCGCAGTTCAAGCAGCTAGGAGAGCGAAAGTATGAAGAACTTTTTCAAAGACCTTATAGATCAGGCGTGGACTTTACTAGGTATGTTCGTGGCGTGGATAGTCCTAGAGGGTATGGCTAAGACTGTCACAGGCTGGCTCATCTTAGGCACAACTTTGTTCTGGGTTATCACTTATCCGGTGCGTAGGGACAAGGAGTAAAATAGCTCTATGGCTAAAAGAACTTCTGACTGGCGGCTTCCTTACGCTGACAAATACATCACCGGACACTACGGCACTCTATCGCCGTACCGCAAGAAGCATAAGATGCAACCGCATTCTGGAACCGATTGGGCCAGACCTCGTGGCACTCGTATCCCAGCGATAGCCAAAGGCACTATCAGACTCATTCAGTTCTCAAAAGTTCTAGGGTGGGTAGTCGTTCAGACGGCTATGGATAAAGACGGGAAGGTTTGGTATCTGGGCTATTGCCACATGGACACGAAGCCAGGCTATGAGGTCGGGCAGAAGCTAGTCAAGGGGCAGACGGTAGGCAAGATCGGCAGCACAGGTATGTCATCTGGCCCTCACCTTCACGCCACAGCGTCACGAACTTTGAAGGGAGTCTTTGGTGTCACGTCCGCAAAAGTTGACCTACACAAACTCATTCTCGAAAACATCAAGGGGACTGAGGCGGAACAAGCGGACAAGGAAGAACAAAAGGTGGTGGAGCAGGTCAAGAGTAAGATAGTTTATGCCTGCCCACATTGCAAAAAGGAACTCTGTTGAACATCAAAGCTATTAGTAAAAGAACATTCGCCTATGTCATCCTAAAGGTATCTGCCACTCTAGGTGGTGGCTTTATGGTTGGCGTTGAAGTCTGGCAAGCTGCTGCGGTTGCAGCGTTTGTTGGTGCAATGGAAGTGGCTGAGGAAGTTAGTCGTGCGTACGTCAAAGACGGCGATGTCAGCGAATCAGACCTAGACACTATCTTCGGCGGCTTTTCAGAGGCCGACCACGACCCTGACCTCGCAGAGCCTGACGCTCGGTAGAAGTCAATCCTCCCCAGATACCGAACCGCTCGTTAGCTTTCATAGCGTAGGTAAGACACTCAGTCCTAACGGGGCAGACACCACACAACTTCTTAGCCATGCGGTATTCGTGAACACCGGTGGTTATGTCGCTATACCAAACTTCAGGATCACTTGTCTGGCATGGTGGGATTGAGTCAG
>Ga0209138_1003070_pt1 | contig 12352 bp, 15 predicted proteins | sample SaaInl3SG_22_DNA_FD_184645 | JGI IMG/M metagenome (GOLD analysis project Ga0209138, IMG submission 184645) | Marine microbial communities from expanding oxygen minimum zones in the Saanich Inlet - ESP_153SG_22_DNA (SPAdes) (version 2) | ecosystem: Environmental > Aquatic > Marine > Intertidal...
CCATTGCCATGAAATACGAACCACCTCCATGATTAATTACGTTGTTATTTCCATTTAGTGTTAGCGTATTAGTTGCTGATGCTCCTGGAATTGCAGGGAAATCTATGCTTACAATGTAAGGTCCAGATCCAGAAACAACATCTACAACAGTTGCAGCATCCAATCCACAGTTGAGTATAGTAGCTAAAAAGTCATTAAAAGAATTAAAATTCGTTCCAGCAGTTGCTGAACCAGCATCAATTGTATAATTTCCTGAAAGACCAGCGGCACAAGCTGTGATGAAAGAATTAGGTCCAACAGATGCGGATGTATCACCCGTTCCACAGAGTCCAGTTACATAATAGTCATAAATCGTAGCTGAAGATAAACCTGTTAAATTCGCTGAATCTACAGAAACTTGAACTGTTGTGCCTGTTCCCAGAGTAAAACCTGTTGGTCCATATTCTACAATCCAAGCTGTATCCGCACCAGTCGCAGAATTCCATTCGATTGTAGCACCTGAAGAAGTAATGTTTTTAGAAAGAATTCCTAAAACAGGTCTACATGGTGAAAATTCCACAACACTAATATCGTCAATAGCGTAATCATGGTAGTATCCTGAACCAGTTCCACCGGCAACGGAACCACCTTCTTCTCCTCTTAATCTAACGAGTAATTTGTTTCCTCCGAATACATAAGCGCCAACATTGTAAAAGTGTTCGCTCCAGACCCCTAGGTTGTTTTGTTTTATACTATCGATGGTAACCCATGAAGTCCCGTTATATACTTCAACGTAAATTGCATTAGGCGGTGTAACCACGTACGTACCAAAATTTGAATTGAAGTAAAATCTAAACTCAGGGGTAGTAAGAGCTGATACGTCTATGGTATCAGACTGCAAAATTGCATTCAAGTCAGCTGGGGATGAAAAATCGATATGTGCAAAATCTGTATTTCCACCCGTTCCAGTATGGTCGGCTAATCCAGATAATCCATAACCATAGCCTGCGTCAAAACTCCATCCGTCTCCAGATGACCATGATTCTGACCATCCCGCTGGAGGTGTTGTCGTGCTTCCTCCTGTGAAAGACTCAGTAAAGGGTGCTGTCAATTGCGAGAATGATTGTGTAACAATGAGCATCAGAGCCACAATCGAGAAAACGTAATTTTTCTTCATTTTAAGTAAATTTTTATTTTATTGAGCCAAATATAGTTATAAAAATATGTTAATTCCTAGAAAAGAAATGAATTTTCACATTTTTGAAACAAATTCAACAAAACTCATAACCATTCCTTTTTTAAAAAAAAATATGATACCTAAGTTCGCGTACTTTATTTGATGTTTCTAGAAGTTTTTATTCTTTCATAAGAATCCTGTACTTTTTGGAATTTTTCTTTAGCCCCTTTTTGAAATTCTTCGCCCAGTTGAGCCACCTTGTCCGGATGATATTTTACCACCAATTTACGATAGGCTTTTTTTATTTCTGCTTCTGAAGCATGTTCAGAAATTTCTAAAATGTCGTAAGCGCCTTTTAAAGAAATGGTTTGATTGCTAGTGCTATGGGTTTGTCTGTGATAGCTGCCATTATCAGATTGGTAATTGTACATGGCCAAAAGCGATCTAAAAACTTGTTCAGATAATCCGAAAGATCTGGTGATTCTTTTCAGAATTTGCATTTCGCTTTGGCTGATTTCTCCATCAGCAACGGCAATACCTATAAGGTAATGTAGCAATTGAATCCTTGATGAATTATTTACATTTTGTTTTATTATGGTTGATACCTTTTCAACCGAAATATTCTTGTCGAGGTAATGCTTCAGCTGTCTAACGTATTCTTGTGCTTTTGTTTCCCCAAATTGGCGAACAAAAAACTGTTTTACGAAGTTTAGTTCGGACTTTTTGGTTATTCCGTCAGCTTTCATGACCACCGAAGAAAGCATCATAAGATATTTGCCCACTTCGAAATTGGGATTGGTTTGATTGGATCGGTTGCTGCCGGAACCGCTAAAAGCAGAACCGATAAAATAACCAATGATAGCGCCAATGTAATTTTTGGTTGAAAAATAGCCAATAATGGCCCCAATAAATCCTCCTAGTTTCAATTTAAATGGATTTAATTATGCGTAATAGGGTGAAATCATACTGTAAACAATAACTCCTGTTACTGCTACATACATCCACAAAGGGAAGGTGATACGCGTCAGTTTTTTGTGTCCTTCGTAGTCTCCTAGCCATCCTTTGAGGTAGGTAAAACATACAAATGGAGTAATAATAATGGACAGAATGATGTGAGAGATTAAAATAAAATAGTAGACAAGCTTAGTTCCGCCCAAGGCCAATGATTCGTTTGCCTCAAGAATACCATTGTGATTTATATCTCCATAAATAGTAGAGTCTGAGGTGGCATGGTACAGCACGTACATGACTAAAAAACAAACCGAAAGGACTACTGCTGTGTTGATGAAATTTTGATGCAGTTTTTTCTTTTTTCGCTTGATGGCAAAATAGGCAAGTAATAGTACAATGGCAGTTACCCCGTTTATTACCGCATAGATGGAAGGCAAGAAGCTTAGATCAAATCCTTCAATTTTTACTCCAAAGAGAATAGCAACTGCTAAGGGTAAAACGATTGAAATAATAATCGCAATTCGTTTAAGTTTTTTTTCATTCTTCATGTATCAACGTATTTAAATCTTGTTTTAATGTTTCCAGTTCTTTGTCGCTCGTACCATCGTAGACACCTCGAATATGAAGGTTCGCGTCAACTAAAGCAAACAGGCTGGAATGCAGAAAACCTCCTGGTGCGAGCACATCTTCTTGAGTTGAAACTAGGTAGCTTTTGAGTCCTTGTGTATACAACTCTTTTTTGGTTCCTGTAACGAATTGCCAATTTTCAAGATTAGCTCCTCTTCGTTTTGCGTATCGTTTTAGTTTAGTGGGCGTATCGGTTTCAGGATCTACAGTATGCGATAAAAATTGAACCCCTTCATAGTGTTTCAGTTCTTTTTGAAGTTCTACCATGTTGGTGGTCATCACAGGACAGATAGTGGGACAGGTACTAAAAAAAAAGTCAACGATTGTGATCTTGTTTTTTAAATAATTCTCTGTAATGAAAACAGAGTCTTGAGAAAGAAAGGTAAAGGCTGCTATTGTATGAAACAAGGTGTCGCCAGTTTCAGCTATTTCTTTCGGACCAAGGTAGGGTAGAGAGGACGATTTTGGGGAATTACAAGCGAAAAGCAATGTAATCGCTAAAATAAAAAGGGTGAATTTCATTATGACTAATCTTTCTGTTGTTAAAAGTACGTCATTTAAAGACGAGAGTACAAATTACGACTCTTGATTTTTTTCAAACTCTTCTTCTTTATATTCTATGAATAATTTGCGAATATCTTTTCGCATGTTCTCTATTTGTTGAGTTTGCTCACCTTGGTACATTCCTCTTACTTTTCTGTTTTTGTCAATTAACAAAATCATTTGGTAATATGCTTTACCTCCAATCGTTGTGCTCGATATAAAATCTGTGTTTTTTAAATTGGCATTAGGTAATTCAATGTCGTAGATTGGATTGTCATCACCCACGACAATTTTCCATCTTGAAAAGTCGTACCCTTTTTGTTCGTTTAGAAATTGCTCAAGGTTGGGTGTTTTTCCAGTCGTGTCTATCAAGTGCGAGATAAACATTAAATCCTCAAATTCAGGTCTTTGGTATAGTTTGTCATACACCAAAAACTTCAATTGTTTTTGAATGATTGGGCAATAATAAGGGCAAGAAGGAATGAGAGTGGAAACAACTAATGTTTTTCCTTCTGTTGTTTCTTTGGTAATGAGGTTGCTATCGATGTCATAAAACAAAAAATCTTTGATATCCGTTCGCTTTGCGATTTCTTCCGTTTTCCCAAAATAGGGAAGGTCTTTGGTGTTTGGTTTCCCTTTTGACAATGGATAGAGGAATGCAAGTGGTACACCAAAAAGGATAATGAATAACCAGACTCTTCGAGATATGTTCATAGTTGATTGGTTTTAGGAATGAGATCCTACAGAAAACCCTTCTTGAATGATTAGAAAAATCATGTAAATGATAAAAAATACGTAAGGGATTATAATATATCTTCTCAATGATTTTTTTTCATGTCCTAAGTGCATGAACTCCCAAACGATATAGAAAGCTTTGACTACGGTCATTACAATGAACGACCATTTCACCACCGGCCAAAAGCTAGCGCTTCGACTACTCAAATAAATTCCCATTATAATTTCAATGGTTGTTAAAACAGATAGTAAAAGTGTAACTTGCCATATTTTTTTTCTTATGGCCTTTCCTTCTTCTTCTGAGTGATTTGATAGGGTTGCGTAACTATCGTTTACAATTAAGTCGTCTCTATTTTCCATATCTGAAAAGTATCTGTGTTTTTAAAAAGAATGAATGATTATACAAGGTAAAAGAAGGTAAATACAAATACCCATACTAAATCTACAAAGTGCCAATAAAGTCCTACTTTTTCAACCATTTCGTAATGTCCTCTTTCTTGGTAAATCCCTTTTTTTACTTGTAAAAACACAAGGAAGTTAATGAGTACTCCTGTAAATACATGGAAACCATGAAATCCAGTGACAAAGAAAAAGAAGTTAGTATATCTTACATCATCGGGATTCATTCCATTCGCGCTGTAAGGATTATTTGTAAGTGTGGCGTTGTCTGCCCAAGTTGAAATAAGTCCATCTGGTCCTGCAATAAACGTAGACCATTCCCAGGCTTGTGAACCGAGAAAAACCAATCCTCCAATTACTGTCCATCCAAGCCATTTTTGAACCCCTTTTTGATCCATTCTATGTCCAGCTTCTACAGCTAAAACCATTGTGACTGAACTTACAATTAAAATGAAAGTCATCAGTGCCACATAAATTAAGGGTAGATTAGCGTGGGTTCCAGGAAAGTGAAAGAATACTTCATCCGCAACAGGCCAAGATTCTGCAGAGGCTTTGGCGAAACCTAACGCAATTAAAAACCCTCCAAATGTCAAGGCATCTGAGATTAAAAAGAACCACATCATCATTTTGCCATAGGTAGCGTTGAAGGGTGATCTACCACCGCCCCAAGCTGTAGCGGTATCAACATTTTCTACATGTCCAGCCATATCTTTCTATAAATTTTTTACAAGTTTAATGAATTAAAAACAAAAATAATAATAAATACACCCACAATCCTGCAAAAAAGTGCCAAAAATAGCCACCTAGTTTTATTTTTAATTGGTTGTCTTCATTCAATTCTTTTCGACCGCTTAATACGATCATAGAAATCAAATAAATAAGTGTGGCTAGTATATGAAGTAAGTGAACAATTGTGAGGGTGTAAAAGTAGGAGCTACTTACATTTCCTACTTCTTTTAGTTTGGCTAAAAAACTAGCAGAAAGTGGCATTTTGGATTTTACAACCGCCTCCAATACAATTTTGTCTTTGTTCTTTTTGTTTTCTTGAACACGAACAAATTCTTTTCCAACAAACATTTCTGGTTTAGCACTAGAGAGTTGGTCGAATTCTACTTGGTCAATTGTAATAGCTTGTTCGCCCCAAAAATACAATCCATCTTCTTCTTGAATCAGTTCGGTTCCTTGAAATTGGATAGTGAAATCCTCACCATAATTACCTTGCATCATGTATTCTCCCGTTTCGGGATTCATAATTCTATCTGCCCAGGCGTAACCTTTTGCTCGTAATTGTGTCCAGGCCGATACCTGCGCTCCGGTGAACAGAATACCGAGCAAAAGTGTAACAACAAGAAAGAGAGTAGTTTTTTTGTTATTCCTCTGTTTGGAAGCACGCACGGCTAATGTCATGGTGATACTACTGAGTAGAATAAAAAGGGTGCTTATCCAAAGAGAATTTGGCATTGAAAAATTCACCCAAAAATTGTCTCCCTTCGATACAATATAAGCACTAGTTAATCCGGCAAATAGCATCACGATTGAAAATATTCCAAACCAAACGATGTTGGTTTTTGCTTTTCTTCTAGCTTTTTGATAATACTGTTCTACTTGTTCTTTATTTTCCATAATGATAAATTTTGAATGGTTAAAAAAGGTACACTTGTACCAAAAGATCGAGGTAATAAAATAAAAACACCAAAGGTAAATAAGAAAATGAGGCAAACATTAGTTTGAGAGCATCATCATCTTCCAATGATTGATATAGTTTTATTGCAGGTCTTATAAAATATATTCCGAGCAGTATGCTTAATATCATAGAGGTTAGTCCTGATATATGAAACACCCAAGGAAGCATCCCCGCCGGAATTACAAATAAAGTATAAAAAAGAATGATAAATGCGGTTCTTTTGTCTTTATCATCTCCGAAGGGCAACATTTTGTAACCTCCTTTTGCATAATCGATACTTCCTTTCCACGCTATGGCCCAAAAATGAGGGAATTGCCAAACAAATTGCACCAAGAAAATCATTCCTGGTTCAAATCCAAATTCACCAGTTGCTGCAATGTATCCAATCATTGGTGGGATGCTTCCTGGAAAAGCCCCTACAAATACAGATATTGGTGTTAGTTTTTTTAGTGGAGTGTATACTGCCACATAAGAGACAAGAGCAATAATTCCTAGAAAAAAAGAAATTTCATTAATCTGATAGAGTAGGTAAAGCCCAACTGTTCCTGAAAGGATTGAGACAATAATTGCCTCAGTAATTCCCATTCTCCCCGCTGGTATGGGACGATTCTCGGTTCTCGACATTTTTTTGTCAGAGTTTCGTTCGATAATCTGATTAAAAGCGTTGGAAGAACCGGTTACTAAAAAACCACCAATTAATAAGTAAATGAACACTTGCCATGAAAAGGTGTAATCCATTTTGTGAGCAAGCGGAAAAACTTCACCTGTCAAGAGTGCAATTCCATAACCCAGTCCAGCAGAATAGACAACTAAACTGGCGAGTCTCATTTTGGTAAGTGAGGCGTAATCAGCTAGTTTCAACTTGAGAGAGAAACTATTAGATGCGTTCAAAGTGTTTTCTAATTCCATTGGAAACAAAATTAGGTATTATTCAATCAATTTTCTACTTATTTGAATTTTAATCAAAAAAAAAGGAACAGCATATTCACTGTTCCTTTTGTACTGATTATTGTACAAGTTTAATTATTTGCTTTGGATTCTTTTTGTGTAGAATAATTAATTCTTAATGCTTCAACTTCTCTTAGTTCGTTTTCAATTTTATCAATGATATCCATGTCAACATCGTCTTTGTCTGCTTTTATTGAAACGGTAGCTTTGTCGTTAGCCAGCGGAGTTCTTGGTCTTCTTTTTAATTCGATAAACTCTCTTATTTCCAAAAAGTCTGGAACTACTTTGTCGTCTAACTGAAGTCTTGCTGTAGTACCAAAAGCTTTGTTTTTTGGGATACCAGCATTGATGTAATCAATGGCTTCATTTTTGTCTAACTGAATAATTTCTTTCCCTGTTGGTTTAGTTATTTCTACTTTTAAATCACTTTGCTTCATAGAAGATACAACTACGAAAAAAGCCAAGACAGTAAATACAATATCAGGCAGTGAGGCTGTCGAGACTCCAGGCATTTCTTTCGATTTGTTTTGTCTAAATTTTGACATAATGTTTTTGTTATTTCAATATTTATTGAACGTTCTTAGCAGGAAGTTTGATAATTTTTTGCGGAAAAACCTGACGAATTGCCTTTATCTTCGCTTTATCTTCTTCGGTTTTTACTTCTGCTCTAATACTTTCCAGCGCTCCATAACTTGTTCCAAATTTTCTGAGAGCAAGTTCGTCTCTCAATTCATTTAGACCAGTCATGATTTTATCCCTCACAGTAAGGTAAGTTCCGTAGGTAGTAGATTTATCATACTGGATAGCAATAGTGGCAGCTTTGTTTACAGTCCTGTAAGAACCTACTAGCTTTACAGCTTCTCTTTTTGCAAGCCACTTATCGATGTCTTTTTGTATTGCTCCTTTGTCTTTAAAATCCGCAACTTCGAGGTTTGCTTTTAATATGCCTAGTTTTTGATTGCAAACGGCTTCGGTCACTTCATCCATTCTTGGCAGTGATTCAGAATCGGTTGGATTAGTCATAAATTCTTTCACGAAATCACCAATGTCATCCAGTCCTTTTCCCCATTGGCCTTCAATCATCAATTTGTCATCCTTGTTAACCAACACCTCAAGAATATTCCTTTCGTTTACTTCAGGTTTATCTATGTTGTTTTCGGTTTTTTGAGGAAGAACTGCAGGCAAACCAGATTCTTTTTCGAGCGTGGTTGCGATAATAATAAAAGCAAGTAGAATAAATGCGATATCTGCTATCGAACTTGCATCTACTTCTTGTAATTTACGTCTTGCCATGTTGTTTAATTTTTATAAAGTGGTGATTTACTTTGTGTAACCTCGTACAATACCTATTATTAAATCAACTACTAGAAGTATAGCTCCAGGAATCAACACAAAGAATAATCCATTTACCCAAAAGTTACTCGAAGAAATCATTGCTTGCGCATTGTCTAGCCCTTCTTTTTTTACAACGTTTTCAAATCCAGTAGTATCGGTTCCTGAGTTAAAAAATGCCCATAAAAAGGCTAGTGCTGCAATCCCAACAAATATTAATGAGGGCATTCCTTTTTTGAAGTTATTCATCAACGTAGTGATTAATCCCCACACTAGAAAGACAACCATGAGTCCTCCAGCAAGAAATAATACAATCGTCATATAATTTACTCCTCCAAGGATGTTTCCATCAATTCTAGAGATTTGTGCTTCATAAGCAGCCTCACCTAATTCCAGGTAATTGTCCGCGGTAGCTTCTTTATTTTGATACATTTCTAATCCCATTTGTTCTGGGTCAAATGATTCAGGCGCACCATTTGCCATCATTCCCCAAAAGAAATAGAAAGAGACGATAAAAAGTACAACCGTCACCCCAAACAAGGCTCTTGAAAGTGTTTTGTTTTCCATGTTAAAACTATTTTTTGATTACTAAAAACTGTGTAAACAGAGTTTAATAGTTCTTATTTATTGTTCTTAATTACCATGTCTACCAATGAGATAGATGCGTCTTCCATGTCGTTTACAATTCCGTCAATTTTAGATACGATGTAGTTGTAAAAGATTTGAAGAACGATAGCGGCTACAAGTCCAGCTAATGTTGTGTTCAAGGCAACCTTCATCGCTCCTGCAATTTGAACTGGCTCAGTTTGTCCTGTTACTTCAATGATATCAAATACCTGGATAATTCCAATTACTGTTCCTAAGAACCCAAGCATGGGTGCAGTTGCGATAAACAATGAAATCCAAGATAAGTTTTTCTCTAGTAATCCAGCTTGTACACTTCCGTAGTTAATTACTGATTTTTCAACCGCTTCGACACCTTCATCAGCTCTGTCCAGTCCTTGGTAAAAGATACTGGCTACTGGTCCTCTTGTGTTTCTACACACTTCTTTTGCAGCTTCAACTCCTCCACTTTGCATAGCTTCGTCTATTTCAGCTAGCAATTTGTGGTTGTTTGTTGTGGACATATTCAGGTAAATAATTCTTTCGATACTCAGTGCCAATCCTAAAAGGAATACCAAAAACACCAAAGACATAAAAGCAGGTCCTCCGTCAATGAAGTATTGTTTTACTTGTTGGATGATGCCAACCGTCTTTTTTGTAGGAGCTTCTTCAGTTTCAGGCTTTGTTTCTTCTTCTACTAATACTGGTTCAGCAGCCATATTTGTGTCTTCAGCGGCAGCTTCCGTAGCTGTTGTAGTAGAATCTACTTCTTCTGCAAAACTCACTGAGTTCATTCCAAATGCAAAAAGACCGATTAGTGCGAATAATGATATTACTTTTTTCATGGTTATTTTTTTTGTCTTGTTTTGTTTTTTACTGGTTATATAAAGTTTGTTTATACAAAATATGCAGAGAGGAAGGGATTCGAACCCTCGATATAGTCACCCATATACACGCTTTCCAAGCGTGCGCCTTCAGCCACTCGGCCACCTCTCTAAATCCTGCTCAACTGAACAGATGAACTATTTTTGTTGTCTATCAAATCTTAAAAGACACGGCAAAATACGAAAAATATTTTAGTACCAAAAGAAAATTAATCAAACGGCTCCAAATTTAATATTAACGGTTTTTATTTTACAATTTTTTAACGACTAATTTTGAAATAATTCGAGTAATTGGGATCAGACAAAATTTAGAATTGTTGTATAATTGTGTAATTATTGAATGAATTGAAAAGAAGCGAAGTTTTGTAATTCTCCTTTAAGGGTTTACGGAATAAGGAAAAACAACAAAATATGATGAAAGATAACTATTGTATCCTCATGGCTGGCGGAATTGGAAGTAGGTTTTGGCCAATGAGTACCGAAGAATACCCAAAACAGTTTCATGATGTGTTAGGGTTAGGAAGAACGTTGCTTCAATTGTCCTTTGACAGAATGCTCATGGTTTGCCCAAAAGAGAATATTTTTATCGTGACAAATTCCGATTACGTTGAGCTGGTAAAGGAACAATTGCCAGAGATTGGTGCCAATCAAATCCTGCAGGAGCCAAGTAGAAAAAATACAGCTCCTTGTGTTGCATATGCGAGTTATAAAATTAAAACCTTGAATCCTGATGCGACTTTAATTGTTGCTCCATCGGATCATATTGTGATGAGTGAGAACTCATTTAAATCAACTATGGACGTTGCAATTAAGCAATCTGGCAGTGAAAATTGTTTGGTCACTCTAGGAATAAAGCCAAGTAGGCCCGATACCGGTTACGGTTATATTCAGTTTTTGGATAACGTAGAAGGCAGTCCTGAAGATGTGAGAGAAGTAAAAATGTTTACGGAGAAGCCAAATTTTGAATTGGCACAACAATTCATCGAAAGCGGTGATTTTTATTGGAATTCAGGGATTTTTATTTGGTCGGTCGATTCTATTGTCGAAGCTTTTAGTAAGTTTTTGCCTTCCATGCACGATGCGTTTAGTGAAGGCATGAAAGTATATAATACGGATTTGGAGCAGGAATTTATCAATCATACCTATGCCGAGTGCAAGAATATTTCGATTGATTATGGTATCATGGAGAAAGCGAAAAATGTTTTTGTTGTTTTATCCGATTTTGGATGGAGCGATCTAGGAACATGGGGAGCGTTATACACGCATATTGATAAAGATAAAAACCAAAATGCCATTATTGGTGAAAAAGTGAATATGTACGATTCTAAAAACTGTGTTATTCGCTTGCCTAAAAACAAGTTAGCCGTAATACAAGGATTAGAAGATTACATTGTGGTAGAAGAAAAAGGAGTGTTGTTGATTTGCGAAAAATCAGAGGAGCAACGAATCAAGCAGTTTGTGAATGATGTGAAATTAAAAAGGTAAAAAGACGGAATTGGAGTTTTATCAATTAATTCAAAAACTAATCAGGTCTTTCCTCGCTTGACACGGCATCTGCTATTTAACTTATATTTTCTTACAAAAAACAGACCCTGAATCAAGTTCAGAGTCTGTTTATTTTTTTATAAACTCTAAATTGTCGCAATACACTTCAGTTCAATAGCAATAGGAGTTGGCAAGCAGTTTATTTCGCAAGTTGTTCTGCACGGAAGATTTTCTTTGAAATATTCAGCATAAATTTCATTGTAAATCTTGAAATCATCTTTCATATTTGTCAAAAATACTTGGACATCTACCAGTTGCTCCCATGAAGAACCGCTCGCTTCTAAAATAGTCTTTACATTATTGAATACAGAATGACATTGCTTGGCAATATCGTAAGATTTAATTGTGCCATCTTCGTTTAGTTCCACTCCCGGAATGACTTTTGTTCCTCTTTCTCTTGGTCCAACTCCTGACAAGAATAATAAATTTCCAACTTTACGAGCATGAGGGTACATTCCTACTGGTTCCGGTGCTTTTTCTGAGTTTATTTTTTCCATTATTTATTCGTTATTTTTATTTCTATTCTTCTGTTTTTGTCTCTTCCCCACCTTTGTCTGTTGGGTGCTATTGGGTTTTTGTCACCATAACCTTTAAAGGTCATGCGATTTGTTTCGATGTTATTTTCTTTAAAATAGCCATACACAGCTTTGGCTCTTTCTAAAGAAAGACTGTCGTTTTTTTCTGGTATTCCTGAATTGTCTGTGTATCCTCCAATCTCTATTTGAATTGTATTGTTCGAGTTTAAATATAGAAGCATCTGCAATAAATCTTCGTTCAACGAATCATTTATTAAAGTTGAGTTGGGAGCGAAAGTCAATCGGTCTAATACAAATTTATCTCCTATAGCCAGTTTGTTTTGGAAGTTGTTTTTCAATTCTTTTGGAGTGAAGTAATTTTCTTCATAAGCTGACTCGTCAACCAATCCACTTTTTCCAAAGTCTTTTT
>Ga0209138_1003080_pt1 | contig 12321 bp, 13 predicted proteins | sample SaaInl3SG_22_DNA_FD_184645 | JGI IMG/M metagenome (GOLD analysis project Ga0209138, IMG submission 184645) | Marine microbial communities from expanding oxygen minimum zones in the Saanich Inlet - ESP_153SG_22_DNA (SPAdes) (version 2) | ecosystem: Environmental > Aquatic > Marine > Intertidal...
GGAATAAATCAAATGACAAACTGTTTAAGTCAATAACTCTAAAAGGCTTGGAGGCGCGTACCGGAATCGAACCGATGTCCACGGATTTGCAAAAGCTTGCGTACTATATAACCAATTGTATTAGTTATAAAAAATATAGGTGTGCCATAGAGTGTGCCATTCAAATAGGCGATTTCTCCAAAGACAGCTACATCAGGTCGATGGAGGTCTGGCTCCTGCCAGAGCTGAACAACATAAAATGGTGTCCGGTTTTTATTTGCCACTACAATGACTTCTGCACGAGATTGAAAACTGCTTTTGTGCCAGTCGCCTCCGCATATCGATAAAAGCTTTTCATGCTAGGTAGACTGCGGCCACCCTCGAGACGCGCAACAGCAGATTGGGTAGTTCCCATGCGTAGAGCAACCTCTTCCTGTGTAAGTCCGGCCTTAATGCGAGCATCGATCAGGCCACGGCTAATTTCAAACTCAGGCGTCATCTCAATAAATGCGTCTCGGACGTCGGGGTCCTCCATCCATTTCTTTTTCAACTGGGCGATGCTGCTCATGGTTATCTCTTCTTGGCACGTTCAAGCGCTAATTGATACCGGCACTTAAACTGACACATTACTTCCATCGAAGATCCAGTTTTCTATTCTGCGCGACACAGTCACGGAGATATAAATTGATCAGACTCTGGTATGGAATCCCGACGTCAGCAGAAATCCCCTTGAAGTACCCAATTGAGTCTTCATCCAGACGAATAGTGATCTGCTTTTTCAATTGAGCCGCATACGGGTTTTTGCGTGCTGCAGTGAAATCATATTCTTTTCGCATAGTGATCTCCTTAATGGTATTGCCCGGATTCTTTAGCAGATGCCTTTCGGGCTGAAATGATACGGATTACTCCGCCTTCGGCCCTGACGCAATGGCATACAAGGATGACTCGCAACGCGCTGCTCAGACCAAGCAGGACAAATCGATCCTCATCTTCAGAATGGTCAGGATCATCAATAAGTTTCGCGTTTTCATCAAAGAAAACAGTTCGGGCCTCCTCAAACGAGACACCATGCTTTTTCTCATTTGAAGACGCTTTTTTGGGATCCCATTCAAACTGCAAAGCCATAATTACAGTGTAGTTCCTCATGACGCCGATGGGCAAGTCAACACCTATCACACTCGACAATGCTTTAATCCACTTTAGTGATCGAACAGTAAAGGAGACCATAGAACAACTAAGACGGAGTGGCAGTGACTCAACTCGCTAAAAAGCCAAGCTCACAATTCTTTGAACTATGGAGGGCGTACCGGAATCGAACCGATGTCCACGGATTGCAATAGCTTGCACTCCACCTAACCGTCTGGATTACTTAGTAAAAATAAAAGTGTGCTACGCGGTGTGCTATTAAAAAGACCTAATTCCCGCGGCGTCTCTCACTGAAACAACCATCGATGCTAGGCCGTGTGTAAAAATAGGGTAACCCTCCATGATTGAGGTCAACATTCGACCGCGCTGACTGCAAGGCCACCTCTAGAGGTCTCTTTATACTTATCCTTCATATCTTTTCCGGTTTCTTTCATAGTCTGAAGAACCTTGTCGAAAGATACAAAATGCTTTCCATCACCCATCAATGCCAGGTGGGCAGCATTGATTGCCTTAACGGCTGCAATCGCATTTCTCTCGATACAAGGTACCTGCACCAGCCCACCAACAGGATCGCAGGTTAAACCCAAGTTATGCTCAAGACCGATTTCCGCAGCATTCTCCACCTGCTCAGGAGTGCCACCTAAAACCTCACATAATGCGCCCGCAGCCATCGCGCAAGCCGACCCGACCTCGCCCTGGCAACCTACCTCAGCGCCACTAATCGAGGCATTTCTTTTGCACAGCGACCCGATGGCAGCGGCCACGAGAAAAAAATCGCGGACCAGATGCATATTCTTCTCACCTTGCTTATCCATAAACCAGAGAAGAACCGCAGGAATAATTCCCGCGGCGCCATTTGTCGGAGCTGTAACTATGCGCCCACCAGCTGCATTTTCTTCATTTACAGCCAGCGCATATAAATTAACCCAGTCCATTCCCTCGAAGCCTTTGGATATCAAATTCCTTCTCTGGCCCGAGACTAAGCTTTTATAGAGTGAAGGAGCCCTCCGTCGCACCTTTAGACCACCGGGTAAAAGCCCTTGGACGTGCAGTCCTGTCTCAACGCAATCACGCATTACATCGTAAAGCTTCACACATTGATTCTTAATATCATCTTCCGAACGAAATGCCTTCTCGTTCTCCAGCATCACTCTGGAAATTGACAATCCTTCATTCAGGCATACACAGAGGAGGTCCTTAAAAGACTGAAAAGGCAAGGGCTCTTTCACGATGGGTATTGACACCTCCGCGAGCTCACTCTTCGTTTGCACAAACCCGCCACCTACAGAAAAGTAGATCTCTGACCGTATTGTCTCGCCCACTGAGTTGTAGGCAGCGAACTGCAGTGCATTTGGATGCTCAACACGACACTCATTCGTGAACCGTATATCTGCTTGACTACTAAAAGGAATGGGATATTTTCCTGCTAAAAATAATTGGCCTCTGTTGACCTCCGAAATTGCTTCCGAGATCTCACGCACTGTTATTGTTTCCGCGGTGAAACCAGACAAGCCACAAATGACAGCCTCATCCGTTTTGTGCCCTTTTCCGGTAGCACTCAGGGAGCCATAGAGATCAACTGAGACTGCAGCCACCTCGGCTGGCTCAACAATACTCAAAAACTTTTTAGCCGCCAGCATTGGCCCCATTGTATGAGAACTAGATGGCCCGATACCTATCTTGAATAAATCGAATAGTCCAACATACATTTTAGCGCCTCACAGCCCGACATCTCGCTCAGAATTTCTTAAAGAACTTAGTTCGATCAAACATATCTTCCAGTTCTTCCATACGATCTCTCGTCGTACCCCAGATCATCTCTTGGGCATTTGCAATTATTGCCTCATTCAGCAAGAGACATGGCACTAGCGAATCCCAAGCTGATGGAACCTCAATTCTGCTCGTAAAAATAATCGATGAATGAGCAGCGACAGGAGACTGCCATTGATCGGTAAATAATATGACCTCTACGTTGCGCTCTTTTGCGAACTCAACCAATCGCAGCGTACTGGTTTCATATCTGCGAATATCAAAAACCACCAGAACGTCGCCCTTCTTGATATCAAGCAAATAATGGGGCCAGGCATTCGAGTTTGAATTAACAAGCGTCACATGCGATCGAACGACTTGCATGTGCAAAAAAAAGTGATCAGCAAGTACCCGAGTGATGCGCCCACCAACCACAAATAACGATCTCTTTGAATCTGTGATGTAATCACAGGCTAGATTAAATGACTGAACATCTAGATCGCCAAGTGATTGTTTTATGTTCGATATCACAGATTCGGTGTAACGATTGAGGATATGCTCACCAGGGAATGCATTTATCCATCTATCATGCTTGGTGATCGGCCCTAACAACTGATCACCAAGCTCATCCCTCAATTGGGACTGAAATTCAGAGTACCCTTCAAACCCTAGCTTCTTCACCAACCTCACAATCGTGGCTGTGGAGACCGATGCACGGTTAGCAAGAGTTGTAATGGGGCCAAGACCGGATGCAGGATAATTTTCCAAGACGGCTTCAGCAAACAGTTGCTCCGAGCGCGTTAACTCCAGCCTAGTTTTTCTTAACTTATCTGCAATGGTTGTCATTAGCCGATCACCAACAGTCAACTTGATATGAAAATATTTTGACATAATAGAGGCTATATGAAAAAAATTTTACGAAATTTCATTGACATTAATTTTGTCATATGAAAAAAACTGTACGGAGACAAGAAAAAAGGCATCACAGTTGAGCCAGACAACGAGCGACTTAAAAGTTAATTCTTTCGATGCTTTCGAACACTTCAATGTTGAAGCGACGTCGGGTTTGTTGCTCGTCTGCGAACATGCTTCCAATTACATACCATCTGAATTCGACAACTTAGGGTTGCCTCGAAAAACTCGGCAGAGTCACATCGCTTGGGATATCGGTGCAGCCGAGTTCGCAGATAAGCTCGCGACAGTACTTAACGCAGGTTTGCTCAAATCTTCAGTGTCACGACTTGTGTACGACTGTAATCGTCCACCTGAAGCAGACGACGCCATTCCTGAAAAGAGCGAGGTATTTGAAATACCGGGAAACCAAAACTTATCAACCTCCGATCGCGAGCACCGCGCAGCAAAGGTTTACCATCCGTTTCGGGAATACCTGTCGGGCTTGGCAAAAACCGCAAAAGCATTGATTACCATTCACAGTTTCACACCAATCTACAACGGACATACTAGGACTGTTGAAATCGGCGTACTTCACGATTCAGACACCAGACTGGCAGACAAAATTCTCGAGCATTCAGCGCTTGTTATCGACATGGATGTCAGACGGAACGAGCCTTACGCACCCTCAGATGGAGTTACGCACACCCTTAAGGTACATGGTCTTGCCAATGGAATTCCGAATGTCATGTTAGAAATTAGAAACGATATTCTCAGCAATGCCAACTTGACCAATGAACTTCATGAACAATTAGCATTGGTCATTAATTCTTCCCTTGCAGAACTAGAACAGAATCAGTGTGAGGTGCAATAAAAATGTTTAGCTTTGCACTCCGTGTGTCTTCGGCAATTGATTCCTTTAACAGGCGAGTCGGTCGTATTGTGATGTACGGAGTTTTTCTGATGATCGCTGTGCTGGCCTGGTCATCCATTTCAAAAACCTTTCTGCTTCCAGCCAACTGGACATTGGAAATTGCGCAGTTTTGCCTAGTGGCCTACTACATGCTGGGCGGGAGTTATGCGATTCAATTGAAATCCAATGTCCGCATGGATCTTTTTTATGGTGAGTGGTCTGTGCGTAAAAAAGCGCAAATTGATGCTTTCACCGTCTTCTTTTTGATGTTCTATCTAGCAGTACTTCTTCACGGCGGATTAGGCTCGCTGGCTTACTCGCTAGGTCACTTTAAAGGCGATACCTACGGTTTCTTCGCTAACTTATTATTAGGTGATACTGGTGTCGGTCGCCTTGAACGAAGCCCAACTGCATGGCGTCCGCACCTATGGCCAATCAAATTAGTGATGTGCGTTGGCGTTTTCATGATGCTACTGCAGGCGATTTCTGAACTCATCAAAGATCTAAATATTCTCAAAGAGAGCGACAACGAATGTCTCAAGAATTAATCGCGTCATTCATGTTCGCCAGCATGATGCTTATGCTCTTTACGGGACAGAGAGTCTTTGGTGCGATCGGTGCGATCGGCGCAATATTCGCAATAGCTCTATGGGGTACAGGTGGAGCAGATATCCCGTTCTCAGCTGCAATGAAATTGATGAAGTGGTACCCACTGCTAACTCTACCGCTCTTCATCTTCATGGGCTACGTACTGTCTGAATCAGGATTGGCTGACGATCTCTACAAAATGTTTCATGTTTGGATGGGACCCGTATCCGGCGGACTAGCAATCGGTACGATAAGCCTAATGGTCCTAATTTCAGCCATGAATGGACTGTCAGTTGCAGGAATGGCGATAGGAGCAACCATTGCCCTACCCGAACTCCTTCGCAGAAATTATGACAAACGCATGGTCACCGGCGTCATTCAGGCGGGCTCATCTTTAGGGATACTTGTGCCACCATCTGTTGTCTTGGTGCTCTACGCCATGATCGCCAGACAACCAGTAGGTCAGCTTTGGTTAGCCGGAATTATTCCGGGATTGTTAATGGCAACATTATTCATCATTTACATCTATCTGAGATGCAAAATAAACCCAAACCTTGGTCCAGCACTATCGGAAGATGAGCGCAGAGTCCCATTATCAGAGAAGCTGGCACTACTAAAGGCTGGCCTCCTTCCTTTCTTCATCTTCGCAGCAATGATGATTCCTTTTGTTAACGGCTGGACGTCATTGGTCGAGAGCTCTGCGGTTGGCGCGATCACAGCTTTCACTGCTGCCTTAGTCAAAGGACGGATGACAAAAATTGTGTTCGAAACAACTGTCAGGCAAACACTCGGCATCTCTTGCATGTTTATGTGGATCATCCTCGCCGCTCTGGGATTTGGTGCGATTTTTGACGGACTTGGCGCAGTAAAGGCAATCGAGCATCTCTTTACCGACCAAATGCATCTCGGACCTTGGACTATTTTGATACTCATGCAGTTGTCATTCATCGTTATGGGAACATTTCTGGACGATACCGCAATGCTCGTCATCGTAGCTCCATTGTTTGTACCTCTTGCGCAAACACTCGGATTTGACCTTATCTGGTACGGGGTGTTGTACACAATTACAACGCAGATCGCGTATATGACACCACCATTTGGTTACAACTTATTTTTGATGCGGGCAATGGCTCCACCAGAAATCAGTATCAAGGACATTTATGGGTCAGTACTCCCATTTGTATTGCTAATGGTCATAGCACTTGCGTTGATCATGGCATTTCCTCAGATAGCCCTCTGGTTACCTGAGTATGTATACGGCAAGTAGGCCTCGAATTGCGCCTTGTGTACTCCGAGAAATACATGTCGTCTTAAGTAGAAAACGAAAAACCGAGAGGAAAGGTTATGACGACCAGACGTAATTTACTCAAAACAGCCGCCCTAGCAGCCCCAGCTGCAGCATTTGGGGCTCCCGCGATCGCCAAATCAAAAATTACATGGCGTATGCAAACTTATGCAGGTTCTGCGTTAGCAGAACACGTCATTAAGCCTGCAATCGACAGCTTCAACAAAATCGCTGGCGATGAGATGCAAATCGAGCTGTATTACGCCGATCAATTGGTTCCGACCAGTGAACTATTTCGTGCCATGCAATCGGGAGCAATCGATGCAGTGCAATCAGATGATGACTCAATGGCATCTCCCACAGAAGTAACTGTTTTTGGAGGGTACTTCCCATTCGGAAGTCGATATTCATTAGATGTGCCTGTGTTATTTAATCAATATGGACTTAAAGAAATCTGGGAAGAAGAATACGCTGCCGTTGGGGTGAAGCACATTTCCGCTGGATCTTGGGATCCATGCCATTTCGCAACAAAAGACCCTATCAACTCGCTTGCCGACCTTAAAGGAAAACGCGTATTCACATTCCCAACTGCTGGCCGATTCCTATCGCAATTCGGTGTCGTACCAGTGACACTACCGTGGGAAGACATCGAGGTAGCAGTACAGACCGGTGAACTCGACGGGATCGCTTGGTCAGGTATCACAGAAGACTACACGGTCGGTTGGGCAGACGTTACGAACTATTTCCTCACGAACAATATTTCTGGTGCTTGGATTGGTTCGTTCTTTGCAAATATGGACCGATGGAATGCATTACCGCCACATCTTCAAGAATTGATGAAAGTGTGCTTCGAACAGAGCCACTATTATCGCCAGTGGTGGTATTGGGGCGGAGAAGCGCGCCTGCGCGTGGAAGGTACCAAAATGAAGCTGACATCGATCCCTGACTCAGAATGGGCTCAAGTTGAGGGAGCCGCAGTGAAGTTCTGGGATGAGATTGCTTCGGAATCAGAGACCAAAGCGAAAATCGTGAATATCTTCAGAAAATATAATGAAGATATGGCGAAAGCTGGTCGTCCTTATCGATATAGCTAATATCATTGTGGACGGGCTCCGAAAGGAGCTCGTCATTGGCAACCCTAGGAATACTTACTATGACCAGCCCCCTCTCTTTTGATGACCTCGTAATACAAGTTAAAGATGGAGCAATCGATACCGTGCTTGTTTGCTTGGTCGACATGCAAGGACGACTTATGGGGAAACGTTTCCACGCGTCGAATTTCATCGAGTATTCCTCTAAGGAGACGCACTGCTGCAATTATTTATTCGCTACCGATTTAGAAATGGGTACTCCCGACGGCTATGCGTCCACAAGCTGGTCTCAGGGTTATGGCGATTACGTGATGCAACCCGATCTCTCTACTTTACGGCCAGTACCATGGCTCGAAGGCACTGTCATGGTTCTTTGTGATGTTCTGGATCATCACTCTCACAAAGAGGTGAGTCATACCCCTCGAGCCATTCTGAGAAAACAGATTAAACGTCTCAAGGAAATGGGCTTTGACGCAATGATGGCTACAGAGCTCGAATTTTTTATTTTCGAACAAAGCTTGGACGTCATCCGGAAATCTGGATTCAAAAATCTTGAGCCAATTAGTGGCTACAACCAGGATTACCATATATTCCAAACGACGAAAGAAGAGGACATTATGCGACCTCTCCGTAACCATCTTGTGGCTGCGGGCATTCCAGTAGAAAACACAAAAGGTGAGGCGGAAGCAGGCCAAGAAGAGTTGAACATTCGCTACTCAGAAGCAATGAATTGTGCTGATTTCCACACCATCGCGAAATCGGCCACAAAAGAAATCGCTTGGCAACATGGACGCGCAGCGAGTTTTTTACCGAAATGGCACCATGAAAGAACTGGATCGTCATCGCACATACATCAATCTTTGTGGACAAAAAATGGCGACTCAGCTTTTTTTGATCCCTCCAAGTCATATGGTATGTCGGAAACCATGAAACACTATGTCGCAGGTCTGACGAAATACGCGCCCGATTACACCTTTTTCTTGGCCCCATACGTAAATTCGTACAAGAGATTTGCAAAGGGAACCTTCGCTCCAACCAAAACGGTTTGGTCGATCGATAATCGAACTGCTGGATTCAGACTATGTGGCGAGGGCACAAAAGCTATTCGAATAGAGTGCCGAATCGGCGGCTCTGACATTAATCCGTATCTTGCCCTAGCTGCACAGTTGGCAGCAGGTATGAAAGGCATTGAAGAGAAACTTTCATTAGGGGAGCCGTTTAACGGTGATTTATACGATGCTGGAGAAGCGTCAGATATCCCAATGACATTGCGTGATGCCACTGAAACTCTGAGGAACTCGAGCATGCTCAAGGACGCCTTTGGAGAAGATGTTGTATTACATTACGTGCGTTGCGCGGAATGGGAACAGGAAGAATTTGACAAAGTAGTAACTGACTGGGAAATCGCCCGCGGGTTCGAAAGGGCTTAAGAGAGATTATGACAACACAATTAACCTGCATTTCGCCAATTCATGGACAAACTTACGCCACGAGAGATGCTCTAAGCCAACGAGCCGCTGAGCAGAGCGTGGAAAGTGCAAAGAGAGCCCAAAAAGAATGGGCCAGTCGCTCTATTGATGAACGAATCCAACTTGTGATGGCTGGAATAGATCAAATTGGAAAAGAGAAGGATCGAATGGTTGAGGAACTCGCCCACCAAATGGGAAGACCCATTCGTTACGGGGGTGAATTCTCAGGATTCCAAGAGCGAGGCGCTTACATGGCATCAATTGCCAGAGAAGCCCTGGCACCTCTCATGGTTGAGAATACCGACCAATTTACTCGAATGATCAAACGTGAACCCCAAGGTGTCGTATTAGTCGTTGCACCTTGGAACTATCCTTACATGACAGCAATTAATACGATTGCGCCAGCGCTCATTGCTGGCAATAGCGTGATTTTGAAACATTCAACCCAAACACTTCTGGTTGGAGAACACCTGGCAGAGGCATTTCACAAAGCAGGTGTCCCACCTGACGTGTTTCAGAATCTTTTCCTGGACCATGAGACAACCTCAGAGCTGATATCGAACAAGAGCTTTAATTTCATCAACTTTACAGGATCTGTAGCAGGCGGAGTGGCTATGGAGACCGCTGCTGCTGGCACTTTCGCATCAGTCTCAACCGAACTCGGCGGAAAAGATCCCGGTTATGTCATGGAAGATGCAGATGTAGATCAGGCTGTTGACTCACTGATTGATGGTGCGATGTTCAACTCCGGCCAATGCTGCTGTGGTATCGAACGTATTTATGTACATGAAAGTGTCTACGAAGATTTTTTAGCGAAGGCTGTGGCTTTGGTGCAAAGCTACAAGCTAGGCAATCCACTTGATCCCAAGACAACCATCGGCCCGATGGCAAATATACGGTTTGCCAACGAAACACGCGCTCAAATAACAGAGGCCCTTAACGATGGTGCAATCGCTCACATCGAACAATTTGAAGAAGATGACGGCACTAGTTGCTATGTCACGCCCCAAATATTAACGAACGTGACCCACCAAATGCGCATCATGCGCGATGAAACCTTTGGTCCAGTAGTTGGGGTCATGAAAGTCACATCAGATGCTGAAGCAGTCGCGCTGATCAACGATAGTGAATTCGGCTTATCAGTATCACTTTGGTCTGCAGATGCTGATCGTTGTGAACACTTGGGTGCCCAAATTGAGACTGGAACCGTTTTTATGAACCGTTGTGACTATCTCGATCCGGCCCTGTGCTGGACAGGATGCAAAAACACCGGAAGAGGCGCAGGGCTATCTGTCTTAGGATTCCAAGCGGTCACCCGACCAAAATCTTATCACTTAAAGAAAAAGGTGAACTAAATGCCGATCGTAGCCAACTGGTCCTACCCAACCGCCATTCGATTTGGTGCTGGCCGAATAGCTGAAATAGCAGAAGCCTGCGCAGTAGCCGGCATCGCAAAGCCAATGTTAGTAACTGATCGGGGGTTAGGCAATGCAGACATTACGAAAAAAACTCTAAGTTTTTTAGCAAATGCTGGCCTCAATCCAGGGCTCTACTCGGATGTCGATCCTAACCCTAACGAAAGAACTCTAGATGATGCTCTCGAGATGTATCGCACTGGTGGTTTCGATGGTGTCGTAGCATTCGGGGGAGGCTCTGGTCTAGATTTCGGAAAAACAGTGGCATTCATGTCAGGTCAAACACGCCCTCTGTGGGATTTCGAAGATATAGGTGATTGGTGGACGCGAGCGGATTCAGATGGAATTGACCCGATCATTGCCGTACCAACGACGGCTGGGACAGGATCCGAAGTTGGTCGAGCCGGAGTCATATGCAATTCAAAGACCGATGAGAAAAAAATTATTTTTCATCCAAAGATGCTCCCATCCGTCGTGATCTGCGATCCCGAACTTACTGTCGGAATGCCTCCACATATAACGGCCGGCACCGGCATGGATGCTTTTTCTCATTGTCTTGAAGCTTACTCATCCCCCCACTATCACCCAATGTCACAGGGTATTGCTGTCGAAGGCATGAGATTGGTAAAAGAAAATATCTTGAAAGTGTACGAGCGACCAGATGACATCGAAGCTCGGGGACACATGATGAGCGCCGCTGCAATGGGGGCGACAGCGTTCCAAAAAGGGCTTGGAGCAATGCATGCCCTTGCTCATCCTATCGGAGCGATACACCACACGCATCACGGTACTACGAATGCGGTTGTGATGAGAAAAGTAGTCGAATTCAACCGAGAGGCCATTGAAACAAAAATTATTTCGTTAGCTCGTTATTTGGACATCCCTGGTAAGTTTGAAGGATTTTGCGATTTTATTTCTGAGACCAATCAGGCACTCGGCATACCTAAGACACTCACTGATCTCGGCGTGCAGGATCCGAATATTGATCGCTTAGTCCGAGATGCGTTAGCCGATCCAAGTTGCGGGGGTAATCCCATCGAGATGACTGAATCCAACACTCGAAAACTCATTGAAGATTGCCTGTAAGACAGCATACGGATGGTGTCCGCCTAACATGATTATGCCGCGGTCTTCATGATTTTCGAGAACAAGTCGAATTCCATCTGACGGAACGGTGTTACGGAAGCGGAATCACTCATTGCCATAACCAAAAATTCCTAGAAATAAATTTCAGATCTAAAAGCATGTTAGAACGTGCCCCTCGCCAGAAGTAAATTCCTCGAGAGGCTAATGACGATAATTAAAAAATCTATATTCCGGGGACAAGATCAAACAGCCCACCAATATTAAAAATATCTCGTAAAATCAATTTTTTAAATAATGGAGGCGCGCACCGGAATCGAACCGATGTCCACGGATTTGCAAAAGCTTGCACATCACATAACCAATTGTATTAAATAATAAAAATAAAAGTGTGCTACAGAGTGTGTTGTGAAAAATATATTCTGTTGTTTCCGAGTAAAAAACCCCGGAGCTGCTGTAGTCCATTGCAACTCCAAGATTTTTGATTACTCCCCCAATTAACAAAGATCGTCAGGAAGCAAATCTTCTGGAATATCCTGAAAACAAACCGGGCGTAAAAAGCGTCGGATGGCCATACTGCCTACGGATGTTGCACCGAAGTTCGTGCTCGCTGGATAAGGCCCTCCATGAACCATGGCATCACAAACTTCAACTCCAGTCGGATACGCGTTAGCCAAAACACGACCGGCCTTACGCGTCAATATAGGCATCA
>Ga0209138_1003086_pt1 | contig 12297 bp, 13 predicted proteins | sample SaaInl3SG_22_DNA_FD_184645 | JGI IMG/M metagenome (GOLD analysis project Ga0209138, IMG submission 184645) | Marine microbial communities from expanding oxygen minimum zones in the Saanich Inlet - ESP_153SG_22_DNA (SPAdes) (version 2) | ecosystem: Environmental > Aquatic > Marine > Intertidal...
TGAAGAAGTCGGCAAGCTGGATGGGTTTTTATTCCATCCGACATTGGGTGACGGTGATGAAAAGGCAACCATTTTAGCAGCCGCGCGTCGGGGTCTTCCCGATGAGATTGAGTCCCGCGTACGGGCATTTGCGGCCTCTGCGACACCAGCATTCAAGCTCGATGAGAATGGCGGTATTAGCTGGCGTGAGTCGAAAGTGGCCCGGCTGGTAAGGGGTGACGGGCTATATGTGCCGCGTCCAGAGTTGGTCGACAGTGATTTGATATCCATCGATCAGGCCCAGCGGTTGAATGCGCGGCTCTCAGAATTTGTTGCCGAACATGTCCGTGACGTTCTAGGGCGATTGATCGTGTTGGAAACGCCTGAAGTCTCACCGGCACTCGAAATTCCAATTGCCAAGCCAAAGACAGCTGAGAAATCATCTGCCAATAATGAGGCCAATAATGCGGCTAATGATGCTGATACGCCGCCTAAAGATGAGATTGCCGCAACGCCGCCGGTTGAACAGCCCGATATTATCCCAGCACCAGCCGCAGAGCCAGTGCGCCTATCAGGATCGGCCAAAGGCATTGCCTTTATGTTGTTCGAGAGACTTGGCGCAGTGCCAATGGCCGAGGTTGGTCATTTAATGCGCTCGCTTGACGAGAGTGACAAGCCGTGGCTGGCCCGTCTTGGTTTGCGCTTTGGTGTGGAAACCGTTTATTTGCCTGATCTGTTGAAACCTGCCCAGATTGAACTGCGCTCGTTACTGTGGAATTTATGGCATGGTGAGGCCGGAACATTCCACGCACCGCCACCTGCTGGCCGCGTTGCGATTGATGCGGTTGAAGATGTGCCGGATGCGTTCTGGCTTGGCGTTGGCTATCGCCGTCTTGGTGGGCGCGTAATGCGTGTTGATATGGTCGAGAGGGTGGCGATGTTGGTACGCACCGCCGCGCGTGAAGGCCAGTTCAAAATTAGCGAAGATATGATGTCTTTGGCCGGGGCAACGCGTGAACAATTGGCGCAAATGCTATTGGACTTGAATTGCAAGATTGTTGGCGAAGAGCCGTCTGAAGATCCCGAAAAGCCAGCCATCCAGCTATTTGAGCGGGTGAAACGCCAGCGTCCTAACCCAGCAAAGAAATCCGGTGATGGCGCGCGTGGTGATAATCGGAACCGCAATGCCAAAGCTGGTAAATCTGGCAAGCCGCGCGGTGATGGCCCGAACCGGAACCCCAAAAACCGTAATGCCCAAAATCGCAATTCGGGTCCAGCGGCTAAAGAGCCGGATCCAAATTCGCCATTTGCCGTATTGGCGGGCCTCAAGCTCAAAGGGTAATAGGCTTGGCAAAAAGGACCGGTGGCGACAACAATCTCGAGCCAGATGCTAAGAATGGCGAGGCGATGGTGCTGCGCCTCGATAAATGGTTGTGGTATGCGCGGTTTTTCAAAACCCGGGCGATTGCGAGCAAAACCATCACCGCTGGCCGTTTTCGTCTTGACGGCGAGGTCATGTCAAAACCCCACCGTCACGCGGTAATCGGTCAGGTTCTCACGTTCGTTCAAAATGAAAATGTGCGGGTGATCAAGATATTGGCGCTAGCGACACGGCGCGGGCCAGCGACCGAGGCCGCATTGCTATATGAAGATCTGGCGCCGCCGGTTGCCAAATCAAAGGATGAGAAAGCCACAGAACTACGCTTTGAGGAACGTGACAAAGGGGCCGGTCGACCAACCAAACGAGAGCGCCGTAAGATAGATGGACTGAAGTTCAATTAACGACGTAAGACCATGTTTAAGTGATACCCAATTAAAAGATACCCTGTGGGGTGCGGAATGGAAATATGATGATTGCCAAATTAAGTAGCTGGATCAAAGACTTTAGCGAGAATGACGCTGCAATGCCGAAATCCGATCATGATTGGGCCGAGACCATTGCGGCTTTGCTGATCGAGGCGGCCATGGCTGATGGTGATATCGATAGCGCCGAGCGTGCCAACATCGCCGCCGCGCTAACCTCCCAACTTGACCTTACTGCGGATGAGGTGGATAGCATCATCGAGCGCGGGTTGGTCGCACATGAAGAGCGTGTCGAGATCCATTCGATTACCCGGGAGATAAGATCACAAACCGAGCCTGAAGAGCGTATTGCGATCATGCAGATGGCATGGATGGTTGTTCTTGCCGATGGCGAGACGCATAGCTATGAGGCGCAGTTAATGCGGCGGCTAGCGGGTTTGCTATATGTTGATGACGTGGATAGTGGCAAAGCGGCCAAGCTGGCAAAAGCACGCTTGGGATTGTAGAAAACCAAAAAAATCTTCCCCTTTTCACTCATGATGGCGGCTTTTTTTGCTGTCTTCGTACTTGCTCTTGTCGGCTATCAGCAACTGGGATACAACTTCAAATCAAGCGATTAACTAGGGCCAGGTGAGGCGAGAATGACCTATATAGTCAACGAGAATTGCATCAATTGTAAATATACCGACTGCGTCGAAGTATGTCCGGTTGATTGTTTTTACGAGGGCGAGAATATGCTCGTCATTCATCCAGATGAATGTATCGATTGCGGCGTGTGCGAGCCGGAATGCCCGCCCGAGGCTATTCTCCCTGACTCAGAGCCTGGCGCCGAGGCGTGGTTAGAAATAAACCGTGAGATGTCAGAGATTTGGCCGAATATCGTGCAAATGATCGATGCGATGCCAAATGCCGAAGCCGCACAGAACGAAAAAGGTAAGTTCGCCGCGCATTTCACCAAAAACCCGGGCAAGGGCAACTAGCACCAACCCAACCCGTGTGTTTCACCGCACGCGGGGCAGGCAGTTGTATTTTTAGCCAAAATCTGTATAATGCCGACACCGCAGGGATAGCCGTTGAACCCGCGCACCGCACATAGTGTGGGCACCGCGTGGGTATGGGCTGGATTGTTTGTTTGACCAGGCCATGCCGGCCCAACGATGGTTTTAGTTGATAGGGAATGAAAATGGCACGCAAAGCAGAAGCCGCCTTTGAAGAAGATGATTTTGTTGTTTATCCAACGCATGGTGTCGGTCGCATTTTAGGAACCGAAGAACGCGACGTTGGCGGCACCATGATGGAAATGCTCGTTGTCCGCTTTGAACAGGACCGGATGACATTGCGGGTACCTATGGACAAGGCAAAATCGCTCGGTCTTCGTACCCTCAGTTCCAAAAAGCAAATGGAACAGGCAATCACCACCCTGCAAGGCAAAGCCCGTGTGCGCCGGACTATGTGGTCACGCCGTGCACAGGAATATGACACAAAGATTAAATCAGGCGATCCGGTATCTATCGCCGAAGTTGTGCGCGATCTGCATCGCCGCACGAACCAATCTGAGCAATCCTATTCAGAGCGTCAAATGTATCAGGCCGCGCTAGAGCGTCTGGCCCGTGAATTTGCCGCAATCGAAAAAATTGAGCAGGACGCGGCGGCAAACAAGCTTGAAGAAATAATGGACGCCGAATAGGCCAAAGATCAGTCTTTTCTGCCATTGTTGAGGCATGTCTGTTACTGTCTTTAGGACTGGCTGCAATTTAGGTTGGCTGTAATTGAGGCTGGCACTTTTTGGGCTGGTCTATGCCCTGTATTCGCCCGTTGTTTTGTGAATAGCACCTATAGGACGGCCAATGGCCAACGCATTCATCCAAGATCGTGACCTGTTTCCGCCGATTGCACCATTTCACACCGGCACCCTAGATCGTGGCTATCATAAACTCTATTTTGAGCAATGTGGTAATGCCGATGGGTTGCCTGTGTTGTTTTTGCATGGTGGCCCCGGGGCCGGTATAGGCCCGACACATCGGCGGTTATTTAACCCACGGCGGTTCAATACCGTTTTGTTTGACCAACGCGGTTGCGGTAAATCTATACCGCATGCCGACATCACGGATAACACCACCGATTTGCTGATTGAGGATATCGAGGCTCTGCGTCAAAGCCTCGGTATTGATGCGTTTTTGCTATTTGGTGGATCATGGGGAAGCACGCTGGCATTAGCCTATGCGGTGGCATACCCAGAGCGCGTATTAGGGTTGATATTGCGCGGAATCTTTTTAGGCACATCCCCTGAAATCGACTGGTTTTTGAATGACATGGGCCGGTTCTTCCCCGAAGCCCATGAGGCCTTTATGAATTTCCTTCCAGAGGCCGAACGGGCGGATGTCTTGGCACATTATCACCGGCGTTTGGTCGATAGTGATCCGCGCATCCACATGCCTGCGGCTGAATGTTGGTCGTCATTCGAGACCAGCTGTTCAACCTTACGGGCTGGGGCACGGCATGTTTCCGGGCGGGGAGCATTGAGTATGGCAAGGATTGAAGCGCATTATTTTGTAAATGACTGTTTCATGCCGGAAAACCATATTCTGGATAATATTGGGCGGATAAAACACCTGAAAGCTAGCATCATCCAGGGTCGTCATGACGTCATTTGTCCACCCTATACGGCCCGTCAATTGGCCCTTGCATGGGGGCCGATGGCCAATCTTACATTGATTGATGATGCAGGCCACTCAACTTTTGAAAAAAATATCGCAAATGCACTTTTGGCAGCGCTTGATGAATTCGCCTGATTTTTGCTTACAGCGAAAAGGTTAAATCAAGTTAGTTTTGTCCTCAGGATAGGTTGCAAGGGCTAGTGTGCAATCTCAATTTTGAGGTTTGTTAAAACGAGGTGCTATGATGAAGGCCGAAGCACAAAACGAAAAAAATTACAGAATCACCAATAACAATGCGATTGATATGCATGTCGGCAAGCGTGTCCGACTGAGGCGCACTTTGCTTGGTATGAGCCAAGAGCAGTTGGGTGGTGAATTGAATATCACATTCCAGCAGGTTCAAAAATATGAGCGTGGTGGCAATCGTATCAGTTCATCCCGCTTATGGGATATCAGCCAGATATTGGATGTTCCGGTCAATTATTTCTTTGACGACATGTCAGAGGTCACGATGAGCAGTTCGCCGCGCAAAGTTTCGCAAGGTGCAGATGTTTCAAACATTTCCGATGAACAGATCAAAGATCCAATGGCACGGCGGGAAACGCTGGAATTGGTCCGGACATATTATTCAATCGAAAAGCCAATTGTACGTAAAAGAGTTTCCGAAATGGTGAAATCTATTGCTGTAACTCTGGCTGGTGAGTAGTCTGATTGCCTAACCAAAGGGCGATAGGATGAGTGAAATTACAGCCACAAGTAAATCAACGGCTTCATTAGATCAGGTGAGTTTTGAGGACGCTTTGCGCGAACTTGAAACAATCGTGACGTCGCTGGAACGCGGCGATGTGTCTCTGGATGACGCAATCACAGCCTTTGAGCGCGGCACAGCGTTAAAGGCGCATTGCCAAGCGCGTCTTGAAGAAGCGCGGATGAAAGTTGAGCAAATCAAGCTGCCGGCCGATGGCACAGCACCTGATAGTGCCACACCATTTACTGTAGAAAATTAGAACTGTGGTGCCATCATCGCAGTTGCAAGCGGATGCCCATTCGGTTGCCGTAACACTTAATGAAATCATAGCTGGTTACACCGGTCCAGCGACCCGCCTTCGTGACGGGATGATTTACGCCACCAGCAATGGTGGTAAACGCATGCGCGCGGCTTTGGTTATGGGCGCGGCGCGGTTGGCATCGGGCAGTGATAAAAATCCGCAAGGCGCCCAACGTACAGCGGCCGCACTCGAGGCCTTGCATGCCTATTCTTTGGTCCATGATGACTTGCCCGCAATGGATGACGCGCAATTGCGCCGTGGATATCCCTGTACTCATATTCACTTTGATGAGGCGACAGCTATTCTGGTTGGTGACGCGTTGCAAACCATGTCGTTTGAAATTCTGGCAGATCCCCAGACCCATAGTGATGCGGCGGTGCGCATTAAGCTGGTCGCGACATTGGCGGCGGCGTCTGGTCTTGACGGCATGGCAGGTGGACAAATGCTGGATCTAGAGGCCGAACAGGGCAACTTTGATCTAGAGGCTGTAAAGGCCATGCAGGCGATGAAGACTGGTGCCCTAATCAAAGCGGCGGCATTGTGCGGCGGTATTGTGGGCGGCGGCGATGAGGGGTTGCTAGCGGCGTTGGACGGGTTTTCCCGTAACCTTGGTTTGGCCTTTCAAATTGCCGATGATTTACTCGATTACCAAGGCGATGAAGAGGTGCTCGGCAAGCCGGTTGGCCAAGATGCGGCGCGTGGAAAAGGTAGTTTTGTGACATTGTTGGGGTTGGATGAGGCCCGCCAAGCGGCCGTCGATCTGGTGACGGAGGCCGATGCCCAATTGGCCCCTTGGGGCGATGATGCGGCCTATCTTAAATCACTAGCCGCATTCGCGATTGCACGAAAATCGTGATTATTGAGGGGCCTTGCTATTGTTTAACCGGTTGTAACAAGCTATCTCCTAATATAGTGCTCCGGCTTTGCACTACTATGATAGGGGCAATAATCTGACCGGGGTGCAACGAGGAGTTGGTATGAGCAAAACGTCTTTATTGGACAAGATTTCATCGGTTGATGATCTCCGGCGCTTGCCTGAGGCTGATTTGCCGCGTCTTGCCAATGAATTGCGTGCCGCTACCATTGCCGCTGTGTCAAAGACTGGTGGCCATCTTGGCGCTGGTCTGGGTGTGGTCGAGCTCACCGTTGCATTGCATTATATTTTTGATACGCCGCATGATCGGGTGATCTGGGATGTTGGGCATCAGGCATATCCGCATAAAATCCTAACCGATCGCCGTGACCGGATTGAAACATTGCGTCAAAAGGACGGGCTATCTGGTTTTACCAAGCGTGATGAGTCCGAATTTGATCCCTTTGGCGCGGGTCATTCATCGACCTCTATTTCCGCTGGTCTGGGGATGGCTGTTGCTAGCGAAATGATGGGTATACCCCGCAACGTGATTGCGGTGATTGGCGATGGCTCAATGAGCGCTGGTATGGCCTATGAGGCGATGAATAACGCTGGGGTTACTGATAGCCGCCTGATCGTTGTGCTAAACGATAATGACATGTCGATTTCCCAGCCGGTTGGCGCGATGAGTAGCTATCTATCGCGGCTAATAACATCAGAGCCATTTCATTCGATCCGTGATCTGGTGCGCGAAGTAACGAGCAAATTCCCAGCCGAAATAGAACGCACAGCCCGCCGCGCAAAGGATATTGCCCGCGACCTCATTAGCGGTAATTCAGTCTTTAGCCAGCTTGGGTTTTTGCATATCGGACCGATTGACGGGCATGACATGACGCATCTATTGCCAGTGCTTAAAAACCTGCGCGATGGGGATGTTAATTCACCGGTGTTGGTGCATGTGGTAACGGAAAAAGGCCGCGGCCATCCGTTTGCCGGACCATCGGCCGAGAAATATCACGCCGTACCGAAATTTGACGTCATTACCGGCGCACAACAGAAATCAGCGGCAAATGTGCCTAGCTACACATCTGTGTTTGCGAATGCGCTGATGAAGGCGGCCGGGGCGGATGATAAAATCATGGCGATTACTGCGGCAATGCCATCTGGCACCGGCCTTGATAAGGTGCAGGCGAAGTTCCCAACGCGGGTAATCGATGTTGGCATTGCTGAACAGCATGCCGTCACCTTTGCCGCCGGTCTGGCGAGCGAGGGTATGCGGCCGTTCTGTGCGCTGTATTCGACCTTTTTGCAACGTGGCTATGATCAGGTTGTGCATGACGTGGCGATCCAGAAATTGCCTGTGCGGTTTGCCATTGATCGGGCTGGGGTGGTTGGCAATGATGGCGCCACGCATGCCGGTATCTTTGATGTGGCCTATTTGTCCTGTTTGCCGGGCATGGTGATCATGTGTCCGTCTGACGAGGCGGAATTGACCCATATGGTGGCGACCGCGGCGGCCTATGATGATGGGCCGTCTGCGCTCCGGTATCCGCGCGGCGAGGGTGTTGGCTGTGAAATTCCGGAAAATGGAGAAATCCTGCCGATTGGCAAAGGCCGCATCATTCGTGATGGCGGCGATGTTGCGATCCTATCCTTGGGCACGCGGTTGGCCGAATGCATGAATGCGGCGGATCGTCTGGCGGCGGATCATGGCATTAGCGCAACCATTGCCGACGCCCGCTTCGCCAAGCCGATTGACCATGCATTAGTCGATGATCTGGTGGCGCGTCATGAAAAGCTTGTGATTGTCGAGGAAAACAGCCCAGGTGGTTTTTCCGCCCATGTGATGCAATATCTGGCCAATGCCGGTCATCTTGATGCTGGCCTTAGCGTGCGCACTCTATCTCTGCCGGATGAATTTATCGAGCATGACAGTCAAGCCGGCCAGCTTGCCTATGCTGGATTGGACGCTGATGGTATATATGCGGCGCTGGCGTCCTTAACAGCGGTAGAGCGCAACAACGCCGCCTCACAGAGAAAAGACGCATAAAAAAGATAGCGGTAGCGATAGCACCGCGTTCATCCTGCATTTTTGTGATGTTAGTCCAGCAACATGTTCTGGGCACGGTGGCGCATGAGCTGATCAAGCAAAGTGATTGCCATCATCGCCTCGGCCACAGGAACGCCGCGAATACCAACACACGGGTCATGTCGTCCCTTGGTCATGATATCGACTTCCTTGCCGTCCTTATCAATCGATTGGCGGTTGGTAAGAATGGACGACGTCGGCTTGATTGCAATCCGCACAACAATTTGCTGGCCAGTGGAAATCCCGCCAAGGATGCCGCCTGAGTTGTTACCAAGGAATTGAGGGCCATCATTGCCAGCCCGCATTTCATCGCCGGCACTGCGCCCATCCATTGCCGACAGATCAAAGCCACCGCCAATTTCAACGCCTTTTACCGCGTTTATGCTCATCATCGCGGCGGCTAGTTCGGTATCGAGCTTGCCATAGACTGGCTGGCCAAGGCCAACCGGGATGCCATCGGCAACGATTTCGAGAATCGCACCGGCGGATGATCCTTCTTTGCGCACACCATCAAGATAATCCTCCCATTGCTTTGCCGCCTCGGCGTCAGGGCAGAAAAATGGGTTCTGGTCGCATTGGTCCCAATCGAGATTGTCGCGGTTGATTTTATGGGGGCCGATTTGCACAACCCCGCCGCGCACTCTATAGGCATCACCAAGTGCCGCCTTTAACGTCAAATCGGCGATCGCACCGGCGGCAACACGCACCGCGGTCTCGCGGGCAGATGAACGCCCGCCGCCACGATAATCGCGAATGCCGTATTTGGCCTGATAGGTGTAATCGGCGTGACCGGGGCGAAACTGGTTGGCGATATCGCCATAATCCTTTGACCGCTGGTCCTTGTTACGGATCAACAGACCAATGGGCGTGCCGGTTGTCTGGCCTTCAAACACGCCCGATAGGATTTCGACAATGTCGTCTTCCTGACGCTGGGTGACGAATTTGTTTTGTCCGGGCTTGCGCCGGTCCATATAGGGCTGGATTAACGCTTCGCTCAGCGGTAGGCGCGGTGGTGCACCATCAACCACACAGCCAATGCCCGGGCCATGACTTTCGCCAAAGCTGGTAAATGAGAAAAGGGTGCCAAAGCTGTTGTCACTCATCTCAGACCACAGAGATGTCAGGCGCATCAACCGCCTTCATTCCCACAACATGGTAACCGCAATCAACGTGATGGGTTTCACCGGTCACACCAGACGATAGATCCGACAACAGATACAGCCCCGCGCCACCAACATCATCAAGGGTGACATTGCGCTTTAGCGGTGAGTTATATTCGTTCCATTTCAGGATATAGCGGAAATCGCCAATGCCGGATGAAGCCAATGTTTTCATTGGGCCAGCCGATAGGCCATTTACCCGGATATCACGACCACCAAGATCGACCGCAAGATAACGCACAGACGCCTCAAGCGCGGCCTTGGCCACACCCATGACGTTGTAATGCGGCATCACGCGCTCTGCACCGTAATAAGTCAGGGTCAAAAGCGAGCCACCATCATTCATCATCGCCGCGGCTTTGCGGGTCACATGGGTGAATGAATAGACAGAAATATCCATTGTGCGCTGGAAATTATCGCGTGTCGTATCGACATATTGGCCTTTTAGTTCTTCCTTGTCGGAATAGGCAATCGCATGCAGGACAAAATCGATCTTGCCCCATTTTTCGGCCAACGCATCAAACAACGCATCGATGCTAGCCTCGTCGGTTACATCGCACGGCAATACAAGGTCACTGCCGATAGAGGCGGCTAGTGGCTCAACACGCTTTTGTAGCGCTTCACCCTGAAAGGTAAAGGCGATCTCTGCGCCTTGCTCGGCAAGCTTGCTAGCGATGCCCCACGCAATAGACCGTTCATTGGCGACGCCCATAATAAGACCGCGCTTCCCACTCATAACACCTGTTGACGACATCTGGCTGCTACCCTTTGCGAAATTAAATGCAAGTTTGTAAAAATTCACGGCTGCCATCGCAAGGCAAATTAGCCCTACAGTGCAACCGCGTGCATTTTACACAAATCAACGCCGTTCACCAAGCCATACAGGAAGATATAACTAAGATATAACGAAGATATGGCTATAAACTGTTAATAATTAACGGATGGCGTAGGTTATCCGGCGCTCAATCTCGACCCGTTCGTTTAGCGCAAGCGGGCGTGAGGTCTCGACAGAGATGATTTTGTTATCAACCTCAATTGTATTCCGGTAGCCAGTGATCTTTTCGACATTTTCCTCGACAAAAACAGTGCGCACTTCGCAGACTTCCTGCTGGCGATAGCCAACAACGTCTTGGCCCTGATTTTTCTTGGCATGTTCACGCCCCAAGATCGCGCCCGCAAACGCACCTGCGGCGCCTGCTCCATTACTGTCGGATGCGCTGTTACCGATGGCCGAACCAATTAATCCGCCAACAATCATCGCGCCAAGATCAGAACTTTCGCTCTTGGCTTGGCCGTAAACAGGCACATCCTCCGTGCGGCAAAACCGCTCATCATTCGGGGTTGTGCGAATGTAGGTGGTGGTCAGTGCATCTGATTTTGTCACTGTGCCCAGAACCGTCTCAATACGGGTTTCGCCAAAAGCCACATTCGTACCAAAAAGGGCGACGCTACCCAGAGCCAAAACAGATGCTAGACGAACAGCCTGTGAAGTGCTTGTAACCATTGATTTAATCGCTGTGTTCATTTCAGTATTCCTATATTTCTTGATGGCGGTGTTAGTGTGTTAAGGTTGCCATTATGGTGGTCATAACCGTGATAACATGCGGCTAGTCTCAAAATAGAGTATTGCTGTAAATTATGGCAGAAATAGGGGCAACCAAAATACGGTATATGATCGCTCAATTAACCTTGATTACATAGCCTTGATCGCCGTCAAAATTTCCCTACTTTAGGGGCACAAGAGCAATCTTAACCACATCAATCTTATGCACATCAATCTTATGCACATCCAAGGGTGACGCGATCACCATTCAACAGCCGAGACGGAGACCGAATATGGAAATTGCCCCAAACACTGATCCTTTCGCCCTGTTCCAGACATGGTTTGACGAGGCGGTAGCCGCCGAGATTAACGATCCGGATGCAATGGCAATCGCCAGCGTGGACGAAAACGGCATGCCATCGGTTCGCATGGTGTTGTTAAAAGAATGGTCGCCAGACGGATTTGTATTTTACACCAATTACGAAAGCCGAAAGTCAGGCGAGTTGATGGCCACGGGCAAGGCGGCCTTTGTTATCCATTGGAAGAGCCTGCGCCGGCAAGTGCGTGTAGTCGGTGCGGTGAGCAAGGCGAGCGCGGCCCAGTCCGACGCTTATTTTGCCTCACGCGGGCAAGGTAGCCGGATTGGCGCATGGGCATCAAAGCAATCACAACCGCTAGAGAGCCGGGCGGCATTGGCGGCAGAGGTCGAGGCCACGACAGCCAAATTTGGCGATGAAGTGCCGCGTCCGCCGCATTGGGGCGGGTTTGTGATTGATCCACAGGAAATCGAATTTTGGGCCGATGGCGAGCATCGTTTGCATGATCGTTTCCGCTTTACCCTATCCGCCTCCGGTAACTGGGACATACAGCGGCTGAATCCATAGATTTCACAAAGTTCTCACCGATCCAGATTGTGCAAAGCACCCAACTGATTAGGTTGGTGATGGTGCTTATTAAGGCGGCTACTCGGACGCGTACTGGTACGAGTATTGTCTATTTTGAGTAAAAAAAGTCGGATGGTAGACGCTTTTTAGGAACCAATTGCCTATTGTGAAACCATAGTCAAGGCGTAGTGCGCGCCCGCTATTTGGAACTCGTGTTTTGGAGGAATGGACATGAAAACACACGCTCGTGTTGTTGTCATCGGCGGTGGTGTTGTTGGTG
>Ga0209138_1003092_pt1 | contig 12272 bp, 10 predicted proteins | sample SaaInl3SG_22_DNA_FD_184645 | JGI IMG/M metagenome (GOLD analysis project Ga0209138, IMG submission 184645) | Marine microbial communities from expanding oxygen minimum zones in the Saanich Inlet - ESP_153SG_22_DNA (SPAdes) (version 2) | ecosystem: Environmental > Aquatic > Marine > Intertidal...
AACACACTGACTTCTGGGAACGCCTCTAAAAACGTCACCACTGTGGACAACGTCTCATCTGCACCGGGTAAAAGCGCTGACTGATTCAGCTCAAAGTCGAGAGTGCGACTGTCAAATACAAAACTTCGTGTAGGCGCCTCCGCAACGGGTATGGGTTTGGACACAAGCAATGGGGGACGATTTTCCAAGGGCTGAGACAAGCTGCCGGACACAGTGACCATCAGCACCTCAGGTGATGCTGTCACCTCGGGCTCGTCACACAGCACAAGCGCTGCGGCAGCACCAACGCCACCCGCACCGATGACTTGAGCCGCTGTGCCCGCAACCACTCGGATCGCCGATCCCGAATCATTAAATCCCTGCAAACACTGCATGTACCGCTCATCGGTGGTCGCCGTACACGCCGACAAACTCAATGGCACTGCAATGACAGCCAGCCCTTTCCTCGTACTACCCCCATTAGAATTTGCTAAATTGGACTGAATATACTCAGGCACCCATGAATGCGATTTGCTTCAATTCCGCGATCTGATCTCTCACCGCTGCGGCCTCTTCAAACTCGAGATTCTTCGCGTGCGCCGCCATGTTATTTTCCAGTTCGGCCAATTTACGCGACAATGCCGCCGGAGTCATGCTCATCACGTCCTGTGTGAAGGCAAGTCGATCGTTTGCAACCTTTGCCTCACGCGCACTTCGTGCTTTGGTCGGCATGCGGCGCGCGCCCTCAAGAATGTCTTGAACAGACTTTTCTATGCCTTTTGGCACTACGCCGTGCTTCTCGTTAAAGGCCAACTGCGCATCACGTCGACGCTGCGTCTCACTGATGGCACGCTCCATGGAACCCGTCATTTTGTCGGCGTATAAAATAGCGCGCCCGCTCAAGTGTCGTGCCGCACGACCAATGGTCTGAATTAAAGACTTGTCGCTACGCAGAAATCCTTCTTTGTCGGCGTCAAGAATCGTAACCAAAGACACCTCCGGCATATCCAATCCCTCGCGAAGGAGGTTAATACCTACAAGCACGTCAAAATGGCCCAGCCGCAGATCTCGAATAATCTCTACGCGCTCCACGGTGTCAATGTCAGAGTGGAGGTATCGGACTTTCACGTCATGCTCACTGAGATACTCAGTCAGGTCCTCAGACATCCGTTTTGTCAGCGTTGTTACCAGCACACGATCGCCCTTAGCCGTTGTCTCTCTGATCTCCGCAAGTAAGTCATCGACTTGCGTTCTAGCAGGACGAATTTCAATCACTGGATCCACGAGACCGGTCGGCCGAACAAGTTGCTCAACGGTTGCGCCCGCGTGCTCACCCTCGTAGCGACCCGGCGTTGCGGAAACAAAAATGGCTTGTGGGCTCATCGATTCCCACTCTTCAAACTTCATCGGTCGGTTATCGAGCGCTGAGGGCAACCGGAAACCGTATTCAACCAAGGTCTCTTTGCGCGATCGATCCCCCTTGTACATGGCACCAATTTGCGGGACCGTGACGTGCGATTCGTCAATCACCATGAGCGCATTATCCGGTAGATATTCAAATAAGGTCGGTGGGGGTTCTCCGGGTGCGCGACCTGAGAGGTAGCGTGAGTAGTTCTCAATTCCTTGGCAGTAACCCAGCTCTCGAATCATCTCAATATCGTAACGTGTGCGCTGTGTCAGCCGCTGAGCCTCGAGCAACTTATCGGACTCCTTAAGCTGCTTCACTCTAAGCTCGAGCTCTTCTTCTATGGCACCGACTGCACCCAGCATCGTATCCCGCGAAGCTACGTAGTGTGTCTTGGGGAAAATGGTGATGCGCGGCAACTTTTCCGCAACTGCCCCCGTCAGAGGATCGAAACTACAAATATTCTCGATCTCTTCATCAAACAACTCCACACGAAGCGCCAGCGCGTCTGAATCTGCCGGAAAAACATCAATGACATCGCCACGAACTCTGTAGGTGCCGCGCTTAAAGTCGATATCGTTACGCGTGTACTGAAGCTCCGCGAGCTGCCGTAGGATGCCGCGTTGGTCGATAATCTCTCCGCGCGAAAGGTGCATAATCATTTTAAAGTAAGACTGTGGATCACCCAGTCCGTAGATCGATGAAACTGTTGACACCACCAGGCAGTCGGGCCGTTCAAGAAGCGCTTTAGTGGCCGATAGACGCATTTGTTCGATGTGGTCGTTTACCTGTGCGTCTTTTTCAATAAACGTGTCTGACGATGGTACGTACGCCTCTGGCTGATAGTAGTCGTAGTAGGACACAAAATATTCGACCGCGTTATTTGGGAAAAACTCTTTGAATTCACCGTATAACTGCGCCGCCAACGTTTTATTGTGCGCCATAACAATCGTCGGGCGCTGAAGCTGCTGAACGACATTGGCCATGGTGAATGTCTTACCACTGCCCGTCACACCTAAGAGCGTTTGTGAGGCAAGGCCTGCGCCAATACCCTTCACCAATTGTTCAATCGCCTTAGGCTGATCTCCCGCTGGCTGATAATTTGATTGAAGATCGAAATGCTTCGCCACTACTTTCTGCGTCCAAGACTACGGACCGGGTAGCTTAACGGAATTATCTCACCAACTCGCAGTCTCTCTTCTTCTTGACGCAAGAAAATACGGACGTGTATAGTCCGCGTCTTCTGAAGAGACTATTCCGCCTTAGCTCAGTTGGTAGAGCAATTGACTGTTAATCAATGGGTCGCTGGTTCGAGCCCAGCAGGCGGAGCCATTCAGAAATATATTAAAGGGTTGCAGAGATGCGGCCCTTTTTTATTGGCCGATCATTATGCTCGACCAGAGCCAAGCAATCGCCCCCCACCCCCTCATGAGACCCCACCGTGAATAGAATCAAGAAGTTAAAGAACGACGCCTACAGCTTTGAAGAGCTGGATACCCTTCAGAAGAACGCGACCAAACTGGGCGATACAGAGACTCTGGGCCTGATTGAAGTTAGCCGCGCTTCAAAGACTGCCAAGGGCGAAAAGCCTAAGAGTAAAGTTGATGAAAATGGGAAGCCGTTGACTAAGAGGGCTCGGCGGGAAGAGAGAGCTAGGCGTCAGGAGCTCAATCAGTGAGTTATCAAAGGGTTGCAGAGATGCAGCCCTTTTTTATTGCCTGCTCGTAATGCTCGAGCAGCCGGTGTCCCGCTGGCAAGCTACTTTTGCCAGACAATACGTCAACTCGACACAGAATAAACAGGACACTGACTCGTCAAGCCTACCGAACAACGGTTGCCATTTGACTCGGTTACGACAACCACATTCTTCGGCAAAAACGTGCGTTTTAAATATTCGCCCGGCTTGTCGTTAAAAGACAGCGACACGCCGCCTTTTTTTCGCCTTAATTTAGCGCGCTTTGCCATCCCGCCGACAGTCTAGGCGACCTTGGCTTAAAGACTCACACGATTCGGCGAGCGCTCTTATTTACTGCTGACTTTTCAAACGACGAACGCGTACTGCCCGCCCTTTGACTTTACCGTCGGCAAGATAATTCATCGCCTGGCGAAGTGCTGATCGTTCTATGGCAACGCAACTGCTGTTATCGGAGATCGAAATCTTGCCAATCTGTCCGCCCGCCAGGCCCGCGTCGCCTGTGAGTACTCCCAATAGATCTCCCGGACGGATCTTTTGTTTTCTTCCAGCATCAAATTGCAAGGTCACCATGCTGCCCTGTAGCTGATAATTGGGATCTCTATCGAGCGACGAAAGCACATCACAAATGCAGTTAGTTTTTAAATATTCCTCTATCACTCTCATGCGCGGCGCCTCAGGGGGCGTCACCAAACTGTAGGCCTTACCCGATTCGCCGGCTCTGCCTGTACGACCAATGCGATGGACGTAGGTATCGGCGTCGCGGGGTAACTCATAGTTGACGACCATCGCCAATAGCGGAATATCTAAGCCCCGAGCCGCCACATCGCTGGCCACTAAAACGGGGCAGGAGTCATTGGCAAATTGCAGTAAGACCTGGTCTCGCTCTCGTTGGTCGAGGTCACCGTGAATCGCGGCCGCCTCTATATCGTGTTGACGAAGAAAACGGGCGACCTCGGCACATTGCTGTTTGGTGTTGCAAAACACCATCGCGTTCCGCGGGCGATGATGTTCGAACAACGCGAGCAACCCAAGATCACGCTCATGCTTTTTAACCTCATAGAACAGTTGCTCAACAACCGCCTTCTCACTGCTCACTGGCGCTTCGACACTAATCTGTGTCGGATTTTTTTGTATTGTGCGACTGATCTTTTTGATGTCTTCTGGAAATGTAGCCGATAACAAAAGCGTTTGCCGGTCCTTTGGCAGGCGTGCAGTGATGTCCGCCATGACCTCGGCGAACCCCATATCGAGCATACGATCAGCCTCATCGAGAACAAAGGTCGTGACGCCTTTGAGCTCAAGGGTACCTCGCGTTAAGTGGTCTTGAATCCGTCCCGGCGTCCCCACCACAATGTGTGCCCCGTGTTGCAGTGAATCACGCTGAGGCCCAAAGGGTTTACCGCCGCACAGCATGACAGTTTTTACATTGGACATTCGACTGGCCAGCTGTCTAATCGCCTTGCCCACTTGCTCAGCGAGTTCGCGCGTGGGGCACATCACCAGTGCTTGCACGCCAAAAAATCGTGGGTTCAAGTGATGGAGCAGCCCAATGGCAAAGGCGGCGGTTTTGCCGCTGCCCGTGGCCGCCTGAATAATGACGTCTCGACGCTGTAAAATGGCCGGAAGGCTTTGTGCCTGCACAGGAGTCATCGCCGAGTAACCTAAACCCGTCAGAGCGTCGAGTTGAGCGGGATTGAGTTCTAGTGAAGAAAACAGTGAAGATGTCATGGCGTGTCGCAGCAACGTTAAAGCGCGGACCATAGCAGACTGTTGGCGACTTCGGGGGTTTGCCGCAGCAAGATGCGAAGCAATACCGTCAACGCGCTTTATTGTCGCAACGTAGGATCCACAGCACGATGCAGGTGGCATGCGACCACGTGCGGAATCACATTGCATGTAACCTTTACTTCCCCCTATTTTCTGGTAAGTTTGCGTTACATTAAAACACCGGCAGGTAATGCATCATGGCTGACCTCATACCTATTTTAGGAATACTCTGTGGGATCATTATCCCGCTGGCCGCGTTCTACTGGCAGTACTTGGAAGGCAAAGAAAAGCGCGAGCTCGTCGTTGAGATTGCCAAACACAATGACGATCCGATAAAAATATCAGAACTCATGGCTCTGCTTGAGGAACCAAAACAAGAACCCGTTGATTATCGCCGAGGTGGGGTCATCACCTTGTGCGTTGGTATTGGTGTCTATCTTCTTGGAAAGCAGGCATTTGGAAGCCTTTTTATTGGGATAGGTCTTTTGGTGGCTGCCATCGGCCTAGGGATTTTAATCGCAGGGTATCTTTATCCCAAAACAAGCCAGGAGCTTACGAACGCGGTCGACGAGTTTGAAAAGCGTTGACACACTCATGATTAGTCGAGCCCACGCAATAGACAGACACAGCACCGTTCAACTCACTAAAATGCTGATTGCACCAAGAAATTTAAGCACGCCCAACGCGCAAATACGGGCGGGCTAGTGCATGGGACGACACCACGCGAAACTCCTTAACAACCTCGAGCGACTAAGAATACAAGCGGGACTTACCCAGCAAGTGCTATCAATCGAAGCCGGAGTATCTCGCAAAAGTATCAATGCTATTGAAAACGGAATCTACGTGCCCTCGACTGTACTCGCTCTTAAAATAGCCAGAACACTGGATTGCGCAGTAGAAGACCTCTTCAAGCTACCTTAACGACTATCTTCCTGACACCATCAGTACAAGACCTCAGCCAACTTCGAGTAATGCCGTCCAGCGACGGCCCAGTGGACCGAGAGCAAGATCACGCCACAATCGCCATGAGCGTTCTCGTAAGTTGGTTGGACGTGCGATAAAGGTCTTTTAGTTTGTGCATACGGTTACCGACAAATGCATAACCCAACGCATTTTTGGGGTCACCAAAGGCCACGCTCCCGCCAACGCCACAGTGACCAAAAATACGTCGCGGATGCGCCGTGCCGCCAAAAGTCGTAATTCCCAACCCTAAATCGTAGCCGACACCAAAGTGAATTGGCGCGCCAAAAATCACCGTATCGGGTCCTTTGGACAGAGGCGTCAGCGCGAGCTCAAGCGTGCTTGGCGAAAATATCTTGCGTCCTTTACGCTCACCGCCCGCACTCAAAATACCAAACAACGCCGCCAACGACGCGGCCGTCCCATGCCCATTTGCTGAAGGGATTTCCGCTTCACGCCACTCCTGACTGTTCATGTCACCAGAGCTCTCCGACTTGGTAGCAAAGGCAACCTTGGTATCGCCCATTCGCAGATAGGACTTGAGCTCTCGAAGCCGACTCGGCAGTAAGAAGTCGGGGGTCAGTGCAATTGCCGTCATAGCCCAGGGTGTCGGCTGAGGATCCACCAAGATATCGGCACACCGCGCGATGGCAGCTGCATCCAAACCAATTCTAAAATCCAGCCCGAAGGGCTCCGCAATTTCCTCTTTGAAATACTGCCCCACACTTCGACCATCAACCCGACGAACAAGTTCTCCAACCAGCCAGCCAAAGGTGAGGGCGTGATAGCCCTGCGTCGTGCCAGGCTCACGAAACGGTGCCTGATTGGCCAATACAGACACCCACGAATCCCAGTCGCGATAGTCCAAGGACGGCATCGAATCCTGAAAGCCGTGCATGGCCGCACGATGACACAAGAAATCGCTGACCTTGGTATTTTCCTTGCCGTTACAAGCATAATCAGGCCAGTACTCGCCCACATTAGCCGTCAGGTCTATTTTGCCGTGCTCAATCAATCTCAGAATGCAGGTCGCAGTAATGGCTTTGGTCGTTGAAAACACATTGATAATGGTGTCCTCCAGCCAAGGGTCCGTGCGCTCGATATCCTTATAACCACCCCAAAGATTAACCACCATCTCACCTTGGTACTCGATGGCTACCGATGCCCCGGTCTCGAACCCAGACTCAAGTCCCGCGCTAAATTGTCGCTCTATTTCAATAAACCCGGGATCGCAAAAACCGGACACTAATTCACTTCTCATTTGACACAACCTTTTCCACTTTGCTGCATGGGATTAACGCCCTGTTAACTTCGCGGGACGTTTGTCGATAAATGCTGAGATCGACTCTCGAAAGTCCTCACTGCGCGCCGCTAAAATCCACTGATCATGATCCATGTGCATCACAGACTCACTCAAGGCCAACGCGTACTGATTGACGCTTCGTTTTATCATCTGGACGGCAACGGGCGGTAAGTCGGCGTAGCGCTTTGCCCACGCCATTGCCGTCGCGAACAAGTCTTCCTCGGCACATTGCTCATCAATTAGTCCCCACGTTTCCAGTCGATCCACTGAATACAGCGTCCCTGACATGATCATTTGCTTCGCGCGCGACAAGCCGACAAGCTCGACGAATAGTGGCAGGGCGTTCCACATTAAATTCATGCCCACCTTTACCTCACCCAACCCTATGCGCGCACCAGCCGCTGCGATACGGAAATCGCATGCTGCCGCGATACAAGCCCCACCACCTGTAGCAATGCCTTGCAATGCACACACGGTTGGCTGATGAATTTCCCTGATACTGTTGAGCAACTTGCGTCCCAGCTCTGCGTCTCTTCGTGCGCGCAGTAGAGACCCGTCCGACTCCATTCCCTGCACTTCCTTTAAGTCAGCACCCACTGAAAAGTCCGCTCCCGCGGCCGCAATCACAACGGCTCTTACGTCATCACGATCGGACACGTCGGAAGCCACTTGCATGAACGATTTCATTGTCTTGCGATCAAGAGCATTGCGCAGATGCGGTCGATCCAGTGTGATCGTCGCAATCGCACCCGCCACGTTAAGGTGCACGGTTTCCTCGGGGTTACTTGAGTTCATGTCAGCCTCTACACTGATGGAGTACGGATCTAATATGCCAGACCGGATGGGGAAAGGCAGTTGATATCGCACGATCACGACATCAAGAACGTCCTTATCCCGTCGCGAACTGCGCTCACGTCAATCTCCGGCTCATCGTGGAGACTTGCGCATAAATTCATCATCTTGGGTGGCGTACTAAGTGCATTATTGAAGACGTTAATGGTCGCAGGATCACCACTCAAAAGTGCCTGCATGAGCAAAGGGCTCATGGCACCTGCGGCAGGTTCAAGCTCAAAATCGGCGAATGTATGAAGTGCCTTGATCAGCTTTGGCCCGACCATTTGAGGCGCAATGTGAGCAGGATCAACGCGACGAATCAACGACTGCGTAGTGTGTATTAAAAAATCGAGAACGGGTGATGCTTGTGAAAAGATCATAAAGGCATTGTGTGGCTGCCTGCGCACCTCAAGTGCTCCCGCCTTATTGCATTGCAACCAATACTCTTCACCAAAGCGCGAATGCAAAGGAATTTCAGGTCGCCAATACGCGTCGACAACGAGCGTGTCGGCATCGCACCAAATAACCGAATCAACGCCCTCTGCAAGCAGCGTCTTAATGTGAAGAAGCCGCGCTAAATCAGCAAGAATGGGGCCCCTGCCAACCAGTTTACTCTGATACCAATCGGGTAAAACATCAAAAAATCGATCGTCAAAATAGACGTAATCAGCACCTATTGCACTCGCCCACTCGCTGACACTGTCGATACATTCGGAGACCCACTCGGGTTTGTCGCTCGGCGCAGACTGTAAGACAACCTTCCTCACGTCACCGCTACTCAGTTTTAAAGCGCGACCCTTGTGGCGGTGGCGGATTCGCACCACCCGCAAAACATTGTGCACTTTGCATCCAACGTCTCGCGCACTCGCCCACCACAGTTAAGTGTGTATCAGCAATGTTTCGCGTTTGAGTCACTACCTGTGCAAACTCGACCGCTTCGCCCCGAATCACACTCCCATTTTGCGGCTCACCGTACGTCCAAAGCGCCCCACTGGGGGACGTCAGCTCAACAAGCGGCATCGGGCCGGGTGGCGTCTCACCTCGCACTTTGAAGGTCCAGCCATAGGTGTTGATGCCCAACACCACAATATTTCTTATGCGGTCACGCTCCTCACGCGCCACGCCAAGGATATCAAACACCTCCTGCCCATGTGCCCAGGTCTCCATTTGGCGTGCTGAAATAGCGGAGCGCGCGCTCATACTCGGGCCCGCCCATGGAACTCGCACACTGGGATCGAGGGCACGATAAGCATCGGCAGTCTCATCGACAAGCGCAGACCAGGCTTCCCGCAGTGCATAACCGCTCAAGCCTTGTAGATACTGGTGCTCATACTCAGGAAGCGACCCACCCTTTGTCATGTGCACGCCGACGCCCTCAAAAAAAGCGCCAAAGGCCTCTTCGCCTTCTGTGGCCACCATGACCGCTTTATTCCAAAAATGAAGGTGTCGTAAGACATCATTAATCGTCCAAGACTTAAACTGGGTTACCGACTCAAAAGCGGCTTCGTCAACATCATTAATCAGCGCCTTTAGGGCCAGGCTTTCTTCGTGAAAATCGTTGGCTTGCTGCATTACGTTCTACTCCGTCAAATAGCGGTTACTGATGCTTCACAGCACCTGGGTGCGCCTCTACTGCGCTCCACATGATCGTTAGGGTCGCCCAGTAATTACTCATCCAGCTCAATCAGCTCAATCAACATAATAAGGTCACCAGCACCGATCTGCTTCCCTGCGCGAGCGGAGACCTCGACAACCGTGCCGTCGCCAGGCGCCGTAATCTCATGCTGCATTTTCATCGCCTCTAACACTGCAATTCGCTGTCCCTTGACCACAGCGGCTCCCGCACTGACATCAATGGACAGTAACTGACCGTGCATGGGCGCTGAGATCGCTCCACCACCGGCGGCATCTTCTGCCTCAGGCGGGATCCGAGTACTGTCTGCCAACGCGAATGACCGGTCCCTCGAGGCCAAGTAAATTGTTGCGGGAGACTCGGCACAGTAATGATAGTGTTCTGCCAGTCCATCGATCTCAGCGGTCAGATCGCACTCGTTAATATCGACAATCACCACTTGGTGAGTCTCGTGCCCGACTGCAACCTCATAATCGCCAACATCGAGCGGGACGAGCGACACGTCAACGTCCTCCTCACTCACCTGGTAGCGGCGCGTATCTGTCACTCTGCCCATTGACGTCCAATCTAAAAGTTCCTCGTTGACCGACGCCGATTGACTGTGGTGGTTTTCCATTGCCAGTATGTGTTGAGTGGCTGCCGCGACCGCGAAGTCTGATGTGCTGAGCGGCCTCGGAGAATACGCATCGCCATAGTTATCGCCGATAAAGGCCGTCGTTGCCTCACCGGAAATAAATTGATCCTGACCTAACACGTCGATTAAAAAATCTCGGTTATTTTCGGGGCCAAATAAGGCAGTCTCGCGCAGTGCGCTGACCATCTTCAGTCGAGCATCCTCGCGGGACTCTCCATAAGTAATCACTTTAGCGATCATCGCGTCGTAAAATGGCGTCACTTCATCACCCGTCTCCACGCCTGAATCGACGCGGATGCCCGCTCCCTCAGGCACAGAAAACAACTTGATATCACCGGTGCTGGGCAAAAACCCCGCAGTGGGATCCTCAGCGTAAAGACGCACTTCAATGGCGTGCCCAAACAGTTCAATATCGTCCTGTTCTGCCGGCAGTGTTTCGCCCCGTGCCACGCGAATCTGCCACTCGACCAGATCATAGCCTGTGACCATTTCAGTCACTGGATGCTCGACCTGAAGGCGCGTATTCATCTCAAGGAAATAGAATTCACCCGCCTCATCAAGCAGAAACTCAACCGTTCCCGCACCCACATAATCAACAGCCTTGGCCGCCTCGACCGCTGCCTGCCCCATGGCCATTCGCAACTCGGGCGTCATGACCGGACACGGCGCTTCTTCCACCACCTTTTGATGGCGGCGCTGAATAGAACAATCACGCTCTCCAAGGTAAATCGTATTACCCAACTTATCGGCGAACACTTGGATCTCAACATGCCTTGGACGCACCACCGCCTTTTCAATGATCAACTCGCTGGATCCAAAGGCATTGTGCGCTTCAGATTGTGCCAGCTCGATCGCTGACTCCAGATCTGAAGCATCGTGAACCAACCGCATGCCACGACCACCTCCCCCAGCCGCGGCTTTGACCATTACAGGCATGCCAATCTTGTTCGCCTCGGCGATCAGTGTCGCGTTTGACTGATCATTGCCTTGATAACCCGGCACACAAGGAACACTGGCGTCTATCATGGCTCGCTTCGCACGTGCCTTGTCGCCCATCACCTCAATCGCGGCGTTTGGCGGTCCAATAAACTCAATATTGCGCGCTTCACAAGCCGACGCAAAGGCTTGGTTCTCAGACAAAAAGCCGTATCCGGGGTGAATGCAATCGGCGCCAGTGCGATCCGCGGCGTCGAGGATCGCATTGATTTGCAAATAAGACTCCGCAACCGGTGCAGGTCCGATACAAATTGACTGGTCCGCCTCACGCACGTGCATCGCGTCTGCGTCAGCCTCTGAGTAAACGGCAACGGTCCTGATGCCCATCCTTTTCGCAGTTCGCATAATACGCACCGCAATTTCTCCGCGGTTGGCCACGAGCAGAGTTGTCAGTGACTTCATCATTAAATCTCCATGTGCCAGTTGGGTTTGCGCTTCTCGATGAAGGACGCCACGCCCTCTTTGCCCTCATCTCCCTGCAGGCAGCCACTAAAGTTCATGGCTGCAAACTCCACTTTCTGTTCATCAGGCGTTGTAGGCATCCCAATGATTAGGGCTTTGCACGCCGCTACTGCACCGGGCGCACACTCGAGCACGTCTTGTTTAACCCGTTGCTCGAGGGCCTCTAGCTCTTGAGTATTACTCGCAACAAAGTCCAAAACGCCCAGTGCTCGGGCCTCTTCACCCTTAAATCGGGCGGCTGTGAGCATTAATCGACGACCCGTGGAGTAACCGCATTTTTGCAACACATAGCGCGCTATTTGTGCCGGCGTGATCCCAATTCGAGTCTCTGAAAATCCAAATTTAGCATCGCGTAGCCCTACCGTAACGTCGCAGCAACAGGCGACGCCCAAGCCGCCTGCCATTGCCGCACCCTCGATAACGGCGACCGTCACCTGCGGTAATGCATTCAACTCAGCAAGAACGTGTCCAATACGACGACTCATTCGCATCGCGTCTTGTGTCGCACCCGTGGCCATCGCTTTAAAGCCCTTGAGATCGCCCCCCGCACAAAAAAAGCCGCCTTTGCCGCGTATCGTCATACCGCGAATATCGCGCTGATCC
>Ga0209138_1003093_pt1 | contig 12269 bp, 6 predicted proteins | sample SaaInl3SG_22_DNA_FD_184645 | JGI IMG/M metagenome (GOLD analysis project Ga0209138, IMG submission 184645) | Marine microbial communities from expanding oxygen minimum zones in the Saanich Inlet - ESP_153SG_22_DNA (SPAdes) (version 2) | ecosystem: Environmental > Aquatic > Marine > Intertidal...
CATTGAAAATTTCAAAGACTTTAAATTGTTCAGTTGAAGATTTGTTCATACTTCCTTAATTGAATAGCCCTCGTTAGTAATAAAAAAAACGGTTACACTTTATAAAAGTATAACCGTTTTATAGTTTTAGTAGATAACTCTATTGAAATATCGAACATTAGTCTAACTCCAAAAGATTTTGAGTTAACAAACAATTTAATCAAACATTGCTCCAATAACTGGAGCTCCAAGAATTCCAGAAATACAGTATTGATTAGTTAATGCAACCAACTCTGAAAACATCTGTTCTCTTTGTTGACCCAATTCCATGTGTGCCGCGGCACCTTCAGGACCATTATATATTTCAGTAATTCCATAAAGAGTGTTTCCTGTTTCCCCACTATTTGGATCGAGTGGATTATTTAATTCAGGAGCCTTTAAAACAGCATAGGTTAAAACAAGAGGCTCTACTTCGCCCTTAACATTATGAGTCTCTCTCATGAATTTTTGATGGGTTTTCAAAAAAACTTCCATTCTTTGAATAGAATCATTTGGCACCTTAAAGGCAATATGAAACCCTATAGATCCAACTTTGATTTTATTTTCTATTTCAGCAGCTGGCTCTTGCCCACATGAAGAAAATAATAAAATACTTAGTAATACTAAATAAATGTTTTTCATTTTTTAATGTTTTTACGTTTAACAATTTAACTTTCTAAAGATAAGAAAAAAATAAATTATGTAATTCTGAGAGATACCAACAGTTTAATAATTAAAAAACGGTTACACTATAATAGTATAACCGTTTTATTGTTTTAGTAGCGGGAACAGAAAATTTGTCTAACCAACTTATCAGAGAATTAAAGCAATTTGAACATTTAAGTGACAACTCATAAAACATAGTAATTAAAGTTCAAACTTTATAAACGATATGTCTCACTTCGTTTTAAAATCCATTACCGTTCTAAAGCCTAAATGCTCTAAAGACGTGCTGGGGTCGGTAGCCATTCTAGAAGATAATCTATAGCTGGCACAATAGGACGCATTACATAAAAAAGAGCCCCCTCTAATAACACGCTCATCAATGTAGGGATTGTTAGGGTTGTAGGCCTTTTCTGGCCCTTTAGGATTATCCGTTTCCCCATTTATTAAACATTCTCCGTAGTAGTTTACATTATACCAATCACTGGTCCATTCCCATAAATTCCCAGAAATTTCATAAAGTCCATAGTCATTGGGTGGATAGGTTTTGACCGGTGCGCTTTTTTCAAATCCATCAGCTTGGGTATTGACTACTGGAAACTCTCCTTCCCAGCTATTCACATAGCTCGATAATTTATCCGTTAAGTCCCCCCAAAAATAAATCTTATCGCGCTTACCCCCTCGTGCAGCAAACTCCCACTCTGCTTCCGTGGGCAATCGTCTTCCAACCCACTGACAATAAGCCATGGCGTCTTCATAAGACACATGAACGACAGGGTGACGGTCTTTTCCTTCAATACTGCTTCCCTTTCCTTCTGGTTCTTTCCAATTGGCACCAATCGTCCACCGCCACCATTGAGAGAAATCATAGAGGTTTGGAACAGATTCCTTTGTTTTTTTAAATAACAGCGAACCGGGTCTTAGCAAGGAATCATGGGGTTTAGGTGTTCCTGGCGGCAGTTGTTGTTTGACCAATGCCCAGTCCACAGGGCGCTCTGCTGTTGTGATGTAGTTAGAAGCCTGTATAAACTTAGAAAACTCTGCATTGGTGACTTCTGTTGCGTCCATATAAAATCCATCGACCTTGACAGGGTGTTTGGGCTTTTCGTGGGGTAGTGCCATAAGATCCCCGTCTGAAGCGCCCATATCATAGGTGCCACCTGGAATCCAAACCATGCCGGGTATTTCTTTTATATCGTTTTGAGTGATTTCAACTTCTTTAGTTTGCTTGCAGCTAATAATCAGAATAGTGATGACTAAACACAAAAAAAGTGAAGGTTTCTTAAGCATCATATTTTTTAGTCGCATCATTTTTTATGTGTGTTTTGAAAATTCCTAATTTTATTCATTTTTACGAAAAATTCGTGCGGGCTCAAACCAAGGCTTAACGTTCTCAAATTGACGTCCTAAACCCAAAGGTACTGAATTTGCTTCTGTAATTTTTTTATTTAGCAACGTAATAAGCGAATCCTTAAAAGATTTATAATCGATGTGATCTGTTAAGTTTATAAGTTCTGATTTATCATACATATGATCGTATAATTCGTACTTTAAAACTCCTTGCCTATACCCATTGACTCATACGGTACCGTTTGGTCTTAATAGAATAGCCCTGAGCCTTGATGTTTCTAGTATTAACGAAGCTCCGTCAAAGCACTTTTCCGTACTTCATGACCCGTGTTTTTAAAATAAGGCACTAGATTTTTACCACTTACAAATTTAGGAGCTTGCATTTCCACCAGCTCCATTATTGTGGGGTAAAGATCTGCGAGCTCTAGAGGGAGAGCAGATAGATTGTGTTACAAAGAAATTTTCTGCATTAGCCCTTCTTTGGCCAGTCTGTCTATATTTGGTGTTTGTAGAAAGGGATAACGACCAGAACATCCAACAGCATCAAAGGGTTGATCATCAACTAAAACGAATAAAAAATTAGGTTGCTTTAATTTTTTAGTTTTGTGTCTTTTCTGGGCATTCAATACTAAATTAGGGATTAGAATTAAAACAATTTGAATTTATAAATAACTTTTAAAGCTACACTTCCCAGAATCGTTCAATTTCTTCTAGTGATTTTCCTTTTGTTTCTGGGATATATTTATAGGTAATTACCATTATTATTACAATAAATGCAATAAATATAAAATAAGGTAATGAACCGTTCCAAGTTGTACCATTATTTACTTCGCTATCCATAACTATTGGAAAAGATTGCGAAACCACATAATTTGCAGCCCATTGAGCCGCTACAGCTACAGACATGGCTACGCTACGTATTTTATTTGGAAACATTTCTGAAAGTAACACCCAAACAACAGGCCCCATAGATAGTGCAAAAGAAGCTATGAAAATTAATACGCCTAATAATGATAAGAACCCAATAGATTGCTGCTGTAAAGTAATCCCTAGTAATAAAAAACCAACAATCATTCCAATAGAACCAATATATAATAATGGCTTTCTTCCAAATTTATCTACCGTGAACATCGCAACAAATGTGAATATAAGGTTCACAAATGCTAATAATATTTGTTGTGCCAAAATATCTTCTTTACCAAAACCAAGTGCTTTTTCAAAAATATCAGCACCATAATATAATACTGCGTTTATTCCTGTAAATTGTTGTAAAACAGAAAGGGCTGTACCAATAAATATAATTCCAATTATTAGTTTTGAAAAGTAATTCACTTTATTAGTAGTGTCGCTAGTTTTAAGAGAAGTTTTTATAGCTTCTATTTCTATATTTGCTTGATCTGCACCATGTATCTTGGTTAAGATAACTAGTGCCTCATCATCATTCCCTTTAAGAGCTAACCACCGAGGACTTTTTGGAACAAAAAACAATAATATAAAGAATAGGCAACTTGGTATTAACTCTGACCAAAACATATATTTCCAACCAAAGGCTATATTTTCTACTTCAGATAAATTATTTCCAATAAAATAGGTAGCCAAAAACACTACAAAAAAGCCAATAACGATAGCAAGTTGGTAGTACGTAACCATTTTTCCTCGGATATCACTAGGTGCAATTTCGGCTATGTACATAGGCGCATTCATGGAGGCTATACCAATACCCAATCCTCCAATAATTCTAAAGAAAACCAATAAAGAAACAGACTCTGAAAAAATAGATGGCAAACCAGAACCAAAGGCAGACAAAGAAAATAAGATAGCTGAAATTATTAAAGAGTACTTTCTACCAAATCTTATACTTAATGGACCTGCTGCAATGGCTCCAACTAGACAGCCTAACAAAGCACTTCCAACAACCCAACCTTTCATTGCTGAATCCAAATCAAAATGTTTACTTAAGTAAAATTGAGCGCCATTAATAACCCCTGTATCGTATCCAAATAGTAGTCCGCCTAAAGCAGATACTGCTGTTATTAATAATAAAAAAGTGTTTTTATTCATGATTTTTGTTTTTTATATTCTTTGCCAACTGATTATCAATTTTTTCATCTACCCGATTTTTAGACGTTTTTTATAACATAAAAGGCTATGATAACGGGTAATATTATACATGCTAATAATATTATACTACAAAAGTAATTCAAATCAAATTTATTATAAGGGGGCTAATGGTTATTGGTTTGGGGGTAATAGGTGAATTTAATGCGTAGTTTACGACACGACTTTCTTGAAATTGGACAAATAACTACTTGGTGTACAACCAAAGTGTTTTTTAAAACAGGTTCTAAAATATTTTGGGTCAGAAAACCCTACCATATAGATTATTTCGGTTATGGAGTATTTTCCAGATTCAATAAGTTTTGCAGCTTTATTGAGGCGATTTGTTCTTATAAATTCAGATGTAGATTGCCCTGTTATTGATTTCAATTTTAAAAATAGTGAAGATCTACTCATCCCTATTTCTAAAGCAAAATTTTCAACAGAAAAATCTGTATTATCAAGGTTCTTCTTGATTATGTTAATTGACTTTTCTATAAATTTTTGATCCAATTTACTGGATAATTCCTTCCAAGAATTAGAACTCGAATTCGTTCTAAACTTTTGAATCCATTGCTCTTTGGTACGTAAAATATTATCTAATCTTAACTTTAAAACTTCAATATTAAAAGGCTTTAAGATAAACTCATCAGCTCCAGTCTCTAACCCCTCTTTTTCGTTTTCCAATCCAGCTTTTGCAGTTAAAATAAATATTGGAATATGACTTGTGTTAATATCCGTTTTTAATTTTTTACACATCTCTATTCCATTCATTTCGGGCATCATTAAATCGCTTATAATAATGCTAGGTATGTTTTTAATTGCCTGCTCTAAACCTTCTTTACCATTATTTGCGGTTAATATTCTATAATCATAACTAAAAAATGTCACCAAATAATCTTGTAATTCTCTATTATCTTCAACAATTAAAAGCAGTGGTGTATCCTTAGAGTGGTCTTTAGAACTCTTATTTGTTTTTTTCGGTATTAATTGATTTTCCTTAATAACATCAACTCCAATTTTAGTGTATTTAAAATCATATTTTTGGGGTTGTAATTCTATAATCGAATTATTAGAATATGCTGTTTTAGAGATGGGTATAATAACAGTGCAGGTAGTTCCTTTATGAAACTCGCTTTGGATATTAATTTCCCCTTTATGTATTTCTACTAAATGCTTTATGTATGCCAACCCTAAACCTGAGCCTTCATTAATAGCATTATTTTCTTTTCTGGTTTGATAGAATCTATCAAATATGCTCACTAATTCATCTTTAGGAATTCCTATTCCAAAATCAATTACTTTAATAATGGCATAGTCTTCATTATTTATAGTTTCTTTTTCAAGACTTACTGTAATACCTTTTCCTTTAGGCGTAAATTTAAAGGCGTTAGATAATAAATTATATAATATTTTTTCAATTTTATCATTATCAAACCAAGCATCAAGTTCTTTTTTTGGAGACAAAAACAAAAACTTAATATCTTTTTCTAATGCTATGTCTTCAAATGCTGTAAACACCTCCCCTACAAAGGATACAAGTTCATCATTTTGAACAATTAAATTTAAATTTCCAGACTCTGCTTTTCTAAAATCTAAAAGTTGATTAATTAGTTTGAGTAGTCTATTGGAGTTTTTATACATTATTGAATTTAACTTCGGAACATCTTTAGTATTGATCTCCCCATTCATAATTTGACTCAATGGACCAACAATTAATGTTAAAGGTGTTCTTAATTCATGTGATATATTGGTAAAAAACTGAAGCTTCATCTGATTCATTTCTTCGGAATTTTCATGGATAGCACTTTCTATATCCAATTTACTCCTTAAACGTATCTGATTTAAACGAATTTTAACAAAACTGTATATAATGGCAAACGTTAACAATGAGAAGAGTAAAATAGCTAGGGTTGTTAAATACCAAGGTTTGTTTATTATTACAGATATCTCTTTTGGTTCATCTGTCCAGACACCAACACTATTAGAGCCATACACTTTAAATATGTAATTTCCTGGCGGTACGTTCGTATAAGATGCAAACCGTCGTTCATTTCCTTTAGAGTATTGCCATTTCTCATTAAACCCTTCTAATATATACTTATATTGATTTTTTTTAGGATTGGAAAAATGCAAGCTTGAAAAAACAAATTCCATAGAGTTAAGACTATAAGGCAATTCAATCTTTTTTGTTTCATTAATACTCTTTTTTAAAATGACCTTTCCGTTTCTTTCCTCTGATGGATGAATAATTTCATTAAAAAGTTTAAAATCTGAAATAATTAGTTGCGGTTTTATTTCATTTACAGAAAGCTTATCAGGTTGAAAAAAAGTAATCCCATTTACACCGCCACAAAGCATCATCCCAGAGGTGGTGAACAACATGGCATTATCTTTAAATTCGCTAACATTAATTCCGTCTTGGTTTTCGAAATAGGTAACCTCTCCGGTTGTAGGATTCAGTTTAGAAATCTCCCTAACGTGCAACATCCATATATTGCCTTGTTTGTCTTCCTTTATTTGATACACAACATCACTTGGAAGGCCTTCCTTTGTAGTATAGTGTTTAAAATTTAATGTATTATTTGAAATTTCAATTTGATTCAATCCTCCTCCAAATGTACCAACATATAAATGACCGTCACTGGCTTGAAAAACATCCAAAACATAATTATTACTTAAACTGTTTTTATTCTCAGAATCATTTAGATAACTCGTAAAAGCAATAGTGCCGGCAGCATCTTCTTTTAGTTTATTTAAACCTCTAATGGTTCCTACCCAAATATCTCCACTAGAGTCTTCAAGTATATCACGAACAAAATTGTTTGATAAGCTATTTGTATTGTTTAATTCATTTTGATAATTAACAGAGGTGTAGGTTTCATTTTGTTTATCAAAAGTGATTTTCGCGATGCCTTTCTTCCAAAATCCAACCCAAATATTTCCCATTCTATCTTCTTCGATAGCAAAGACTGGATTTTTAATAAGGTTGCCCTTTTTGTCTCTTATATCATTGAATTTCTTAATATCAAATATTTCTGAATTATTTTTAAAGCTTATTTTGCTTAAGCCTGTTTTAGCGCCTACCCAGATGTTGTCTTCGCTATCATTCATCAATCTTTTAATCTCAAAAAAATCTTCAGCATCAAATTGTTTATTTGTTTTTGCAAGATAATTATAGTCCCAAACTTTATTTGACTTACTGGATAAACTCCGTTCAATTTCTTTACGCTTAAGTATTGCTAAACCGCCTCTTCCTTGAGTACCTAGCCAAATGTCTCCTTTAGAATCTTCGCACATTGTAAGAATGGGATACTCATGAAAAACGGGAGATTGCTGTTCAGAATTATTTAAAAATTCGTTAGAATTCAAAAATGTATTATTTTCTAAATCCATTTTGTACAACCCATGGTTTAAGGTTCCTAACCATAGAATATTGGTGTTATCAATCATTAATTGTTGCGCTTGTTGAATGGCAATCTCTTTTCTATGACTGGAGTTCAAATTGAGTTTCTCACCGGACTGCGTATCATAATTTAATAATATCCCATTACCAGCTACCCAAATATGCTGTTCTTTATCAACTGCAATAGCTAATTTTTTGAAATTTTTATCTGAAAACCCTGAACTGTTATCCGAAAGGCTTATTAACTCCCTATCTATAACCTGAAGCTGATTGTTTAATTGAATTTTAAGAAGTTGAAGTCTATTACTTATTACCCAAATTGTGTTCTTTGGGTATTCAATAAAGTTTACAGGATAACTCGAGTCAAATTCAAACGCTTTAATGTCTGTGCTTTGAATTTTAATATCTGGCACATTTGTGATTTCATTTATCTCTGCTAAATGTAATTTTATGTTATTTTCAGGAGTAAAAAACCAATGTTTCCCATTTAGTGCCGGAATAATATTTTTAATACTCAAACTAAAGTTGTCTACACGATTCTTTACGTCTTCAAATATTATGCTACCATCAACAGCTACTTTAAAAAATTTAATGCCTTTAGACGTTTTGATAAAAAGAACTCCAGAATATGATTGATAAATATGATCTATTTCACTTGCGTAATCAAGTGCATTTGGGTCGTCAAAATACACCTCTATCTTACCTGTTCTTGGGTCAATTCTATTTAATCCCGCATTTGTAGTTCCTGCCCATATATACCCATCTTTATCCTCAAAAAGACTGATAATAATATTACTACTGAGACTATTAACATCATTTAAAAATTTATAATGAACCATAGAATAGCCATCGTATTTATTAATACCATTGTAAGTACCTACCCAAATAAAACCATTACTATCTTGAATAATGCTTCTCACAGTATTTTGTGAAAGCCCTTCAGTGCCCGATATTTTGTTTAATTGTAATTGAGCGTGCAGTGAAAAACAGCTACATAAGCTGATTATAAAAATAATTTGTTTAAATAAATTAGACATGATGAGCTATTAAATTGTAAACTATATAACTTAATCAAAGATAAGGAAATAGGTAGGTTTATTAATTCTTTATAAAAGCACCACTTAATAGTATTTAGCTACAACAATCCTTTTATTACTTAAAACTTTATTTTTGAAAATAATACTATTATTATACAAAAAAAACACCCCTTTTTATAAGGAATCCACCCCTATTGGGATGGAAATTCCTATAACAATCTTTCTCACTATTATTCTACCATAACCACTTCTCAAAGTAGCTGTTTCACCTATACCCCTATATTAAAAGATACTTGCATACATCACCAAACAGTGTTACACAGCTAATCAAAGCCACTTCCAGGAGCAGAAGGGCTCATTGCCTGTGCTTTTTTAGGATTCAATAACGCATAGGTACCTATGGCAGTTAAGGCTGCATATTTACCGTAATCTCCAATCTTTTTTAGTGCATCTTTTCGTGAGATCTCTTCTTTATGTATATTTTTTTGATTTTTCATAATTGTATGACTTCTAGATTATTGAATGATTATTTTTTTGCTTGTTATTCTGTTTTCTGTAGCCAATTTTATAATGTAAACACCATTGACAAGGTTTGGCAATGTTATATCATTTACTCCTTTTCCTTCAAAAGATGTTCTTAGCACTTCTTTTCCAAGAATATTGTATAACTGAATAGTTGCTGTTCCATTTTGCACTCCTGCAATGCGTAAGTTTTCTCTATTGGTGTTATAGATGCTCAGATTATTACTTGTAGTTAAATCATTAACACTTAAAGAAGTTGAAGTGGTATGCAAGTAAAAACGCCCTATTCCAGAAAGACTATTCTCAAGGGTAGTGCTAAAATTAGCATCAGCATCTAACAGTGTAAAACTATTGTCTTGTTTGTCTTCGAGATAAATGTTTATCCCTGAAGGGAAGTTGTTTATGGAAGCGTCTATGGTAATGTATGTTCCAGATATAGCATTAACTCCAACAGGAATAATCATATTTTCATAGTTGTTGGGTGGTAAAGATTGAATACCTAGATTTCTACCGCTACCATTAGCAACTGCATGAGTATAAATAGCAAATTCATTGGTTGCCCCACCAAAAATAGAACTGTCATAACCATTGTCAAAACCAGTAGTAGTTCCATCGATATAGAAAATATCTGTATCTCTAGAAGCTGTTCCATTGGTCATTGTTATGTTCATCTCAGGTCTATTAGTAGTTCTTTGGAAATTATCAGTTCCTTGATGCGATTGCATGGCTTCAGTAATGCTAAGATCTACACTTCCAGATGCGCTAACAAAGAACCCTTGTGCTGGCGCTATTTGAAAAGCAGCAGAAGCCTGATTAATCTGATTATAAGAATCTGTACTTTGATTCCAAAACCACAAAGTATTCTCGGTTAAGTTTGCTGAGTTGATTGTAAGTATATTATTTGTTCCATCTGCGTTTTCATTTCCTGCTACATATGAGGTGTAAGGATTTCCTACCAAATTAAATCCATTTGAGTTTGAGGTCATTGCTAGGGTAACATTAGAAGTATTGATAGTACCAGTGAATGATATATCTCCAGTAGAGACCAATTTGATAGCCCTTCCATCTCCTGAAGTAAAGTTTCCAGTTCCAGAGGCTCCATTTAGATAGTATGTCCAATCAGGAGTTGAATTATCATAATCTCCAAGTCCAAGATTACTTCCTGTACCAGAGGCTAAGCCTTCGGCTAAAACAAAAGCATCAATATCTTGCCCTTCAACAGGGCTTGATACCAAATACCAATCTGTAGTTGCTAAATTTCTATTATAGGTTACGTTTCCAGAAGAAGTGCCAGAGACTATTAAAGAACCGCCACTAGCAATTGTTAAAGCAGCACCAGCGTCTAAATCTAAATTCTTAACAGCTGCACCAGTTGCTACGCTAATTGCGGGATAGTTACTTAAGCCTGAAGGAATAGATGCGTTTAAAGAATTTGTAGGAACACCATTATTCCAATTGGTACTTGTTGCCCAATCTGTATTTGTAGCTCCAGACCAGGCGGTATTGTCGTCTTCTATCGTTGTTTCGAAATCATCTAAAAAATAAATTCCCGTAAAATTTCCAAGCATTATTTGTACTTGTATAGAGGTTGTATTATTAGGAACAATATATTCAAATTCAAAAGCATCTTCAGGGTAAGCATTTGTTAAAGGGAACGCAGAAGAAGCATTAAATTGACTACCTCCGTTGACAATAGCATTTATTCTTATTTTAAATGATTGGCCATTTGCAGCTAATGATTTTGCAAATGTTTTAATTGTTATCTTTTTCCCTGTAAGATCTTGTGTGTAAGGTACATTACTTAAAATAACTTTATTGTATGCATCTTCTGTGGTAACATTAATTTTCGCCCCTACTAAACCATTTCGAGCATTTGTAGTTTCATCACTAATAGATGCAACAGCAATATCACCATAGACATTAAAACTCCAATTACAATTAACACCTCCCTCAAAATCAGTATTTAAGATAATATAATCTGTTGACCCATAACAAAGAGGCCATGTACCAGAAGCGAACAATGCACTCTTTACATCTTCAACCCAAATAGAGGTATCTACAACGGTGCTTATATTTGTGTTTTTTGGATTATAACTTATTACTGAAAAGTTATCAATGTTAAAATTTACCGTACCAGAATTATCTCTTCTCTTATGGATTGTTTTATTAGACTTAGGTCCAGAATCCCAAGCTGCAAAAGAGAACCCTCTGTTAATTGCTTGTTCTGCAACATATCTGTGGTATTCTACACGCGAAGCATTATCTGGCCCTCCATCAGCATAGCCAGTAGCATTCCCTGAAATAGTATTTAAATCTCCTGTGCTGTATTTATATCCGCCAGTATTATCTGCACCAAACTCACCTAAAAAAACAGGTATATTGTTACTTGTAGCCCATGAAGAAACTATATCAAATCTAGTTGTTAATAGTTCTTTATCTTGAACTGACCCCCAAGATTCATTATCCCTAGAGTCTGCGCTAGAACTTGTAAAATCAAATGGCTGGTAATAATGAAAGGTTGCTATTAAATAACTATCGCCTGAAATAATGTTAGGATCAATTTGCAAAGGTGCTTCATGTGAAGTTCCTGTTCCTCCTGTAATAATTACATTTCTAGTTCCATTACTTCCTCCAGAACCTCTTATAACCGCTAGAATATCCGTATTAAGTGTATCCATATCTGATTTGCTCATGTGAAAATAGGGCTCGTTAATAACTTCAAATAATAAATCTTCGGAATGATTTTTAAACCGATCTGCTACTTGAGCCCAAATAGCTCTAAATTTATCATTATCTGCAGCTCTTTTTGCTGAATTTGGATCTGTGTATTTAGGTTCACCAGGGTCAAATGTATAGATAAACTCAGATTTTAAATTCGATCCATGAAAATCAAGGATGGTTACAAGACCTTGATCTAAAGACCAATCAATAACCTGCTCTATTCTATCTAAATAGGAGGAGGACACTATATAATCATTAGAGGTACCATTATAATTTCCTGCAGTTCCAGCGGCACTAGAATAACCAGAAGTATCTCCTGTAGTTCGATACCCAAAAAAGTCTATTGGAATTCGAACATTGGTGAAACCAGCGGCAGCGACATCAATAAAATATGGCGCCATTACTTCAGGCGACCAGTTTCCTTCTACAGGAGCACTAAGAACGTTACCTAAGTT
>Ga0209138_1003094_pt1 | contig 12262 bp, 14 predicted proteins | sample SaaInl3SG_22_DNA_FD_184645 | JGI IMG/M metagenome (GOLD analysis project Ga0209138, IMG submission 184645) | Marine microbial communities from expanding oxygen minimum zones in the Saanich Inlet - ESP_153SG_22_DNA (SPAdes) (version 2) | ecosystem: Environmental > Aquatic > Marine > Intertidal...
ACCACCATAGTGGGAGCTGCATTAGTCAATTCCTCTGTTCCTTCCCCTCCAGTAACAGCCGCATTTTGACCATCCTGAGCATAGTAACTAAAAAGTGTTTGAACACTGACTTTCTCTAAAACTTTTTTGGTATATATGCTTTCATTTTCTTGAGCTCTCAGGGCAAATACACTAAAAAACAATAGGATAATAAATGCGTACTTCATAACTTAATTACAGCCGCAGCCGCCTCCCATTTTACCGCCATTCGCTCCCGCTGCACCTTCTCTATAAACATGACTACTAATGTCTGCCTTACAAACACCTCTAGCACTAAGAACCATATCTTCTGCATTGATATATACCTTTTCATATTCTTTTACAGCCACACAAGAGGAGGCAAATAAGAGAAGTCCTACAATTACTATATGTTTCATGTGATTCAATTTTGAGTTTCAGTCACTTCAATATTTGGACTGTAATGAATTTTATTAGCCGCATCTACAATAATGCATGACATGCCTGGTAATTGTGAAATGGTGTTTATACCTATATCTATACCCATGATAAAAACGGCAGTAGCAAAAGCGTCTGCCAATTCCCCCTTTGGGGCAAAGACAGTTACTGACTTAATTCCAGAAATAGGCATACCACTTCTTGGATCAATAATATGACTATAGCGTTTTCCGTTTAAAGTTACGTATTTTTCATAATTTCCTGAAGTGGCTACTGCTGCATCTTTTACTGGAAACCACGAAAATACTTTGGACGGGTTTTCAGGATTGCTAATCCCTACCTGCCAATCTGTTCCATCTGGCTTTTTCCCCCAAGTGGTTAAATCTCCTGAGGCATTAATAATACCAGCTTTTATTCCCATTGATTGCAAATACTTTTTAGTAGCGTCTGCTGCATAGCCTTTTCCAACAGCACCAAAACCTATTTTCATGCCTTTTTTAGGCAAAAAAACGGTATTATTAAAGGCATCTAGTTGAATCTCTTTATAGTTTATATGAGCAACAGATGTTTGAAGTTGTTCTGGTGAAGGAAGCGTTTTCATACTTCCATCAAATACCCAAACTGGGTCTAAAGCAGCATAACTAATATCAAAAGCACCTTGGGTAACTTTTGAAATTTGGATACAACGTTCTATAAGGCCAAACAATTCTTGAGATACTTTCACAGGTCGTTCACCTGCATTTTTGTTAATTGCAGATGTTTCAGAATTGGGATCCCATGAAGATATGAGCTTTTCTATTCTCTCTATTTCTTTTTGGGCTATATCTAGATGTAGGTTGGCTTCTTCTTGGTTACTTACCAAAGTAATTTCGAAACGACTGCCCATGAGTTTAGCTGTTCTAGTCACAATTTTATTCTCTTGTGAAAAACCTAAACTTTGGATTAGAAAACAGAAAAACAGAGCGCTTTTAACATATTTACTCATTGGAAGCCATGTCTTGGAGTTTTTCTATATAAGCTTCTGGAGAAATATTCAAATAAGCTGTTTGCCCTAAAATGTCTTTTTTGGGAGAAAGCAACACCACCAAAGGAAAATAACCTTTAGTGTTGTATTGTTCAGCCAATTTCTTATTCTCAGATGCCAGAAGCTCTGGTAGTTGATTGTCCTTTCTCCTGGGAAAATCTGCTTTATAAAGTATTAAGTGTTCTTTAGCATAAGATTGAAAAACTGTTGTTGCCCATATATCTCTATCTAATTTAATACATGGGGCGCACCAATCAGAACCTGAAAAAACCAAGAGTATGGGTTTATTTGAGGTGGTAGATTTTTCTGTTGCATTGGCCCAGCTGGACACCCATTCCTGAGCAATAACGAATTGGCAAATAAAAAGTAAGCTTATAAAAATTATTTTTTTCATATGTTATGGGGCTAGTATGGACAGTGTTTGACCCTGTACCTGTATAGGATAAATTAATAATCCTTTCGAAGCGTCTGAATTTAAACCCACTCCTTGCTGGGTGAATCTAGCACCGTGCTCGGTACAGTAAAACTCATCGTTTCTAAAAATAACTTGTTTTATGGTTTTGTGACTACATACCTGAGTAGCTGCCACGTAGTTACCTTGCTGATTAACCGCAATAACAACGGTATTTTTAATGATATAATCTCCAGGACTTTTTAAAGATTGCCCCTCAGAACTATTTAAATCTATAGAGAAAAGGACTCCATTAGCATCTGGAATTAAGGCCTGATCTGCCAGGCCATTTTCTGCTTCCAAACAACCACTTAAACAACTAAAGGTAAGTGTAAAAGCAGCGCCTTGTCCAATAGATTTCATAAATTCTTTACGCTCCATCTGAGTAATTTTTAAATAAAAGTAATGTAATTAGCGTTTCTAACCCACTTACAATGTGTTAAATAACAATATTCATAATGACTCTCAAAGCCATTTAGGCCACCATTTATCGAAACTTAATCCCCTTTTAACTTATCAAATTTACTGTCCAACCTATATATTGAAAATAAAAAAGACTTTTTTAAAATTTTAAAAATCTGATTTTCATATATTTACATTTCTTATGATCAAGAAGAAACAAATACAAGAGGGTGAAAACCTCATGAAAAATGCCCTAACTGGGGTTGATCTGTTTCAATTCGTTTTTTTTTACCAACAGCTAAGAAAGCTAAAATCGAAAAGGGAATCTTACCACATTGAATTTGTAATTAAATCATGTTACCCGCAATTGGCTTTTTTTAATATGGAAGAAATTGAAAAATTTGTGAGTGAATTCAAATCACAAAACAGCTTTCAAATTCCCTAATAACAAAATAAAATTCTAATTTAGGCCAGCCTTAGGGCAAACATCAGGCCTCATAGTTCAACGGATAGAATAGAAGTTTCCTAAACTTTAGATCCAGGTTCGATTCCTGGTGAGGTCACGATTCAAATGATACTATGGAAATTTTAGACACCTTTATACAAACATTCACTTTCTTTGATTTGGTAGAGCGTTTTTTATTAAACTTTATTTTTACTGCCATCATCATTCGCTTTATCTATTATAAATACGCTCAAAACAAAGCCTATATGTTTACTTATTTCATGATAAGTACCGTAGTTTTTTTGCTTTGCTATTCCTTGAAAAGAAATGAATTGGATATTGGACTAGCCCTTGGTCTTTTTGCCGTTTTTGGCATTATTCGTTACCGCACTGATACTATTGACATTAAAGAAATGACCTACCTATTTGTCATTATTGGAGTGGCTGTTATAAATGCGCTCTCTACCAATGCGGTCCCTATGGGTGAAATTCTTTTTGGAAATATTGCGGTGGTTGCCATGCTAATGATTTTGGAAAGGGTCATGAAGGCACCCCTCTCTCTAAAACAGCAGGAAATTGTTATTCCCCATTCTACTTTAATAAAACCAGACCAAAAAGATGCTTTAATTGCTTCTTTAGTGGCAGAAACTGGCCTGGATATTAAAAAAGTCCAGATTGGTAAAATTGACCTTATGACCCAAAGTGTTAAAGTAACACTCTTCTACTAAATTCCTGACTGCAACACTTATGAGATGTCTACTATCGCTTTTTTTAATGACCCTAATGGCCAAACCTACTTTTGCTCAAGACAAGGAACTCGCCATATGGACGGCTGCTAGCGGTTCTTTTGAGCTCTCTGAACGTATGTATCTAGACGGAGCGCTAGCCTTTAGAAGTAATGCTGGACTAAATGCTATTTCCAGGTATTTTGGAGAAGCTGGAGTGGGCTACAAATTATCTAACTCTTTTAGTGGTGTTGCCGGTGTCCGTTACGGAACCCTTTTAGACCGCAGTGGTGGGATACAAGGAAATTTTACTTTTTATAGGCTTTTTGCTGAACTAAAACACAAGGCCTCTTGGCGTCAATTAAGATTCAAGCAAAGACTGCGCTTTCAGGAAGACACCGAAAAGAAACAAGGAACGCGCACAGAAAATCACTTGAGGTATAAAACAGCTATTGAATTTAAAATACCCAACTGGAAAGCAGACCCACAAGTATCTGTGGAGTTTTTTAAACCCTTAGGAAGCAATAGTGTGAATGGGTTTGACCGCATGCGTTATAAACTCCAAACAGATCTGAGCCTCGCTGGAAACGCTCTAACGATCGCTTATTTCATAGACAGAGATACTCCTTTAAATACTGCTGCCATAAACAGTCATATGCTGGGCTTGTTTTATGATTTAGAATTCTAGATTTTTAATGATCTAAACCATACACATAATCCGCCTGTTTGTAAATAATTTCATTGGCTTTATTCACCCTATAACTCACCCGATTTTGAGGAAGTTTTAGACCCTGATACACCAACCAAGACTGGTTTACAATTAGGCTATAACGGTAGTTGTGCCAGACCCTATTGGCTAAAAATTCTCCGGAGGCTTGATCAAAATACCAGACCCACCGATCACTTGAGTTCGGAAATTGAAAGGACACCGCCCACACAGGGGTGTTCATGAGGGTTTCTGGTGAGACTGTCGCATTTTTAGGGAGTTCACGAGACAGCTTAAAGGGCTGCCAATACACAAATAGCCCACCGTTTAGTAAGGATTCAAAGCCCTTTACCTCAGATTCAGAAAGCGTTGTTAACGTATCTTTTACCCGAAGACTCACGCCCGTTGCATCTCTTGTTAACTGGTGTTTTTGATTGTTTTCTCTCCAGCCTACGGCCGATGTCCCTTTTTTAAAATCATACACAAAAGATTGTTCTACCGTCTTTGTTGGTACGCCAAGGGAATCATAAGAGCTTGTTTTCTTATCAAAAGAAAAAACCTGAACTGCTTTAAATGCAGCGGCACCTCCATGGACTTTAACGGCTTTTACAAGTACTTCTTCAGGCAATGGAGCAGCCGTCTTTTGACAAGAAATAAAAAGCAATTGGAAGAACATAATACTCAGAATAGCGCGCATAAGAATAGACTTTACTCAAATTTAAATATTAATTTACCCAAATAAGCCGTCTAATCTTGTATTTTTAATTTTAGAAAAACCAAAACTCATGACACAGACCTTTAAAGTTATTTTTGCATCCCTGCTGATGCTTTTTTCATTCATTGCTCAGGGACAGGAACACAGCCATGCGGGTGCGTCGCCCATAGAATACCCTAATATACCTGGATATTTAAGTCTGAAAACAGATTTTCACATACACTCGGTATTTTCAGACGGTAACGTATGGCCTAGCATTCGCGTGCAAGAAGCCTTGAGAGAAAACCTAGACGCTATTTCCCTAACAGAACACTTGGAATACCAACCCCACAAATCAGACATTCCCCACCCAGATAGAAATAGGGCCCATGAGATTGCCTTAAAAGAGGCTAAAAACCATGGCTTATTGGTGATTAGAGGGTCAGAAATCACCAGGGCGTTGCCCGTAGGGCATAACAATGCCATATTTATTCAAGATGCCAATCCTATATTACAGGAAACGGCTGAAGACGCCTTTAAGGAGGCCAAAAAACAAGGCGCATTTGTATTTTGGAACCATCCGGCTTGGTATGTTCAGCAACCGAACGGAACTCCTGCGCTCAGTGATTTTCAGAAAAAACGCATTGCAAATAACGAATTACACGGCATAGAAGTGATCAATACTGGAGACTATTCAGAGGAGGCCCTGCAAATTGCGCTAGACAACGGACTGACCATTATGGGGACTTCAGATGTACACGACCTCATTGATTGGGATTATACAGAGAATGCGCAACACAGGCCTATTACTTTGGTTTTTGCCAAAGAAAAAACAGCTGCCAGTCTTTTAGAAGCCTTGAAAAAAGGAAGAACCGTGGCGGTGTTTAACGATCTATTGGTGGGTAAATCTGAATTTTTAAATCCTTTGATCAAGGCATCTGTGACGGCTTCTGAGATTAAATATATTGGCAAAACACAGGTCTTGTCTGTGACGCTCCACAACCATTCCAGTAGTGATTTACTCTTTGAAAACCAAATGCCCTTTAGCCTTTATAGACGCTCACCAGTATTCACGATTCCTGCTGGAGACAGCCTGACCCTGCAAATTAAAACCTTGGAAAGAAAAGAGCGCATAGTACTGTCTTTAAAAGCCTTAGGTGCTTTTACTGCACCAAAAGTGCAACCCATCATTGAATGGGAACTGAAGATAGACTAAGAACTCTGTCAATTTTATTACCTTAGGTCTATCTTTTAGACCCATGCAAAATCCTTTTAAAAAAATGGGGCCTGCCACATTAGTGGCAGCTGCCTTTATAGGTCCCGGAACCGTAACTGCCTGCATGAAAGCAGGTGCTGGTTTTGGAACGTCCCTACTTTGGGCTTTATTGCTCTCTGGCGGCATGACTGTTCTATTACAAGAGACCGCCGCTAGAATAGGGCTCATTAGTCAAGAAGGCTTGGCTAGTGTTATGCGTAACGCTATTGAAAAAAAGTGGCTCAAAACTCTGTTGTCTTGGGGAATATTAGCCGCTATTTTGGGCGGGAATACCGCCTATGAAGCTGGAAATATAAACGGTGCCATTTTAGGATTGGAAGCCTTATTTGGTTCAGATTCTCTTATGGTTTACCCCTTCGTAGTTGGAGGATTAGCCGCAACGCTACTGGGATTTGGCTCATACAAAACACTAGAAAAATTACTCATTGGACTTGTGGTACTACTCAGCACTTCCTTTTTAATCACTGCCGTGTTGGTAGGACCCTCCATAATGGAACTGATTAAGGGAGTGGTTTGGATTCAATTCCCCAAGGATAGTTTATTCACCATCATGGCATTAATAGGCACTACCGTAGTCCCTTATAATCTATTTCTTCACGCAGCACTGGTCAAAGAAAAATGGCAGCAGCCCTCCGATTTAAAAGCGCTCAGAACAGATACAAAAATTGCAGTAAGTATAGGAGTCTTAGTCTCAATGGCTATTGTGATTACTGCTACCGCCTTACCAAAAGAGAGTTTAAAATCTGTTCTCGATTTGGCAGAAGGACTGGCGCCGCTCTATGGAAGCTTCGCTAAAATAGCCATAGGGATTGGCCTACTTTCTGCTGGAATCACCTCTGCAGTAACAGCGCCTTTGGCCGCAGCCTATGTGGTCAATAGCTGCTTTGATCTGGGTTTAAAAGCGTCTCATCGGGCATTTAAAGTGATTAGTCTGGGCGTGTTGTCGCTAGGTATGTGCTCCTTACTACTAAACTACACCCCCATCAGTGTGATCATTTTTGCCCAAATTGCCAATGGAATCATCCTTCCAGTGCTGGTAGGCCTTTTGTTTTGGCTCGGAAACAATCAAGCTGTTCTTGGCACGCACACCAATAGTAAAACAAAAAATATACTGTTCGGTATTATATTTATAATTTCCTTAGGACTGAGTATAAAAACCCTTGTGAGTGTATTTTAAAATCAAGACTATGGCCATAGATTTTAATGCAGATTTAGGAGAGGGCTACGGGAATGAAGCTGCTTTAATGCCTTTTTTAGACAGCTGTAGTATTGCATGTGGTGGTCATTATGGAAATGCTAAAAGTATTGAAACGGCCCTAGAGCTGGCATGGACCCATGAAGTAAAAGTAGGGGCGCACCCATCTTATCCAGACCCCTTACATTTTGGTAGGCAATCTATGAACATACCCCTAAAAGCATTTCAGGCTGCCATTGAAAAACAGTTAGACCTTTTTTTCAATAGCCTAGAAAAAAAATCCATGCGGTGCCACCACATTAAAGCCCATGGGGCACTGTACTCAGATTTACTTAGTAAAGAGGAACTTGCTGGGGTGTATTTAGACACCCTTTCCAACTACCCTTGCACCCTTTTATACACTATGCCATACAAAGAGTTTGCTGGGGCCGCTCATGCTAAATCTTTTAAGGTATTTTCTGAAGGCTTTTTAGACAGAGGGTATAACGCTCAAGGCAATTTAATCGCTAGAGCTTCTAAGAATGCGCAACTAGAGAAGACCTCAGACATTATCACTCAATGGGAAAATCTGGTGGTAAAAAAACGCATTCCATACCAAAACAGCCAAGGAGAAACCGCCTATATACCCACTCAAATAGACACCGTTTGCTTGCATTCAGACCATCCTCAAGCGGTAGAAAGGGCGCAGGCCATTAGAAAAGCCATTTCAAAAATTTAGCCATTAAGCTATGTTAGACGCAAAAAAATCGAAGCCTCCTTATATCTTGGAATATCACTCATACAGCGAGTACTCCTTACTAATTCAATGGCCTCAAATAGTCTCTGAAAATATCTTAGAAGAGCTGTCGGCTTTTAAAAAGACCCTCCAACGCCTATATCCAGAAGCTATTTTAACAGCAGCTTATGCATCCATATTATTGGTATTCCCGGAGCGAATTACTTCTTTTCCCGCTTTAAAAGCAGAAATAAAACAAGAGTACGAAACCTTTAGTGAAAATAGTGTTAGCGCCAAAGAAAGCGAGATAGACCATAGACCCCTAAGCTTATATAAAATCCCCGTCTGTTACGAGGCCGCTTTTGCCCCCGACCTTGAGGCGGTGTGCACACAATTAAAACTTTCTCCCGAGGCGCTCATTTCTAAACACAGCAAGGCTACTTACACGGTCTACGGTATTGGCTTCCTTCCAGGATTTATGTATTTAGGCGGTCTGGATTCCGAACTTGAAATCCCTAGAAAATCGAGTCCAAGAATGAAGGTCCCTGCAGGATCTGTTGGTTTGGCAGCCAAACAAACAGGCGTTTACCCCTGTGAAAGTCCCGGTGGTTGGCAGCTTATTGGCCAAACACCCATTCCTTTATTTAATCCCTTACAAGACTCCCCTTTTTTTGCAGAAGTGGGCGATAAAATACAATTCACCCCTATCTCAAAAGACACTTATAAACTGCTTAAAATACAAGTAGCGGCAGGGATTTATAACATAGAAAAAACAATTTATACCCAATTATAAAAATTAAGTGTCATGATAAAAGTCTTAAAAGCGGGATTGTACAGTAGTATTCAAGATCTAGGCAGGAGCCCATTGCAACCCATTGGGGTACCAATGGGAGGCGCTATGGATCGTGAAAGTGCTCTCAATGCCAATGCCCTTTTAGAGAATGCTCCAGAAGCCGCAGTGCTTGAAATTACCATGACAGGGCCGGTATTGGCCTTTACAGAAAATGCTTGGGTGGCTTTTAGTGGGGCTATTTTTCCTATTTACTTAGATCAAAATAAAGTGACTATGAACACTCCTCTCTGGATAAAAGCTGGCCAAGAACTCCGTTTTGGCACCTTAGAAAAAGGGGTGAGGCTTTATATGGCCATTAAAGGAGGATTTTTAAGTGACATACTGCTAGGGAGTAGGTCCATGCAAGCCTATTTAAGCCCAATGATTAAACTGGAAAAAGGCATGGAGCTTCTGCATGCTACTGGAGAAAAAGACCAAGCAGTTATTCTAGAAAAAAAGAGTAATACGCCTTTAGATGCCAAAAAAATACACGCCTTTCAAGGACCTGAATTCCGGAATTTAGACGTTTCACAACAGCGTGAAATAAGCCAACAAACTTTTCAAGTGAGTAACCTCAACAACCGAATGGCATACCAATTGCTCCCTACTATAAGCCCTTTTGAAAAGTCTCAACTCACGGGTCCTGTACTGCCTGGCACCGTGCAAATAACCCCTGCTGGAAATTTAATGGTACTCATGAGAGAAGCGCAAACCACGGGAGGCTACCCCAGGATTTTACAGCTCACCGCTGAAAGTATCAATGCGTTGGCACAATTAAAAACAGGCGACACCTTTAGAATTAAGATACTGCCCTTAAATTAGGATACAGCCTTTAAACTAATATCCAACACCCCAGCGCTATACGTAATAGTTTACCATTATTGACTTTCACTAGAGTTCATTTTAATTATTCATCAAATCCATACCAAATACGCCGTGGGCCGCCAGCTGGGGATTAGAAGATTTGCTGAATTTCTTAAAGCGGTCTTCAAGGGCGTCTAATTGTGCTATCACCAATCCTTTTACCTCAACATCTGTGTCTTCGCTGTTTTTTAGGTCTACTAAAATATGGAGGTATGCCTTTTGCAATTTCCGATCCAAAACGGATATAGGCGCTTTATCTAAAACAATGTCTGCACTCAGCTTATTGAGAAGTGCAGACAATGCCAAACCATTTCCTTCTAAGGTGTAATGGGCAGAGAGCATGGCGGTTAATTTTTTAGGCGCTAGCATGCTTTTCAATAGGCGCTCTTGCAAATTAGACACGGCATCTAAGGCCCCATCTGAACTAATACTAGAGACCAGGTCTTTTGGAATGAGCCAAGTAGGTGCGTTCCAGACCTCAGCATTTAAAAAATCCAAGGCATCTAACTGTGTCCCCGATGGTACATTCACATAGGGCATGCCTTCTTGATTGTTGTTCAAGCGGGTTTCATATACCCCTCCCACCAATTTGGCTACATGGTACACATACCTTCTAAACACCCCTAAAAATTCTCCGTGTAATTCTGCCAAATCATCATAGGTACTGTTGGGAAACTGTGCCCAGTCTTTTAAATTTTTGCCCACTATTTTCAAGTTAGACAAACCGTACTGGCTGGCTTTAATAGGGTTGTCTCCAATATTTTCTGTTTGGGAATTGGGGTCGTTCCCGCCTGATCCAAACATATATATAGGATCTGTACTTCTAGCGTCTACCCATTTACGCAAGCTTTCTTTAACGGCCAAGGGATCTTGACCTGGAAAATAACGATACCCCCATTCAATGGCATAGTTGTCATAAGGCCCTAATTGGCGTACAAAACGGATGTTTTTATCGCCTGGTTGGGCTATATAATTATAACGGGCGTAATCCATAATGGTCGTGGCAATCCCCATTTTCTGGGTAAAAGTGCCAGACCTTAAAGAGTCTACCGGATAGGCACTAGAGGCTTTCATATTGTGGGGCAGTCCTAAGGCGTGGCCAATTTCATGAGAGATTACCCTACGCATCATTTCTCCAATCTCCTCTTCAGGCGTGTCTAGAGTTCTCGCTTTGGGATTGGCCGCGGCGGTCTCCAATAAATAGCGGTTTCTATAAGAACGCAAATGGTTGTGGTACCAAATAATATCACTCTCAATAATTTCCCCTGTTCTAGGATCAGACACCGAAGGGCCTGTGGCATTTCTGGTGGTAGACGCCACATAGCGCACCATAGAAAAACGGGCGTCTTCCGGACTAAAGTCTGGATCTTCTTCCGGTGTGGGCGCATCTTTGGCTACAATAGCATTTTTAAAACCTGCTTTTTCAAAAGCGCTGTTCCAGTCTTCTATGCCTTTTCTAAAATAAGGACGCCATTTTAATGGGGTAGCGGGATCCAAATAGTACACAATTTGCTTCTTGGGGGTTACCAATTCACCCCTGGCGTAGGCGGCTTCATCTGAAGGCTCGAGCCTCCAACGACGCACTACGCTGTAAGCATCGGCCTTTAAGGCCTCAGAAGAATAATCAATTTTATCCAAAGAGAACCAGCCCACCCTTCGGTCTTCATAACGCACTGGCATGGGGTCTTCTGGAAGTAAAATAAGGGAGTGATTCACCACAAAACTCAGGGTCTCCGTATTATTGCCTCTAGGGGCTTTACGGGCACTATAGGTGAGGGTATGGGTCACTTCTGTATTGATAGGAAAAGAGCGCACTCGGTCTATACTGGATCGTTTTTTGTCTACACCACCCATTTTATAGGCTTCTTTCTGACGGCTACCTACAATATTAAAGCCTGGTGAGTCGTCCGAAAAATAATCCGTTACTTCTATTAAATACTGCCCTTCTTCCTCAGCGGCTATTTCAAATGCTGCCAAAATTGGGTGGTTGTTGTTTTGCACCACACTGAGGTGAATGGGATCTGACTCTTGTGCCAAAGCATTATAAGACACTTGGGTTAATACAATTTTTTGACCTCTTTTTTCAAAATGCACTAATTGTTCTGAAGTTTTTGAACCCGCGTTGCTATAGGCAGAATAATTAGCGGGAATACGCACAATTCTAGTCACCATAAGTAGGTCTTTATGGAGCAGTCCCTCTGAAATTCCAAAGAACAATTTTCCACCCACTTCAAAGTAACTGTCTATTAAGCCTACTTCTTTTTGCAGGTCTTCGGTAATTTCTGAAAGGGTTTTAGGAGCTTTTTTATCGTTATTTTTTTGGGCTTGAGTGCCTACGGAAAAAAGTAAAAACAATAAAAAAACAATTTTTGACAATCGAGGTAAGATCATGAGTAGCGGGTTTTTACACCCCTAATATCGTAAAAAATATCAATAGGTAATATACAACCATCCAGTTCTTGCGGCAGAGCCGTCATTTAATTGTACTATATAGTAAT
>Ga0209138_1003100_pt1 | contig 12248 bp, 10 predicted proteins | sample SaaInl3SG_22_DNA_FD_184645 | JGI IMG/M metagenome (GOLD analysis project Ga0209138, IMG submission 184645) | Marine microbial communities from expanding oxygen minimum zones in the Saanich Inlet - ESP_153SG_22_DNA (SPAdes) (version 2) | ecosystem: Environmental > Aquatic > Marine > Intertidal...
CCGTATCCACTTTATTTACAGTAGATATTTATAAAAAATTACGCCCAGAAGCACCTGAAAAAAAATTGGTTCGAACAGGTCAAATTGCAACAGTAGTCGTTGTGATTATTGGTATTTTTTGGATTCCTATTATGGCGAATATATCAGGGGTACTCTATGAATATCTGCAATCTGTACAAACCTATATTGCTCCCCCCATAGCAGCAGTTTTCATTATGGGAATCGCACACAAACGAATCAATGCACAAGGAGCTTATGTAACTTTAATTCTCGGATTTATTATTGGGTTTGGAAGAATTTTTTTGGAAATCAGTAGTGCGTCGCTCCAACCTGGAAGTTTTTTACATAGCCTTGGAACTATGAATTACCTTTCATTTGGAGCATGGTTTTTTCTGTTTTGCATACTGGTTATTGTTGGAGTAAGCCTTGCTACTACTCCTCCCGTAGCAGAAAAAGTAATTAATCTTACTTTTGGGACAGTTACAGCAGAAGAAAAGAAAATTTCTAGAGCAACCTTCGATTGGAAAGACATTGCTGTATCCCTCTTCGTGGTTTTGGTAGTTGTTTTTGTAATGATCTGGTTTAACGGAAAATAGAATCTAAAATTGAGTGGAGAGAATAGCCAAGAAAGTTTCAATACCCATAAGATAATTCCCTATGCGTAAATTTTCATTGGGACTGTGTTGGTTGTTGTCCAAATTAACTGTTGGAACTCCTATTGCAGGGATACCCAATTGGTTCACAAAGGGAGAAATGGGGACTGAACCACCACTTGTTCTTATGACTACTGGTTTTTCATTGTAGTATTCCGTCAGAAGAGAGTTTAGCCATTTCCCTTCTTTTGACTCTGTATTGGTTCTAAACGCAGGATATGCTACTTTGTAATTCATCTGTATGATTTTGTCATAATCCATACGCTCCTCTTTAGATGGAATATGATCCAGTACTGTGAATGTTTGCCCCTCTAAATGAGATTTAACTCCGTCGATTAATTGGTAAGGATCACTTTCCAATACCAATCGAATGTCCAACTCAGCAGTTGCCGTTGCAGGAATAATAGTTCGGGCTTGTTTTCCTACCCATCCGCTTTGCATTCCTCTTATATTCAAAGAGGGGTACTGTATCGATTCTTGGTAGGTGATCCCTACGCGATCATTCCTTTTGGTTTGGGTACGCTCTTTAATTGATTTTTCTTCAGAAGGAACTCCTTCTAAAATTTTCTTTGTTGCAGCACCTAAGGTTATTCCCTTGTAAAAACCAGGAATAACAACCCTTCCTTGTTCGTCTTTCATGGAAGCAAGTGCACGTGATAAATCCAACGCTGGATTAGGAATGTAGTTACCGTAATGACCACTATGTTGGGGCATTAAAGGACCAAAGCTAGTTAAGGTCAAGGTCGCTATTCCGCGATTACCAAAAACCAAGGTTGGTTTTCCAGAAGAGTGAACAGGGCCGTCTAAAATTAAAAGCATATCCGCTATTAACTGGTCTTTATATTTTTCTACCGCCTCAGGTAAGCCTGGAGAACTTTTTTCCTCCTCAAAATCCAAGATCATTTTAATATTAAACTCTGGACTTTTTCCGATTTTATTAAGATGCTTAAGTGCAGTTAGTAGCATTACAAAAGGTCCCTTGTCATCTGAGCTTGAACGGGCAAATATTCGATAATTCTCAACCTCTTTTTCTTCTAACCTGTCCCATGAAACCTCTTTAAAACCTTTGGCACTTTTTTCTTTTAATACCGCTACATAAGGATTCTGCTGATTCCATTTTGTACGGTCTATACCTTGACCATCCAAATGCATATAAAAGGCCAAAGTAGGCCTTCCCTTTTTATAGTTTTGCTTTGCCAGTAATAGAGGAAGTGCAGTCGTTTCAAGTGTTTCAACCTCAAAGCCTAGATTTTGCAATTGTGTTTGAGCCCATGAAATGTTGTGTACAATATCTTCGGGAAGAGCAGCATCGTTTGCTAGTGCCAAAAAATTTCGAAACTCTGAAATACTTTCCAAACCAATAGTTCTGGCTGTAGCCTCAAATGAACGCTGGGCTTTAAGTTGAAAAACGAGTAAAAGGTTTAATAATATAGCGAAAGCAGTAATTTTCATAGTTCGGATTGTATGGTTCCTAGAATATCAAATATAGAAAACACTAACTCAAATGATAACAAACTATCTAATTTATTATTAATTTGTATTTCTAAAAAAAACAAACAAATTGAAAAGTGCTATTTTACTAACCACATTATTGATTTTTTTTACCGTTTTTCCTCAAAACAGTAACCCCAATAAAAATTTAAATTTTAACGCAACCGTTTTAAAAGAAGAACCTCTTGTTGATGGTAACATATTAGGAGAAGCTCTTTGGAAAGAGGTTTTACCCATTCAAGAATTGCAACAAATCAAGCCAAATTACGGTGCTATTGCCTCTGAAAAAACAGTGATACGAGTAGCCTATACTTCAAAAAACTTATATGTAGCTGTGGTCTGTTACGACTCAGCTCCAGACCAAATAGTAGTTTCAGATTCTCGTAGAGACGCAGATTTAAATGACGACGATAGTTTTCTATTTATTATTGATACCTACAATGATCAGCAGAATGGATTTCTTTTTGGAACCAATGCAGACGGCATGGAATACGATGCACAAATTGACAATGAGGGTGAAGGAAATTTTAGTGCCAATCGTCAGCAAGGAGGAGTTGTAGGAGGCACAAACATTAACTGGGACGCTTCTTGGGAAGTAAAGACAGAAAAAAGCGATTACGGATGGAGTGCTGAATTTGCTATTCCACTTAGATCTATTCGTTTCAATGGCGGAGAAAATAAAACTTGGGGGATCAACTTTCAACGAAATATTAGCAAACGAAGTGAAACAGCCTATTGGGCAAACCTGCCTTTAGGCTTTGATATTAAAAGACTTTCTCTTGCTGGTAAAATGCACGGTTTAAATTTGAAATCCCCAAAAAATTTAAAAGTAATTCCTTACGGTTTAGTACAAGCGGTTCAAAACAATCACCCTCCAAAAAATAGCAGCAGTAAAACAGCAATTGGGGGTGATATTAAATACAGTTTAACCCCGGGCTTAACCTTGGACATGACCTATAATACTGATTTTGCCCAAGTTGAAGTAGATGAACAACAGGTCAATTTAGATCGTTTTAATCTGTTTTTTCCAGAAAAACGACCCTTTTTTCTAGAAAATGCTGGGCAGTTTAGTGTGGGCAGTCCTGGAGAGGTCGATCTGTTTTTTAGTAGGCGTATTGGAATTGGAACAAATGGGAGTTTAGTCCCCATCATAGGCGGTTCCAGAGTTTCAGGAAAAATTGGACAAACCAATATTGGGCTACTCAGTATGTTTACAGACGAAGTGCCCAGTGAATCAGGAGAACTCAATATCATTAAGAATAACTATTCTGTAGCGCGTGTCAACCATGATTTTGCAGCAAAACGATCATCTATTGGTGGGATTTTTGTTAACCGCTCAGGAATTGGAAATGACTTGGACTACAATCGCGTATTTGCCATGGATGGGAAATTAGGAATTAGTAAAAAAGCGCAACTTTCAGGCTACGTTTCTAAAAGTAATACTCCAGGAATTACAACAAACGACCATGCCTTTAATTTTTAGCAGTGTACAATTGGAACGGCTGGAATTTAAGAGCAGGTTATACAGAAGCTGGAGAAGGATTTAATCCCGAAGTTGGATTTTTACTGCGGTCAGCGTTTAAAAAACCAGAGTTTTTAATCTTTAAACAATGGCGACCAAAAAATACTGGAAAACTACTAGAAGTCAGACCCCACATATCTTACAGAGGGTATTGGAATTTTCAGAATACACAGGAAACTGGATTTTTACACGTAGATAATCACTGGGTTTGGGAAAGTGGATTTGAAATTCATACAGGAATCAATTTTACCAAGGAAACCGTTCTTGCTCCTTTTCCTATTTCCAATGTCATTGTTGATGCAGCTGAGTACAATCATCAAGAATTACAACTTGTTTTGATGACCAATGCCAATAGAAGTCTCTATTTTCAAACACGTACAGTCATCGGCGGTTACTTCGGTGGAAACCGAATCTCAAGTACAAATAAAGCGACCTTTAGAGTAGGAGACAAGTTCAATACTGAGGGAGTATTGAATTACAATCGGTTAAATTTACCCAACGGCGAGGCTAATGTTGTAATTACAGGTGCCCGTTTGGCCTATTCTTTTACTCCTAGAATGTTTTTACAGAGTTTAGTTCAATACAACAACGTATCCAACATCACTTCTGTCAACGCACGTTTTGGTTGGCTTCGCAATGCAAATACGGGACTATTTGTCGTCGTAAATATCATCAAAGACACGGATTACTTTGATGCGCTAAACAATCAAAGCATCACAATAAAATACAGTCACCAATTTGATCTATTAGGAAGGTGACCCTAATCAGGTAAGTTGTTCTTTAAAAACCGAAGTCCATTTTTACTCAAAATGTTTTCTATATCGTTTTTACCATACCCTCTCCCAGAAAGTATTTCATCTAGTTTTTGAAGGTCTGCTATGGTTTCTATATCGTAAGGACATTGCTCTTTTCCAAAGCCCCCATCTAAATCAGACCCAATCATGACGTGATTTGTATTCCCTGCCAATTGACAGATATGATCTATATGATTGACAATAGTCTCTAGATTCAATTCACTTTTTTTGGGATCAGAGATGCCTCGTTTCCAGTTGGGGAGCATCATCCAAGCATCGAAAGCCATTCCAATAACTGCGTTTCTATTCAGCAATTCCTTTATCTGATCGTCGTGAAACTGTCGCTCGTTGGGAACCCATTTCCTAACATTGCTATGGCTTGCCCAAATTGGTCCATCATAAACATCCATGGTTTCCCAAAAACTTTGATCGCATAAATGGGTAGCGTCTAGTATAAGCTTTAGCTTAGAAATTTCTTTCAGCAAAGCTTTTCCTTTTATTCCAATCCCTCCAATTGAATCAGTTCCAAAAGCGTAAGTACCCGGTCCGTAATGTGCAGGTCCTATGGCACGCAGTCCTTCTTGATGCATTTCATGCAAATGATCCATTGAAACTAAAGAATCTGCCCCTTCAAGAGTTAAAACATATCCTATCGGGGCTTTTTTTGAGTCTTTTTTCCAATGATTTAAGTGATCATTAAGCTGCTCCTTATTTTTGACCTGAAACAATTGGCCCTCTGATTCCATAGCTCTGTACCAAGCCAACTGACCTTGAGTTTGCGCCCAAGCTTGCTCTGGTGAATTCCAGCCTGGAAGCTTATTTTTAGGCTTAACGTAACGTGCAATGAGCGTTGCCATACACAAGCCAATATTTCCATTACGCATCTCAGGGAAAGAAACCACTCCATTTTCTCGGTCGGGTAAATCCGTCATCCCTAATTCCAAGGCACGAATCTGCGCTATTTCTTGTCGAAAGTCCCGATTCCACTCAAGGGCGTTCATCGATAAATCTAAATGGGCATCGAAGATAAACTTCATCCTTTGAGTTCTATTTGATAATCTCGAGCTTCTATATTCCAATACCCCGTGTGCTCACCGTTTATAACAGTATAAGCTCTATTGTATTTTGCTACGGTTGGACAAATATGATAGGGTAAGGCATAAAATAGATCGCCCACTTTAAAATTATTTTTTTCATTGAACTCTACGATGAGGTGCTCTTCACTCTGACCCTTATGTATTGCCTTTTCTAAGCCCAGAATTTCAACACGAGGCAAGGGCATTTCAGACGCAACTGCCTTATGTCCTAAATCAAAGCAATAAAGGTTGGTATTTGGTTTACTGATTAAACGAGTAATCAAAAGAGCAGCATGAACAAACGGGGACTCTTTCCAAATTTTCTTATAGCCCAAATCCCAAAGCAATGTTGTACCAGGACTGAGTAAGGTTTTTTCCCGTAAAGCATGTGGATAAAAACTAGGTGATCCTCCCGTAATGATCTCAGGCACTACTCCCCCAGTCTTTTCAATTTGCTTGACTAAATTGGCTACGGGTTCAAAATCTGAATTACACTTTGAGATACGCTCATCCAAATTCAAAGGACGTATATGCCCGTCGTAAACATGTAACCCCTGAAATTTCAATCGCGAATTCTTTTTTAAAATTTCATAAAGTGAAAACGCTTTTTCTGGGAGAATACCCGTCCGGTTCATTCCATTATTGACATCAATCCACAACTTAATTTTTATGTCATTTTTTTGGGCTAAATCAGAAAATAACTGGAGGGAATCTAAATTATCTACTAGGGTAGAAAATTCAATTTCTGAATGTTCTTTTTGCCAATGGATAAACTGATGAATCTTCTCAATAGAGGGTTGATGTGCTAGCAGAATTCGTTCCGCTTCACAATCAATTAAAAGTTTCATTTCAGCTAGTGTTACGCATTTAAATTGACGAATGCCAGCCTGCATTTGAAGTTTTATAACTGCTGACATTTTATGCGTTTTCACATGGGGTATCAAACGCTTGGTTCCTCCAGCAACTTGAACCATCGCATCAATATTATGCTGAACCCGATCAGGAAAAACCAACAAACCTGGAGTTAATAGTTGGTCTTCATTCTGAACTTTAAACGCTTCTAACATGCTGAAAACTTATTTTTCCAATAAAAAATGAGCTTCGATCTCTACAGCTATGTTTTGTGGGAGGGACATTCCTACGGCACTTCTCACTCCGATTCCATGCTCCTCACCAAAAACCTCAGCCATTAATTCACTAAAACCATTGATAACATAGGGATGTTCTTCAAACTCAGGAGTAGCATTGACCATCCCGAGGACCTTAATAACTCGTTTAATACGAAGTCCCTCTTTCATGTGAGTAGTTAGTGTTGAAAGCATTGTTAATGCCACTTGACGAGCTGCATTCTTCCCTTCATCTCGATCTAGTGTACCTCCTACTTTTCCTGTAATCAATCCCCCCTCTTTTAAAATGGGACCTTGACCGGAAACATATAGATAATCTCCGACAACAAGTAGGGGTCGATAGACACCCAACGGTTTAGGGGCTGGTGGCAAAACCAAACCCAAAGCTTCTATTCTTTCTAGCAATGATGTACTCATTTCCTATATAAATTGATTTAAAATTAACACTCCTACCAACCCACTAATTCCTATGGAAGTTTCCATAACAGTCCAGGTAGATAAGGTCTCTTTGATATTTAAGTTAAAGTATTCTTTAAAAAGCCAAAACCCACTGTCGTTGACATGAGAGAGCATCAAACTTCCTGAACCAATGGCCAGTACCATAAGCTCTGGACTCACTCCTGTGGACTGGACTAAAGGCAAAACAATACCCGCAGTAGTCAATCCAGCAACCGTTGCTGAACCCACCGAAAAACGAATCAAAGTTGCTATTAACCATCCAATGACCAAGGGAGACATAGAGGTGATTTGCAGTAAATTTCCAATGTATTCACTCACTCCACTGTCTATTAAAATTTGCTTTAAAGAACCTGCACCTGCAATGATTAAAAGTACCATGGTAATTCCCGAAACAGCTGTACTGAAAATTTTCATCACCTCATCCATTTTTAATCCTCGTGCTATTCCCAAAGTATAAGTCCCCACTAAAACTGTTAAAAGTAGAGCGATAACTGGATTTCCTAAAAACTTGATCAGTGAAAACCAAATACCCTCAAGATTAAAAAAATTGAGGATTAAAGTTGAAAAAGCAATCAAGATAACCGGGAGTAGCGCAGTCAAAATACTGTTGGAAAAACTAGGAAGTTCGTCCTCAGAAAAAACCTTGTTAGTCATGAATTCTTTGAGTGGTTTTGCATCTACCTTAGGAATCAATCGGGTCAATATAGGTCCAGAAATTAGTATGGCCGGGATGGCTACAATCACTCCGTAAATTAATGTTTTTCCCATATCCGCTTCAAACATAACGGAAAGGGCTGTAGGGGCTGGATGTGGTGGAAGAAAGCCATGCGTAACAGATAAAGCCGCCAACATGGGAAGCGCTATAGAGATTAAGGAAAGTCCTGTTGCTGCTGCTACAGTAAAGACTAAAGGCACTAAAATCACAAAACCTACAGAATAAAACATAGTTACTCCGACAATAAATCCAGTAAGCATTACTGCAAATCGTGTATTCTTTACACCAAATAGCTGAATTAAACCATTGGTTATTTTTTGTGCTGCACCACTTTCAGCGACTAGCTTCCCTAACATGGCTCCAAGACCAAGTATCATAACTAAAAAACCCAAGGTGTTTCCAATTCCTTTTTCGATGGACTGAACAATAGAGTTTAGCTCCATTCCCTGACCCATTCCAATGGCGAGCCCTACAATGATAAATGCGATAAATGCATTTAAACGAACTACTAAAATGAGAAGAAATAAAAGAAGGATTCCGAGTGTTATAACGAGTAATGGCATACGTAAAAATAGGAAAGTTAATCGGATTTTCAGCTATTGAGAACCCGCACATCATTTGAATAAATTTGATTTTTAGGCTTCAATGGATCCCAGTGTAATGTATATTATCAAAGTAATTACTCCTAAAAAAATTGAAAAGGGTTTGGTATATTTCCAATGTTCCATTTTAACCAATTTTAAATCACTGATTTTAAACTCATTTTTATTGGGAAAATAATAAGAAATCAAATACATCACCATTAGGTTCAAAATAAATTCAATTCCCCAGATGTGTACAAAATGAATACCTGTATCGAAAACAAAACTGGTTAAAATATAAAAGGTACAACCAACAAACAAAGCCACCTTTGCCGCTAAGGCAGAAATGTTTTTGGTAAAAAATCCAACCAACATAATGGAAGCAATCGGAATAAAGAAAATCCCATTCAGTTGTTGTAAAAGTTGATATAATCCATCAGGAGCCTTAGCCACAAAAGGTGCAACAGCTATGGCAAAAATTGCCAAGACGGAAGAAGTTAGTTTTCCTATATAAACCAATTTACGATCGGAAGCGTTGGGATTAAAATGTCTTTTGTATAAATCCAAACTGAAAATAGTTGCTGAACTGTTCAATACACTATTAAATGTACTTAAAACTGCTCCCATGACTACAGCGGCGAAAATCCCAACAAAACTAGCGGGTAAAACTTTCTTGATGATTTCAGGATATACCATGTCTTGATTTTCATATAAGGAATCTCCAAAATAATAAAAGCCAATAACACCAGGGAGTATAATGACTAAAGGAATGAAAATTTTAAGAAGCCCTGTAAATAACAATCCCTTTTGTGCTTCTTTTAAATTTTTAGCACCTAAGGCCCGTTGAATGATGGTTTGATTCATACACCAAAAATAAACTTGGTTGACAATTAAGCCTGTAAACAGTACTTCAAAAGGAAGTACTGAATCTTTAGCACCGATGACACTGAACTTCGTTGGGGCGTGATTAAAAACTTTTGTTAACCCTTCCACAGGATTCCCCTCCCCGATACTGAGCAAGGCCAAAAAAGGAATCGCCAATCCACCAAGAAGCAAACCATAGCCATTTATGGTATCAGAAACTGCTACCGCTTTGAGACCTCCAAGAATTGCGTATAAAGATCCAATTAAACCTACCACTACTACCGTAACTAAAAGTGCCTCATCTTTTGAAATCTCTAACACTTCGGAGATATTAAAAATACTCTCTAGGTTGATCGCTCCAGTATAAAGAACTATGGGTAAAAGTGTCACAACAAATGAAATCATTAAGAAAAACGCAACATATGACCTCAACACTCCATCAAAGCGATTTTCTAAATATTCGGGTATGGTAGTCAAACCCATTTTTAGGTATTTGGGAATAAAGTAAACCGCTGCTGCAATTAAAGCAAGTGCAGAAGTAACTTCCCATCCAATTACAATGAATCCATTTTTATAAGAAGATCCATTCATCCCAATAAGGTGTTCCGTTGAAATATTAGTGAGTAACATAGATCCCGCTATGACCACACCTGTTAAACTTCTTCCTCCCAAAAAATATCCATCTTGAGAAGCCAACTTTTCCTTTCGCAAACGATACCATGCATAGAGTGCAACAAATAAAGTGTAGGCTAAAAAAGTGGCAAAAGTAAACATAGTTTAAAAGATTTCTGAAAGTAAAATTACTCGGTTTTCTTCATTTGATTTTTTTGCTGCTAGGCTTATGGCTAATGAATAGAGTCCGTCACTAAAACTCAATTCTGAATTGGTTTTTTGAACTAAACTTTGCACAAATGAATTCATAATATTGACATAGGATTCCTTGTATCTTTCTATAAAAAAACCCATCGGCTTTGGACTGTGAACCCCGTGATTATCTGCAAATAAAACCGTATCGTAAGACTTGTTTTGTGAAGAAAGTAAACCCTTTTCACCAAAAACCTCAACACGCTGATCGTAGCCGTAAATGCTATTCCTGCTGTTTTCTATGGTTGCAAAACCACCATTATCAAATTTTAAAATGGTTACAGCAGTATCTACATCTCCAACAATTTCTAAGGGAAGATCTCCAAAAATACTGGCGGTAGCATAAACTTCTGTTACTTCATTTTGCATCAAATGACGTGCTAAATCGAAATCATGAATGGCCATGTCTAAAAATAATCCCCCTGAAGTTTTGATGAATTCCATAGGAGGTGGACCAGGATCCCTACTAATAAGCTTTACAGATTGTGTCACTCCAAGTTTCCTTGAATTCAGTTCCTTTTTAATTTTTAAAATATTGGGGTCAAATCTTCGATTAAAACCTACCATAAAGTGAACTGGAGAAGTTTCTATTAAGCTTTGCAATATCCTGACATTATCGATAGACAGGTCAATCGGCTTTTCACAAAAAATGTGCTTTTTGGCTGCTATGGCCAACTTCAAATGCTCAAAATGAAGTGCAGTGGGTGAGGCTACTACTACGGCATCAATTCTCCCTTTATTGAGCATTACTTCAAAGGAAGTATATAGTCTTTTCACTCCCTTTTCTTTAGCATAGTTGAGGCTGACTTCACTCCTACTGCAAGCCGCAACAACTTCAGCCTCTGGAATAAAGTGCTGTATATTGTACAGATGAACTTGTCCAATTCTCCCTAGGCCTACAATACCAATTTTAATCATTATGAATTAAATTAAAACTGGATTTCCTTGGGTATGTATTTTGCAATTAAATCTTCATAATACGGTCGTAAAGCTTTTGCATCCGGTGGAACTGGTACCTTAGAATACAAATCATAGGGATTAAATTTCTTTACCCATTCAAAGTTTTCGTGGTCTTCATCATTCATTAAATGGGTATAAGCCCCCTCTCTATGCTGTGCATAAAAGGAATGATACCGAATGATATACAAAGCAGGTTTGGGCAAGTAATCTTTCATTACATGATATAAGTATTCATCGTGTCCCCAACTCATTTTAACGTTTTCAAAACCACAATTTTCAGCGTATATTCCAAATTTGGTATTGTACCGTTCGTCTGAAAAATCAGGGTTTTTGGCAAAAAACTCGGGGTAGACTATTTTATCAGAAAACTGACAGCCCACAGGATAAGTGTCTCCAACTACGGCCCATTGAGGTTCACCGTAAAGGCATAACACTTTACCTAAATCATGTAAAAGTCCAGTGAGTACAAACCAATCTGGATGCCCATCTTGACGGATAGCTTCCGCAGTTTGCAGTAAATGTTGTAATTGGTCCAATTCAATATCAGGGTCACTATCATCAACAAGAGTGTTGAGGTAATCTAAGGCCTCCCAAACCGACATTTTTTTCTTCGCTAAACTTAGGAATTCGTTTTGTTTGGCCATAACGAAATCATAGGTTTGGTACTGATGGTTTATTTTGTAAAAACTTCGAACTAACTCGTCTCTAGGAGAATCATTATAATTTCTGTAGTCTTCATTTTGTTTTTGGTGAGGCTCAGGATAACGCTTGATTAAGTCTTCTTCCCAATCTTCTAAACTCTGTAGGGGTCCATTAACTTCCATGATCTTTTAAATTAAACATTTTAAATATAGTCATTTTTTTATTTCTTAAAGAGAAAATTAAATTGGATAAAACTTTCTGAATTATAGATTTTTAATGTACCTTTTATTGGTATTTAAATAAATAAAGGGGTTGAGAACGGGGAAACAGCTCCCCCTAAAACCACTTCACAGGAATCTTGAGATAAGGCAATGATATCAATGGATTAGAGGGGATTTGGATTGTATCCATTAGTGTAAAAGAAAAAAAACCTCCGATTGGGAGGGCTTTATTTTTTATTTATCTGTGGAACTGATTAGCTTTTTCATCACTACCATTTT
>Ga0209138_1003101_pt1 | contig 12246 bp, 24 predicted proteins | sample SaaInl3SG_22_DNA_FD_184645 | JGI IMG/M metagenome (GOLD analysis project Ga0209138, IMG submission 184645) | Marine microbial communities from expanding oxygen minimum zones in the Saanich Inlet - ESP_153SG_22_DNA (SPAdes) (version 2) | ecosystem: Environmental > Aquatic > Marine > Intertidal...
CTAGCAAACCTCATGAAGGCGAAGATGACAGATATAGCGGGCTATATACAGAGGTCGATGTCTACTGCCCTATTTGCAACAAAAATGGTGACTTTGAGAACGAGGATGAAGATTGCCCTGGACCAGATCTTTCGCTAATATCTGCAATTAATTTTGAAAACATTGATACCCAGGGATGTGAAGACGGAGTAATTAGATTTTATTTATAATTAAATATGCCTCCTTAGCTCAGTTGGCCAGAGCACCGCTCTTGTAAAGCGGGGGTCGTCAGTTCGAATCTGACAGGAGGCTCTAACAACTAAATATGCCTCCATAGCTCAGCTGGACAGAGCAACAGACTTCTAATCTGTAGGTCGTAAGTTCGAATCTTACTGGGGGTACGAGCCCTCTTAGCTCAGCTGGTTAGAGCCCCGAACTCATAATTCGGTCGTCGTGGGTTCAAGTCCCACAGAGGGCACAACAAAAAAGGAAAAGGTATGAATAAAATAAACGTATTAGATAAAGGCTATGTTCGACTAGTAGACTCTATGGGTAGTGATCTATCTATTGTAAATGCAGCAAGGGTATCGTATGACAAAGAAGTAACAGAACTATCTGATCGTGATTCTAAACTAATTAATTTCTTAATTAGAGAAAAGCATACCTCTCCATTTAGACACGCTGCCATGACCTTTGAGGTCTATGCCCCTCTGGTTATTGCTAGGCAGTGGTGGAAGTATGCCGTAGCATCTTCACACGTTGATGATCAGAATGGTTGGAACGAGTCTTCTCGTAGATACATTACAGAGGATGAAGAGTTTTACATCCCTACCGCCACACAGTGGCGTAGCAAGCCAGAGAGCAGCAAGCAGGGCTCTGGAGAGCCAGTAGAAGAGCTTGTAGGTCAGCGTTTTACCGATAGGCTAGAAGAGATCGTAAGGCTTGGAGAAGAGGCTTATCAGTCTGCTATGGAACAGGGCGTAGCCCCAGAGCAGGCCCGACTCTTTCTTCCAGCCTATGGCATGTATGTACGCTGGCGTTGGACGACCTCTTTGCAGGGGGCAATGACATTCTTAGAGCAACGTCTGCCACATGATGCACAATCAGAGATTAGAGAGTATGCAGATGCAGTTTTGGAATTAAGCAAGGGTAGCTTTCCAGTAACATTCAATTCTTGGGGACTAACTAAAAACTAAAATACGTTGCAAACAAATATAAAAAGAAAAGGTAGGTAAGAAAAATGAAAATTAATAATGTTGTTATTGGAAGCATCTTTGCCTTGGGGCTTAGCCTTCTGGCTACTCCCGCTTATGCAGAAGAGGTGTCCGAAGAAGCTCCGGTCGTTGAAGAATCACCTGCGCCCGAGCCTAGCCCAGAGCCAACTCCCGAAGCGGAGCCCGAACCTGCTCCCGAGCCACAGCCGGAACCCACCCCGGAACCAACACCTGAACCAGAACCGAGCTACACCCCGCCACCGGAAGCAAGTGAGGGCGTCGGTGGCTGGGCTGTCGTTGACCCAGACACGGGGAAGGTTCACGGAGTGATTGTTGGGACGATTGATACTTACAACTCCGTCGAAGCTCGTGGCGGAATGGGCCACGAGTACATGGGATGTCACGAGAACTGCGTCCTGAGATTCCAAACTCGGGCCACAGCAGATGGAAATGTTGCTGGTTATTCAAGCTCAGGGAACACAGAGGTTAAATTTGAGAGTTCTCAAAACAACTTCTCAATCAAAGACAACAATGGCGAATATGAGTCCACCTTAATTCCTGAGCAAACCGCACGGGATGAGGCTGGGATGGATCTCAACACTGGGCTTGTTGACACAAAAACAAAGCAAACCACAGAAGAAAATGTAGAGATTAGACAAACACGAGAAGACTATTTGGATGAAGAAATTGAAACCGACATCTTTTTTCCAGAGTGGGGTACCGAAGGCAAGCTTTTCAACTACATTTCTGAGTTACAAGCTAAAGAAAACATTGAAGCAGACGTTAACAACGAGCTTGTTTTAGAGGGCTATACAGTTGAGCAAGAAGCAACCGAAGAGCCGGTAGTTGACGAAGAAAATGTATTTGTTAAAACAGTTCGGGCTTGGACCAATAGTGTGGTTGAGTTTTTTGCAAGCATCTTTTAGCCAAACTAAAATACGTGTATACTAGATACATTAAACTACAAAGGAGATCAAATGACAACTGTTTATACTAAGCCTCAGTGCGTACAATGTGATATGACTAAAAGACTTATGGATAAGATCGGGGTAGAGTATACAACAGTAGACATTGTTGAAAACCCTGAAGAGTTAGACAAGCTTATTGAGTTAGGATACCGTGCAGCTCCAGTAGTTGTTACAGAAGATGATTCTTGGGCAGGCTTTCAGCCAGACAAGATTACAGCACTGGCAGCATAATGAGCCTCAGCTGCGTATGCACAGCAAATAATATTAATGACTGTGCTTGCGGGGCTTATTATTTAGACCTCATTAATCAAGATTAGTGGTATAATTATAATATTATGGCTATTGATTTTCCCAGCTCTCCTAACGTAGGTCAAGAATATTCTAATGATCAAAGAACTTGGTCTTGGAACGGTGTTGCTTGGACTGCAGTTGCTGCAGAAGGCCCTGCGGGGGAAGACGGTCCCCAGGGTCCCGTAGGTGCCACAGGAGCCCCTGGTCCAACTGGGCCAACTGGTCCTTCGGGTGGGCCTACAGGACCTACCGGACCCACAGGACCCGAAGGTCAGCTTGGATCAATTGGAAGCACTGGGCCTACCGGACCCACCGGAGCTGCTTCTAACGTAACCGGTCCAACAGGGCCAGAAGGACCTACCGGACCCACTGGTCCAACAGGCCAAGACTCAACTGTCACGGGGCCAACTGGTCCAACGGGAGCAGCAGGTACTGACGGAACTAGCGTTCCAGCAGGAGGAACCACTGGAGATTTGCTTTTTAAATCTTCTGCCAACGACTACGACTATAGCTGGTCATCCCTTAGTCTTAATACTATTTCTGACGTTGTTGCCTCCTCTCCAAATGATGGAGATGTAATTGTATACGACAGTGATTCTGGAAACTGGATTACAGATGCTAGTGGTGGACAGTTTACTATCTCAGAAACAGCACCATCAACACCAGATGCTGGAGATGTTTGGTTTAACTCTGCTACCAGCAGAACATACATTTACTACACTGATGCTGATACCAGTCAATGGGTTGAAATTGGTGTGTCAGGACTTCAGGGACCCGCAGGAGCAGTCGGTGCTACTGGCCCAACAGGTCCGGCAGGGCCTCAAGCTGCCACGATTGATGCAATTGTTTCTTTAGAAGTAGAAAACAATGAGGCCTTAGCATACACTTTTGACAGTCATTACACCGGAGACAATCCAACGGTGTATGCTTTGGGTGGGGCTACCATAGCTTTTGATCTAACCAATGTTTCCGATGCTCACCCATTCTTGCTTCAGAATGATTCGGGTGGTTCTTTTGCAAACTTTTCAGAAGGCTTAATCCACGTTGCCGTCGATGGCACAGAATCTCTTGGGCTAAATGCTCAGGGCAAAACTAGCGGAAAACTTTACTGGCAAGTTCCCATTTCCGTAACAGCCAATTACCGATACATTTGTTCGGTACATGCCGTAATGGTTGGAACAATTACCGTCAAGTCTTTGAGTGCAATTTAGGAAAGTGATAGAATAATATTATGGCCGCATTAGATTTTCCCTTAAGTCCAAGTAACGGAGACGTATACCAGGGTTACGTTTATGATGCTACTGACGGGGTATGGAACAGGCTAGAGGCCCAGCTAGACGATATTGGAAATGTTACCATTACAAATCCCGTTACTGGACAAACCCTTGTTTACAACGGCACGGGGTGGGCAAACGGTGCAGCAGCAGCAGAAGGACTTAGCCCCTTTTTGCTAGGCGGCATGTAAAAAATAATGCTATAATTATATTACTATGGCTACTAATCACGGACTATCTACCCTAAGCGATTCAACCGCTACCCTTGTTACCACTTCTGGTGTTCACTCTGGTGCCGATGTTACTATTCAGAACATTGACGACACCGCCACTGTGTACCTCGGTGGAGAGGGCGTAACTACTACTGACTACGGCTACAGGCTAGTCGCAGGTGCGGCATGGAGTGTCGAGCTTTCTGGCAACGATCACATCTACGCTATCTCTGACACCGATGACTCAAAAGTTGCTGTTCTTAAAGTGAACCTGGAGGACTAATGGCTAGGTTTGTTAATCCTGCTGGAGGCACTGGTGACACCACTCTCCACACCATTAACGTTAAGAATGCTTCTAACGCAGACACCCTTGCAAGAGGCACCGTCGTAATGTTCGCTGGTGCAGCGGGAGATACCGTAACGGTGGCCCCAGCTGATGCAACTGCAGATGTAGAGCTTCTCGTTGGGATTACTCATGAAGAAATTGCTCCAGAAGGTTTTGGTGAAGTTGTTCAGTTTGGCGTAGTAGAACATGTTAAGACTGACTATGTAGATTGGGATCTTGGAGATCTTCTCTACCTTGACCCAGCTACCCCTGGCGGCCTGACAGTCGTACAGCCTGCTTCTGGTTGGACCAGACCAGTAGCAGCTATTACACGAGTTCAACAGTCTTCTGGTAGAATCTTAGTAAGAGCTTTGCCAACGGTAGCTTCTACTGCTTCTGGCGGTGGCGGTTTTGAAACAAATTTTTTGCTCATGGGAGCATAAGAAATGCTATACTTTAACAGGAGGAAATAATGGCAACAAGTTATACAGTATTAGGTCAAGCCGCACCTGCGGCTACAACTGACACAGATGTTTACACAGTACCGGCTGCCACGCAGGCTGTAGTTTCTACTATCTTTATTGCAAACGGCGCTGGCACTGCTGGCTCTTACACTATTCGAGTAAGAGTTGCAGGAGAGGCTAATGCCGACAAGCAGATGATTGCTAATGATGTTGCAATACCGGCAAATGATGCTACTACTATTACAGCTGGAATCACTCTTGGTGCTGGAGATGTTGTTACGGTAAATTGCTCAAGCGCAGACATGTCTGTTAATATTTTTGGATCAGAGATTTCTTAGGGCGGCATAAATGTCGATCAAGAGACTCTCTAAAACAACAATTCGGGAAGACGGCGAATCTAAAAGCATGGGGATGGGCGCATCCCGAATTGAGTACCTTGTCCTAGCTGGCGGAGGAAGAGGCGGCAGCTATCGCAACCACAATCAGTTTGGTCGCGGTGGCGGTGGTGGTGGTTACAGGTCTTCTGTAGTTGGAGAAAACAGTGGTTCCACTAATCCTCCAGAGCCAAGAGCGATAAACTTTCTTAACGACACCTTTACTGTAACTGTTGGTGGCGGAAACGGTGGATCTTCTGTTTTTGGAAACATTACTTCTACTGGTGGCGGCAATGGGGGCAGCTACAATGGTGCAGGGGCTAACGGTGGTTCTGGTGGAGGCACGGGCGGTCAAGGAATTGACGGTCAGGGAAATGACGCTTCTGGCGCATACGGCGGCGGAGCTGGGGAAAGCACACAGGGTCGCGGCCTCTATTCTTCCATTACTGGCACTTCGGTTGGTCGCGGTGGTGGTGCAGGCGGTGCGTATCAAACTAGCACTACAGAGTATGGATCTGGTAGAGGTAGTCTAACTCAAGGACAAAGCTCTAGTGGCGGAAGCGCTGCTGCCAACAGGGGCGGCGGCGGTGGCGGAGCGGGTCAAGCCGATGAGCCACATGGAAAAGGCGGTGGAAACGGTGGCTCTGGAACGGTAATCTTAAGGTACTCAGACACTGTTACTTTAGATATTGATCCTGGGCTTGTAAGCTCAACTTCAACCTCTGGCGGATATAAGGTTACAACTTTCACTGGAGGCACGGGATCGGTAGAGGTTAGATAATGGCACACTACGCATTCATTGATGAAAACAACGTCGTTACAGATATAATTGTGGGTAGGGACGAAGACGAAGTTGTTGGTGGAATTTCTGACTGGGAAACCTACTATGGAAACTTTCATGGTAAAACTTGTCTTCGAACTTCTTATAATACATATGATGGTGTTTACTGGGATCCAGAAACGGGAGAGCCTCACGAGGATCAGTCAAAAGCTTTTAGGGGCAGTTACGCTGTTGTCGGTGGTACCTACGATGCAGAGTTAGATGTTTTTGTTCCGCCAGAAAATAACGTTTAACAATTAAGGTCGGGGTATGATTGTTTTAATTTTTGGTCTTCCAGGGGCTGGAAAAACAGCTTTGGCGAAAGAAATTTGTAGAAGAACAGACGCGATTCATCTTAATGCAGATGACGTAAGGCGTGGACTTAGCTCAGACCTGGGCTTTTCTTTAGAAGACAGGATAGAACAGGCTAGAAGAATGGGCGAAATTTCTAGGCTTTTGAGCGATCAGGGAAAGTTAGTCGTTGTTGATTTTGTAAATCCAACAGAGGAAACAAGAAAAGCCTTTGGCAACTGTGACTGCTTTGTCTGGGTAGATAGAATTCAGTCGGGAAGATTTGAGGACACTAACTCTATGTGGGAAAACCCATCAGAATTTGACCTAAAGATTGGTGCTGGACAAACCGTTGAGGAAGAGGCTATAATGGTTTTGTCAAACTGTAGTATCTATGATTGGACAGAGCCAACAACTCTTATGCTAGGACGCTATCAGCCCTGGCACGAGGGGCATCAGGCCTTAAAAAACGAAGCACACAAAAGAACCAATCAGGTATTGATTGGAGTTAGGAATACTCATGGAACATCTGAAAAAGATCCTCTTAGTTATGAAGAAGTGGTTCCTTACATACTCAGAAATAATGAGCAAAGTAAACCATTAGTCATGAAGCTACCAAACATTACAAACATTGTTTATGGTCGTGACGTTGGATACAAGATTGAGCATGTAGAGCTATCTAAAGAAATACAAGAAATTTCTGCGACTCAAAAAAGAAAAGATATGGGGATATGAAAGACAACAGCAAGGTGTTGGTCGCAAGCTTTCAGAGATGTGGGACTCAGTCCACTACAAAGTTTTTAGAAAGACTTGTGGGCAACTCTTTACAGTTTTCTCCCACTAACGAAACCGCCTATTTTTTAAATAAAGACCTTGATTTTTTTGCCAAGCATCTAGAAGATTTTTGCGATGGCGCAAACATTTTTTCCAATGCTCCATATTTTGCATTATATGAAAAACTTTACAGCATGTACCCAGACATAAAGGTTATTTTAGTTACAAGAAATGAGCAAGACTGGCTCAAATCCTTTCAAAGATTAACAAAAAAAACAGGAATAGACTCGTTGTCAATGCAGGCTTTATCCAAATATTCGCCAGACATTAGAAAAAGGTATAACTCCAACAGTCTTTCTTCAGATCACCTGCTAGAAATATTTAGAAAGCACAATAACTCTGTAAGAAATTTTTTTAACAACAGTGATAATTTTTTAGACGTGGATCTTACGGATGCAGAAATTGGTAAAAAGATTCAGATGTTGCTTGGCACAGAAGAAGATATTCTTTTTCCAAAAATAGATAACGCAGGAATCTACTGAATACATAATCTTAATGCTATAATTATTTAATGAACTATCTTAAATGGTTTGTTAAAGAATTTATTAGACAATGGAGGAACCACTTTGAAGCTTTATAATCCTGCCCCAGGAAGACCTGTTACAAGTCCCTACGGGCCTCGCACACACCCTATCACAGGCCAAAGAGGCAAGATGCACCACGGAATTGACTATGGTGGATCTTTTAATGTTCTATCAGCTGGTGATGGCATTGTAGATCACATTGGCTGGTCCCCCAAGGGTGGTGGCCATGTTGTTAGAATTAAACATGCATCTAATCTTTATACTGTTTACTATCACGGTGCTCACAAGACACCCCTGAAAAAAGGTCAACGAGTAAAAGCTGGTGACTTTGTATATCGCTCAGGAAATACTGGTGCCAGTAACGGAGCCCACCTTCACTTCGAAACACGCACTAGCAAACGTTGGGGGGCTACAAAAAATCCTGAGTTGTATCTAACAGACGAGAGTCCAGACAACAGACCAGAAGATGGATCTGAAGAGGTAATCAAGCATGATCTTAAAGTTGATGGCAAAATGGGTAGAAATACCTGGAAAGCTTGGCAAGAAACACTCAAGGCAAAGTATGGGTTTAGAGGTGTCGTCGATGGTAGGCCAGACAGAATGACCTGGGAAGCGGTGCAAAAATCTTCTGGTGCAAAGGTAGACGGTATCCCTGGACCAAACACCCGCAAAGCAGTCCAAAGATTGCTGTCAAACTTAAGAGAGTACAGCGGTCGTATTGATGGCATTTGGGGCAGGGGAACGATCAGTGCTCTACAAAGAGCCCTAAACAAAGGAAGCCTATAAATATGTTTACTACCTTGATTGAAGTATTTAATAGATTAAACACTCGTCGTAAAGATAACATTGCTGCTTCAGATAAAGCTATTGCGGAAGGCCCTTCTTGGAGACACCGTCGTAGATTGATCTACGGTGCATACATCATTGCTATGCTTATGATTATCTTTGGTGCCTTTACAATCTTTACCACCAGTCAAATCGGGGTAGAGATGGTGATTGGTGGAGTAGCTCTGCTATCTATTATTGTAACTGCTTATACAACCTCTGCTACCTATGAGGATGTCCGTTTGTGGAATCATCAACCACGTATTCGTTTCGGAGAGTCTGAAGAAGTTCATGAGGAACTTGACACAGACAACCCTGATGGTCTATAATTAATAAGTCATAACGAAAGGACATATAACATATGATCATGACAAAAACATTCTGGGCTTCTACAGTAGAGGCCGCCGTCAAGGCTGCAGCAGCAGCTGCCCTTGGTGTTATTGGAGCTAACGAGTTGCTTACTGTAACCGGTGTCGATTGGGCACAGGTAGGTGGAGTTGCTGTTCTAGCTGCAATTGTTTCAGTGCTTACTGCTATTGTTGCACCCGGTCCTGATGTCCGTGCAGCCAAGCGACAGGCCGTCGCCCAGGCAAAGGCAGAGGAAGAGGCAGCAGCAAAGAAGGCAGCCGCAGCAGCAAAGCGACCACGTAAAGCAGCAGCCAAGAAGTAAGTTATAACTAAATATGGCAATGTATGATTACTCCTGCGGGGTCTGCAATAAATCTTTTACAATTATTAGATCTATTTCAGATCCCGAGGAGAATCATTCATGCGATGTTTGCAATAAGCCACTAAGGCGTGTATACTCTAATGTAGGAGTTACTTTTAGTGGCTCTGGCTTTTATTCCACCGACAAGTAGGAGGTCTGTATGACTGAAACAGAAGTAGAACAAGTAGAAGAAATCAGAAGTCTTGATGCACACGATAGGTGCGATCAGTGTGGAACCCAGGCATACGTCTTGGTAGCTGGCTTGGCCGGAGAACTTTTGTTTTGTGCTCATCACTTTGCTAACATCGAAAAAGACGAGTCTGCATACAGCAAGATTCAGTCATTCTCTTATGTAATTTCAGATCAAAGAGACAAGCTGTCTGACAAGAGGGCTGGCCTTTAGTGATTGATCCAGACGACCTTATAGACACCCTCATTCTTGAGGGTGCTCTTGTAATACAGGGCGTTGACGAAAACGGTGAAATTACTTATAACTTTACCGATAAGCTGGCAGAGATGGCTCCAGAGCTTTACAAAGAGTTTAATGAGACTATCTACACCACGGTCCTATCTCTTTGGGAAATGGGTCTGGTAAGCATGGACATCATGAGTGAATCTCCGCTAATTTCAGTTACAGAAATTGGTTTAGACAGGAATAACTGGAAAGGGCTGGACGACTATCAGACCCAGGTTATGATTAATCTAATGAAGGCTTTTGAAGGAGAGCTGTAATGGAGTATTTTGCGGGGGCTGCCATAGCGATGTGCTGCTATATGATTGCCAACAGAGTCTTTCAAAAGAACTTGTCTAACATTACATCGGACAAAAGTTCTATTGTGTATACTCAAAGTCATATCTATGAGATGATCAGGCCGTTCAAAGACCTGTTAGCCCCCATGCCAGAAGAAATAAGCAGACAGTCTTCAAATTATATTAAAAATATTTACATGAAGATTATGGTGGTGAAAGATAAAGCTTATTGGATTAAGGATAACAAATTCTTAATTGCTGATATTGTCAACGGAGAGGTCGATAAAGAAAGTGCCAAAGAAGTTGACACAATGGGTATGAATAAGGTAGAATTAAACGAAATGCTTTTTATTGTTGAAAGCTTAAGAGGAGATAGTAATGATAGTAGGGGTTCAGGGCAGTAAGTCGTTTGACGACTATAATATTTTTTTGAGAGCAATGGGCACCGCTTTGTCAACTTTGGATAAGGATGATTCAGATTTTCTCATTTACTCAATTGGTCCCGTAAACGTAAACCGTATGGCCATGGAGTTTTCTAACGTTACCGAGAGAAGCATGAAGGCCAAGGGGATTAAGATTAGAGTAGCCAAGGTTCCATTTACATGGGCAAAAGAAAACATTACCGATCTTGATTACTTTATTTATTTAAGCACCCCAAAAGAAAGAAACTCAGAGCTGGTTGATCTAGCTGATCGTAAAGATGTTGAGGTAGGGGTTTATAGGTACTAATGCTAAGCAGAAGAGAGACTGCTTTCCTTTCAATGGCAAGATACTTTGCTAGAAAGTCTAAGGCAAAAAAGAAACACGGTGCGGTCATAGTGAAGTCTGGTCGCGTTGTTGGAGTTGGCTACAATAAAAACCGTAACAACCCAATATTCTGTTCCCCAGAGCACATAAAGCCACATGCTTCTCGTCATGCAGAAACACATGCTATGAGAGAGGCTGGGGGTAACCTAAGTGGTGCTGTCCTGTATGTTGCGAGAGTCAACAATGCTGGTCAGGATCGAAACAGCAAACCTTGTAAACTATGCGAGGCTGCTATTGTAGAAGCAAATATCAAGAAAGTAATCTACACAAAGGATAAAAAATGAACATTAAGTCACTTGAAAAAATGGAACAGCTTGTAGATAAGGCTAAGTATTTGCACTGGGATGGATGGACAGTGGTTAGCTCTTACCCCTCTAAAAAGGGTAGCACGTCAAAGTACGGTGCCTACATTAAGGGTGAGTGGCACATTCAACGCCGCTTTGATGTAAACGAAAGCGGATGGGAAATCCCAGAAAGATTTCTGAGGAATTAATGAATAGGAATGAATGGAAAGATCAAGCTGCTTGTTTAGGGTACGATACCAATTTATTCTTTGACAAATATGAAGACAATCCTTCACTTAGGCCAGCGGTAGACAAGGTATGCGAGTCTTGCCCTGTAGCAAGAGAATGCTTTGCCGTTGGGGTTTCCCAAAAGGAGTGGGGCGTTTGGGGAGGTATATACATTGAGAATGGTAAGATATCTAGAGAATTTAACAGGCATAGAACCAAGGCAGATTGGGGAGAAAAATGGAAACACTTAACTATGGACAACAAGTGATTAGTTTAACAGGAGAAGGAAATGACTTACACTGACGATATGGCAAGGGCATTTAGGTCTTTAGACCACTACGCCCCCAAGGGCTTTGACCTGCAGCTAGTTGACAATGATCATTTTATTACTGTGAAGGCATCTGAGGAAAAGTTTAATCGGCTCGATGACTTCGGCAAAAGAAGAGCTGTTGAATACATGGCCAGGGTTAAGGATGCTCTGGAGCAGAATGGAGCGATTGTGCTTCTGGTTAGAGAAGGAGGGAAAGAACTATGATCACAGAAATGGTAGAGCTTTCTGTTTTTATTTTGTTTATTGCTGCATTCTTTGTTTTAATACTTGTTTCTATTCGTCTTAGTATTAATAATAAAGTTTTAAAGAAAGATGTAGAGCAGGGCATCGTAGACCTGTTGCTTATGAAGTCTGAGCTAGAAAAGGCTTTAAAGAATACAGACGAGAAAAAGATAGAAGAGACTGAGGGTTTTCTTAAGTTTGTTTCTCAGTCAAGAGACTGGGCATTCCAATACATCGAAAGCGTTCAGCTAACTATCAAGAAATTCCAAGATGTCTTTCACCCAATTGCTGTACAATATTACAAGGACAAAGAACAGCCAATTAACCAAGAAGAGTTTGGAAAGTTGTTCTCAGCCTACAAGAAGCTTGTCGAAGAGCTGCCAGACGAAGGTAAGAAATAAATGTATAACTATGAAGCCAAAGTTACAAAAGTAATTGATGGAGACACAATAGACCTGCATGTTGATCTTGGATTTAAGGTTGGTTTTAACACTAGAATTAGAGTAATCGGTATCGACAC
>Ga0209138_1003103_pt1 | contig 12239 bp, 7 predicted proteins | sample SaaInl3SG_22_DNA_FD_184645 | JGI IMG/M metagenome (GOLD analysis project Ga0209138, IMG submission 184645) | Marine microbial communities from expanding oxygen minimum zones in the Saanich Inlet - ESP_153SG_22_DNA (SPAdes) (version 2) | ecosystem: Environmental > Aquatic > Marine > Intertidal...
GGCTCGGGAAACGTGGCAAAAACAACTTAAAAGATTGAGAGATATGACTAACACGACGCTGTATTTGGGTGACAATCTTCTTAATTCTGCACCGGCCTCAGTCGAGGGCGACTACATTCTGCGAGACGGGGAATCGTTCTACCGAATCGGTAATGTTGATGCGATGGATGACTTTTTCATCAGTGTGGTGAGCGATTCAAATCACTGGTTGTTCATTTCTACCCGTGGCGGCTTGTCGGCCGGTCGGACCGACTGCGACAGCGCATTATTCCCGTATTACACCGAGGACAAGATCCGTGATAACTCGGACAATACGGGAAGTAGAACGATTGTGATCGCCGAGATTAAGGGCAAGCGCGTATTGTGGGAGCCCTTTTCAAGGGCGTACGCAGGGGTCTATAACGTCGCTCGTAATCTTTATAAAAACGTTTTAGGCGATAAGCTGGTCTTTGAGGAAATTAACCACGATTTGGGTCTTTCGTTTACCTACTCGTGGTCAACATCGGATCGCTTCGGTTTTGTCAAAGAGTCTAAGCTCTCTGCCACCGGTGATAGCACTTGTCGTGTCGATCTTCTTGATGGGATCGAAAATCTTTTGCCTTATGGTGTTTTAGCCGGCACTCAGAATGAGTTGAGCTGCCTTGTTGATGCCTACAAGAAGAACGAATTAGTTCCTGATTCATCGCTGGCCATTTACGCGATGAGTTCGATTTTGTCTGACAAGGCTGAACCGAGTGAGGCGCTGTCGGCCACCACAGTCTGGTCTTACGGCACGTGTGCTGACACCTATCTTATTAGCTCAAACCAGGTAGACCAGTTTCGGCAGGGCGGCAGTATTGGCTCCGAATCAGAGGTTGTTGGACGAAGAGGGTCGTATTTTGTGCGTCAAAGGCTGACGGTATCGCCCGGCGAGGTGCATACCTGGGGGATCGTGGCTGACGTCAATCAGGGACCGGCTGCCGTCAGAAACACGCTTGCACTTGTAACCAGTGGACAGGATTTGGCCTCTGCCGTGCTGGATGATATTCGAGTGGGCACCCGCAATCTTGAACGACTGATTAGCACCGCTGATGGCATTCAGGTCACAGGCGATACTCTCAGTGCGAATCATCACGCCTCAAACGTGCTCTTTAATATAATGCGTGGTGGCTTGTTCATCGATAATTACACGATCCAAAAAAAGGACTTAGCATCGTTTTGCAAGGCCTGGAATAACTGTGTTTACGAGGCGAATACTGATTTTTTCACCTCACTCCCAGAGACACTCACCTACCACGACCTGGAATCGTCACTACGTCAACATGCGGACGCTCAAATTGAGCGACTCTGTCGTGAGTATTTGCCCCTAAGCTTCAGCCGACGCCACGGTGACCCCTCTCGTCCCTGGAATCGCTTCGCCATAAAAGTGAAAGACGATAGTGGCCAAAAGCTACTCAACTACGAGGGTAATTGGCGAGATATTTTTCAAAATTGGGAGGCGTTGAGTGCGTCGATTCCCTGTTTTGGCGCCAACATGATTACCAAGTTTGTTAACGCCACCACGGCCGACGGCTATAACCCTTACCGTATTACCCGCCAGGGCATTGATTGGGAGCGTCCTGAGCCCGAGAACCCCTGGGCGAACATTGGCTATTGGGGCGATCATCAGCTGATCTACTTGTTGAAGTTGGTGGAGCAGTCGATTGCACATAACCCTGATGCCATTAAGTCGTTGATGTTTAGAGAGACATTTGCGTATGCCAACGTTCCATATCGTATCAAGTCGTATGCCAGTATTCTGAAAGATCCTTACGACACCATTGAGTTTGACGAGGCGCTCGACAAGGTCATCGACGCGCGGGCGGAAGCTATTGGTGCAGACGGCCGCTTGTTATTCTGCCCTCAGGGTGAGGTCTATCAGGTCAACCTGGCCGAAAAAATATTGGTCACGTTGCTGTCAAAGATGGCCAATTTTATTCCGGACGCTGGTATTTGGATGAACACGCAGCGGCCCGAGTGGAACGATGCGAATAACGCCTTGGTGGGAACCGGGGTCTCGGTCGTGACATTGTGCTATCTGCATCGATTCCTCAATCGTGCGGTCGCGCTGTTTGATGGGCTGGATGAGGCTGAGGTCAAGCTATCTAAAGAGGTCGCTGACTTCATGTCGGAGGTGGCTTCGGTACTTGAGCACCATGCAAGCTCTATCGGGTCTGGTCCGGTGGGTGACGAGGTCCGAAAACAGGTCATGGAGGCGTTTGGTACGGCCGCCGAACGCTATCGCGAAGGGATCTATGCGCACGGGTTTAGTGCCGAAAAAGTGTCGGTTCCGCTCGAGCAAGTGAGCCACTTTCTGACTCAAGCGCGTGATGTGAGTGCTGTCAGTATTAAATCTAATCGTCGTGAAGACGGCCTTTATCATGCGTATAACCGTATTTCAGTAGGGCCGGTGGGTGTCGAAATTCGTTACCTTTACGAGATGCTGGAAGGGCAGGTCGCAGTGCTGAGTTCAGAGCTCTTGTCGCCTGAGGAGTCGTTATCTGTACTGACGACGCTGAGAGATTCATCGTTGTACACCGCACGCCAACACTCGTATTTGTTGTATCCCGATCGCCGGTTACCGGCGTTTATGGAGCGCAACATGATCCCTGATGCGTTTGTAAACTCATCGTCACTTGCCAGTAGGCTTATCGCGGCAGGTGATACATCGCTCCTCGAGACGGATGAGGCGGGTCAGACCTATTTTGCGGGACATTTCAATAACACTGCCGCTGTGGCCGATACGCTGACGCAGCTCGCGAACGCCGGATATCGTCAGGAGGTAGACTTAGAACGCGAGGCGATTGAGTCTTTGTTCTCCGACCTCTTTGACTGCGCTAACTTCACCGGCCGGTCCGGGGGGATGTATGCATACGAGGGCTTAGGTTCGATTTATTGGCACATGGTGTCTAAGCTCCTCCTCGCGGTAATGGAGACCGTCAAGCGTGCCGAGCAATCGGGGGCGCCGGCCGATGTTATGGGGGGCCTCAAGCGCGTTTATTATGACGTTCGTGAGGGCATTGGCTTTAACAAAACCCCCGACGTTTACGGTGCCTTTCCCACTGATCCTTATTCGCATACGCCAGGTTTTTCGGGGGCACGTCAGCCCGGTATGACGGGTCAGGTGAAAGAGGAGGTACTGACACGTCTGCTTGAGCTTGGAGTTACGGTTGATCATGCGCAAGTGACGTTTAACCCGACGATGCTCCGCGCCTCTGAGTTCCTTCAAAATGACGAGGACTTGCACTACTTTGACACCGCTGGCGCACCTCAATTTCTGACGCTCTCGCGTGGACAGTTGGGCTTTACTTACTGTCAGGTGCCGGTCGTCATGAGTCTCGCGAGTCAGCCTTCGATCCGCATACATTGGGCTGATGGGACTGATCTGTCGCTTGAGGGCCGCACCCTGAGTGCAGAACAATCGGAAGCTTTATTTAAGAAGACTGGCGCTATTGAGCGCCTCGATGTTTGTGTGACTGAGGTCATCGAGTGAGTTTTAAGTGCTTAGGAGAAGCCCGCTTATGCGGGCTTTTTTTTGACCTGCGGATTAGCTCGCGTTATGACGTGCGTCGAGCTCACTGCGGATCGCGCTGACACTCTCCTCGTTGAGGTCGTAATTCCACATAGCCCAGATGCCGATCAGTGTACCGGTGGCTGGGACAAGGATGAATGCGCCCCGCAACCCATTCAATGCTTCCTCGGTTTGAACGGTGATACTCTGATCAAACCCAACAAAGCTCATGATGAGTCCTGTGAGAAGCCCGGCAAATGCGGCCCCGAATTTGACCATCCACCAGTAAATGGCACCGAAAAGTCCTTCTCGACGCTCGTGGGTATGGAGCTCGTCAAGGTCACAAATATCAGCCGTCATTGACATCATAATGGTGAAGAGGCCGCCAATCCCAAATGCAAAGAAAGGGAGGGGGAGGAACATCAATAACGGGTTGGCAGGTGAAAAGGTCCACCAGAACATGCCATAACCGAGAAGTGATACGCTTTGGCTGATTAAAAACGCCTTGTGCTTACCGACGTTTTGAGCCATCCAATTAACGATCGGAATGACCACAACAAGGGTGCATATGGCTGACCCACTCCCGAAAAGGGCCGGCCACCACCAGGCCGCGACTGGGTCACCGCCAAACATGTAGTAAACGATGATGAAGAAGGCAAAGCCCGCGACACAATTGTACGCATTGAAGATGAAAAAAGTTGCAGTACAAATTCGCTGGAAAGGCTTATTTTTCAGTGTGATAGAGATGCCTCTGAATAACTCCTTAAAAGTTTCCATTACCGTCGCACGAGTATTGACCTTTTCAGTATTTGTGGTGTCCTCCGAATGACAAAAAATAGCGGGCACTATGGCTAAGAGTGTGCAGGTTATACCCACGTATATCGAAAGAGTGCGGGCACCTTCGGTCGGTGAATCAAACCAATTCGGATCGTAGAGGATGATCCAAAACCAAGGTGCTATGACCCATGCAAATTGTCCTATCCATTGCGCCACAGCCATGAGGCGCGTTCGCTCGTGGTAATCGCTGCTCATCTCGTAGCCCATGGCTACATAAGGGACACTGAAAATCGTCATCCCGAGAAAGAAGACGACTGACCACCCTAAAAAATACCAGAAGTTATACATCTCCCCATTTTCAGCAGACAGTTGCCACATGGCGATGTAGGAAATTCCAGCAATCACTGCGCCTACAAAGACGAAGGGCCTGCGCTTTCCCCAGCGAGAGTTAGTGCGATCTGAGATGTATCCCATCAGCGGGTCGGTCAGTGCGTCGACTAGCTTGGGTAGAAAGAATATAAACCCCCAAAGAATCGGACTCATACCGAGGCTTTGAACTAATATCACCATGAAGACCCCCAGCGCCGCTGGGAACATCTGATTCGCCAGCATGCCGACGCCAAAGGCGACTTTTTGACCCAGAGGTATGGCTTGCGTTTTAGCGTTATCGCTGTCCGCTATATTGTCACTGCTCAGTGTTTGTGTGCTCATTAAATTCTTCGTCTAAAAAGGTTTAAAAACCCGTTTCGGGTGCGAGATTTCGGTTTAACTAAAAAGGGTAGATTAACGACGGCGCTTGTCGCATCGGGCATGTCGACTTGGCAAAATAGGCGGTACTCACCCGGTTGTGAAAGTTGAAAAGCAAAGTCCGTATTCTGCGTCCCGACACTCGATAGGACGTTCGGAGGGGTTGGTTCAAAATCCCCGCCATCACTCTCGAGTGCTCTTGAGACTTCGGTGCAGATAGTCCAAGAAATGGTTGGATTGCCTTTAGTTTCAAGCAGCGCCAGTTGTGCATGCAGTCGATCATCGACCTGACCTGTGACGCTCGCACTGGCGGGCTGCCCCGACAGTGTTAGTGATTTTATTTGAAGCGAATGGCGCTTGGGTGATTGACCGGTCCAAGCTTGATTCATGACCTCGACAGCTTCCGTGTGTTTGCCATCCTCAAGAAACATGCTGTACCAAGTGGGCGTGCGTTCTTGCTTTTGACCCCAAAGAAAAATGTAAGCCCCTAAGCACCGACGACGGTCAGCAAGAATAATGGTGTTGTAGCGTCGCGAAATATCGCGAGCCTTTTGCGAGCTGCTGGGTTCGATCGGTCTGCCCCACTCAGTTTTCGGACTTTCCCAGTGACCGGTTGGACCCCACTCTGTAAGTTGGTAGGGGCCGTCGTAGCCGGCGCGAGACAGCAGTTGTGGAAGCTGATCAATTTCCCCGTAAATTTGGAACGAGAGGAAGTCGAGTGATGGTGCTTTTGTAGCAATCGCGCTGACTGTGGCTTCGTCTATGCCTGCCAACATGGTCGTGACGGGATGATTGGAGTCAGCGGCTTTAATACGAGTCGCGAGGTCTTCCACCGCATCCCAAACAGCCGTGTTGGTGGCGCGGAGATTTAACTCATTTCCCAGGCCCCACATGAGCAGAGCAGGGTGGTCTTTGAGTCTTTCTACGTCGAGCATCATCTGCTCATTCTGCAAGGCAACGGCCTGCACATCTGAATAGTCGAACCCATGGCGCTCGCGCGCCATATCCAGACCCATACAGACCATGAGTCCAAGCGACTGCGCTTCGTCTAGAATGTCTTCTGCGCTGCGTTCTCCGTTATTAACTCGCCACGTTCTGAACGTATTACCACCCGCGCCAGCCAGCGACGCCAGTTGCCCGAACTCCAGCCCCGCGCCCTTAACGTAGAACGGTGCTCCATCAACCTCCAGACGGTATCCATCGGTGCCATCACCGACTAGACATACTTTGGCCATAAATGCTCGTAAATGATTATTTTTAGTCGTTTTTTTTCACGTTTGAGCATACCAATCCACTGGCCCGGAGACAGTCAAAAGCCGCCGAGCAGGGACTGTGGTGAGACCAACCGGTTTATCGGTTAGACCGGATCAAATTGACCCTAATTTATCGGTGTATTACCAGTCCGCTGGGTCTGATTGAGGGCCAAAAGGGGCGCGCTCGCGACGCGCCCTAAACTTAAAGCGTGGAGGAGACCGTGTAGCGACGCTCGATCCGGCCTTGGCGACTTTCTTTGGTGTACAGCGGCTCGTGCAGGACTTCATTCGCGTAGTCCTCGGCTTGATCGAGGTAGTGCGGTGAGTCGGCATTGGTCATGTCATTACCGTATTGGTGAGTTCCTAGTACACGCCGCTCTCCACTGGGCATCCAGCGAATGATGTAGTAGAGGCCGTCTCCGGCAACCGCCGTTAAGTAGTCGTCCCCATCAAGTCTCCTGCTGTAAATGGCTCTCAATGTGTCTGGTCCACCAGCGACAGGCCAGAGCGTTCCGCCGCGCCCATGACGATTAACCTCTCCCCATTCTGGATCCAGTTGACCACCGATCTCGAGTGTCTGATCAATGCAGTCATCGAGTACGTCTGCCGGCTCTGGGTTGTTGTTACCGCCACTCTCCGCTTGCCACTCGGCGGCCAGCACACAAACACCAAGCGCGGCGCCACGGTTATCTTTGTCGGTTGAGCGATCCCATGCCTTAAGCACAGCAATCGCTTGTGCTTGAGTTTCGGTAGTCGCAGACAAGCCCGTCACCCTCTTGAAAAAGGCCATGCCGCGGTAGTTGGGCGAGTAGTCATTGTCGTGCTTAAGCGCCCACACTTCCTCGTCAGAGATTTGGCCAAATTCCTCGAATAACTCCAGCCCACGCGTGGCCCGGTTAGTCATTCGGGTTTGCCAACCGCCGTCGGCAGGTGCGTCGGTCTTGAGGGGGTTGTGCGCCGCGCTGGTGACGTTGAACGGCGTTTGATTGGCACTGTGAATAAAGCCTGAAGGGGGGTTAGTGACCTGTGGGAGGGTGTCAGTGGGGTAGTAGGCATTCCAAATCAGATCGGATCGATCACCTGGGAGGTACTGCTGCCAGTTCCAACCCGGTGCGCGGACAGGCAGTTGTGCGTTGTGAATAAAATGGATGTCGCCGTGCCGGTTGGCATAAACAAAATTAAAGCTTTGAATGTGGTTAAGGGCTACTGCTGCCTGCCATTCCTCGAAGTTTTTGGCCTTGTTCATCGCCAACCACTGCTCGACTTGCTTCATTTCGTCGATACCCGCGTACCGGATGGCGTACACGCCATGATCGGTTCGCAGTGCAGGCCCGTGTGCAGAGCGCAGTACTTCGCGACTCACCGACCAGGGCAGGAAACCCCATAACTTCAGTTTCAGTTTCACCGTGCTGACGTCGAGGTCGCGCCACTGTCCGTCAAGCAGATACTGATTCTCATTGTCGGGGTTCATCTCGAGCAGGTAGATATCAACAAGATCAGGTTTGTTAACCGTCGCTCCCCACCCGTGTTCTTCTGTAAAACCAACCCCCATAGTGGGCGCGCCTGGAAACAAGCCCCCCATAATGTTCAGACCCTCCCCTGATTCAATATGGGCCTCATACCAAGCAACAGGGCCTGTCAGGGGCTGGTGTGAATTAATGATGAGGTAGGTAGATCCGTCATCCGTGCGCGAGGGCGCCACGGCTGTTGCATTGGATCCTATAGGGTCCTTAGGTTTTGGGTTGTAAGGCGCTTTGCTCACGGTGTTGGGGCGTGTATCACCAAAGAGTTCAAGCACCGGCCCATCAAAGCCATAAAACAAAGGATGTCTGAGCATGTGGCCTGCGACAATGTCTTTGCCGGTTACAGGCAGCAACTCTGGGTGCTCGATCTCATCAGTATGATCGCGTGCAAACGCATTAAAGCCGGCTGCAAACGCCTCGACATAGGCGCGGATTTCTGGCGATAACACACGCTCATAGTCCCTATCCAATGTTCCCCAGAGGTTCAGCCATTTGACGAGGTAGTCAGATTGCGCGCCTTCCTGCCCCTCATAGCGGCCAGCGTTTCCTCGAAAAAAGGGGAGGCTGCCCTCCATAATCGGCCAGGCGTCTTCGGCTTGTGCATAAGCAAGACCAAACGCTGCGTCGGCGTCGGTTGCCCCGTACACGTGCGGTACGCCGTAGGCGTCGCGTTCTATGGATGCCTCGAGGGCCAGTGCGTTGAGCGAGTAACCCAGGGTCAGCAGAGCAAATGCCAAAACAGTGTGCGCAGCGCGAAAACAAACATCTGTCATTTTAGTGATCTCAGAGGTGAAATTAGCCGTGTTCAACACTGTCTAGCAACAGGGCAGGTCAGCGCAAGCAATTGCAGCGCCTTTAGTGCTCGATAAGACGAGGTGTCGCGTTTTTGCCAGAGGTTTTAGCGTGGGGTTTCTCAAAACACCTCGGTATACTCATTTGATGAATTTAATCGCGACCGCCGTGCCCTTCTTTTTATTTGCCATTGCCGCGGAGTGGCTGTGGGGGCGCGTCTCTGGCAGAGACACCTATCGGTTAAATGATTCGGTCAGCAGTTTAACGCTGGGGGGGCTGTCACAGGCGCGTCGCTTTGTTGTGCTCGGCATTGGCGGGAGTGTCTATGCTTGGCTAATGACGATAACCCCATTTGCCCCCTGGCGCCTTGACGGTTGGATGGGTTGGGTGCTGGCTTTTATTCTTTACGACCTTTGCTATTACTGGTCGCATCGTGCGGGTCACGAGATCAAGCTTTTTTGGGCGTCACACGTTGTGCACCATCAGAGTGAGGACTACAACCTTTCAACCGCACTCCGGCAGACCAGTACCGGGTTTTTGTTTGGGTGGATTTTCTACACCCCCCTCTTTTTTATCGGTGTGCCGGGCGAGATGATGGTCACCGTGGGTGCGCTCAACCTGATCTATCAGTTTTGGGTGCACACTGAGCACGTCGGCGAACTCGGTTGGTTCGAGTACGTGTTCGTGTCTCCCTCGAACCACCGAGTCCACCACGCGAGGAACCCTTGCTACCTCGATCGTAATTATGGCGGTGTTTTCATCGTATGGGATCGGTTTTTTGGCTCCTACCAGCGGGAACAGGCGGCTGAACCCTGTGTCTATGGCATTACTACGCCGATCAGGTCCTGGTCACCGTGGGAAGCGTGGGTGCACGTTTATCGGGACATGTTGTCGGACATGTGGCGAACGACAAGTTGGCGCCACCGAATGTTTGTGCCATTTTCTCATCCCGCGTGGAAACCGAGTGATCTCATCAAGGACGCACCCACTGAATCTCAGGATTCATTGAGCAAGTTCGATCCGCAGGTCACAGTTGCGCGAAAGCTCAGCGGCGCGATGAACCTTTTATTGATCACCGCCATACTCGTCGTTGCGCAGCAGTTTGATGCGCTTCATGGGTACGAGGCGATTGCGTGGGGCATGATGCTCTGGCTGGGGATCGCCAACGCGGCACTCCTCAGTAACGCGCGATCGACCGTTTTCAAAGGATTAGAGATCGCCAGATCGGTCGTCTTGGTGGGGTGCGCGCTGCAGCTTTCTGCCCTGTGGGCACTCGCGACCCTACCGGCCATCGCACTGACATTGGGCTGGATGTTTTTGGATGGAGAGGCATGCGAGGCGGCGGACGCCACCTCGTAAAGACCGCGTTACAGCGTGGTGAGGAATGCCGCGACGTTGCCAATTTCACCGTCAGTCATCGCTTTGGCAACGGGCCACATCATTGACGATTGAGCGCCTCGAGCTTCACCGGCGCGGTAGGCGGAAAGCTTACTGACAAGATCACTTTGGGCCTGACCGGCAAGCATGGGACCAATGCCGCCTTCGCCTTTACCGCCGTGACAGGCAATACACTGGCCGTAATAACTTTTGCCAAGTGCTTCGGGTGACGCGGCAGCTAACATTTCTTGTTTGACACGTTCAATATCGGCAATGGTTCCGCCATTTTCAGACTTCCACGCTTCGTAACATTCGCCAACGCAGACATTGCGATTGCCCGTCCATGACGCGTCATTTGTCGTTGTACCGACCCAAATAATTGCTGTCACAGCAATAGCGAAAGCCGTGACGATGACGTTCGTGTTCATTGATACCCCCAGAAATAATTCGGTCGACTTTTTAGTCGGCGCGAATGATAAGGCGTTTGTCGGGTCGATGTAAGAGTGTTTCCTTCGAACGCAACAATTTTACCTTTATAGCGGCTATTAAATATCGATGACTTTGGTTCCTCTGCGGTATTTACATGGGCTTCGCCGAACCAATCATGTCCTGCTTTATCGCCTTAAAGCGTGGTATCGCAGTGCAATAGCGACCATACTTCGGCCCTACGATGGGGCTAGCCAGACAAGCACAAGGGAAAAAAGTTTTGAACGCAGCTTATACCGGTCAAATCAAAGTTCGATTTGCTGATACCGACGCCAACGGACACACGTTTTTTGGAAGCTATCCGGTGTTGGCTGATGAGGTCGTGTCGGAGTACCTCGCGCAAATTGGTTGGGACGCAGGTCCCGATGGTGACTACCTCACGTTCACGGTGAACTGCAACATCGACTTTGTCGGCGAGTGTTTGGCCTGGGACATCCTTGAAGTGTCTTGCGGCTTTTCTAAGATGGGCAATAGCAGTTGTTTGATTGAGTTTGAAATGCTCAACACCACGACCCAAGAGATTGCCACACGTGGGAGCTTTACCTACGTATTTGTCGATAAGACAACGCGAAAAAGCAGGCCTATTCCTCAGCGGGTGAGAGACGCGATCATTGCGGCGCAACCCGAGCTGGACGGTTGAGAGCACAATGAGTGATGGCGTCAACCCCAGTGGTAACCCCCAAGGGAAGGGACTGGTCATGGTTCTTCAGCAAATTGCAGCTGCAGCCCCTGCCGAAATCCGAGCAAAATCCACCGACCAAGCGCTGCTGGATTACTGGTGCTCCAGTCTCGTATTGTCGTCCGCCTTCAAATTTAGAGTCGTGCCTGATCAAACCTACTTTTTGTATCGAGCTGATCAAGAATGGCAGTTGTCCTTGGTGTCACCTGATGAATGGGGCGCCCGGCAGCCTGGCGATTATGTGGCAGAGTGTGCGCTGAGCCGAGACATGACGTGGAAGCTCAGTTTTCATTCCGAGCTCAGCGGGAGCGTGCGCCACGCGCTGATTCAGTTTCTTGAGGGATTTCAATCTCAGGCGGAAAACTCAAAAAGTTTTGACGAGATGCTACCGGACTACGTGGCGCATCTGCCGTATCAACAGCGAGTTCTTGCCTCTGCCTTGAAGCGCTCACTCAAGCACTCATTGCAGCTAGGGGGTGACAATGGCGTTGGGTTACTTGCGGCGGTAGTTGAGCGGCGGCTCTCGATCTCCCAATAGCGCCTCGTATTGAAAGTCATCACCGCGACGTCGCTCAAACTCTGCGTTCGCCTCCACCAGAATAGACTGGTTCTGAAAGAGCGTGACTGCAGTGAGCGCCATTGCCTTGGCCGCCACTAACATGCCTTTGTGGCCAATCGGTGTCCTGCCTGCGGCTACCGCCTGCCAAGTATGCGCGCCGGTCCCAGGAACCCATGTGGCCGCGCTCATGCCCACGGTAGGAACGGTCCAGCTGACGTCGCCCACGTCGGTGGAGCCGTTGCTTCTTTGCCCGACCTCAAACGGCTTTATGCCAATAGCGCGACCGTCGATATAGGCACCCGTAGGCAATGTCTTAGCGATCTCGTTAGCAAATACTTTATCCGCGTCGCTGTACGCAAATCCGCCTACTCGAGACAAGTTGTCGTGCATAACACGCGCCAATGTATCGTTCGGTAAAACACTGTAATTGCCGTGAATCACCTCATAATCCATGGTGGTGCCCGTCCCCATTGCCGCAGCATCAGCCGTCGCCACTACGCGATTCCAGATGTCCCGC
>Ga0209138_1003109_pt1 | contig 12217 bp, 5 predicted proteins | sample SaaInl3SG_22_DNA_FD_184645 | JGI IMG/M metagenome (GOLD analysis project Ga0209138, IMG submission 184645) | Marine microbial communities from expanding oxygen minimum zones in the Saanich Inlet - ESP_153SG_22_DNA (SPAdes) (version 2) | ecosystem: Environmental > Aquatic > Marine > Intertidal...
ATCGCTCAACATACGGCCAAAGCTGGCCTCTTTCATTAATGCTTCTACTAAGCGGGACATGGTGTTCTCCTTGTATGGGTCTAACAATCAACCGACACATGGCATTAAGCAAAACACGTGCCACTAAGACTATGCCGCTTAGCCCGGCAAACTCGAGAAATCCGCGCTGGCTAGCACAACAAAAAACCGCCTCCAATGCAAGCACTGGGGCGGTTTTCAGAAAGGTGCCGCCTTGTGGGCGGCGCCTTAAGTTGCCGATTATTGCAACAAAGACAACACAGATTGTGAAGACTGGTTAGCCTGGGCCAACATCGCGGTAGCCGCTTGTTGGATGATCTGGGCTTTAGCCAATGCAGCACTCTCTTGGCCGTAGTCTGCATCCATGATGCGGCTACGTGAGGCCTCGGTGTTGGTCACAACGTTAGTCAGGTTAGACACCGTGTGATCCAAACGGTTTTGGATGGCACCCAGTGAAGCACGCTGGCTGTTCACATACTCAATCGCGTTGTCAATACTGCTAGTTGCGGCGTTGGCATTGGCAATCGTATCAACGGTAATAGTCGACAAGCGGCTTGCAGAAGCCTCACCAGCGGAGCCCGCAGCGGTTAAGGTACCGCCGAACTGAATAGCGCTCAAACCAGCACCAGACAACGTGACGCTCGAGTCGGCACCCGCCTCACCGGCCACAACCGCAAAGCTGATGGCGCCGGTCGCAGCGTCGTAACTGGCTACCGCATCACCACCGAGGTCAGCGTTGATCTCCGCAACCACATCGGCCATCGTCGTCATCGAACTGGCGCTGGCACCTGTGGCCGACTGGCTACCACCCACTGCGGAGGTTACTGAAGTACCTGCTACCGTGATCGTCTTGGCGCCAGACTGGTCCAGTGCCAGGTTGAAGTTGCCACTACCTGATGAAGCGGTAACCGAGTAACCCTCGCCAGAAAAGGCTGTGTTGATACCACTCTGGACCAGCGAAGCGTAGTCGGCCAAAGAGACGTTGGCTGAAGAGCTACCTAACGTGATTGACTTGGTGGTGCTGCTACCGTCATCGGCGTTGGCAATTGTCACGGAAATTGCGTTGTCGGCACTCAAGTCGATACCACCTGAGTTTACGGTTGAAATCTCCCACGGAGCTGCTAAGGTCTCACGCAACTCACCAGTCACAAAGTTACCGGAAACAGCAAGATCTTTACCTGACGCTTGGGTGAACGTAAGCCCACTTTTGCCAGTAACCGCGTCTGTTGCCACGCCGACCACGACACGGTCATCTCCTGACAATCCAGGGGTCGTATCTATGGCATTTTGAACCAACGTTTGCAGTGCCGTCATTGATGAGTACTGAGCGTCCGCACTCCCAATTGTCACAGCAATATTACTACCGGTGCCCACCTTCAGATTAAGCGTGTTCTCCAAGTTGTATGTCGGATTTGTGCCGTCTGCGGTAACCGACGTGCTGGCTACAGTTCCTGTTACGGTTATGGCCACATCAGTTTTGTTGCCTTTGGCGGTCGCAGTCATCAGCAAGGTGGAGTCAGCTGATCGAGAAGCCACCCAGGAGCCGTTGCCGCTAGAGTTAAACCCACTCACAAAATCATCAATAAGCGAATTTCGTAAGGCATCTGTAGCACCAGCATGCCTAGCCTGAGCCGTGTATGTGAAATTGTCAAACGAGAGTGTATCCCCAGTTGCAACCGTACCAGAAACTACGCCCGTTTCCGTCTCATACGTCCCGCCAGATCCGGCACCGAGAAGGGTATTGGCGAGCCCAAACACTTGGGATGTCTGTTGCGACGAGTGGAACGCTCCGTCCTTAGTGAGGGCAGTCGCACCAAGTGTATCGGGCGTAATAGCAAGGGTTGTTGCCGACGAGTCGTGCAACTGTACGCTGAAATCGACACCATCTTTACGTGTTACCGTGAATACTGCGGAGCCTGAAGCTCCGCTTCCGGTAACGGTATAAAGATCCGCAACCTTACCCGTATCTGTAGCAGAGCTTGCAAACGCTGTGTTTAGCGCAGTCGCAAGGTCAGCACCTGTCGTATCTACACCGAGGGCAGCTGTTGTGATTTCTGTCGTGTTACCGTAGGCATCCAAAAAAGTCAATTGCAGGGCAGCCGCAGTATTTGTTGCGCTAGTGGTAAAGGACATGGATCCCGGTGGGGCCACGGGCGTGGCCGAGGCCAGCACGGCAGCGTTTTGAGCCGCACCCATAACCAGCACGCCGCCCGAAGCCACCGACTCACTTGCATTACCAACAATTCCGTTATTGGTTCCTGTCAAAACTTTAACTAAGCCATCAACTTGAGTCGTGGGAGTTGCACCGCTCGTCTCCTTCATGGTGATCGAACCGGCACCGCCAGCCACGCTCAACGTTACTTGCCCAGAATCATTGACCCCGGCGGTTACGGCATTTACGCCAACGAACATTCCCGAGTCATCGATGGCGGTCTGCATCGCGCGAAGAAACTGACTCTGCGTTACCGCGGTGTCGGTAACCGTTTCAGTCAGCGCCATGGCCGTTAAGGCTGTGGACATATCTAGAGCCACGTCTCCACCGCCGTTTACATTCAGCGTAAACCGTTTCATAGCGGTTGCAATTGGCGTGGCACCGTTCACCGCGTCCACTGAAGACATGTCAAGAGTCCTCTCAGCCAACTGCCCAAACTGCTTGACCGGGGTCAAGTCCAACTGGGTGGTTCCCGCAGCCAAGATCGTTTTAGCTTCGTTGACTGAAGCGTCAACGCCCGATGCTCCAGTCATGAAGGTGCCGCTCAATGTAACCTTAGAACCCGAAGCGGAGACGACACTCAAGCCCCAAGCGTCATTGCTGTCCTTTACAGCCGTTACGGCCAGAGCGTTCGCGCCCTGAAAGGCGCCATGCGCGTTTAAAGTTGACTGGATATGTGTAGCGACGTCCGACATGTTGTCGTACATCTGGTTTGAACCAGTAGTATTTAAGTCGACGGTTATAGCCGTTCCCGAGCCTATCTTAATTGTTAAGTTTTTATTTGTGTCAGCCGTTGTAATGACAAACTCTTCCATCCCGAAAGTTTCGTTAACGTCGTCCGGAGTCGCTGATGGAATAATCGAATATAGAGTTTCTCCCGTTGCAACCCTCGTGGATGAAGCTGCCACACCATTAGGTGCAGCAGCGCCGGCAGCCGTCAAAATGGACGTAACCATGGTGCTACCGCCACCGACGTCCGTAACCGCAATTTTCTTCGCTCCGCCAGCGACGTCAAAGGTAACGTTGTTGTTTATGTCCGTACCAACGGTCACCGCGTTATCGCCTACGAAGTAGCCGCTGCGGTCAATTGCTGTCTGCAACGAGTGTACGAATTTGTCACCATTTAGAGCCGTGGCATCATAGCCAAGCAGTTCCGCCGCCGCTTTGACGTCAACCGCAAATGTACCTGTGTCGCCGTCGTTTACCGCGATCAACAAACTGCTGTGGGTACTCACATCAACAGTGCGCTCGCCAAAGGCGCCAATCTGTTGGGGCTTGATCGCCTCTGTTTTCTCAGTAGCAACGAAAGCCGCCTCGATTTGTGTTGCAGCCGGCGTTGCAGTGGGCAACGTCACTGTTTTCGACACGCCGTTGATTGCTGCGTTAAACGACACGCCAGAGTAATCGGCAACGGTTGTTGATACGCCGCTTACGCTCAACGCTGCTTTGGCCGCATCAGCGGCCAATCCAGTAGCGGTCTCACCCATTGCTGTTGTTGCCATGTTGCCAATAGCCATTTGCAAGGTCTGGCCCACTTGGTCACCGATTTGCAAGGTGGCGTCCATAGAGCCATCAAGGATGCTTTGGCCGTTGAATTTTGTGGTTGACGCGATACGGTCAATCTCAGTCTTTAACTGCTGCACTTCAGCGTCAAGCGCAGCGCGGTCTGACGCGCTGTTCACGCCGTTGGACGCTTGCACAGACAACTCACGCATACGCTGCAGCATGCTGGTGGTCTCGTCTAACGCGCCTTCAGCGGTTTGCGCCAAAGAGATGCCGTCGTTGGCATTGCGAATGGCCATGTTCAAGCCGCGCACCTGGCTGGTCATGCGTGAGCCAATGGCCAAGCCAGCAGCGTCGTCTTTTGCAGAGTTGATGCGTGAGCCAGTAGACAAGCGCTCCATGGCGGTTGCTTGGTTTTTGCTGTTGGCTGCCAAAGAGGCTTGTGCCACCAGTGATTTCACGTTGGTGTTGATAACTGTCATGGTGTTTCTCCTGAAAGAGTTAACTTCTAAAAAAAAGCAGCTGCCGTGGGGGCCCTGGACTGCTAAGGAACTTGGCGGTAGTGGGCTCTCACCCTCTGCTCACCCCTGGCAGCGAGGGCAAAAACCCTCTCTGATACCTGATGATTCGGTGCCTAAAAATAGTTCTTTAACGAAATTACAAAAATATTTCGCGTCATCACAGCCGCTGGTCCATCAAGAGGCCCTTGATGTCCTCAATGTTGTGCGCCACCTTGATGACCACCTCATTGGGAATCGTGCGCACCACCTCGCCGGTGGCCGTGCTGCGCACGGTGATGATGGGTCGGTTGAGTCGGTCATCGACAGAGAAGTTAAGCCCCCGGCCATTGCGCTCTACCTGGTCATTGAGCTTTTCAATCGCCTCTTGCAGGTTTTCACGCATTTGCTTGGGGTCTACCAGTGGCTCAACCTGGATGGCCGGCGCTTTAGGTACAGCAGGTACAGCAGGTACAGCAGACACCGCAGGTGCGGCAGGTACGGCAGGTGCAGCAGACTTTGGCACAGGGCTGGCCTGCAGTACAGCAGCGGCCACCCCGGGATTCGATGTGACGGACATAGTGACTCCTTGTTGCAACCTTCTTTATCGCGGAATAGCGACACACTCCAAGACCCAGAAAGTCTTGGAGGTAGGTGCTCAACAGGAGAATCGGCCTCAGTTTGAATAACTTGAGGCCATTTATTAGATTAATTAGCGCTTAATTAATTATTTGTTGGTGTACATGGACATCATGCCCTCAAAGGTGCTCTTCAGGCTGTCACGCATGGCGTTTGACTGGCCCACCATGGTCTCCATGATGCCAAACTGCTTGGTGTAACGGGCCAATAGGGCTTCCATGCGAATGTTGAGTGCGTTCAACTTCAACTCGTAGTCACCAATACGCGCCGTCGCTCCCTTGCTTTGCGTCATGATGGTACCGCGGGTGCTAATGAGGTCGTTGATAGACTTGATTGCGTCCCCAGCTATGCCGCGATTCGCGGTGCCCAACTCGGTTTGATTGTCGGTCTTGCCGCTGAAGATCATGACAATGTCGTCGAAATTGGCGTTCGCAGCGGTATCAAGCTTGGTCTTATTCAGCGACATAACGCCGGTGCGGTCTATATCTAACCCCAAGTCCCTAAACGCTTTCAGCGTGGTGCCCGGTGTACTCGAGTCGTCAGTGAACATGCTTCGTAACTGCGACTCGATACGACGAATGGTACTGTCGCCCTTTAGAGAGCCACTGTAGATGTCGTCCGCGATGTCAGAGCGTGCGCCAGTGAGGATGGCAAAGTCAGAAGTCGCAAGGTTGTACGCGTCAACAACTGCTTGCAGGTTTTCTTTTATAGCCGTAGTATCGCGCGCAACGCGAATGTTGGCTGTTGTGCCCACATTGGTAGAAAGCAGATCTAGGTAAACACCAGGTATCGCATCGTCTACCGCATTGCTGCTGCGTGTGATGCTTAGACCGTCTACCACCAACACGGCATCTTGTGCGGCTTGCAGGGTGGTCGCACCGAGGTCGACGCCAGTCACCGAACTACCACTCACAAAGGCGGTTGCCGCGCTCGAGGCCACGGTTGCCCCCGTACTGCTGGCGTCAGTTGCAGAAAAGGCTGGGGTGGCGCCGTCGGAGGCCGCCCACTGTAAGGTCAGTTGCCCCCCGGAGGCGCCAGTTGCAACACTGCGCCCGCTAACTCCTGTGATGAAATCCGATGCCGCTAAGGCAGCGCGCGCAGCTTCGGCCACCTCTGTAGCTGTTTGACCCGCCGTTACGCTTACCGAGACGCCCGCCACAACAATGGAGCCGCTGGCAGTAGCTGGCTGAAAGGTTAGCGTGTCCGCGCGGGCGGTGCCCGATGCATCGTCGCTGGACATGGTGAAACCACCTGTGGCGCCGACAGCGCCAGCGAGCACAATTTTGAAAGGGTTGGAAGGGTCTCCAGTACTGAGTAATTGCGCCGTGATGCCTTGATCGGAGTCGTTAATCGCCTTGACGATACCCTCGGGAGTGGGTGTGCCCACATGAACGCTGTTTTTTGCAACGCTGTTCACTGTCAGGCCAATGCTAAAGGGGTTGCCACTATTTAGGGACTGCGTGGCGCTGGTAAACGATCCGCTGGCTAGGCGCTGCGGCGCTGCCAGCTGCTGCACCTCAATCGTGTGGCGACCCGGCACAGCGCTCGCCGAGGTGACGGCGCCGACCACGCCCACAGGGGTAGTCGTTACCGTTCCTGCGTTAAAGTCCGTTAGGTCGTTGAGCTTTTGAAACGCGGTTTTCACGCTCTCAAGGGATAGCATCAACGCTGAATAACCAGCGACACGACGCTCTTGGTCATCAATCTTGCCGTTAATTGCGCCCTCACGCGGCGTCTTTTCAACGTCCACCAAGCTTTGCGCCAGTGACTTGACGTCTACACCAGAGCCCGCCCCCAACGCACCAATGATGTCAGTTGTCATATTGCTCTCCCGGATTGTTTTTAGCCATATCGGTTAATTCGTCAGTAACTGCGGTTTCTTGAGGGCTTACTTGATGTAATCGAACAGGCTCAACTGAGAGATCTTGGCGAAGCTACTTTGGGCAGCCTCTAACGCAAGCATTTCTTTATTCATCTGAGTAATGGCCTCTGCGTAGTCCAGGTCCTCTACCGATGAAAGGGTGCTGCGCAAGCGCAGGGTCGTCTCCTCAAGTACGACTTGCTGCGAGTCCAGCACATTCATATCTGTACCAATCTGTGCCAGCCCGAGTGCCACCCCGTCTTGCAAGGCGCTTACCTCGCTAATACTGCGCTGCATTCCTGCAGCATCAGACTGTTTGACGGCGTCAACCATGTCATTGATAGCCTGAAAAAATCCGACACCGTAAGCGTTGCCTTGTTGGTCTAGGCGAATGACGCGTTGAAAGGCGTCAGAGCCGGATCGGTTTACTTTGACGGTGCGCTGATCGCCAACCAAAACGTCGATAGTGGTCTCGTCGCCCTGGTAGACCAGCGTGCCCTCGGCGCCCACGCCGAATGCTGGTTCTCGCACGCGGCTGCCTGCAAATATGTATGCCCCAGATGCGTCTTGCGTGTTCGCTAAGCTCACGATTTGGTCGCGCAAACCAGCCATCTCTATCCCGATCGCCTGCCGCTCAACCGGGCCCATGGTGTCGTTGGCAGCCTGGATCGCGAGTTCACGCATACGCAGCAAGCCGTCGCTAACATTTCCAAGCGCCGTCTCCTCCGCCTGAAAACGGGTGCGGGTAGATTCCAAGGCCTGGGTATAACTCGCCTGTTTAGCCAGAATGCCTTTCAAACGTGTGATGGAGGAGGCTTGGTCAGGCGCATCACTTGGTGCGATCACTTGCTTGCCCTGCGCCATTTGCGCTTGCGCCTTGGCCAACTTTCCCTGAACCACCGTCATTTGAGATGTAGCTCGATCAAATAGGAATGACGTTGAAATTTTCATAACGCAGTTCTCTCAGTTCTTTTAGCCGACGCGTAATATGGCGTCAAACAAAGTGCTTGCGGTCTGCATCACTTTTGCGGAGGCTTGATAGGCCTGTTGGTAACGAATGAGGCTGGCAGCCTCCTCGTCCAAGCTCACACCCGATATCGTGTCCCGCGCCTCAAGCGCTTGGTCATAGACCACGGTGAGCGCATCTTTTGCAACTAACGCACGTTGGGCAATGTTCCCAACACTGCTCACTTGATCGATATAGGTCTCGGTAATGGTTTTTTGCCCGGGCATAACCTGTGCGGACTCCAGCGCGACCAAACGCAGCACTCCCTTGTTATCACCAACGCCGTCTTGGTTGCCATCAACACCGAAATGGTCGCCCGCACTCGGTGGGCTGGTAAAGGTTAGGGTGACGCCTCGGAACGTGATTTCTGAGGGTAGCGAATTCGGGTCAAAGTCTCGGTTGGCCACCACCGTGCCGCTTAAACGGTCTGTGATGGTGTACTTCGTGCCATCTACAAATCGGACGTCAAAAGGCTCTTTTCGTAAAGCTGCCGTGGCATCTCTCGTGCTTTGCGTGTAGCTGGCACTGGCTTTAAAATCGCCCTGCCCCGTGACCATTACGACGTAATCATCCGCCGATTCGCCCGCGATGTGTACCCCTGCGCGCAAGCCAAGACTTTGTAAGTCGGTTGCTGCCCCGTTGGCCCCGAATCCGATTCGAATGTCATTTTCTTTCGGGTTAGCAAGCGAGCGCGTAATTTCAAACTGCCCGCCAAAAGTCTTGGCACTCGCGCCCACGTTGAGCCCCAGCGCGTTTTCAGAAACGCCCACAAGGTCTTTCGGCCCAATGGTGATACTGTCCCCTTCGCTGCCCTCGATGTTTGTTAGCACCAAGTCGCCATTTGCCGAAAGGCTAGCCTGTACTTGACTGACATAGCGCTGTGCGTTGATCGCATCGACCAGCGCTGCCTTAGAGGCATGCCCCCCAGAGGGAGCGGCCAGCGCGATTTCACTCCCGCCATTACCCCTGATCGTCAAGTTAGCGGTAAGTTTGATGCCAGCGGATGGCGCGGTCACTTCGGTAAATGCGCGCACCTGCATTCCGTCCATGGCTGATAGCCATTCGGCTTTGGCGATATTACTCAGCACCAATGCGCCATCGCGGTTGATCTCGGCACTCACCAAGTGAACCGCCGTGCGTGCATTAATTGCGTCGACTAAACCCTGTGAAGAGGCAAAGCTCGTTGGTGCGATTTGACTCACGGTAGCCGTAAAAGGCGTACCCGCCGTATCAGCCGTGAGCATGACGACTCCTGAGTCCGCCTCAAATGTGGCGACAAACGGGGTACTGTTAGCGTCGGCTTGAATCTTGATGGTGTTGGTCGTAGCGGTTGCGGTGTTGGCCGCTACCGCCGTTATCACAGATGCGTTGTAGGCAGCCGCTAGTTTTGCAGCCACGTTCGCCTGAGTGAGCGCATCCGTGGCTCCGATGTCGGCCCCCGATACCTTGTAGGACACGACAGAGCCTGCCGATGTTGGTGTCTTGTTCAGCAGAATACTCACGTCTTGCCCGGCAACAAACGTTCCCGTTAGCGTAAATGTAGTTTCTGCTCGCGCTGCCGCACCGGCGGCTGTGACGGTTGGTGAGATCGCCGCTGCCGACCCAGTCGAAGCCCCTGGCGTTGGCGTTGGCGTGCCGGTGGATAACGCGGTGAGCTTCACCTGATTGCCGACTCCACCAACTGGCTCTACGGCCAAGTGCGCGGTCAATGCGCCAGTCAATTTACCGCGAACAAAGGTGCCTGTCGCGCCGGTAGCGAATGCCGCGGCGAGGTCCGTGCTGCGGGCACCACTGGCCCCCGCGGTAAATGTCAATCCCGCAAGGGTAATGGTCTCGTTTGCCGCGATGTCGCCAAACGCGTACTGATAAGTCGCGGCTTGGCTGTTGGCGGCTACTGTCGTGGCGCTCCCATTCGCAACGCTGGCGGTCACCCCCGTATGAGCCGTATCGGTTGAGGCATTGAACGCGCTGCTTAAAGCGCTCGTAATGTTGGCGCGGGTAATTTCCGGCGTCAGGCCAATATGCTCGGCCTTCACCGTTAATGTGACGGGTTTGCCGCCGACATTGAGTGTGACCCCTTGCCCCACAACGAATTCGTTGTCGAAAGAAATGCTGTCGATTTGCTTTACAGGCGTTGTGCCCTGGGTCCCGACCACTGCGCTGGTCGCAGCCGTCCCGGTTGGCGCCGTCAAATCAACTTGGGTGCCTGTATTTACGGCCGTGAACACAAGCTTTGACGTTGGCGTGCCGACCCCCACCGCATAGTTGGCATCAAGCGTTCCCGTTACAGTGCCTTTCACGCCCGCCGTACCGAAGGCGGCGAACTTGTACAGCTCATCAACGGCCTCGCTAGCGGTAGCCCCGCCCGCACCCGCGGTGTAACTCAGGCCGCCATAGGTGATGGTTTGGCCGTTGGTGAGGGCGGCATCCACAGATAGTGTGGCGACCTCCTTAACAGCAAGCACATTTTTAACCGCTGTGCTTTGCTGCACGGTCCCGTTGCTTGTCGGCGGGGTAATCGTGAGGATATCGCCAGACTTCCCGGTGAACCGCAGGGGTGTATCCAGCTTGATATTTGCTGAGGAGACAATGGCCTTTCCATCGCTAGACGGCGTTATTTCAGACGGGCGAGCTGTATTCAGCCAGGTGGCAATTTCACTTGCTTGCAAGGTTGTGCCACTTGCACGCAATTCGCCCAAGGCGATGCCATTGATCTCGAGTGCGCCAGCAGCGATCACCTTACCTGTCAAGTTGCCGCTTATGGCCGAGCTGGTCAAGACAGCCTGTTGTTGTGTGCCGTTAATCGGCATACCCGAATCATCAAAATTCTGCGCTAGAGTCGTAGCCGCCTTGGCACCGATAAACACATCAGCTTGACGGTATGCAAGATCGCCCGCCTTGTTCAGGTAGGTGGTGTTGTAGTTGTTTCCCTCAACAAATCCATAAGATTCACGCAGAATCATGCTGGTTTGGGCATCGCTCAGTGTGTTGCCAGCAATGTGGACACCCTCACGCGTAAGTACCTGGATGTCTTGGCCGGTTTGGAGGTCGTTTAAATGGATCACCGTATCTTGGGTGCCTTGGGCCACGCCGGTCAATACGTTGAATGGCTGGCCCGCGCTAATCGAGACGGGTTTAGCCGCTGATGCACTGGCATTGTTCAATAGCGTGTTTGCAATATCCGCAGGCACCAGCTGCCCCGGAGGCGCATAGCTCAAGCTGGCAATAACGGTGCTGGGGTTGTTCGGGTTTTCGGCAACCCGGAACTGACTTGCGGCCGCCACCTTGAGGGTGTCATTGATCCGCACCCGAATACCAGAACTCGCAAAAGTGGCGGAGGCGTCAAGCTCAAACAAGGCCTCCCCAGGATTTCCGTAGGCGTCCATACTCGCTTTGTGGATACTATTTACCTGGGTGACAAATGTCTTTGCTAAATCATCCAGTGCATTACGTGCCGAATTAAGCACCTGCTCACGGAATGAGAGCAAGCCCCCAAGCTCGCCTCCAGCCAGGCCTGCCAGTGTTGTCGGCTTGGCGCTGTACTGCCCAATGTACAAATCTACTTTATCTGGCTCGCTTGCGCTGAATGAGGCAGTAACTGCCTTGGCGTTTTCACCCTCCAAAACGAGGCCCTGTTGCATGCTGCTGCCCAAGCTCACACTGACAGCGCCACTCGCTTCAAATTTTGTCGTGATTCGGGAGAGTTCGGAGATCGAGTTGAGTAAACGATCTCTTTGGTCCAACAACTCTGTGGGTTGCTTACTCTCCGTCTTGTTTTTGGCCAACTGATTGTTCACCAGTCCCAACTGCGAGACCAACGTATTGAACTCACCAAGACGCGCAGTGGTCGCTTCGCGGGTCTCATCATCAATGAGCTGTAGCTGACCAGATAACTCTCGAAAGCTAGAGGTAAGCCCCTCAGACTCTCTTAGAAACGCGGCCCGCTGGACAGTAGAGGACGGATCACCGGAAAGGTCACGCGAGGCGTCAAAAAACCGGTTCAACGCAGTCGTCAATCCAGTTTGCTCGCCGCCCATGATGTCAACCACACGATTCGCATAGTTGAGCATCGGCGTTTGATTCGCCAAATCACTCTGGCTGTTACGCAGATTCGAGTCAATAAAACTGTCAACCTGACGCTTCACACCCTCAAACCGCACACCGTTGCCAATGTATACGGTACCTTGCTTGCTAGGGGTGTTGGCAGTCAGCGAGATGTCCTGACGCGCGTAGCCCTCTGTGCCCACGTTAGCAATGTTGTTACTCACCGTCCCCAAGGCCCGCTGATACGCCATAACAGCGGTACTGCTGATACTCAGTAAGTCACTCATGAGCCGTCTCCGTTATCGGTCGGTGCGGTGGCCTTGTTGGTCCAGTGCGCGGGGATGGCCATGGGCTTGGCGGCTTTAACGAGGGGCAGCGCCGCCGATGGGCCAACAGATTCACCGGGCTTTTTGTATGTTTGCGCCGCGCTTAGTTGC
>Ga0209138_1003112_pt1 | contig 12203 bp, 13 predicted proteins | sample SaaInl3SG_22_DNA_FD_184645 | JGI IMG/M metagenome (GOLD analysis project Ga0209138, IMG submission 184645) | Marine microbial communities from expanding oxygen minimum zones in the Saanich Inlet - ESP_153SG_22_DNA (SPAdes) (version 2) | ecosystem: Environmental > Aquatic > Marine > Intertidal...
AATCGCCTTCATTGTTGATGACAAATCCGGTGTTTCATCATCCTGCCAGACCTTGGCAACAAGCATCGACATTGCCGCAACGCCGCGCACTCTGGCCGCACCGCGCCAACCGACAAGATCATCACCAACCATCAACAATATGCGCCGCATCGCCTGAACCAGCGAGTCCAATAGCCGAATAGCCAATTCCGGATCACGCCGCGCGGCACTATCCAGTTGGGCAATTTGCGCTTTGTAGGGGGCGTATATTTCAAAGCGATGCATGATCGCTTCCATGATTTTTTCACGGATCGAAACCTCGCCAGCATCCTCAATATCGGCAAAGCTCTCGATCGCCGCCATTTGGTCAAGCTGTGCGAGGCGGTGCAAGATCAATCCGGTAACACTGCCCGCAACGGCTTTGGCGGCGCCTACATCAACACCTGCACTCTTTGCAATATCATCAATAGTTAGCTGGTGCGGCGGATGATCGGCAAGCTGGGTCCATAGCGCCAGCGATAGCCGGTCCATGATTTCATTCATTGTCGTGAATTCGCTTGGCTGTGCAGTCATATTGATCACCCTTCATCGCTTGTTCTAACGAACAGTCGGCTTTAATCATCAATAATCATAGGCCCTCTAGGGTTAGCCGCCAAGGGCAATCGATCGTGCTTTTGCCGCGGCAATTGCGCGTGTCATCAACGCGCTCAACGCATCATCACCCATCAATACGTCCAACGCGGCGGCTGTTGTGCCGCCTTTGCTGGTGACATTAACGCGCAATTGGGACGGCGATTCATCCGACGCCGCGATTAACGCGCCGGCCCCACTCACCGTTGCCTCGGCAAGTTGTTTGGCCAATGCGGGCGGCAATCCCGCCTTGATGCCGGCCTCGCTCATCGCCTCGGCCAGCAAGAACACATAGGCCGGCCCCGATCCAGACACCGCCGTTACCGCGTCCATATGCGCTTCATCATCGAGAATCACGACCTCACCCGTTACCAGCAATAGCTGGCGAGCAAGTTCGATTGACGCCGCATCAACAGTACCACCATAAAGCGCAGTAATACCCTTGCCGATTGCGGCTGGGGTATTCGGCATAGAGCGAATAATCGCCGCATCACCGCCAAGGCATGCACCGAGCCGCGCAAGCGTTATACCCGCCGCTATCGATAAGAATGTAGTCTCTGGCCCAACCAAGCCGCTATCGCTAATACCGGCAAGCGCATCATCCATTATTTGCGGCTTCACCGCCAAAACAATCATCCGGCTGGCCCCAATGCCAGCATTTTGCGCCTCTTCGCGGTTCGCAAAGATCTGTACATTGTCATGCGCCTTGGTCCATGCCAGCGCATCGGCGAATGGTTCAATGATGACAAATTCGGCATCAAGCGACGCATCATCGAGCCAACCGCGCAGCATACCGCCGCCCATCTTGCCGCATCCAATTAAGGTAATTTGAAGTTTTGCCATCTGTAACCCTTGCTACGCTTTGGGCGGGCTAGGCTTCGCCTTCGGTCAACATCATAACCGCAGTTGCCGCCTCGGCCGCCGCCATTTGTCCCGCCGCCACTTGGTGAATGGCAGGGTAAACCTGTTCACACTCACCGAGCATGATATCAACCACATCCTCAATCTGTTCCGGCGTTGCCCCACCAGCCCCGCGCAGGGCCAACGTGTGGCGTAACTCAAGCTCGCCATTTTTGAGATCAAGCGCCAGATGGCCGATGTAAAGATCCTGATTGAGAAGCGCCGCCAACAGAGCCAGATCACCTAGCTGTTCATCGGCCGCCTGAACATCGATCCGGCAAGTGACCTGCATGGTCTCTTCGCTATCCTGCCATGTGACTGACAGTTGATAATCAGCCCACCGTCCCGGGATTTCCGCAATGACTGTATTGCGTGCCTGTTGCCGCAATAGCCAATCGTGACGCGCCACAAAGCGGGCAACCAATTCTATTGGATGCGCAAGATTGGTCTCGATGCTGTTCTGACTTGGCGCCATCAAAAATTCCGGACGTGGTTTGTTGCGACAGGGCAAAGATGACCTATCCAGCGCCGCGGTTCAACACAATATTTAGTGTCTAAGACTACCCAAAGCCACATCCACTTGTGGATAACTCCCAAAAATGGCCCAAACTTGCTGATTCGCAAGATGGCGACATATTTCAGGTAATTTTGACTTTTTGCCTAGTTTTTGTCGGTTTTGGCTTTGGCTGTCCGTGATGGCGCCTTGCGGGCGGTTTTTGCCGCTTTCGGGGCGGGTGATTCGGCACCCGCCTCTAGCACGGCCAGCCGCGCCGCTAGGGCTTCATGGCGCGTGCGCAATGCATCAAATTCCTCGCGGGTGACAAGGCCACGGGCATTCAAGCTACGCTCCATGCGCTGGCGGATCATGTTATCGATTTCCTCGCGCACCCCGCCCAAGGCTGATGCCGCGCCATTTGCCATTTGCGCCAGATCCGAAATGAAATTGCTTTGTGAAGCCACGACCGCTCTCCTTGATGAATACACCTACAAATATTAGTCAAATATCAGTCAAATATGTAGTCCGATATGTAGATCGATAATTTATAGTAGCCTGCTGCTTATTCCATTACCACATCAATGATGAATGCGATATTGTGACGGCTCTGTTTCACTCGGCAATTTGGACAAACGCTCATGACTGGCGGCATTATTCTCCCTGAATTTAATCCCTTCGTCATCGAATTTGGTGGGTTTGGCATCCGCTGGTACGCGCTTGCCTATATCGCCGGATTGGTCGGCGGTTTGTTCATCCTGCGGCGTGAAGCACGCCAGCCCGGTGCGCCCCTATCGCTAGGCCAGCTTGATAGCCTGATGAATTATGTACTTATCGGCATTATTCTTGGCGGGCGTCTGGGCTTTGTTATTTTCTATGATTTCGGGTTTTACCTATCGCATCCGCTAGAGATCCTGAAAGTCTGGCAAGGTGGCATGTCGTTTCATGGTGGTTTGCTTGGCGTGACCTTTGGGATGCTATTATTCGCCCGCCGCAATGCCATTCCGGTTTTGAACATCAGTGACCGGGTGGCGATGGTTGTGCCAATCGGGTTGTTTTTGGGGCGCCTATCGAATTTCATCAATGGCGAATTAATTGGCCGCGCAACAGATGTGCCATGGGCGATGATTTTTCCTAATAGTGACGGGTTTGCCCGCCATCCAAGCCAGCTCTATGAAGCTGGCCTTGAGGGGCTGGGACTTGGTCTTGTCATGTATGTTCTGGCCCGCCGCGGTGCCTTGCGGGCAAGTGGCACGCTTACCGCCGCCTTGCTCATTGGCTATGGCACTGTCCGGTTTATGGTCGAATATGTGCGCGAACCCGACATCCAGCTAGGTTTGCTGTTTAACCTCATAACGATGGGCCAGCTATTATGCCTGCCGATGATTGCGGGCGGGGTTTATTTGTTGATGCGCAAGCCAAATAACCATTCCCGAAATGGTGATGCTGGCACGAGTGGCAGTTAAGACAATGGCGGATATTTCTTCAACCGTGCTGGGCGAGACATTATCGGCCCAGATAAAAGCAAACGGGCCCATGAGCCTCGGCGATTATATGGCCGCCTGTATGGCCGATCCCGAACATGGGTATTACCACCAGCAAAACCCGTTTGGCACAGATGGCGATTTTATCACCGCGCCAGAAATCTCCGGCATGTTTGGCGAGATATGTGGTTTATATCTTGCCCATATGTATGAAATCGCGATGGCGTCTGTCTTGGGCCAATCTGGGCCATCCAGCAACGCCGCTATTGTGGAATTGGGACCGGGACGCGGCACTTTGATGCGCGACATGCATCACGCGTGGGCACAATTAATGCCCGCCCTAACCACGCATCCGGTGCATTTTGTCGAGACTAGCGAGCGTCTACGCGCCCAGCAAGCCGACACCATGCGCGCAACAGGGGCCGCGTTACACTGGCATAATGATGTGTCGGATTTGCCATCTGCACCGCTATTCGGCATTGCCAATGAATTTTTTGACGCCCTGCCACAGGACCAGATTATTGCCCGTAATGGCGAATGGCATCACCGCCTCGTTGGTCTGGACACTGCGACTGGCGGCCTTGGCTTTGTTGACGGGCCGTTGATTGACCAAAGTGAACACAAAGACACCCTGCCCGATGCGCCAAGTGACGGCACCATCTTTGAGTTTTGTCCGGCGGCCGAAACCATTGTCGCGCATCTCGCTCGCCACATAGCCACAAATGGCGGGGCTATGTTGATCATCGATTATGGCCGTAATGGAAACACCGGCGACAGCTTGCAAGCCGTTGCCGATCATCGGCCGGTTGATCCGTTCTTTGAACCGGGCCGCGCCGATCTATCCCACTGGGTCGATTTTGCCGCATTGGACCGAGGGGCGACGAGTGCGGGGGCACGGTTAATTGGACCGGTTCCCCAAGGACGGTTTTTGATGCGTGTAGGTCTTGCCACCCGCGCCGAACAGGCGGCGGCAACAGCCGATCCCGAAACCCGCCGTGCGCTGTTGGCGGCGATTGATAGGTTGACCAGCCCAGCGCAAATGGGCGAGGCTTTCAAAGTTGCGCTATTGGTTCCCGCTGGCGAGGGTCTGCCACCCGGCTTTGAGACGATCTAGCCCGACCTAATGAAAGTTGGAGCGCCCACCCGCATGTCATTTCGCCTGATCACCCCGAATCCCCCCGATACCCGCACGCCCAATGGTACCCACACGCCCTTGCCGCCCTATTACCGGCATCCGGATGTGACAGTCCCGCACGGGTTTTTCTCGGCTCAAGGCGGGGTTAGTAGCGGGCTATATGAAAGCCTTAATTGCGGCTTTGGCTCCGATGACGATCTGACGCTTGTCGCACTAAACCAGATACGCGCGGCCGCCAGCCTAGACATTGCGCCAGAAGATTTAATGGCGGTCTTTCAGGTGCATGGCGCTGAATGCGTTACCGCCACCCCGCACTTTCCACCGCGGCCCACCGATCCCAACCATCCATTGATGAGCCAGCATCGTGACGCGCTTATTCGGGCCGATGGTATCGTGACCAGCACGCCGGGTCTTGCCCTTGGGATTTTGACGGCCGACTGCCTGCCGGTATTGTTTGCTGACGTTGAGGCGGGGGTTATTGGTGCCTGTCACGCGGGCTGGCGCGGGGCATGCGGCGGCATCACTAGCACCACAATTGCGTCCATGCGGGCACTAGGCGCAACCGCGATCACCGCATTAATCGGCCCAACCATCGCCAAGGCCAGCTATCAGGTCGACTCGAAAATGCAGGCAATTGTTTTTGAGATGACCGGCGATGCCTTGCCAGAGAATATCACCGATTCCTGTTTCACCGCTGATGATATAGGTCCGCAAAATCCGGATGGTGATAAATTCCATTTTGATCTTCCGGCTTATGTTCATGCCCGGTTGCGTGCGTTTGGTGGCGATGACATTGTTGCCATTCATGATTGCGCGTTAGATACATATGAAGCCAACGAATCACCTCAATTTTTCTCACATCGCCGCGCCACACATGCTGGCGATTCCGATTCTGGGCGTCAAATTTCCATAATTGCATTGCCAAAATAACACTTATTCATCGATGATTAGGGCGACAGAAAGACATTAAGCTCATGCCGCATTTGTATATATTCCTTGGTTTATTAATGCTGGGCCTGCTCTCCAGCTGTTTTATTGTTTAGGTGCCTTGATGAAAATAGTGACCATTGGCCCCGATAACGACTTGCCCCTCCTTGGGGTGGTTGCTATGACAATGGCAACCGACAGGCTAGTCGGCTGGCTGATAGGCAACGGGTTTTACGAATGAAGATTTTATCCTGCAACAGCAACCGCCCTCTGGCAGAGGCAATTGCTGCCTATCTGGATGTTCCCCTCACACAGGCTGATGTGCGCCGCTTTGCGGATATGGAAGTCTTCGTCGAAATTGGCGAGAACGTGCGTGGTGAAGATGTCTTTGTGGTTCAATCCACCTGCTTTCCGGCAAATGACAATGTGATGGAATTACTTGTGGCGCTTGATGCGCTACGCCGTGGTTCGGCCCGCCGTGTTACCGCTGTATTGCCTTATTATGGCTATGCGCGTCAGGATCGTAAATCTGGTCCCCGCACACCAATATCGGCAAAATTGCTAGCAAACCTTATCACTTCGGCTGGTGCTGATCGTGTATTGACGATTGATTTGCACGCCGGACAGATACAGGGCTTTTTCGATATCCCAACTGATAACATGTTTGCCGCGCCGGTATTCATTGATGACATTAAATCGCGCTATGACGGCAATCTGATGATTGTATCGCCTGATGTTGGCGGTGTTGTTCGGGCGCGCTCTCTGGCCCGTCGTCTTGACGCGGATCTGGCCATCATTGACAAACGTCGGCCAAAGGCTGGTGTATCCGAAGTAATGAACATCATTGGTGACGTTAAGGACCGCCATTGCATCATGGTTGATGACATTGTCGATTCGGGTGGAACGCTGTGCAATGCCGCCGCCGCGCTCATTGGTGACGGTGCGCTTAGCGTGGATGCCTATGTGACACATGGCGTATTGTCTGGCGGGGCGGTTAGCCGCGTTGCCGCATCACCGCTAAATTCGCTGGTTACAACCGATTCTATACCGGCCACTGAGGCGGTTCGGGTGGCCCGAAACATCCGCCAGCTATCGATTGCGCCGCTTTTGGGCGAGGCAATCAAGCGGATCAATGAAGAGCGTTCAGTTTCAACATTGTTCTAGCCGCCAATAGCGCCGCTATTAAGCCGAAAACCAGCAAAGTCTCTGCCGTTCCGTAACCTGTGCGGATTGCGCAAAAACGCTTGTATTTTCGTTGTAAAAAGCCTAATACTCCACCGCCGCGCACCCCTGGAGGCGCGGTACATTGTTTTGAAAAAAGGAGTTAGCAATGTCTGACATCACAACCATTAGCGCTAATCAGCGCGAACGGGTCGGTAAGGGGTCCGCCCGTGCGGCACGCCGCGCAGGTCAAGTCCCTGCCGTCATTTATGGCGACAAGAAGGATCCATTGGGCATCACTATGGAAGCCCGTGAAATCACTAAAATCATTCACCAGCCTGGTATTTACGGCCGCCTTCTCGACGTTACTGTCGACGGCAAAAAGCACACAGTGCTTACCCGTGACATCCAGTTCCATCCGGTTTCGGATGTGGTGATGCATATGGATTTTCTGCGCGTTTCCGGCAGTGCCAAGGTGGCTGTTGCCATCGCTGTTGAATTCATCAACGAAGATGCATGTCCTGCATTGAAGATCGGTGGCGTTCTGAACGTTGTTCGCCACGAGGTCGAGTTGAATTGTCCTGCCACTTCTATTCCTGAAAAGATCGTTGTTGATCTCGAAGGTCTAAAAATCGGCGACTCAATCCATATTAGTGCGATCCCTCTTCCTGAAGGCGTTGAGCCGACAATCTCTGATCGTGACTTTACCGTTGCTACCCTGCAATCACCGGGCGGCGGCGTGAAGAACGAAGACGAGGATGAGGAAACAGATGGCGAGGGCACAGAAACAGAAGGCGAGACCGAATAAGGATCGCTTATGCCCGATATTGGTAAGCTAGCCCGCGTTTCACTAAGCTAGCTCAAAGATCGCCAGTATCCTTGAGAATGATAGAGCCATGCTGCTAATTGTAGGCCTTGGAAACCCCGGACCCGACTATGCGTTTAATCGGCATAATGCGGGATTTATGGCGGTCGACAGGCTTGCAGAGCGGCATGGCTTTTCTGATTGGAAAAAGAAATCGGCGGCACTTGTCAGCGAAGGTCGGCTTGGCACCACCAAGGTGATGCTGGTCAAACCACAGAGCTATATGAATAAATCTGGCCTGCCCGTTGCTGAAATTGCCAGGTTCTACAAAATTCCAGCTGATAATATTTTTGTATTTTATGACGAGATTGATCTAGCCATCGGGCGCATGCGCGTGAAACAGGGTGGCGGTCATGGGGGCCATAATGGCATCCGTGATCTGGACCGCCACCTAGGCCTTGATTACTGGCGCGTTCGCATCGGTGTTGGCCGTCCACCGGCCCGCATTGACGTTCAAAAATGGGTGCTAATGGACTTTGGCAAGGACGAACAATCTGGGTGGCTGGGGACATTAATCGAGGCAATGGCAGATGAAGTCGAGCGCCTAACAACGCATGATGATGCCGGTTTCATGAGCCGTGTCGCCTATCTGGCACCTGCGCCAAAACCGGTTAAGCCAGAGCAATAAGCCAGAGCAAAAAGACAGAGCAAAAAGACGCGGCAGATACAGCCGGTAAATCGAACAAAGGGGACTAAAATGGGTTTTAACTGTGGAATTATAGGTTTGCCGAATGTTGGCAAATCAACACTGTTTAACGCGCTCACCGAAACCGCGGCGGCTGATGCGGCTAATTATCCGTTTTGCACCATCGAGCCAAATACTGGCCGTGTATCCGTTCCCGATCCACGCCTCGATGCGCTAGCAGAGCTGGCAAAATCCGCCAGCATTATTCCAACCCAGCTTGAATTTGTTGATATTGCCGGTCTTGTTCGCGGTGCCTCAAAGGGTGAAGGCCTTGGCAACCAGTTCCTTGGCAACATCCGTGAAGTTGACGCCATTGCCCATGTATTGCGGTGCTTTGAGGATAGCGAGATTACCCATGTTGAGGGCGAAATTGACCCAATACGCGATGCCGCGACAATTGATACCGAATTGATGCTTGCTGATATCGATTCGCTAGAACGGCGGATGACTGCATTGGTCAAAAAGGGCCGCGGCGGTGATGCCGAGGCCAAGGCCGATCTTGCGCTGATGGAAATTCTGTTTGCCCAGCTTTCCGATGGTATTCCTGCCCGCCGCGCTACCGGCCTGACCGAGGCACAGAGCGCACGCCTTAGCGCCATCGGCCTGTTGACGTCAAAGCCTGTTGTCTATGTTTGCAATGTCGCTGAGGGCGATGCCGCCACTGGTAATGCGCTCACGCAAAAGGTGGCCGCGCTGGCCGCCGATGAAGGCGCCGCCTATGTCGTTGTATCCGCCGCTATCGAAGCCGAGATTTCCCAGCTTGATCCAGATGACAAGGCCGAGTTTTTGAACGAGCTAGGCCTCAGTGAAACCGGCCTAGCCCGATTGATCCGGGCGGGATACAGCTTGCTTGATCTATTGACCTTTTTCACCGTTGGGCCAAAAGAGGCACGCGCATGGACTGTTGGATTGGGGGCCACTGCACCGATGGCGGCGGGTGTCATTCACACCGATTTCCAGCGTGGCTTTATCCGCGCCGAGACAGTCGCCTATGATGATTATGTCACATGCGGCGGCGAGAGCGGGGCCAAAGATGCCGGCAAATTCCGCATTGAAGGGGCCGATTATAAAGTCGTTGATGGCGATGTGTTCCATTTCCGCTTTAATGTCTAAAGCACCTATGCTCAATTAATATTCACGCGCATTTATGTGATGTGTTTGTAATGGGATATTTGGGTAACAGGGGATTTTAGATGACCAACACTATTTCACTTACCGCCAGCGATGGCGCCGTTTTTGACGCCGTGACCTCTGGCGATCCTAGCAATGCCAAAGGGTGCGTTATTATCCTGCAGGAAATCTTTGGTATAAATCCCCATATCCGAAGCCTACCGGCACGCTATGCCGCGGCTGGCTATTTCGCCATTGCACCGGCCTTGTTTGACCGCGCAGAACATGGTGTCGAGCTTGAATATAATGCCGATGGCAAAGCCCGCGGTATGGCGCTCAAAAACGCCGTTGACGCCAACTCCCTCACCGACATTGCCGCAACCATTGCCTATGCCGCGTCACAATTGCCGGCGGGTACACCTATCGGCATTGTCGGCTTTTGCTGGGGCGGATCACTGGCATGGCGCAGTGCGGTTGAACTGGACGGCCTTAACGCCGCCGTGTCCTATTATGGCGGCGAATTACCAACGCGCAAAGATGCGCATGCCCGCATTCCCGTTCTGGCCCATTTTGGCGAACGTGACGCCGGCATTCCGCTTGATGGTGTAAACGAATTTATCGCCGCCCAGTCAAACGCAGATCCGGCGGTTACAACTTATCTTTATGATGCTGATCACGGATTTAATTGTGATGTACGCGCCCAGTTTGACGCTGATGCCGCCGCCGCGGCGCATGACCGTACCCTGGCCTTTTTAGCCGAATATCTAGGCTAGATATTTAGGTAGGTAACCAGGAGGGGGTAGGCAATAAGGATAGCGCCCCTCCGAAGAGAGGCGCCTTCCATTTTAGTTTTCTAGCTGTGCCCAGATCCGGCGCTTGGCAAAGTAGCTCATCACGAGGAAGATCGACAGGAAGAATACTGCCGCAACACCAATCCGCTTGCGCACTTCCAGTTTCGGCTCCGCCGTCCACATTAGGAAATGTGTAAGGTCGGCTGAAATGGCCTCAGCAGAGGTGGGACTACCGTCTGAATATTCGACATCATCACCCCAAATTGGCTGTGGCATTGCAATCAGACCGCCCGGATAAGCGGTGTTGTAATGCATACCGTCGGCCACTTCGACACCCTCAGGGGCATCGGTGTAACCAAGCATCAGACTATAGATATAGTCAGCGCCATTTGGACGTGCTTTAGCCATTAGCGACAGATCAGGTGGCAATGCACCACCATTATTCGCGCGGGCCTCATTGTCATTGCGATATGGGCTAGGAATACGGTCAGACGCGCGGGCAGGACGCATGAACATCTCACCTTCTTCGTCAGGACCATCCTGAACTTCATATTCAGCCGCAATCGCCTTGATCTCAGCTTCGTTATAGCCAAGGTCAGCAAGGTTACGGAATGCAATATATTCCATCGAGTGACAGCCAGCACAGACTTCCAGATAAACTTGGAAGCCGCGTTGCATAGCACCCTTGTCATAGTGGCCAAACGGACCATCAAAGCTCCACCCGGCTGCAGGTGAAACCAGAGTTCCACCACCACCAGCGGCCATTGCAGGGCCAGCGAAAAGTGCCACGAATGCGGCGATAATTGCCTTACGCATTATGCTGTCCCCCGCGTGGTCGCAAGTACCGGTTCAGAGATCGATTTCGGCAATGGTTTGGTATTCTCAAAAATACCAAGCAATGGCAGGAACACTAGGAAGTGTGCAAAATACCATGCAGTCGCCAAGCGTGACAGCAACACATAGATGCCTTCAGCTGGCTGGCCACCAAGATAGCCGAGCAAGATTGTATCGATCAGCAATAGCCAGAAGAAGATCCGGAACACGGGACGGAACCGAGCCGAACGCACTGGCGAGCGATCAAGCCATGGCAGGATAAACAGAACTGCAATCGCACCAAACATCAGCAATACACCGCCGAGCTTGTCAGGGACCGCCCGCAAAATTGCATAGAACGGCAGGAAGTACCATTCAGGAACAATATGCGCAGGTGTCTGCATCGCGTTTGCCGGGATGTAGTTATCTGGATGACCCATTGCATTCGGGAAGAAGAACACAGCAATCGCCAGCAACAGCAAGAACATTGCAACACCGACCATATCCTTGATTGTATAGTAAGGATGGAAGGAAATTGTGTCCTGTGGGCCCTTGGCATCAATACCGATAGGGTTGTTTGAACCAAAGCGGTGCAGAGCCACAATATGCAATACAATGACGCCTGAAATCACGAATGGCAGTAGATAATGCAATGAGAAGAAACGGTTTAGCGTTGGGTTATCAACTGAGAAACCACCCCATAGCAACGTCACAATGCTATCACCAACAAGCGGAACGGCCGAGAATAGGTTGGTAATCACCGTCGCACCCCAGAAGCTCATCTGGCCCCATGGCAAGACGTAACCCATGAAGGCAGTTGCCATCATCAACAAGAAAATAACCACACCGAGGATCCACAGCAATTCGCGTGGTGCCTTGTAGGACCCGTAATAAAGGCCGCGGAACATGTGGATATAGACGACAATGAAGAAGAAGCTCGCCGTATTCATATGAATATAGCGGATCAACCAACCGTGATTGACATCACGCATGATGCGCTCAACCGAGCCAAATGCATGGTCAACATGGGCGGTGTAGCTCATCGCCAAAACAATACCGGTCACAATCATGATCACCAGTGCAAGACCGGCTAGAACACCAAAGTTCCACATGTAGTTAAGGTTTTTTGGAACCGGATAATCATACTTTTCATGCTCAAGCATGGAAAAGACAGGAAGGCGATGGTCAATCCATCTCACAACCGGATTACTAAATTTTTCAGCAGACATT
>Ga0209138_1003113_pt1 | contig 12202 bp, 11 predicted proteins | sample SaaInl3SG_22_DNA_FD_184645 | JGI IMG/M metagenome (GOLD analysis project Ga0209138, IMG submission 184645) | Marine microbial communities from expanding oxygen minimum zones in the Saanich Inlet - ESP_153SG_22_DNA (SPAdes) (version 2) | ecosystem: Environmental > Aquatic > Marine > Intertidal...
TCGAATTAAAGGCAAAGAAGACACATTAGTGATTGGGCAATATCCAGCATTTAGCCTCAAGGATGCACGCGAGGCGGCGCAGGAGGCTCGAACACTTATAGCCAAAGGCGTTGATCCAAAAGAAGAGAAGCGAAGGGTTGCGTCAGAAGAGATTCTGAAACAGACGCATCTGTTCAGTTTAGTAGCAGGCAAATTGATATCGATGAAAGATCGAGAGCTCGAAGATCAAAGCTTGGGAACCAAAAACAACTAACACCTGACCATATAATTTTGACATTTATCAAAATCTGATATTTTCAATAATACGTGTTACGTAATAACGGTCTACGGTCTGAGATATGAAGCGGAATGTCAGTCCTTTGGATGACTTCCGCGGAATAGCGAAGACCCAACGCAGTTAAAGATTTTGATGCGGAATGTCATTCCATCGAATGGGATGACTTCCGTGCAAAATCGACAGCGTTGGTAGTTAGATACGTTGAGGCTTGTTGCCGAGAACCATTAGCGACAAGGGCCCATTTGTCAGTGTGCGGAAGTTGCGGTCCGCTCACGCTCCCCAACAACATCCGCACACTCGCAACAAGAGTTACGTGTTTCGCACAGTTCCTCGATCCAACAAGGAAATCAGAACGGACCCCGCAAAATTAGTTTAATTGAGTGCATACTGCTCTAATGCTTGACGATTAACTTCTATACCCAAACCGGCTTGATCAGGTATCTGCATAACGCCACCATGATGCTCAAGTGGCTCGAGTAACACACTCTGTCGATAAGGATTGATCGTTCGGTCAAACTCAAAAATCGGCTCCAATGGCTCATTTCTCGGAGTTCCATGCGGAATAGCAGCGATCGCTTGCAAGCTAGCCGCTAGCTGTACACCAGTCCCCCAAACATGTGGAATAACGCGGACACCATGAATTTGAGCTAAATCCACGACTTTTCGGAATTCAGTGAACCCCCCTACGCCGCATACATCAGGCTGGACAATATCGATCAACCGCTCCTCGATTGGACGCCGCATTCCCCAGCGAGAATGCCATGTCTCACCGGCCGCTACTGCAATTGGCTGCTTGTCTCGCACTTCTTTATAGGACCGCGGTAGCTCAGGTAATACAGGTTCTTCAAACCAATCAATTCTGAACTCAGCGAGCGCGCGGCCTACCTCGATCGCTTCTCGCGTATCGTATCCATGGTTTGCGTCGATCATTAAATTGATATCCGAACCTACTGTTTCACGAACGAGACGAACAAGCTCTATGTCTTCGCGCACATTGAACCCTATCTTCAACTTCATCGCGTGAAAACCTTGCGCTTTATATTCCGAGACCTCTTTGAGCACATCGTCAATCCGGTCGACGCCTTTTCTCCGAAAGGCTCCTGTGGCATACGCCCTTACGACGGAACGAAATCGACCTCCCAATAGAACTGAAATGGGCTGTTGAAGAAGTTTCCCTTTAATATCCCAAAGGCATATATCCAGACCAGATAAGGCTGTCACAGTTAACCCTCTCTGACCTTGGTCGCGAAAAGTATGATAAAGATCGTTCCATATAATTTCAGTTTCTAGCGGATTTCTCCCTATGAGATGTTTACCCATAATGCGACATATCGGTTCGTTTAATAGGGCAGGGCCAAGACACTCACCCCATCCAACGGTTCCATCACTACAAATGACCTCTACCAGAAGGTGCTGTCTACGATCAAAGCTCATAGACGCGCTCTCAAAAGCCGTGTCTAACTTATGGTCAAGCAAATACGTTCGAACATCGACGATCGTTACCATGCCCTGCCTCCCGAATATTTTTAACTTCTCAGTGAATGCTGCGCCATAAGCTCCAGCGCTTTCACCATTGCAGAATGATCCCATGCAGCTCCACCATTCGCTCGGCATGCATTAAATAGCTCTTGTGCTGTCGCTGTGTTTGGAAGACTGACACCGAGCTCACGCGCGTTTTGTAGCGCAAGGTTCAAATCTTTCTGATGTAATTCAATACGGAATCCTGGATCGAACGTTCGCTTCACCATACGCTCGCCATGTACCTCAAGAATTTTCGATGAGGCAAACCCACCCATCAGCGCTTCACGGACTTTGGCTGGATCAGCGCCTGCCTTTGATGCAAATACCAATGCCTCAGCGACCGCCTCAATATTGAGTGCGACGATGATTTGATTCGCGACTTTACATGTCTGACCGTCACCATTGCCGCCAACCAATGTGATGTTTTTACCCATCAATTCAAACAGTGGCTTCACTTGATCAAATGCCGATTGGTTTGCTCCGCACATGATCGTCAGCGTCGCTGCTTTGGCTCCAACTTCTCCGCCTGAAACTGGCGCATCAATATACTCACAACCAAGATCATTAATACGCTTCGCGAAATCTTTGGTTGCCATCGGTGAGATTGAACTCATATCGACCACAATCTTGCCTTTGGAAAGGCCTTCAGCCACGCCATTCTCACCAAACAGAACCGATTCAACGTGAGGGGTATCAGGAACAATAATGAAAATGATGTCTGAATTCTCAGCCACAGCTTTTGGTGTGTCGTGCGCAACACCACCTTTTGCTGTCATATCTGAAGGGACACCGCTTCGCGTGTGCAGGTACATGGTGTGACCACCATCCATCAAATGCTCAGCCATCGGCTTGCCCATAATGCCCAATCCGATAAATCCAAGATTACTCATAGTCATAACGTCCTTAAAAATTACTTAATATCCGCCAGATTCAGATGGCTTCAATGAACCCTGCATCTCGGCAACGATTGCCTGTGATCCTGCGGCCATAATGCGAGCATCAGAGGACACGGTGACAAACCGGAACCCTTTCTCAATACGCGCTTTCGCAGCAGCAGTCGTTCCGTTATGAATCCCCGCTTTGAGCCCATGCGCTGTTGCGCGTTCCAGAATGTAGTCGATCGCTTCAGCCGCTGGTGGATCAACATCGTCAAACGTTGGCGTGCAACCAAGTGATAACGAAAGATCAGATGGACCGATGTAGATGGCATCGAGACCTTCAACAGACAGAATTGCATCCAAGTTATCGAGTGCTTCTGCTGTCTCAATCATTGCGAATCGAACAATGGTATCGTTCGCGTGTGTTGCATAATCCGCGCCACCATAGATGAGCGCTCGTACCGGACCGAAGCTCCGACGTCCCATCGGCGCGTAGCTCGTATATTCAACAAACTTCTCAACATCATCACGCGTATTCACCATCGGGCAAATGACGCCATAAGCACCCATATCAAGCGCCTTCATGATGATTCCAGGCGCGAGCCAAGGTACACGAACAACCGGCACCGTATCGGTTGTACTGATCGCTTGAAGCATCGGGATCAGGTTCGCCTCATCGTTCACACCATGCTGTAGGTCGACTGTCAATGCGTCATACCCCTGGTGCGCCATCACTTCAGCCGAAAAGCCATTTGGAACAGCTAACCATCCATTGAGAACCGCTTCGTCACGCGCCCATTTCTCTCGAATCAAATTCGTACGCATTCACTCTTCCCTCAACAAGTTATTCGGAAACAACAACGCTAACCCTCATGAATCCCATCGGCACAAAAATGTCCCCCTTGGTATATCGAATCAACATCATCAGCGTCAGGCTTTGGTATGCACTCACTTAACTTTGATCTAAAGATTTCAGAAGAATCTTTAGGAACCCAGCCTAGATATCTCACTGAATCGTTATCCCACCAGATACTGGAATTGTTTGAAACACCGTAAATCACAGGGCATCCAAGGCGAGGGATATTGAAAATCCTGTCTATAAGTTCAATCAAATCATCATAACTGAGCCATGATGACAGCATCCGATGACTGGGTGGCTCAGGAAAGCATGAGCCTATTCGGATACTGGCAGTCTCTATACCGAATTTATCAAAATACATTCGTGCAAGAGCCTCACCGAAAACCTTTGAAACTCCATATAGTCCATCAGGTCTCACTGGGGATGACGAATTCACATGGGTGGTTTGAAGATGAAAACCAGTAACGTGATGAGAACTAGCAAAAATGATCCTAGGTGTCACATCTGATTTGCGAGCCGCTTCGTATAAGTTAAACATGCCATCGATGTTGGCGGCCTTTACGGTCTCCCAAGATGCTTCTACTGCCTGACCACCCATATGGATTATTCCGTCACATGATGACACTAGTTCTTCTACAGCATGCTTATCTTGCAAATCGCAGTAGACGATCTCTTCATTCTCTCGAACGTCCCCAAGTCCACGTCTTGCACTTACTCGAACTTTCTTAGCTAAGTGGGAAAGGCGGTCTCTACACACCGATCCAAGCATCCCATTTGCACCTGTTATTAGTAGCTTATTCAACACTGGCCTATCCTTAAAAAACTAAGGGCAACATAAAATGTTGCCCTTTTGAATTACTCAAAGAGCAACTCTTTTACTTCGTATTTTGCACTTGCTTCAATAGTTTAGAGCCGTGCTTATCTGTAAAGTCTTTATAAACCGGACCCATTCGATCACGGAAGGCTGCCACGTTAGCATCATTAACTTTCATGCCTTTGGCTTTCAGCTTTTCGACCGCTTCGTTACCAACTTTGGTTGTCAGCTCAATCTCATAGTCTTGAAGGGCTTTTGCCTCTTCAACAAGAACTTTTTGCTGGTCAGATGAAAGTGAATCCCAAGTCTTCATACTTATCGCAACGACACCTGGCGGTCTGAAGTGCTGGGTCATCGAGAAATAGCCAGATACTTCATAAAACTTATCGTTTAAGACGTTGCCCGCAGCATTTTCACCACCGTCCAACACCCCAGACTCTAGAGCCGTGTATAATTCGCTGTAAGACATAGGAGTCGCTGAGCCGCCCATTGCATTCACGGTGTTCACCATCAGGTTACTTTCCATTACGCGAATCTTGAGACCATTGAGATCCTCTGGGTTAACGATAGGCCGGACCTTATTAAATACATTTCGGTAACCATTATCGAACCAAGCAAGAATCTTAATTCCACGTTTTTCGATCAGATTTCCAAATTCTGCTCCAACTGGTCCCGAGACAACTTTCTTGAAATGATCCGTATCTCGAATCAAATACGGCAGACTAAACATATCAAATTCTGAGACAAATCCGCTCACTGGCGCTGTGGAAACTTGGGCCATTTGGATACTCCCAAGAATCATTCCCTCAATATAGTCTCGCTCTCCACCAAGTTGACCACCATCGAGAACATCGATCTTTAAACCAACGTTACGCTTAGCCACTCGATCAGCGAACCATCTCAAAGATACATTGTGGTGATGCGAAGGACCTGTGACTGATGCCACTCTTATAGTTGTATCTGCAGCAACTGCGCTTTGACTTAATGCCAAAGAGAGCGTAGCTGCACCCAACAGACTCTTTAGGACTTTACTATACTTATTCATTATAACTTCCTCATATTACGCTCTTTTGCATCTCACCTATTCGGGCAAGTACTTTCGCCTGACGGCGAATTAGGTCTGCTCGTCAATCTCGTTGAACAGCGAAATCATCGGGCATATCTAAAACCAAATTATTAAGAGGCATTACTCCGTCCTCTGTTACAGCGACCACAATCTCAATACGGTAGCCACCTCCGGGCAAATCATGGAGATCTAGCTTGACAGCCAGAGTCATGCCCGCCTCCAGCTCGAAGTCGCTATCAGAACTTAGGTTAGGCGGCTCAACAACATCCAAGCCAACAGCATGTCCGACACCCCGCTTACCCTTGGCATACGGTGTAAAGTTCTTGGCAAACCCATGTGGTTCCAGCTCTTTCAATAGCGTTTCAAAAATAGACCTAGCTGAAATGCCGGGTCTGATAGTAGGGATGACTTTTTTGAGTGCCTGATGTCCAACGACCAACGCTTTTTCTTGCTCAGGGTCTGCTCCGGGCATAAGAATAGTTATGCCGCCATCGTTACAGTAATTGCCAATAGCCGGATTGAAATCGAGCATTACATACTCTCCGGGTTGAATTTTTCGATCGGTAGCTCGCCACGCGGGATAGTTAGTATTTGGACCAGACATCACCACCGTAGCAGAGCCGATATCCGCGTTCATTTCACGGGCCATACCTTCTGCGAGGCCGGCCACTTGAATTTCGGTCATGCCGACCTTTACCCGTTTAGCAGCCTCTTCCAACACCTTATCGTTAATCTCAGCTGCCTGACGCATATACTCAATTTCAGCAGGCGATTTAATCTTTCTTAGATCGAGCATGATGTCATCTCGAGACTCAAAAGACGCTTTGGGGAGGGCTTCACAGATCTGTTCGTAAATTTCAACTGGTAAAATGTTTTTACCAATCAGGCCTACCCTTGTCTGTTTATCTGAAATTGATGCAAAGATTTCAGGGAAATCTGTGTAAGGTCTGTGAATACCGCGCACATCTTCAATCCAACACATATCTTTTGCTGCATAAGCGTTAAGACGACCGAGGAAAACCACCGGAGCTAAATCACCGACCAGCATTACCAACTGGGGTGATTCTTCGATAACGTTGATGGGTTTATAGCTCGTGATGTACGAGGCATGACCTGTCCGATATTCGTCAGAATAGATCACTAGCGCATCAAAGCCCTCTTTCTTCATACGGGCTCTCAGTTTTTCGGTTCGGAGCGCCAGCTCCTCTTTAGCAATGAACATTTTTGTTCTCCTTGTTCAAAAATTATTTACCAGCAAAGTAATTGGGAACTGCCAAAATCAAATCTGGGAACAACACCACAAGGACCAGCACAGCCACCAACACGAGGCAGAATGGAACCAATCCGCGCAATGCCTGCGAAATACTTATTTGCGCGATAGCACAGCAAATGTAAGTCAGGATTCCCACGGGTGGAGTCACAGAACCGATCACCACAGACATGACTAAGACGACTCCAAAGTAGACTGGATCGATGCCCAGTGACTTGATAACCGGAAGCAAAATCGGTGTAAAAATAATTAGAATTGGTATGCCTTCGATAAAAAGACCCAAGAGGAGAATGAAGCAGACAATGAGGAGCACAACGGTGGTTGGATCATTCGAGATTCCGCTCAATACTTCTAAAACGGCAGTGCCAAAACCACCCCATGCAAGTAGCCAAGCGAATGACGTAGCCGTCGCTATAAGGAACATTGCGGCCGCGGTAGTTACACTCGCATCCACTAATAGTTCACCTACTTTTTCAAATGTCAGCGTTTTATAAACAAAAGCCCCAACAAAACCAGCATACGCGACCGCAACGACACCAGCTTCAGTTGCCGTGAATATTCCGGAAAATATCCCTCCTAAGATGATTACTGGCATTGCCAAGGCCCATAAAGCATCTTTGAGCGACGCCCAGACCGGAGGTAATTCTGCTCTTGGAGGAGCCAGATAGTTTCTCCTAAACGCCAAATAGTAGGCCATGCACATCAAGCCCAAAGCCACTAACAAGCCGGGAACGAAACCACCCATGAATAACTGAGCTATCGAGACATTGGCGATAGAGCCATATATCACCATCAATATCGACGGGGGAATGATCGGTCCCATCGCACTCGCAGAAGCATTGACGCCAACCGCATAGTCAGCGTCAAAGCCATTTTTTCTCATCGCGGGGATCATCATGGAGCCTAATGCTGAGGCGTCAGCAGTTGCGGATCCTGAGATACCCGAGAAAAACATGTTTGACACGATCGTAACGTGAGCCAAGCCTCCACGAATGTGACCCACAAGAGACTTAGAGAAGTTGACAATTCGCTCCGTGATCCCGCAAGCATTCATCAACTCACCCGCGATTATAAAGAAGGGGATCGCTAGCAGAGTGAACGAATCAACCCCCACAAACGCTCGGGTGACGATACTAGATATCGGCATTGTAGGATCAGCGAGCATCGTGACTACCGCTGCAATACCCAGCGCAAATGCGATCGGCATATTTAGGACTAATAAGAAGAAAAATGTTCCAAACAGAATCCACAACATCACTGATTCCCAACCCGCCTCTTGTAGGTCTCAACTAAAGATCGGATCAAGCGCTCAACACTTACCAGCCACAAGATAGCCATTCCCACTGGAATAGCTAAGTAAACCCATGACATCGGAATTTGTAAGGCCGGCGATGTCTGAAATGTGTTCAACTCAAGAACTGGGATGCTCGCGTAGATGATCACTCCGGAGAACAATGCGATCGCGAAATAAACGAACATCTCAATATGTTTCCGTATTGACTCTCTAGCGAGATTCACAAAAATGTCGACTCCAAGATGAAATCTTCTTTGCAAACCAATTCCGGCGCCTAAAAACACAATCCAAATAAAACAATATCGAGCAAGTTCTTCAGACCACGGAATTGGCAATTGAAGAACGTACCTAAAGAAGACTTGCGCAAGCGTAATCGTGATCATCACTAGGGAAACTAGAATTATGGCTTTACGCGCAAACCATAATCCCGCTCTTGTTACTGGTGTGACGTCATTCTCTAACTTCATTTTTTATCCTTTCTTATGAAATCGATTTCATCATCGCCAAAAAGGGTTGTCAAGAAAAAGATAACATTGCGAATAATTGCTGATATTATTGATCTTTAAGGACAGGTAGTTGCGATCATGCAGGAAAATCGATTTCATTCTGACGCAAATAGAGTTCGTGTGACTGACGTTGCGAGAGCTGCAGGCTGCGCACCTGCAACTGTGTCTAGGGTGTTAAATACACCAGAAAAAGTATCACCGGAAACTCGAGAACGAATCCAGAACGCGATGATCGAATTGGGATACCTTAGGAATCACGCTGCTCGTTCTCTGAGATCCCAAACTACAAATATCGTTGGCATTCTTATACCAACGCTTGAATATGCGATCTACGCAAGCATCGTAGGTAGCGCGAGCGAGAAACTTTCTGAAAACGGTAAGTCTGCACTAATCGCTACGTTTGAATACAACCTAGATCGTGAGTATAGAGAGGCACGCCTACTAGTAGAGCAAGGCGCTGAAGGACTAGTTTTAATCGGGAATCTGCATAGACCCGAGCTGATATCCTTGCTGAAAACGTTCAATATTCCTCATGTACACACCTATGTGCATGATCCAAATAATGATTCGCCAACAGTAGGATTTGATAATGCAGCCGCAGCTGCCAAGGCTACAAAGTTCCTGATCCAACTAGGGCACGTAAACTTCGCAGTACTAACGGGGCCATTATTCGAAAATGACAGAACCAGCGAACGGCTCAGAGGAGTAAATGACGCTCTCGCAACCTCTCATATCAAATTAGATCCGGAATCTATACATGAAAGTAGCTACTCGATAGCAGCCGCCAGAAAAGCGACAGCTAAAATTCTTGCGAATAAATCCAAGAAGCGTCCTACAGCGCTTATCTGCAGTAACGATGTACTAGCTCTCGGCGCAGTTTTGGAATGCGAAAGCTCAGATCTTCATGTCCCTAACGACATCTCAATAATCGGGTTTGATAACCTCGAGCTATCGACTCATCACACACCTAACCTCACCACATTACATGTTCCTGCAAGAGAAATGGGTGCGAGCGCTGCGCAAACTGTACTTGAAATGATAGAGGGCCAAACTACTGTCAGCCACATCACGGTCCCCGTCGACCTGATAACGAGGGATAGCACCGCCCCTCCATCCAAACTCACTTAAGAGCACACAAACAATGCGCTCCTTGAAAATCATCCTGTGTTTAACCTGCATAGCTAATGCTGCAAGTGCGTCGGGAGAAATAATTACATTTAAATGCTTCGATACTGCACCATCTCAACAAATCAAAGATCGATCAGCACCAAACTTCCTAGCATTACTCAAAGAAAATAATAAGTTTACTGGTGCAAGATTCGCCTTCTGGGAGCCCGCTCCGGTCGAATACAGCAACGAAAAATTTTTGGTCTGGACTCATTTCAGGATAGATGAGACATCACCATCATTTAGCGACAACCCTCAATTTGCCCGATTCCTATTGAATCAAAGCACGGGAGAGCTTGTAACCGCTGTCGTAGGAAGCGGTGATCAAGAACCCGATAAACCATCTGCAATTTCAGGATATACCTTACGGCAATTATGCGAGCCGAATTAGATAACCTGCCATCTTACGCACTTATTTTGTTAATACGCGCGCGCGAGAAATTAAAACAAGCCCCATTTAGCCTGAAGGTAAGTTTTTTTTAGCTACGGGTATAAATGCGGGCACTGTATCTTTATTGATAAAAATAAATTATTTATAACTCAAGCTCGGTGGCACCCATAGCCACCATTTCGACTAAATCCGGCTCTTCCCCATAAACGTGGACAAGCGATATTCACTAGATACGATTGATCACTCCATCTCCTGCACACGTCCAATATGTCACGGAATTCGGCTTTAGGCCCACCATCAAGCCCGCTTGGGACATGAGCTGGCCATGGAACATTCTCAATGCCCAAATCCTCACACACCACATCATGGTCCAGAAACGCGTGCTCCAATTCGAAGCAGGGGTTACTGCTCTCAAATTTAAATACAAATAGCTTCATAAGACAGGATAAGACATGACGCCGCATCTGTTTTCGGGAGTTGGTTGAAGATGCGATTCGGGACTTGCCGGTGGGCAAGGCTAAAGCGTGCACTCGCACACAACAGAATCAGAGGTAACATATACAGGGTAAGTCGTACCAGCGACTCAGAACCAACGTAGCGACCACTCCTCAGGAGGCCACATGTCCGCATCAAGCGACCAGATCATTGCCATTGTGGATGACGACCTCGAGCTCGGCTCCCTGATTGCGGACTACCTCGCGCAAAACGGCTTCACTGGTCGCGTTTTCCCCAACGGCGAGTCATTTCTAGGCGAGGACTCTGCCAAATTTGAGCTACTTATTTTGGACGTCGGTTTGCCTGGCATGGATGGCTTCTCGGTCTGCCGGGAAGTGCGTCAGAAAAGCACCTTACCCATCATTATGCTGACCGCGGCCAGCGATGATGTCGATCGCATTTTAGGACTCGAACTCGGCGCGGATGACTACATGGGTAAGCCATTTAATCCGCGAGAATTGCTTGCTCGTATCAAGGCTTCGCTGCGCCGCGTGCATGCGGCGCCAACCAACGAATCCGAGCGGTTTCGAATTCTGGCGGATGAGCGCACCGTATTCTGGGATCAACAACGCATTGATCTGACAGGAGCTGAATTTGATTTGTTGTGTTTATTCGATGCTCGGCGCGGTGAGGTCCTGACGCGAGACGAAATCTCGCGACATCTGAAAGGTCACTCGGCATCCCCCTTCGATCGCTCGATCGATACCTTGGTTAGCAGACTACGGCGCAAGTGCAAAGACACGTCGGGTCTCGACTGGATTCGTTCGATTCGCAGTCGTGGATACGTGTTCTCAAGATGACGCGATTGCAAACCCTATTTGATACGTTGCTGCCACGCTCAATCGTAGCCCGTATGACAGTAATTCTGTTTATCGGCATCCTGCTCGCACAAGGCTTGGGTGTTTGGTTATGGGGCCAACAACTTCGGGATGAGGAGCGACTCCGCGTATCGGAGGTCGCCTTAAACATGGGCGCGCGCATCGGTCAGACCATTCAGTTTTTCTCTAAACTCCCCACGGAATACCGCCACGTCGTCTTAGATCAATTGCGCGATATGGGCGGCACACGCTTCTTCGTTTCGGTCAACACACAACAGATCCCGCTCACAATGGTCAAAGAAACGCCCACCATTGATCGCGTGAGAGGACTAATTCGTGACGCCATCACCTCGCAATTCGGTGCCGCGGAGGTTCTGCAAATTGCTTTCGTCGAATTCGACAATTTGCGAATCCTTTCGGGTAACAACAGCATGGTCAGCTTGCCTCCCAAGTGGCAGCGTTTTGCACTGCTTGACCCAGGCGATAACAGCCCGGTCATTGTCGTGCAAATGCAGCTCGACTCGGGCGAATGGATGTATCTCGCGACTCAGTTTCCAAACGGCGAATCTCTCTACGGTTTTCAATGGTTTGATGGCGAGAGATTATTTACAACTGCGTTGATCTCATTAACGATTTTGGCACTTACAACACTGCTCGTTCGATCTGTGGTGAGGCCCCTTCGGCTGCTCTCCACTTATGCCGATCAACTCGGTCGTGGTAGCGCCTACCAATACCTGCCCACTCAAGGCTCATCCGAAATGCAGGCAACAATCCATGCGTTCAACGTGATGGGTCAACGGATTCAAAAGTTCATTGCGGATCGAGAGCGTTTCTTTGCCTCCATTT
>Ga0209138_1003115_pt1 | contig 12198 bp, 10 predicted proteins | sample SaaInl3SG_22_DNA_FD_184645 | JGI IMG/M metagenome (GOLD analysis project Ga0209138, IMG submission 184645) | Marine microbial communities from expanding oxygen minimum zones in the Saanich Inlet - ESP_153SG_22_DNA (SPAdes) (version 2) | ecosystem: Environmental > Aquatic > Marine > Intertidal...
GTGTAGCGCAAGTGCCGTGCCGTGCCGAGGACAGCTCAGCAACGAAAAATATTTAAGCAGCGAGCGGATAGGAATTCGCCTGGCGGCACCGCGGGAACGTTCGTTCGACGCGTTTTTTAGTGAAAAACCCTCCCTGGGATCAAAAACACTAATTTTTCTCGTGATATCCGGCGGACGAACGAACAAATAATAAATGACCGCCTGCTGATGATGAGCAGCAGCTGAGTGCTTGACGATAATTAATGATATATAGCTTCTGGTTCTCAAGACGTTTAACAACCGCTCCCCGCTTCTCGACTGAGACAAGACACTCACGCTGTGCGCGATGATGCCGTCCAGTCATGTCGTTACCGGGGCGCTGGATCTGCATTTGAATGTCCGACAGAATGGACGTGTATCAAGCCAAATACGCGTCGGGGTTGAGCGTCGGGCGTGGCAGCATCGTCGACTTCAACTCGGGAAACGCTCCTTTTCGGGTAAACCCTTGACGACCGCCATCACGGCTTTCACGAGCTCGTACGATATAGAACCCCTTCTCACGGTACGTAATGATCACTTGACCTATAACGTTCGATAGTTCGCTTCTCGATGCTGTATTATAGTATGATACTGATATTCGTGCGCCTGCAGGAGACAACCACGTACCTGACGTCAGGGGAGCGACTTGCAACACCGAGATGGTCAAGCTTCTGCAACTCGTGTGCTGGAGTGTGGATCGGAAGAAGCGCGTCGTTCGAGCGACCGATATCCAGAGATTGCGATATAGACATATCCGCTGGATTTAGATTGGTTCAAGGTGCGGAAAGCTGGACTATTTGCAGCGAACTCACGAAACACACCTTCGCACTGCTTCGAGCCTCTCTGCGAAAATACGCCCCAAGCAAGGTCGCGAGCTCAAAAAAATCTAATCACCTTGTCCCTCTCTCTCTGATTATTATTATTACCTTTCCTTACGATCTTACGATACATATAGAGACCGGACATCTTCGTGTCATTCGCTCTAATGGTAGAAGCATAGATGAAACGTTGACGATCATGGAAGAGGTCAATGAGGGGCCTAAGGTAGGAAATCCAGCAGGTGCCAACGCTCATCCAATCGTTCGGACGCCATGCTGACTGAGGACTGACTCTTGCCCATCCACGAACCTTATCAGAATTCGACTCCAGCATCAAGAAATACCGACAGTGATGAACCTGGATTTGTGCGTGCTTACATGTGCCTTCGAACAAGTAACGTTATTCCGTTTTTCTGGCCACGGCCCTGACCTTGCTCTGTATTTTGCTCCAAGTCTGTGAAAGAACGCGAAACAACTGATGTCAGCGGACGGAGGCCCAACAGACTTTCGCTAAAGCAAGTTGAACCAGATGCACTGACTGCGCTCTATTCCATCTTCCATATCGACCGTGACGCAGGTATATTTCGAGGACGGGACGTACACATCAGGAGCCACGCAACTGTCGAAAGTTTTCGGTGAAACACGTCAGGTGCGCCAGAGCTCACAAAAATCGTCGCGGCCTAATTCGTTTCGGTTTTCGTTTTGTTGCCCCACACTTGCATTCACGTGCTTGTCAAGGCATTTCTACCGCGTCCAAATTCTTTTCCGTTCTGACACACGTGTGTATGTGTCTTCCGCCCTTTCCTTTCGATTTAGAATTTTGATTTCAACATCATAGCTCCAGGGGGCGCTGAGTGCGCACGAGTTTCGCAGACGGTTTTTTTATCGCCTTCAGCACAGTTTTGCCTGGGAAGAGTCGTGGTGAGTATAGAGAAGTGGTTGGGTCCTGAGCGGGTATACTCTGACGTTAACATCGAAGAGGAAGCAAAAAAATTAAAAGAGATTGCAACGCTTCCCACGGAGCCCGTGGAGAGTGCTGTCGGGGAGTGGCGATCTTTCAACCGTTTAGCAGTTCCGACAAGTCTTGTCGACGACGAAGAAAACTCGCGTGCGCAAGAAAGTACTGCGGGCACGCGGTTCAATTTCGAGTGTGAGGAGACGATTCAACGCGCGAGAATTTTGAGTGAGGAAGATGGTGACGACGTCCTTCTAGCTCAGCATATATCCCTTCCTGGTGGAATTACAACAGGAGTGATCGTGTCTGGAAATAGCCTCGTCATCAGTGCGGGATGGTCAACAGCTCGTGGAGTCTGTAAGGTTGTCGAGCGAGAGTACGAGCACGGCGGTGCGACCAAGCTGCTTGAGGTGAGAGATAGCAGCAGAGTGTTCGATAGATGGGTGGGTGGAGAGATGTAATTCGAGGCAAGCCCACGTGTTGAGCCGAAGATTAGTCCGGAAGACAACTAAGACATGTTCTGCAAGGATGACCTTGAAGTATGCCTTGCGAGGCTCCAAGAATCGGGAAAAGTATTTTCGAAGTCAACAATTCTTATCAACAGGATGGTGGTGTCGAGGAGACACCGTGAAGGAGCGGAGGAGAGGAAACAAAGGGCGCACTCTGAGAGGTGCCGCTCGTTAACCTCCCATCCTCGTCGGCGGAAGCACAACGACACTTGTAGTCGTCGTTGCTTACTTCTTCGCCTTCTTGGCGGCCTTCTTCTTGGGCGCCTTCTTCTTGGCGGCCTTCTTCTTGGGCGCCTTCTTGGCCTTGGGCTTCTTGGCCTTCTTGGCCTTGGGCTTCTTGGCCTTCTTGGCCTTGGGCTTCTTCTTCTTGGGGGCGGCCTTCTTCTTGGGCTTCTTGGGCGCCTTCTTCAGGGCCTCACCGAGCTTGTAGCTGGCCTTGACCTTGAGAAGCTTGCCGGACTTGACGAGGTTCTTGAGCTGGGTGGACAGAATCTTCTTGAAGTTGCCGGGAAGCTTGAAGTTGGAGCCGAGGTACTTGGCGATGGCGGGGACGGAAGAGCCGTTCCTGTCCTTGAGGGCCAGGATGGCGGCCTTCACCATGTCCTCGTACTTGGGGTGGGCGGGGGCGGCTTTAGGGGGCATCTTTGCTTGTTGGTTTGTTGTCGACGGCGCACCGTGGAATGGACGTCACGCGCGATCAATCCGATTAAAATAAAGTTTGAAAAAAAACACATCGCGCAATCGTGAAATATGTATACGGGCAAACAGTCTGTGAAAAATGGTCTCCAATATACAGGATTCATGAATTAATTTTTTTGAAGCGGGCGTTTTTCATCGAATCCATTTTTCTATGGAAAGCACGCTGTTTCGAACAGGTACATTGCATTTTCAACTAATACTTATGAGGAATTCCTCATGATCCCGAGGTCTCGGCAATTCGTGCGTTAATTTGGCGGTTTGAATTCGCTTTTTTTCGCTCTCGTTCTTTTTTTATCGATCGAGTTTTGAGCTAGCATGAATTCGAGTTTGCCGCGTGCGATTTTCGCCGAAAAGTTCTTTCGGCGCGGGCGCGGGCGCGGCGATAAAAGAAATAAAGATGCCTTTTTTTCTTCCGTCCGAAGTATGTAGTACGTAGTCTACTAATATGATAGAACTATCAGCACATCTATTGTGCACTCGACCTTCACGGTTTCAAGTCGTCACTTCCTCCGCTTCTGAAGTTCATATTGGAAGCTGTCGAACGTTTGTCGACCCCTAGCGCCTTCTTCGCGCCTTCCAACACGAAGAAGAACACACCACCCCCAAGCCCAATAAACGTCACTCTCGGGCTGATGCCCTTGAGCAGAGCGATCCACCCCTCTTCGGCCACCGTACGTGTTACGCAGTCCATCACGCCTTTATAGTAACGCGTCTCGCCTTTCATCCCTCCTTGCGTCATCAGTCTTGTTTTAACAACGTCCAGAGGCGTTGTCACTGCGCCTGTCAGCATTCCCGCAACGGCTCCGATGACAGCCGATTCATGCGGCTTGATCTCGTTTCCAGAGCTTCCACTAACAGACGACCAAGTGATCTTCATCTGTTCGTAAGATGCGAACTCGATCGCGTCGAATGGTAAATCGCGTAAAAGAAATGAGCCGAATCCAGCGAAGAGCCCTCCAGCGATGCCCTCCCGAGAGGCAATGTGCCAGACTGCGCCTCGTGCACTTGTGAACTGACCCGTCTGCATGCGAGACTTGACAACCTCGGTCGGCACTCGCACGATGGAGGCTGCGAGTCCTGCGGATGCGGCGGCCGTGAGATGCGCAGTGATCGTGCGGTCGGAGTGCATCAGCTTATCGTCATCGAGGGGAAGCAACATACGCTTCGCTGGCTCGTATACAGCGAAGAATACTGCGCAGGCAGGGACAACACCAGCGAGGTTCCCGCCGATCCCTTTGTACAAGTTTCTCCAGTTCACCGATGCTCCCCCGCGCGCAGCTTGCAGACGTGTCTTTATCGTGTCTATGGGATACAACGTCGCTTCGACTGCAGTACCCGCAATGACACCTGCGGAAACGTGGCCTGCAAGCTCTGCTGCCTCCATCCCTGCCGCCGCCTGAAGTCTTGCGCCGCCCCCACTGCACTGTCGACAACAAAAAGTGCGTGAGAAGTGGCTCTTGTGGTTTAGAATCATTATACTTATAGTTCAAGATGACGAGGGGACGGAAAAAGTGTTGTTGTACAAAGCGTGCGTACGTACATGTATGTGAGTTGTATTATGGTTCTGGGGCTAGTCGGCTTAGTTTTTTTCAACGCAAAGCAGCAGAGGCATGGGATATCTTTTGCTCTATGGAGTGTAAGGTTTGAAGGTGTGCCTTGAGCACTTCGCTGGGGAACGTATTGTTCGGTGCTGAGGTTTCCGCCGCGCGGTTGAGTTCCTGCGAAGAAGTTGAAGGGAAACCGGCGGTAGAAACTTGCGGAGTCAGCTCGTAGTTACCTACATGTATTCAACACGTAAGAAGTTGTCGATGATGCGTACCTCTTCACCGTCTGTATTTGAAGGCACGATTCCGTGAAGAGCATCACCCAGGCTACTCAGATGCGCGCTTATAGACTCTGCAAGGCTGTAAAGAGTCTCCTGGCTGCTGGACGTTTGACTCCCAACTGCGGCGCTGTGCTGGGGAGACCTACGAAGGACAAGAGGAGGAACGTGGAAGGTCAGTTTCGCCTGAGAACATAGAGTGACGTTCACACATAGAACTCACCTGGACAGATGCTCAGCTTCAGCTTCCATGACGTTCAGCGCATCACTGATTTGTTTTTGGTGAACTTGAAGGATATCAAGCTGACGCTCCAGCCTGTCTTGGGAGGTTGAAGCTTTCCCGAGGTCAACCTGGAATAGAGCACGAATCAAACTTAGTAAGTATAGGTGAAGGTAATCGAGCGAGGACTTCGCCCCACCACTCAATAGACAAGAGAGATGAAGTGATGTTGGAACGAGTCTAGGAGAATGTTTCATATTTGCGGGCTCCTCACCTGCAAGGCCATGAGCTGGTGCCTGTTTTTCAAGATGTGGCGATCCCACTCTGCAAGACTCTTCGCCTTGGACTTGAAAAAGTTCTGCGAAGCGGGGACAAGCATCACCGAGGGGTTAGTCTGATAGCGACATGTGATGCAAGGGAAAGAGAGCTCCACAAACCAAACAATTTTAACCGACTCGGTCTTGCGAAACGTACCGTGCGACTCTCGAGCTCTGTGTTCCAAGAGAGCACGACCTCGCCGACGCTCTTTGCTTGGACCTCTGACGGCGCCTGCAGAAAAAGGTTTGGGACACGAGGATTTAGCGACACGGGCAAGGTTTAAACTGGACGACTGTGGCATCCGTGACATTGAAAACAACAGGACGGCGCGCCTCAACATAGCTGATGTCGTACCTTCATGGTGTCTACCTTAGGTCCGTTCGGAATCGTAGGTGTTGGGTTGATCGGGAGTGCGTTCGATGTCGCCTTCTGTGAGACTTTCTTCGTTCGTTCGTTTTCTGCTTTACTTAATTAATACACGTAAATAAATTTGATCCCCAGCCAGCCAGCCATCGTTCCAGCCAGCAGGGATTTTTCACGAAAATTGTGCATGATATGACCGCCGGCCGCCGCGCCGGCGCGCCCAGCAGCCAGCCGGCCACCAGCCAGCCATTTTATTTATTTGCTTCCTTCTTCTTTTTTGGGAACAAAAGGTGCCAGCACACACGCACGCAATCCCTCTATCTTCTTCGACGGGTCGTGGTTCTGGAAGCTGGGAAGGTTCGCACCACTGGAAGGTTCGCACTACTGCATAAGTGCTGAGTTTGATAGGACATGCCATAAAAACCGCGTGCATGCCAGCTTAGACGGCCTTTATTCTTCAAGATGCCCGAGTAATTCAAATGACCACGGCGGACTACGATTCGCCGCCTGGTGGTGAAACCGAGTTTGTCGACTTGCCAAACTGGCGCGGGCTACACGTTAATAAAGTTTGGCGAAAGCATGTTCACACGTTGTCCAACAAGACGCGCAGTTCTCGACGCGGGGCTGCATCGGGTTTGAGTAGAAGTGACATCCACGACGTTAGGCATCGGGCACCTGAAGTGTTAACACTGGGACATGTGGGTGAGCTCTCAGGAGAATCAGATCGAATCTCAACACCTCTCACACTGTCTACTCTGGCAGAGAACGTGGGTGAAAGTAATTTAGCAGCAGATATATCGGGTATCCTCGCGCATAACCGAAAATCTCGCCATGCAACTCATCCAAGTGCTATTGTTGTTACCACTCGAACAGAGGTTGCTCAGCAACAAGCCAATACGGTTCTAGCGCGTCAACTGACGACTGTCTCTTCCATGCAGCCAGACTCGCAGCAAAACCGAGGAACTGTTGACGATATGATTCACGCACATTTTATGAATTTCATGCGTCTTTACCTCTGTGATTATGGCCCAGATGGACATCTTCCATCTAACTGGGCAGGGCTTGTCGTGAATCACCTTACTTCCCTAAGTTCATTATTATTGAGAGCCAACGACGACAGTGGGCTATCTTCAGGACGAGCAAATCCATGTTGCGATGTGTTCGCTGCTAATCATCTCACTCACTGGAATTCTTCCTTTTCAAGCAGCTTGACTCGACTTCGTGTGGCTGACTTTATTTTGAGAGAGCTGTCTCTTGAATATGAGGAATCTCTGAGTGCCTTAAAATATTCTGCTCCAGAAAAGGAAAACATAATTGACGCTACCTTGAAACGTGAAGGGAATGAAACCTTGAAACTTTCAGCAGAGCAAGTTTTGAATGAGTACACGACGCCTTCTCAGCCTCTAACTTCCAACGACGGGCTCGTGATTCCAACGCCCATGTTCAGAAGCACCATGAGCTCGGGTCGCGGTGGTGTACAGCTTTCCGCTGCTGAACTTGGCAAATCACCCGTTGCCATCAGCTTTGAAACAGACGGTCAACTGGAGCATTCTGCCCCTCATATTGGTGATCTAATGGAAGATGTTATTCTACAAGAGGAGTTAGAAAACTCGGGAGGCTCACCTTACAAGAAAAATACCGTGTTTCATGGCAGTGGTAAAACATCTGCAGCAAGAGGAGACTTCCTTCAACATCTTGCCGTGTCCAAACTGACGCACAAGGATAAGAGCTCGATAAACATCACGAAAGGAACTTCAGCACCCTCATCAGGTGCACATATAGATCCTGGTGAAGTTGAGGACCCTGCGACCGTGTCGTCACGGCGCGTTGCAGAAAAGTTGTATTTCTTGAGACGAGGTTGTCGAAAGTTGTATCAGGACGCGAGTGTGCATGCGGCCATGATTGAACTCCTCCTGCTTTTACTCGTTCACGTTAAGCCTGCTGAACATAGTGAAGTCGACAGGAAATATATCTCTTCAAGATACGCTGATGAAGAAGCTCAGACGTCTAAAAAACGTTACCTTACACAGCTGCACTTTGAAAAGCTCGTGCACGGCGTTCATCTTCTTCTTCAAGCCCATTTAAATCACGCTGGTAACGCGTCTGTAGTCTCTGCTCTTGTTTCTAGAGTTGGAGCGCTTGGTAACGATGTCGAAAGGTTGCTTCGCTTGTCATCAGACGCGTTCTTCAGCCCGGAACGATATGCCACGAAAAGATTTGTTGCAAAAGGTGCCTTTGCCGAGGTTTATAGATGCGATCTTCCTTACGAACTAGGCACACTTAGATCGATGGAAGTTGCTGTGAAAGTGATCGACACAGCTCAAAATGTGCGCGAAACTTTTGCTGCGACTGCCGTTTATTCTGAAATCGCCTTACTCGAAGCAATGGAACGTGAACCATTTGTTGTGAAACTGCTTGATTATGGTGTGTCCAAAGGAAGCTTCTTTATTGTGATGCAGCATTACCCGACTTCACTTAAACAATGGAGAACCAATCATGGGCATGTGTGCGACCTGCCAGGAGAAATTCTCTGTACTTCCCGACACTTACTGCTGTATTCTGCTATTTATGCGCAGTGCCTTGAGGCTGTCGCAGCATTAGAAAGGTTTGGAGTGGTTCACTACGATATTAAGGCTGACAACTTCTTACTTGAGCCAACGCAGGGTTGCTCGGTGAGCGATTTCTGGAATCCACCAGAACGTTCAACTTTGTCTGCATTTCGTATCGTTATCACAGACTTTGGTGAGAGCCGTTCATTTGGTCCGTCAGAGACTGAGGGTACTTTGCGAAACAGAGGCACTGAGTATATCAAAGCACCTGAAATGCTCACAGTGAGCACATCGTCGAAAATGGATGCGAATAGTTATGACAGGCGAAAATCAAAGAAGTGCGGACATCCTGCAGATATCTGGGCTCTTGGCTGTCTGCTATATGAAATTATCACCAACTCTTTCTTACTGTATGATCCTGATTGGATACGCTTTTTTCTGCGCACAGTCACGCCAAATTCTGACTTGCTACCACCTCAGTCAGTGAAGGAATTGGATTCAATGCCGTCGATTAAGCACTTTATCATGTGGTTATTGGTGCGTGACCCGAGCCTGCGGCCAAATTTAGCCAAGGTGAGAACAAAGTTTGCTTCTCTCAGGATGACACTTGACCCTGATTTCGTGTCTCCCTCAGATGAGTTTGCCTCGATCCGTTTGCTTGGAAGTGATAGCCCATGGTCCACACGTGCAGGAGTTTCTGCTCCACTAGAAACAAAATGGCCCGTGGAAAGTAATGAATCTCGGCGCACATCCCTATCATGCTACCTCCCAACGACAGCGAATCGCGTGGAAGAAAATAGTATGATGCATCCACCCCATTCTGCGGCAGATATTTCGAGGCTTGCGCCTGGAAAGATTTTCAGAGCTTTCCGATCAGCTTCTCGACTGAATGGCGTGCACATAGGAAACCTTGACTCTGTGGTTGGGATGTCAGTGCAGGAACTACAAACTTTCACATTTATGGTCTGCTCCCGAGAACAGTCTGTGGATGATGACATGTCGACACCTTGTGCATCAGACGAGTTTTTGCACATCGATGAATACGAGTCTGATACCATCATCAATTTCACCAAACGCCTTGCCGCCATAGGAGTGACCATGCAGCGCATCTCCCTTCCGTCTATTTCTGACTTCAGTCTCGGAGCAAATTCTTTATTTACACAGGCACTGCAGGAAGTGGAACATCTATTCGCAAGAATTTGTGAGCTGGAAACACGAAATGACGATCAAATGAATGGTGGCTACCATAATCAACACGATCGCTCGCAGCGAGATCAAATACTTATATTGTGCGCGCCAAGCGATTGGACGACGGCTTTGGGAGTAGCAGCTGCACTTCATATGTATGTCAGAGGAGGTGGAGTTCGTGCTGCCGTGCAAGCTCTGTCTGTGCCTGACAACTCTGGGTTCGGATTTCTCACGCTTCATCCTACTGATGTTGCAAGGTTGACAGCATGGGAAGCTCGTAAACTTGCCACAACACAGCAGCTCTCCAACATTACAGGTTAGTCAAAAGAGTGAAAGAGTACTTTTACACATAAGAAGGTACCACTTGTATTTTGAATTGTATTTTAGGCGTCCACGCGGAGAGCAGAGGAGCAGGAAAGTCGACGAGTCATGGCCCTCGCGTCTGGGAGGGGGAGGAGAAGAAGTCTAAGAATCTAAGAAGGAACATGCAAGGGCTGCATCTAAAGACAACACTTACGGAACTATAGGCTTTATATACGAAGATACTAACACTACGAATAGTGGTGCAACGAGGCCCAACTTCTACGGTTCAGCAGACTGGTAATCACTCGCTCCACTTTCTGTGCTCTCGGGCACCAAGCCCCCGACCTTCCCGTCCTTTGACACCTTTGTTGAAACCTCATACTTCATAGTGGGTTGTATCGCCATGTGAAGCTGGGCATCGAGTCCTGCCATGGATCCAAAGAAAAGATCAGCTACAGGCATGAGCAACCATTGAATCTGAGAAAGCACCTGCCACCACATGGGTGCCGCGTTGGCCTCAAAATGTCGACGATCGTGCAGAAGGAACATTCTAATGTAGAAGTCTCCGATCATGAACATCGTCGTAGCAAACATCATGGGTAAGAAGCAAAGCATGGCGAGCTTTCGAAGACCAATGCCGAATGGATATGTTTCAAGTACAGGGTTGATCCAGGTGCTCACGAGAGATCCAAGCATGACTGTGACCCAGTAAAGGGTCCAACTGATGTGGTGTTCAGAGGCGTGCGTAAATAGCTTGTACACCTTGCGGAAAGGCACGCGATCCATGCGGGCAGCATACTGGCAAACGATGTATGCGAGGTCAATGGCTCCCCATGCGTGTCGCTTCGCTTGCGTGTATCTCGCTTTGTTCGCAGCCCACCAGGTCTCATCCTCAATTGCGTCGTTGCCCATGAATAAAAAGACAGGAACGACGCGGAAGTTCCCATCGCGGCGGAACCAGCACTTCAGAAAGTGATGCCAGTCCTCGGGAATTATGTCAACATCCCAGTATCCACAGTCAATCGCCGTCCTCAATGATTGACTGTAGATGGCGAAAGGGAACGGATGACTGAATGGACTCGCGAGTTGACCAAGAAACCCGACAGAGTCGATTAAGGCCTTGATGCGGACAATGATAGGGACGGCCCAAATGTTGGGAAAGAAACATTCCACAGCTTGGTAAGTTGTGTTATAAGGCAGCGGATCTTGAGCATGGTGAAAAGCGAGACAATCCATGAATTGTACATCGAAGTACGTGTCTGCGTCACAAATGGTGAGGAGGACATCTTCGGGGACGAAGCCCCAAGTGTCAACCAAAGTGTGCTTGACGCAGCGAACAGCCCAAGCTGTGTTGGACGACTTTCCAACGGCTTCACCTTCGGCGAGAACGTGTGTCGTGTAAAAGAGCCCAAGAAGGCCATCGCCGAATTCTGATAACAGAGCCTTCACCTTCTCTGGGGCCTCTGTATCACGGCTTTCCGTGGCGAGACATACGATGAGCTTCTCCTTCGCACATGACTGTGCGTGGAGAGTTCCTACAGTCTTTCTCAGAGTCCCTAAAGGTTCTTTATACGTCGGGATGACGCACACGTGAACGAGGGACTCAAACTTGTCTCTTAAACTGTGGTATTCAGTGCCACCTGCGGAGGACTGAATGGGCAAAGGGGGGCGACCAGCTTTAAACACAGGGCCTTGTGGACCGAATGTGCGTTCAATAATGGGACTCTGCTGCTCTGGGTTTTTTGCGAGTTCACTCCAGTTAGCATCTCGATAGGCATGACACCTCGGGATACCCACGAAAAGCGAGAACAGAGCTGAGTGGATTCCCTTGACCCAACCATAAGAAACATAGCAGCAGATGAATACAACTGTCAGAGCAGGCGACACGCGAGCACCCCAAAAGGTCACGAATGTGATCATAAAGATAGAGATGAAGGCCGGCGTGATGAACACGAAACGTTCGAGAGCGCCCCCAGAGTACGCGAAATCCGACTTGGAGTCCGCCGAGGGAGTGTTCAGGTATCCGGAGCGCTTTGACAGCGGACTCGAAGCAAAAGCATTCGCTTTCTTAAGCGTGGATCCTTCCATCATTCCCCCCCCTGGTTGGACTGAATGTGTTGCAGCCTAACGATGGCGGGGGCTGGAGTGTGATGAAGGCGCGGACGATGCGCGCCTTTTTGGGGTGTTACCTGCTCCAAAGTTTGGCCCACTTTAGATTTCGATTTATCATTATTAAATTGCCTACAGTACATGTACCTATGTAAATTCTTACAGAAGGTATTACTTATGGGCCTCAGATAGCCTACAGTTGTAGTGTAACCACACGTATTTTCAGTGAGTAAATTCTGTTTATCGTCTTTTTTTTTGCGCGCGCTTTTTTCGCGTGCGTGAAGCGTGATTCTGAGATGTGAGAGTGCGATCTAAAGATATGCACTA
>Ga0209138_1003117_pt1 | contig 12184 bp, 12 predicted proteins | sample SaaInl3SG_22_DNA_FD_184645 | JGI IMG/M metagenome (GOLD analysis project Ga0209138, IMG submission 184645) | Marine microbial communities from expanding oxygen minimum zones in the Saanich Inlet - ESP_153SG_22_DNA (SPAdes) (version 2) | ecosystem: Environmental > Aquatic > Marine > Intertidal...
AAGTAAAGGCCCGGTAGTTCGCGCATTATCTTGGACAAATATCCGACACCTAACAAGCTTTCAAACTACAATGGCAGAAAAAAATATAAGTTCGCTTTTCGATAAAAATTATGCACCCATCTTAAATTTCCTGCCATTACTTCCGGCGCTGACGTTCATAAGACAATTTATTATGGAGGACCCATTGGTAATTTGGAAATCTACAAATAAATGGCATCTCCAGAAATTTCAGCAGATACAGGATCACCATGGCTCTGAATCCAAATTTATGGATCAGCTCGATGTTCTCCTTGTAAGCCAAAAGACTGAGTGGGTTACCGAAAATGGATTATTCCTCGATGTTTTTCCACATTCAATCAAGAAGGCGGACTTCTTTAGGAATTAAAAATGCAAAATATTTGCTTGATTACACATCATCCGTTTTGGAAAGAGCCTTTAGGATGTGGTGCGCTTATTCGTGCAAGATACGAAATGATGAAAAAAATTTCCTCCAACGTTTTAGTCCTTTTTGTTTCGTTTACTGAAGACAAATGCCCACTCCCAGGAGGTACGCTTCGATTGGATGACGAATTTAATGGAGAACATTTAAAACAGGTCCGTCAATTTTTAAAAAACTTCAAAATATCAATCTGCTATTTTTCTTATGATAATTTCAGTTTTTTGACAGAATACACAGAATGTCTGAATCTAGTTGAAATACATGACGTTATGCATTTGAGAGCCAAGAGCTTCGCTGAATTTGGGTATGAAGCACCGTATAATACAAAGAAAAAAGAAGAGATCGACAGTCTTTATCGTTACGATCGCGTGCTTTGTATAAATCTCGAAGAATGTGATTATCTTCTTAAATTAGGGCTTCGGAATGTATCTTATTTTCCACCATCCCTTCCATTTCAATATAATGAGACTTTTCGTAACAAGTTGAGATATGGGATGATTGGTTCGAATGCAAAGCCCAACATTGACGGGTTAAATCGACTATCAGACGCTGTTAGAGATTCAGGAAATTTTGTGCTGGCCGGGCGTATTTCAACAAATAAAAATGTTACTCCGAGGCTGGACAGAAATGTTGTCAATTTGGGGATTATAAACAACCTAAACTCCTTTTATGACGAAGTTAACGTTTGTTTAAGTCCAGTGTTGTTTGGTGGTGGATTAAAAATTAAGGTTCTTGAGGCATTATCTTTTGGGCGTCCAGTGTTAGCATCAGAGCACTCTGTTGGTGGTTTCCCAAAAGGTATTCACGACGTGACGGTGGTGAATGGAAATGTTGAAAAATGGTCTCTAGGTGACATTTCGGAGACGAATGAGATCAGCCGGGCTCGAGTTAAAGATTATTTTATGGAGAATTTCTCTGAAATGACTGGGGCAAGTAGATTTCAAGCAATCGTATCCTGAATGCTTCAAATGAAAGTAGAGGAGCCGGAGGTGAGGTCGTCATCGGTTACGTTATTTAAGAAGAGAGGATACATGTTTGCTGAATTGATTAGATACACTGAGAATCTGTAGACCAGCCATTTGTAGAATTTGGTTCTTAGCCAGCCGCGTTGCCTCCAAAGCCATATCTGTGTCTTGAATTCTGCTACGAGCGGCAACAGCAGAATCTCTTTGCGTGAATAAACTCTTAAGTGTGTGAGAGAGTCTATTTTCAACGGTGCCCAGGGCGACACGTTGTTTCATGACATAATCGATCGCAAAGTCTAAGAGCTCAATCGATTGCTCAGCATTTTCCTGGGTGTCAAGCCTAACCCCAACGATGGAATGCGGAGGCATCATTGCGCCGTTTTCAATGTTTTGGCTGTAGGCTAATGGACCACGTCCGCTGACAAGACCACTGACAGCAGTGGCAGACGCGTCCGCAGCATTGCCCGCGATTGAGCCACCGCTTGGAGTTTCTGTGGTGCGTGATGTGGAAACGTCAAAGGTTAAATCTGCGAATTCCAAAAACTCTACAGTTGCCGTATCAGTGCCATCATCGCCATCGGTCGAGTTATTATCAGTGACTGTGGCGGTAGTTCCCGAAATCGAAATGGTGTAATCTGCATAATTACCAGAAAATACTGCATAGTCGGTGCCTCCTCCTCCTGTAATCGTGTCGTTTCCCAAACCACCCTTGATCACGTTAGATGCGTCGTTACCAGTGATTTGATCATCACCGTCGCCTCCGATTACATTTTCAATTGTCGCACTGAACGCGATCCCTAGATTATCCTCCGCCGTGTATAGGTTTGATGAGGTGATGAAGGCTGCAGCGTTCGAGTACCCCTGACTAATCCAGTAAGACTCCTGCTCTGCCTCTGTCGCATACCCGACAGACGAGAGAGAGCCTGGCGTTAGATCGATGATATTCCGGTAGACCATATTCGAGAGGTCAATCGTGTCTGTCCCGCCTGAGTCCACGAGCGTTTGTATCTCTAAGCGATTAGTGAGCGAATAGGTTGTATCGCCGACATTGGCGTCGGTAATAGCGCCATATAGGTACTCGACGGCAGCAATGTCGTACACCATAGGGGTATTCGAATAAATAGACCCTGAAGATAGAGAGCCACTGGACTCAAAGTACGCGGTGTTATCAACGGAGTTTGTGTATGACATCACGGTCGTCCGCATGTCGTCAGTATACCCGTTCCCTGAAAGTGTCTCTCCAGAAAGTGACCCGGAATCAAACGGATGACTCAATCCAATTGAGTGACCAATTTCATGGAGAGCGGTCATGCGGCCGTACGTCGTATCAGTAAAGGTCAGATTGGACGCATAGCTCGCATTGTTTGTAGAGTTCTGAACACCATCGACAATGTACCAAGTGTCACCACCAATAGCATTTTGATAAGGATAGTATGCAAAAGCGGCAGCCGATGCATTCAGGGTCGTATTTGTCATATATGCAACCCTAAGGTCGCCGACGACCTCGCCAGACGCTGTTTCAGTCACTTCTTCGAAATCAAAGGGTGCGTATACAGACCAGAGGTCATAAACGTCTCGCATCTCGGATTGTTGAGTGGCATTCAACGCGGCGACTGCAGATGGATAGTCTGGTTGGCTGTAAGTAGTGACGTAGTCTGTGTAGCCCACCGTCCCATTGTAAAAGGAGTAGCTGAGTGACTCACCTGTTGTTAAATCCCAGACCAGACCTTTAACTAAAGGATCGATGTAGCCTGTTCCTGAACTGGTAGCTGATCCCGCCGCCGAGCCGACAGAGTTTTTAGATGTAGCGGTTGAGTCAGAGCTCACATTGACGACCGGACTAGTGGGGCTGCCTACAACCGCTGTTTCCGAATCCGATCCAGACGCGCCGGCGACAGTTGAAAGTTCATCGGATAACGAATTGCTACCATTCAGATTGGCCTCACAGATAGGACAGCCTGCTGGGGAGTGCGCGTGAGTCAATACTGACGCCATATCGACTTCGATGGATGCTAGAAAATCGAACCCATCGACGCCAGACATATCCAATACCTGAAAGAAACGTTTCTCAAATCCGCTACTTGATTCAACGAGAGTACTCTTCAGTGATTCGGGTGATGCGAGGTTCTCACCAACGTATCGTGAAATTTCTGTTTCAGCGTCCTGGATATCGAACAATGCTTGATCATAGGTAGTTGTATCCCCGTCGACAGATGCCGAGAACGCGACTTCTGTCAATGTGCGCATGCGATTCAGTAGGTCTGATAAGCCCTCGAGAGAGCCAGCTTTGAGCGTGACTATAGATATCGCAGTCGCAGAGTCAGATAGAGTATCAGCCAGGGCAATGGTTGGAGCAAGCGTACTAATTTCGACGGTTGAAGAGTTGTCAAAAGTCGTGTCTGTAGAGCTGGTTGATGAGCGTGACGGAGCACTGAAGCCAATCATTTGACTCAGTACGTCAGCTGTTGAGTATCCAGAAATATCAATACGCAAGCTTGTGCGCCTATCCGCCTATACAATCTGATTAGATAAATTATCGGCAAAAACTTGCCGATCTTGAGTGATAACGGCAATTTAATGCCGAAGGAAATAGAAAAACATTAGGGTCAGTTAACAAAATGCTCTTTGTTTGAAGTTAGGTTCGTTTCTCAAAGGTGCGCAATGATCTCTTTCCGCCAGCGGCTCTGAATCGTTTGGGGGTCCCTTAATTCGAGGAAATGATCTAATTCTTCATCCTTTCCCAATGCATGGTAAGTTCGAATTGCATCAATCATTTCATCAATTGATCTGAAGTTTCCCAGCTCGAACGCAGCAAAGTTTGAAGGCATATCCAGATATTCGACAGACTCGCGACTGTGAAAAACTGGATTCCTGGAGCCGAGATAGAAGTTAAAGACCCCGCTATTTAGACAGGGTTGTTTTGAGAAAAATGAAAAAGAACTCATAGCACCATCAAGTGACTCTTCAGTCCGACTGAAGCGGCGTTTGACTACGAGATGTTGTCCATCGTGAACCTCGTTTTCAAGGCGTGAGTCTGAGATAAGCTTGTCGATCATCGGAGAATTTAGCAGTGATTGATAGGTTTGGATGTTTGTTTTTCGAAGTTGTCGCGGTTCTCTTGAATGAGCAGTTGCAGCTGTTGGCGGCGTTGAGCGCATTGAGAAGTTTCATGCATTCGACTGGCTGTGGATGTCACGGCTGATTTATTTGGGTCCGCTGTATGGGCCTACAGACTCTTTTGTAATTAGGCGTTCTGAAAATAACTGGAAGAAGTATCACAATGTTGCGATGTATGACGGAACTGACTTTATAGATGGCAACCCACTTTTGCCTCTCATTAAAATACTAATTGAAGCCTATCCAGGCGTAGAATTAAGTGCGCCCTTGTATAAGTGGTTTGAAACCAAAGTTCGTGAGCGTTGTGCTATTACCGGCGAAGCGTTCCCAGTACCAGAAGCTCTGAAGTTGCAATTCTTGGATACCATCCGTATAAGCTGATCTCCCCCCTATATTTTAGGCACAGGTTATGCGTAACTTTTTACCGCTGGTCGGATTTTGGACTATTGTTAATGAGGTATGAGGGTGAAAGCAGTAATTCTTGCAGGGGGTTTGGGTACTCGCTTATCTGAAGAGACGAGCCTGAAGCCCAAGCCCATGGTTGAAATTGGCGGGATGCCAATTCTTTGGCATGTCATGAAGATCTACTCGGCCCATGGCATCACCGAATTTATCATCTGCTGTGGCTATAAGGGGTATATGATCAAAGAGTATTTTGCGAACTACTTCCTTCATATGTCCGATGTGACGTTTGATATGCAAAATAACGAGATGCATGTTCACCAGAAGCACGTGGAACCTTGGAAAGTGACATTAGTAGACACTGGGCAAGATACAAATACTGGCGGGCGCTTGAAGCGAGTGGCTGATCATATCGAATCGGAATCTGCATTTTGTTTTACCTACGGCGACGGGGTATCCGATGTTGATGTGACAACCCTCGTCAAATTTCATGAAGACCATGGACGATGGGCAACGGTCACCGCCGTGCAGCCTCCTGGGAGGTATGGATCGCTTGATTGCGAAGAATCGGTGGTCAAAGGCTTTATCGAAAAGCCCAAAGGGGATGGCGGTTTGATCAATGGCGGCTTCTTTGTATTGAGCCCTGAGATTTTGAAGCTGATTACAGGAGACTCGATTTCCTTTGAAAACGGCCCACTTTCGATGCTGGCCTCTTTGGACCAGATTCGCGCTTATCAACATGACGGCTTCTGGCAACCGATGGATACACTTCGGGACCGAAATGCATTGCATGATCTCTGGGTCAAAGGGCAGGCTCCGTGGAAGGTTTGGTGATGGAGAAAAGTTTCTGGCGTGATCGCTCAGTTTTTGTCACGGGTCACACCGGATTCAAAGGTGGCTGGATCAGCCTGTGGCTGTCAAACCTGGGTGCCAAAGTGCACGGTTATTCACTGAGCCCTCCGACAACACCCAATTTTTTCTCTGAGACGCAACTTGAGAACCGGATGCAGAGCTCGACCATTGCGGATATTCAAGACCTAACGACGCTGATGTTCGCTTTGAAAACGGCAAAGCCCTCGATCGTCATTCACATGGCTGCTCAACCGTTGGTACGTGAGTCATACGTCAAGCCCGTAGAGACCTTTTCTACAAATGTCATCGGTACTGTGAATCTTTTGGAAGCTGTGCGTTCGGTTAATACCATTGAGGCTATCGTGAACATCACGACCGATAAATGCTATGAGAATCAGGAATGGGCGCGGTCCTATCGCGAGACTGACCGACTTGGTGGGCATGACCCTTATTCCAGCAGTAAGGCATGTGCCGAGCTGGTTACAGCAACCTACCGTAAATCATTCCTTGCTGAAGCCGGAATCCAACTGGCGAGTGTACGTGCGGGTAATGTGATTGGCGGCGGTGATTGGGCAACTGATCGGCTGATTCCTGATTTCCTGCGAGCGGTTGATGCTGGCAAATCCTTAAGTATTCGTTCACCCAGCGCCATCCGGCCCTGGCAGCATGTTCTGGAGCCACTTTCTGGGTATTTGCTGTTGGCTGAACGGTTGGTAATTGAGGGTGCTGCATTTGCTGAAGCTTGGAATTTTGGACCGGAAGAGACGGATTCCAAACCGGTCTCTCGGATCTTGGACCGGTTGTGCGAAAAGGTTCCAGGCGCAAATTGGGTGTTAGATAGATCGCCGCAACCACATGAAGCGAGTGTACTGAAACTCGATAGCGTCAAATCGAACACACGGCTAAATTGGGCGCCACGATGGTCGCTTGATACCGCACTCGATAAAACAGTTGAGTGGCACCAGTTATGGAAAGAAGGCCAGTCGATGGCGGAAGTATCCGTCCGGCAAATTGAATCTTTTGAGATGGAATAAAGCCTTGGCGCGAGAGACGATAAAGCGGCGCTTCCGTTTGATGGGATTGAACTCCCAAGTTCAATTAAAGGGATATTGAAGGGGATATTTAAATGGATAGTGCGGTTATAACGGGAGCTAATGGACTAATTGGTTCGGCTCTCGCTAAGCATCTTTCCGGCCTCGGTATTCCATTGCTCTGTCTGGGGAGGAAAGTACTTACCCAAGATAGAGTTCGTGACCACTTTGGCGAAACATCAGAGTACGCTCCTTTGCCAATGGACAAGATCGCCTGCCTTCCAGAGATCCTTCAAAGCTTTTCGTGGCGCCCCGGGAGTAAAACAGTATTTTTTCACTTTGCTTGGTCTGGGAAAAATGGTCTAACTGATGGAAGCCTGGATGAACAGCTAAACAATGCTGCATGGGCAGCAGAGGCCGTAAAAGTCGCTAAAAATATTGGTTGCAAGAAATTTGTTAATTCTGGGTCGATTCAGGAATCATTTGTCGAGCAACATGCCGCTGAGAAAGGTTGCCGCGAAATCGATTCAAGACAGTTAAATTATGCATTGGCGAAACTCGCGTCCCGCGATATGTGCAAGATGACGGCATACATAGAATGTATTGACTATGTACACACTCGAATCTCCGTGCCCTTAGCCTCTGACTTATCCAAAGGTACCTACATTGCGAGAACGCTCAGACAAATTATGGATGGAGAGTTATTTGAGCATCCTCACAACGAGGCCTTGTACGATGTTGTCCTTCTCGAAGATGTGACACGTGCTTACTGTGAAATTGGAAAGCAGGGGCGTAATCAACGAGACTATTTTATCGGCCCGAGTCAGCCAGCCCCTTTGAGACAGCACTTTGAAATCTTCAAACACTTGGTGCATGGTGAGGATGGCGGAGTGTATTCACAAAGATGCAAAACCCCTCATTTTTTTGATGTTCAACCACTCTACGGCGACACTGGATTTGTTCCCACGCTGGGGTTAAAAGATATCATCTCAAAGGCCCTTGATTCATGAAACAAGCGATTGTCACTGGGTCAACTGGTTTCATTGGATCTGGTTTCGTTAAGTTCCTTTTGGACCGGGGAGTTAATGTGTTGGCGATGGGTCGAAAAGATCCGAGTGAAGTTAAACCAGAAAGGTTTGCCAAACTCGAAGGAGCAACTTATGTAAACCTGGACATGGGTTCTGTAGATCTGTTGTCGGTCCGCCTATCAGAAATTGACTGGAAGATCGGTAAAGACTGCGTTTTCTTCAACCTTGCTTGGAGCGGTGAGAGCGGACTTTCAGATCTAAATATTTCAGCTCAACTCAAAAATGTGGCCCAGGCCGCCACTGCGCTTGAGGTGTCTAGAGAACTGGGGTGCTGTCGATTTATTCAAGTCGGCACGATGGAGGAGGCCTTTACTGAAAAGTACCTGAGTCTAGACCACCGTAAAGATAAATTTTATAACCGGCATGTAATTTACTCGATTGCCAAGATGGCGGCTAAGACCGCGCTCAAAATTAAGGCATCTCAGCTGGGCTTGGACTTCATCTATGTGCTGCACTCCCACGTGATGGGACCGGATGATGACAAGGATTCTTTTCTGCAAGTGACCTTGCTCAAATTAATGCGTGGCGATGAATTGATTTTTTCCACGGGCGAGCAGTATTTCGATGTCGTCGCTTTGGAAGACTGTGCGCTTGGCTATTTTCTAATTTGTCAGAAGGGTAAGTCCGGAAAAGAATATTGGGTCGGGTCCGGGGATCCTCAACGATTGAGAGAGTATGTCGAGCGGATGTACCGACTTTTTCCGTCGGGAAGAGAGCTGCAATTTGGAAGACTTCCTTATAACGATATCGTCCTTGAGAAGGATGTTTTTTCAATTGCAGAACTTTCCGAAGATACAGGGTATCGTCCAACGATGACTTATGAACAAACAATCCAAGCATTGCATAAACACCTACTTGGCCGCGTATCTAATGATCTGGGAGCGAATTAATTTATGGCTGAACTGATTACTCATCGAGGATCCTCCACATGTCGAATCTGTGATTGTAGAGAATTGGAAAGTATTTTAGATCTTGGGGCTCAACCGTTGCCTGCCGAATATGGGCGGACTCCAGAAGAGGTTATGGATGTTTTTCCTCTTCATATGCGCGTTTGTCCAGAATGCGGGCTCGGGCAGTTAGGTGAGTATGTTCTGCCAGAGCGAATTTTTCATCAAGACTATCCTTATCTCTCATCAGCAAGTGCAACATGGGTTGAACACGCACGAAAGTATGCTGCGTCCATGCAGAAGATGCTTGAGCTCGGCGACGATAGTCTGGTCCTTGAGCTGGCCAGTAATGATGGTTATTTATTGTCTGCTTTCCAGAGACTTGGCGTTCCAGTGTTGGGTGTTGAGCCTGCTGATAATGTTGCCACCATTTCTCGTGATGCGGGTATACCAACACTGACAAAATTTTTTGGTGCCCAAACGGCTTTAGATATACTCGCTACCCACGGTCATCCACGATTAATTGTGGCGAATAACGTCTTTGCTCACATACCAGACATGCATGACTTCACAGAGGGTCTTGCAATTTTGGCTGACGATCAGACTGTTATTACCATTGAGAATCCCTCTTTTATTCAGCTACTCCGGCGAACGCTATTTGACACGATTTATCATGAACATTACTCCTATCTCACTGCCCACTCGGTTAAAGAGGTCGCTTGTGCACATGGACTTGACTTAGTTCACGTGGATCAATTAACCACGCATGGTGGTTCGAATCGATACTGGCTTAGCAGGAGCGGCGAAATTGATGAAACGGTAAATGCGACCCTTCAGGCGGAACTGGATGCAGGTTTGTTTGATCCTGAGGTTTGGAATGCCTTCTCTCGCAAGGCTAGCAATGCAATTGAAGATCTGCGCTCATGGTTTAACGACCGAAGCGCAGCCGGCGATGTGGTGGCAGGGTATGGGGCTGCTCACAAGGGCAATACTTTTCTTAACGCAGTGGGTGAAGCCTCAAGAACACTGGCGTATGTTGTTGATGCAAGCGCCGAGAAGCAGGGAAGATTTTTGCCTGGATCTCAAGTGCCGGTTCTTCCCCCGGAACAACTTCCTTCTGCAAATCCCACTGATGTTCTAATTTTGCCCTGGAATATCGCCCCGGAGTTGGCGCATCAGATCAAAAATCTTACTCCAAACGCACGGATTTGGATCGCGCAGCCGAATATGCAGCAGCTTTAAGGGAGGCTTTCGCAATGAAATTGGAACCTACGCCGATAAACGGTATGTATGTGCTTCATCGCCCTGTCCATATGGATTCCCGCGGGCAGTTTACACGTTTGTATGCTGCTGAAGGGTTTGCTGCGGCTGGGAGACCTACCGAAGCGGTGCACGTTAATACATCAACTTCCCTGGAGCCTGGCACATTGCGCGGCGTACATTTTCAATATGCGCCTTGTTCTGAGGCTAAGGTAGTTGCTTGTACAGCAGGTGCGATCTGGGATGTTGGTATTGATCTGCGTCCGGGGTCACCAACTCGGTTTCAGTGGTTTGGCACAGAATTGACCCCCGGCAATGGTCGAAGCATGGTTATTCCTGAGGGGTTTGGGCATGCCTTTATTACCCTCGAGCCGAATTCAACAGCTGTATATGTCGTTTCTGCTGCTTACGCACCAGAAAATGAATCAGGCATTCGGTACGATGATCCCGCGATAGCTATCGAGTGGCCGATCGAACCATCTGTTTTATCTGACAAAGATCTTGGATGGAAGCCAATAAAAACACGTATTGAAGAGTTAAATCGTGGGATGCACCCCTATTGCTAGTTAATTTTTTGTGGCCGGAGTTGGGTTGGTAATGAGAGTGCTATTGACGGGTGGAAGTGGCTTTATCGGGCGTAATATTTTGGCAGGACTGCAAGCCCGAGGTATTGATGTCATTACGTTAGGTCGTACGCCTGCTTCAGGAGATGCCGATCATATTCATTTTGATTTGTTGACTGATGATGGTTTGGCTCCGATATTAAGAGAGGTACAAGCTAGCCACCTGATTCACTTGGCATGGGAGACTGCCCCGGACGAATATTGGACATCATCATCAAATATTCGTTGGACCGAGGCTTCCATGCGGTTGGTTGAAGCATTTTGTACGTCCGGTGGTGAACACGTCATTTTTGCAGGAACATGCGCAGAATATGACTGGGATTATGGCTATTGCAGAGAGGACTATACGCCCCTCGCGCCACGTAAGTTATATGGTGCTTCTAAAGTCGCCACGCGGCAGGTGGCGATGGCTATCTGTGAACAGTTCGGGGTTCTATTCAGCTGTGGGAGAATTTTTTTTCCTTTTGGACGCGGGGAGAGTTCGACTCGGCTCATACCGTCCCTGGTTGACGCGCTGTCGGGCCGACGCGCTTTATTTGCTGTTCAAGCAAACGCGTATCGGGACTTTATGCATGTTTATGATGTGGCAGAGGGATTTATTCAACTCCTGAGATCAGGTGTAGGCGGAACATACAATATTTGCTCTGGTGAGCCAACTAAACTGTCCGATTTGGTAGTTAGAGTAGCGGAGTTATTGCACGTCGATCCGGCGCCAATTCTTAATAAATCGCCTGATACTCAAAGTAATCCAGTTATAGTGGTCGGGGACAACCGAAAACTTAGATCCATCGGCTGGCATCCATCTCTTGACGCCTCGCAGGGTCTCCGTAAGGCATTAGCCGAGATGACGGGTAACAGCGACAAACAGATGTCTTGATTTTTCAAGTTGGGAAGGACTCAGTCTCAATTAAGGCTGATAGCGTAACAAACACTCAATCGAGTAGGGTTGCGTAGATGGGAACAAAACGAGAGACAGACACATCTAAATTAGAGACAGTCCGCCAGGTGACCGATGGTGACAATTATGTGTAAATTTAAGTATTTGATCCTATCTTGAAAAAATTAAGATTTTTGGTTTTTTGTAAACTTTCGATGAAATCATTATCTCACTTGACACAATGCTCTTTGCTTCGCGTTAGACGACATTTTTTAGTCTAACAAGGATGGCTCCGCAAAAGTCCCGATAAAACACTTCTGATTCATTTGAATTCGATGTCGACGTCTATTGAGTCACTAAACCAAAACAGTCTATTAAGTCGTAGATACCTACTCAGTGGACTGGCCGGATTAAGTGAGCCACCACAGGCGCACAAAATATGGGACTCAAGAAGGGTTTATAAGAGCGCATTCATATGCTGAAAACTTTACATCCTCTGTCATGATGCAGAGATTCTTGCTCAACGATTGTGCAATGAGCATGCGATCGAACGGATCACGATGATGGAGTGGAAGATCACCTAACCTGCCTGCGTCTTCGGCGGTAAAGTCCAACAAGTCTAGCCCCATCGTTTCAGCTTGCT